>Ga0181559_10000029_pt1 | contig 117662 bp, 119 predicted proteins | sample 011ome_21_FD_133752 | JGI IMG/M metagenome (GOLD analysis project Ga0181559, IMG submission 133752) | Coastal salt marsh microbial communities from the Groves Creek Marsh, Skidaway Island, Georgia - 011508AT metaG (megahit assembly) | ecosystem: Environmental > Aquatic > Marine > Intertidal... | reverse complement strand
CGCAGCTAAAAAGGCACCGGCCCGCAAGCCAGCAGCCAAGAAAGCTCCAGCTAAAAAAGCCGCAGCTAAAAAGGCACCGGCCCGCAAGCCAGCAGCCAAGAGAGCTCCAGCTAAAAAAGCTGCAGCTAAAAAGGCACCGGCCCGCAAACCAGCAGCCAAGAAAGCTCCAGCTAAAAAAGCCGCAGCTAAAAAGGCAACGGCCCGCAAGCCAGCAGCCAAGAAAGCTCCAGCCAAAAGGGCCGCAGCTAAAAAGGCACCGGCCCGCAAGCCAGCCAAGAAAGCTCCAGCCAAAAGGGCCGCAGCTAAGAAAAAATGAATCTGGCTATCACGTCAGGTCAGAGACAATGAAGAACCGGTACTGTTTAATTGCGGTACCGGTTTTTTCTTAGGGCTTTATCAGGAAATCAAAATCGCAGCCGTCTTCGGCCTGCATCACGGTATCGATATAGAGCTTTCGATAACCACGCTTATCTGCGGCAACTACCTTGCGAGGGGGTAAGTTCGCCAAGCGGGACGTCATCTCATCCTCTGAGATCATAAGATCAAGCGTGCGTGCAGAAGCGTCCAAACGAATACGGTCGCCGTCTTGCACGATGGCCAATGGTCCGCCCACCGCACTTTCGGGTGAAATGTGTAAGATAATCGTGCCGAATGCAGTGCCGCTCATACGGGCATCAGACATCCGAACCATATCCTTCACCCCTTGTCGCGCCAGTTTCTTGGGGATGGGAATATATCCAGCTTCTGGCATACCTGGGGCGCCGATCGGTCCCGCATTCTGCAGGACAAGAATGTCATCGGCTTCGACATCAAGGTCATCGCTATCGATCCGTGCGGACAAATCTTCCAAATTCTTAAAAACAACGGCACGGCCTTCGTGCGTGGACAATTTATCCGAAGCTGCCGCCTTCTTAAGAACAGCACCATTTGGAGCCAAAGACCCATAAAGCGCGATCATCCCTTCGTTTGCAGCCAATGGGTTGGATGCCGGTCGAACGATATCTTGCGGCCAAGGGGCAGGGGCTCCATCCAAATCATCACCCAGTGTGCCACCGGAAATGCTTTTTGCATCTAACGCCAACAGTTTGGATATTTCACGAAGCACAGGGGCCAAACCTCCCGCTTTGTTGAGATCTTCCATGTAATTTGACCCGGCAGGTTTGAGATCAACCAACACAGGGGTCTCTTTGCCGATCTTATCCAGGCGCGCCAAGGATGCATCCAATCCAAGTCGGCCAGCTATGGCTGCCATATGGACGATCCCGTTCGTTGAGCCACCGATCGCTTGTAGCGTACGAAGGGCATTGTCGATGTTATCTTGTGTGATGATGTCGCTGGGCTTGATGCCAAACTTGGCGATGGCGACAGCGCGCGTACCGGTGGCTTCGGCATGCCGCATCCGGTCACTCAGCACTGCAGGAATAGCCGCCCCACCTGGCAACATCATACCTATTGCTTCTGACATCAGTGCCATCGTGGACGCCGTTCCCATGACACCGCAGGTACCACCCGATGGCACCAACTTTTCATTAGCCAGAGCAATTTCTTGATCATTCAGTTCCTGGGCACGATACATTCCCCAAAGACGCCGGCAATCTGTGCATGCACCTATGCGCTCGCCCCTCATATCGCCCGCCATCATGGGCCCTGTAACCTCAAGAATCGCAGGACGATCGGCCGAGAATGCCCCCATCAACAGGGCAGGGACCGTCTTGTCACATCCGCCGATCAAAACGACCGAGTCCATCGGTTGGGCGCGGATCATTTCTTCGACATCCATCGACATCAAGTTTCGAAAGAACATTGACGTCGGATAAGCAAAACTTTCGTGCAACGAAATAACGGGGAACGTAACAGGTAAGCCACCAGCAAGCATGACGCCACGCTTTACGGCCTCAATCAACGACGGCACCGTGGCATGGCATGCGTTGTACCCGGAATACGTATCGACAATCCCGACGATAGGGCGCGACAACGCATCATCCGTATAGCCCATGGCCTTGATAAAAGCTTTTCTGAGAAAGAGCGCGAACTCCTCATCCCCATAGCGCGTCAGGCCACGTTCCATGCCCTTGCGGTCATCATCATCTTTCGACATGCATCATCCCCATTTTTTTTCTATGTTACCGATCAGGGTGGCGATGTCACTTGTCCTCATACCATGAGTGTTTAGAAAATTGACGGGACGAATATATGTCGGCGAATTCATACCAGATCGCGATCATGGCAGGGGACGGCATTGGCCCCGAAGTGATGGATGCGTGCTTACAAGTGGTCGAAGCCGCCGTCGCCAAATCAGGTGGACCCGGCCTAAATTACATTGATGCACCCGGTGGGGCCGCGCATTACCGTAATCATGGGACTGATCTACCAGACACCAGTATGGACATCGCCCAAAAAGCTGATGCGATTTTGTTTGGCGCAATGGGGTTACCCGATGTGCGCAAGGATGATGGTACTGAAATCAATCCACAATTGGATTTGCGGTTCGAACTTGAACTATATGCCGGTGTACGCCCGGTCCGTGTGTTGCCTAGGGCGCCGACGCCACTTAGTGATCCGCGTGCACAAAATATTGACTTGGTCCTTATACGCGAGAATACAGAAGGGCTGTTTGCGGATATTCGCAAACCACGCACATCCAAAGAAAACGAAGCCGAGGACCGGTGTTTGATCACACGCAAAGGTACAGAGCGTGTGGTTGAATATGCATTTAAGCTGGCCGCTTCACGTGATCGATCACGCACAGATGCACGGCACGTAACATGTGTCGATAAATCCAATGTTCTGCACTCCATGGCATTTTTTCGAAAGATTTTCGATGAAGTAAGTGCCAAACATCCCGGCATAGAAGCCGATTACGGATACATTGATGCCATGGCGTTGAACCTCGTCAAACGTCCGTGGGACTTTGATGTGATGGTCATGGAAAATCTATTTGGTGATATTTTATCGGACCTTACCGCAGGGATCGTGGGCGGGCTGGGCATGGCCCCGTCGGGTGACATCGGTGATAAACACGGCTTGTTCCAGCCATCCCACGGCAGTGCGCCAGACATCGTTGGGCAGGGACTTGCCAATCCGGTGGCGATGATCCTTTCGGCATCTATGATGTTGAAGTGGTTGGGAACCACCCGAGACGATAATACCGCGATGGCAACGGGATCGTTGATCGATGATGCCGTTGCTAATGCCTTTGCCTCTGCAAATCTGCGCCCAAGCGAATTTGGTGGTCCACACGGCACCGCAGACATAACACGTGCCATCTTGGATCAGATATGACCACTTCGTCATTTTTGCCTAAATTTTAATCAATGCCTTTAAAATCTCGAGATGAGTTGATATGTAGAAGGTCAACGCGAGGCGGTATTAAACCGTCCAAACCACTCGAGAGGACGAATTACGTTGCCAGAGGCACCGAACGAAGACACTCCCAAGCCATTTGATGAAATGCTCGAACCGGACGGCACTGTCCGTATGGCTTATGGTCAGTACGGTGAATGGCTGGATAGTACATCCAAGGATTTCCTAAATAAAAAGAACAGCTTGGCTGATCTGATGTTTCGTCGCTTGGGCATCACATTTACCGTTTACGGTGATGATGCAGCGACCGAACGATTGATCCCGTTCGACATCATTCCGCGGATTATTGACCCACAAGAATGGGACTTTTTGTCCCGTGGTGCCATTCAACGCGTCGATGCCCTGAATGCATTTTTGGATGATATCTATCATGACCAAGCGATCCTGAAGGCAGGCCGCATCCCACCAGCGCTGGTGTTGAATAACGATGCGTTTCGCCCGGAAATGTTGGATCTCGACTTGCCTCGTCGCGTTTACGCGCACATTGCTGGCGTGGATGTTGTCCGCACAGGGCCACGCGATTTTTATGTACTCGAAGACAACGTTCGAACACCTTCAGGCGTCTCGTACATGCTGGAAAATCGGCAAACGATGATGCGCTTATTCCCGGACTTGTTCTCTATGCACAATGTGGCCCCGGTGGAACGCTATCCGTCAGAACTTCGCTCCAACTTGCGTGCGATTGCGCCGTTGGGTGTCGATGACCCAAATGTCGTTCTGATGACCCCTGGACAACTCAACAGCGCATATTTTGAACACGCCTTCTTGGCAACCGAAATGGGTATCGAATTGGTCGAAGGTCAGGACCTGTTTGTTGATGATGGTTTGGTCTTTATGCGCACCACGGAGGGCCCTAAGCGGGTTGATGTGATTTACCGACGTATCGATGATGACTTCTTAGATCCTTTGACATTTCGGCCCGAGTCAATGTTGGGTGTGCCCGGACTTTTGTCAGTGGTGCGCCGCGGGCGTGTCTCGGTTGTGAATGCAATCGGCACCGGTGTTGCCGATGATAAGGCGATGTACGTTTATGTCCCAGAGATGATCCGCTTTTATCTGGGTGAAGAACCCATTTTGCAGAATGTGCCGACGTACCAACTGCGCAATCCCAGTGACTACAAATACGTATTGGAGAACTTGGAAAGCCTTGTCGTTAAAGAAGTTCACGGTTCTGGCGGATACGGAATGTTGGTCGGGCCAAGCAGCACGAAAAAGGAACGTGAAGACTACGCGCTTAGGTTAAAGGCTGATCCCGAAGCCTTCATCGCACAACCGACATTATCGCTTTCAACATGCCCGACCTATGTTGAGCAAGGCGTTGCACCTCGTCATGTGGACCTAAGACCCTTTGTTTTGTCCGGTCAGCGCACGACCGTCATGCCGGGAGGGTTAACCCGAGTCGCGCTCAACGAAGGTTCTTTGGTCGTCAATTCTTCGCAGGGTGGCGGCACCAAAGATACCTGGGTGTTGGAGCGCTGATATGCTGAGTAGAACTGCTGACAACCTGTATTGGCTTGGCCGTTATGTCGAGCGTGTTGAAAACACCGCCCGGTTGCTGGCCGGGACCCAACGCCTGAGCTTAATGCCGATCCCCAAAGACGAGCAGGGGGATTTGTGGCGGAACCTTTTTCAAAGCGACTTTGAACGCACGGCGTTTGAAGAGAAACACGAAAAGTACGAAGAAAACGCCGTCATCGAGTTTATGGCACTGGATCGCAACAACCCTTCGAGCATCCGTTCCTGTATGTTCGGTGCGCGTGAGAACGTTCGTGGCGCACGGCACGTGCTGACCACTGAGATTTCTCAGTGCATCAATGAAACATGGATGGAGATCAAGGATTGCTCTATCGAGCAAATCACGGAACAGGGCACTCAGGAGTATTTGGATAGTATAAAAGAGCACACACATCTGCTGCGCGGCGTTATCTACGGCACCATGCGCCGAGGAGAGCCTTTTATGTTTTGGGATTTAGGTACCACGTTAGAGCGCGCAGAAAACACAACGCGGTTGCTTCTCGCCCGGTCCAGTTCCTTTCACCGGGCGACCCGACGCGACGACGGCTTTGATTTCTATCGCTGGGGAACGTTCCTGCGCTCCGCCAACACCTACAGCGCTTATCGACAGCTATACCGCGAGATAGACCCTGTCTCCGTTGCCGACCTTATGATCTTGAACACGGAAATTCCGCGCTCGTTGCTGGCCTGTGTCGAAGACACAACAGAAATACTACGCACGCTGAAACGTGAGGCTGCATGTGCAGATATGTCGGAACAATTAGCGTCTGAGCTTCGGACCATGCGATTGGACCGTGTCCTGCGCACAGGCCTTGCCGGCTTCTTGCATGATTTCCGGAAACAAATTCATGAAATCAGCGATCAAATTCGCCAAGATTTCATCATGGTCCGATAGGAAGTAATTCAATGCGCTTAACAATCGTCCATGAAACCCATTACAAGTTTGCAGAACCCGCCAATCATTCTATTCAGTATCTGCGGCTGATGCCGCGTCAGGATTCATGCCAACGCACATTGTCTTGGTCTGTAACGACCGCTGGCTCGGTGACGCCCTGGATCGATGGCTTCGGCAATAATGTCCACGTCTCAACAATTGACGAGTCCCATGACGAGATCAAAGTCGTTGTCGAAGGCATTGTCGAAACCGTCGACACAGTCGGGGTCTTGCACGCAAGAGACGGTCTGCCGCCGCAGCTCTTCCTTCGTGATACGCCCATGACTGAAACCGGCGACAATATTACGAAATTGGTATCTGTTGCCAAGTCAACGCTGGACGAAGGGCCGCTGCCCGCCCTGCATGCACTGTCTGCTGCGATATCAGACAACGTCGGATATCAGCCGGGTGCGACGACGACTGAAACCACAGCGGAACAAGCCATCGCATCAGGGTCAGGTGTTTGCCAAGATCATGCGCATATCATGATTTCCGGTGCCCGTGCACTCGGTATTCCCGCCAGATACGTCAGCGGATACATTTTGGCGGGGCAGGGCAATGACAGCCATGTCGCGTCCCATGCGTGGGCTGAGGCCTATGTCGACGGACTTGGCTGGGTCAGCTTCGATCCGACGAATCGCCAATCCGCGACCGAGGAATACGTTCGCTTGGCCATTGGTTTTGATTACCCTAGCACAGCCCCCGTGCGTGGCTCTAGATATGGCGGTGGTGTTGAAGAAATGTCAGTTAAAGTCCAGGTCGAACAAACCCAAAGCTAGATACCTATTTACAATCCGTTAATCCGATCTTATGCCGTAGCATATGACGTATTGCCTTGGAATTCGATTGAACTCTGGAATTGTGTTCGCCAGTGATTCCCGCACGAACGCGGGCGTCGACAATATCTCTACGTTCAGAAAACTGTTTGTTTACGAAATACCTGGCGAGCGCGTCATTTGCGTTATGACTGCGGGTAATCTGGCAGTCACGCAGTCCGTGGTCTCGCAGCTTGAAGAAGGGCTTGACGGTGAAGAGAACAGCGAAACGCTTTACACCGTCACATCATTATCTGATGCTGCCCAGTTGGTCGGTCGCGCCATCAGAAAAGTGAAGGATCGCGACGAGAAGTACATCGAAGCAGAAGATGGAAGTGCATCTTCGACCTTTATCATTGGTGGGCAGATCAAAGGGCGGCGGATGCGCCTTTATCAGATCTATTCGGCAGGGAATTACATTGAGGCGACTGAAGACACACCCTACATGCAAATCGGTGAATCCAAGTATGGCAAACCGATCTTGGAACGTGTGGTTACGCCCGATATGGAGTTACTTCAGGCTGCAAAATGCGCAATTGTTTCCATCGATAGTACCGTGCGGTCAAACGTGGCGGTCGCGCTTCCCATCGATATGATGATCATGAACGTGGATGAATGTCGTGTCGCCATGCAGCAACGCATCGAGCCGGATGACCCGTATTACCTGCGTGTATCCAAGGAATGGGGCGAGGGCCTGGGTAACTTGTTTAATGACTTGCCAGCCCCGCCGTGGTTCGGCGATAGCTGCTGACCGGGCGCCCAAATGATCTGTTGGGCGAGCCGTTAAATAATCACCACAATCAAGAACAGCAACAGCACCGAAATCACGACCAACGCCATGCTGCCTGCCAGAATGGGCCGTGAAAGCACTGACTCGGGCCCGTGGTTGCGTTCGATCATGGCGATAACATCGCTGATAATCACCAAAGCTTCTTTTCGGATCGCCTGATCCGCCCGGTGTATCCACCCACTCAATCGATTAAGAATACGCGGTATCAGACGCCTATATATCCATTCGCTATCCAAGTTCGTTGATTTGAGCTCTGGCGGATAAATTTTGTAGAGCATCAAAACGGTGAAAGCGAGGGCCGAGAACATCAGCAATTGCAACTGCGTGATCACGTGCGCCGTAGTGTAGGGCACAAAGTCCACGGGGTAGGGCAGAATGTCGTATAGCGGCTGGGGATTCACACCGATATAGATGCACAGGAATGATGTGAGGAACATCGCCAATAGCATGTTCCACGGGGCTTCTTTGACGCGCCTGCCACTATCATGGGCAAAGAATGCGAAATAGGGGATCTTGATGCCCGAATGATGGAACACACCGGCTGATGCGAACAGCAACGTGCCCCAGACGAACCAACGATGTTCACCGGCGACAGCGGTTAAGATCATCGATTTGGAGATGAACCCAGAGAACAGCGGAAACGCCGAGATCGATGCCGCGCCCACCATGCAGAACACTGTGGTGAACGGCATCGATTTATAGAGCCCACCCAGTTCAGAACCCTTACACGTTCCCGTCCGATACAGCACAGCGCCCATAGACATGAACAGCAACGCCTTATACAGGATATGGCTGAAGGCATGAGCCGCCGTGCCATTCAGCGCCATTTCCGTACCAACGCCGACGCCCACCACCATGAAGCCCAATTGGTTGTTCAACGAATATGCCAACACTCGACGCAGATCGTTTTCAATCACCGCATAGAAAATCGGGAACGCGGTCATTGTCGCGCCAATGTAAATCAACACTTCTGTGCCGGCAAAGCCGCGCGCCAACGCATAAACTGCCAATTTGGTCGTAAACGCACTGAGGACAACCGTCCCCGTCACGGTAGCCTCTGGATATGAGTCTTGCAGCCAATTGTGCAGCAGTGGGAAGGCGCATTTGATACCAAATGCCAGCAGGATCAGTTTGCCGGCGAGGCTTTCGATCCCAATATGATCAAACTGGATGGAGCCCGTATCCGCATACCAAATCAGCACACCGGACAATAAGATTACGCCAGATCCAACCTGAATCAGAAGATACCTGAGGCCCGTTTTATACGCGCGCTCTGTCCGCGTCGCCCAAATCAAGAACACCGACGAAATGGCCGTCAGTTCCCAATAGATGAACAACGTCACCAGATCGCCTGCAAATACAGCCGCAATTGCGGCCCCTGAATAAACCAGGGCAGAGACCTGCTGCATCCCGTCCTTATCGTGCCATGCGAACAGTAACGCCAGGAACGCCGCAATGTTGAAGATGTATCCCCACACCATCGATAACTTATCGACGCGCAGGGGTTCCAGTGTCATGCCAAACGCTTCGTACGTCACCACGGTGCCGGGTTCCAGCGAGTACACGAAGACAAATCCCATCACGGGCAATGCCAGCAAATAGAAACGGCGAATGGCCTGCGGAATCAGCAGGACGGGGATCGCACCAAGGATCAGGATAAGGCCGGGATTCAGACTACTCATCTTTGTCGTAGTACTCCTCGTCCCGCATTAAAAACACGCGCATCAACTTGGCCGCCAAGACCAAGATCACACACATCACAAAGCCATAGATCGCGTAAAAGCCGAACCAGTCTTCGACAGCGAAGTGCGAGTGCTTGTGGTAAAACGCATCAGCCGCAAACAATAATGCGCAGATCACAAAAACGGCACCAATGACCTTTTTGATATTCTTCGGCTCATCCAGCCAATATTTTTTGGGATCGTGAATTTTGTTTTTGTGTTCACTCATCACTTACCCTCCAAAAACCGGATCTAGGAAAATACGGATCCGATCCGCATAGAAAAACAGTACGATGCAGCCAATCGTTGTCAGTACAATCGGCGCCAAGCACATGACAGGGGCCTCGGCGACTCCGACGCGCCCAAACGTCAGATGTCGCAACGCCGGGTGATCTGGTGGTGCATGATGATGATCGTGATGCTCTATGTCGTGTGCACTCGGAGTCGGTTCTTTACCAAAGAAGCCGTGATACACAATCGGCATCAGGTATGCGACGTTCAACAGCGATGAAATCATCAGCACGGCGATGAAGATGATTTGATCTGATTCCGCAGCGCCCAGACCAATAAACCATTTCGACCAAACACCTCCCAATGGCGGCAGACCGATGATCGACAATGACGCCAAGAAGAAACAGAAGAACGTGACCGGCATTTTGCGGCCCAGCCCCTTCATATCAGAAATATCAGTTTTGTGCGCAAACACGATGATGGCACCGGCGCAGAAGAACAGGGTGATTTTACCAAACGCATGCATGACGATGTGCAGCGTCGATCCCATTGTGCTGATGTCGGTCGCCAACATGGCGCCGAGGACAACATAACTGAGTTGACTGATCGTTGAATATGCCAACCGTGCCTTGAGGTTGTCTTTTTGCATCGCCACCAACGACGACAGCAAAATTGTGGCACCCGCAACATAGGCCAACCATGTGGACGCCCCTGTGTTGGCCAGCGTATCGATACCAAAAATGTAAACACTGACTTTCAGGACCGAGAACACACCCGCCTTCACAACAGCAACGGCATGGAGGAGGGCACTGACAGGCGTGGGGGCGACCATCGCCGCCGGTAGCCACCTATGGAACGGCATCAACGCCGCTTTCCCGATCCCGTAAATATACAGGCCAAACAAGATGGCGATGACGCCCGGTGACGCATTACCTGCTAGAATTCCGCCCTTGGTGAAATCAAGGGTGCCAACTTCGACATACGTCCAAATCGTCGCGGTCAGCAGGAATGTGATTGATGTTCCAATCAAAATGCCAAGATACACCCGTCCGGCACGTCGAGCTTCGTCGGTGCCAGAATGCGCGACAAGTGGAAACGTCGAGATCGTCAGCACTTCGTAGAACACAAACAAGGTCAGCATGTTCCCCGCGAACGCGATCCCCATGGCCGACATGATGGCAATGGCAAAGCAGAAGAAGAACCGGGTTTGGTTGTGTTCGTGGTGTCCACGCATGTAGCCGAATGCATAAAACGATGTGATGATCCACAAGAAGCTGGCAATCCCAGCGAAGATCATTCCCAATGGTTCCAACGCAAAGGTGATCGACAAGCCCGGCAGCATTTCGACCAACGTCAGACTTGGGCGTCCACCCGCATCGACAATCTGGATCAATTGCCAAACGATCCCGAATAGGATGACCGCAGTGATCACCGTCAGGCCATCACGAATGTTTGCCGAAGCAATACCCGCAAAAAGAACAAACAACGCACCGATGAATGGGACCGCCAACGCCAATAGGATCAATATTTCAGGGGTCATTGTGATCCCCCAAGCAGGCTATTCGCAGCCCCTAACGCCACATCGGACGTGAAGGTCGCATCAATGCCAAACCAGAAGGCAGCACCTAGCAGAACATACGTTGGGATCAACAAACCCATCGGGGCTTCTTGGGGTTGGCCAAGACCGACAGGCGCGCTTCGGAAATACATCATCTCAACGATGCGCCAAATGTAAATTACCGCCAACAATGATGAAAACATGATCAGAATAGCGACCGGCCACCACCCGGCCTCAAACGCGCCTTGGACCAAATACCACTTGGAAATAAATCCGACAGTCAGCGGGACGCCAATCAAAGAAAATCCACCGGCAACAATAGCCGCCGCTGTCAAAGGCATACGTTTTCCAAGGCCCGCCATGTCTTCGATCTTTACCGAGCCGATCACATAGAACACGCAGCCCATTGCCATAAATAACGCACCCTTCATCAGGGCATGGTTGAACATGTGGATAATGCCGCCCGCCAAACCAGCTGCATTGCCCATGGAAATGCCCAAGATCATGTAGCCGACTTGCGCGATACTAGAATACGCCAACAGGCGTTTTACGTTGTCCTGATAGATCGCCAGCATGGACCCCGCGAACATCCCCGCGATTGCCAATCCCAGAACCACGATCCGAACGCCATAGGTTTCAAGCGGCTCGATATCACCAAACACCGTGTATGTCAGTCTGATCAACGCATAGACCGCGACCTTTGTCGCTGTCGCCGCCAGGAACACAGTCACCGCCGATGGCGCATAAGTATATGCATTGGGCAACCAAACATGCAGCGGGAATAACGCCAGCTTCAGACCAAAGCCGACAAAGATAAATGCCAGTGCCACATGCACCGTTTGCGTATCCTGAACATTCGGCAACAATTCCGCCAAGTCTGCCATGTTCAGCGACCCAGTCATTTGATATAGCATGCCCAAACCAATGACATAGAATGTCGCGCCCAACGTTCCCAAAATCAGATAGCGCAAGGCAGCCGAGAGCGCACGGCGGTCTTTGCCAAGGCTGATCAACACGTATGTTGAAAGTGATGAGACTTCCAAGAAGACAAACAGGTTAAAGGCATCGCCCGTGGCCGCCATGCCAAGTAGCCCCGCCATGCACAGCAAGAACATGCAATACACTAGGTAATGCCGGTCCTTGGGGATTTCGCGTTCGATGCTTTGTTTCGCATACGGCAAGGCAATCGCTGCTATCGCCGCGACAATTAGCATGACAAACGCGCCAATCTCGTCGATCTGATAGATAATGCCCCAAGGGGCTGCCCAGTCACCGAGCGCGTAGATTATCTCTCCATTTTCGAGCACATGCCGGATCAGGATGATCGACAGTGCGAAGGTAATCGCACAAATCCCGGTCGCCCAGGCCCACGACGCTGTCCCATTACGCAAGAACATACAAACGGGCGCTGCCATCAACGGTACCACCACAACGAGGACCGAAATATTCTCGAGAAGAAAACTCACCCGTCGCGCTCCTCTAGCTCGCGGACTTCGTCATCCTCAATCGTGCCAAAGCTCTCCTGCACCCGAACAACCAATGCCAAGCCAAGCGCCGTCGTCGCTACACCCACCACAATGGCCGTCAGGATCAACACATGGGGCAGGGGGTTTGAGTAGATTTGCAGGTCACCACCCAAGATGGGAGCTGTGCCCCCGCGGATCTTTGCAATCGAGATGTAGAACACAAACACGGAGACCTGGAAGACGTTCAAACCGACGATCTTCTTAATAAGATTTTCGTGGGCGATGACGATATACAAACCGATCATCATCAACAGAAATACAAACCAGTAATTTAACAGACCGAAGATACCGAGATCTTCCATAATCAATCGGCCTCCTCGGAGTAATCATCGGCAGGGTTCACGTCGGCCGCAGCACGGCCAGCAAATGCGCAGAATATGGTGATGATGGCAGAAAAGACGGTGATCCCGACGCCGGCCTCGACCAGCAAAATGCCTATATGCTGACCACCTGTTGGGGTCGAACCCAATACATCGTAGCCTAGGAAATGCGCGCCCCTGAGCATCGTGACAACACCGACACCCGCATATAAAAGAACGCCAACCGACATCAACGAGCGTGTCAGCCACGCAGGCAATACTTCTCGTAATGTCCCCAGCCCAAAGATAATTCCATAAAGCATAAACGCGGCGGCAAAGATCACACCCGCTTGAAAACCGCCGCCAGGACCAAAGTCACCATGCCATTGGACATAGAGCCCAAACAACAAAATGAAGGGAATCAGCAACTTTGAAACCACACGAAGGATTAGTTTGCTGCGCATTACCATCACGCCTCAGTCCCCCTGGATTTCTTATCGACCTTATCCGCGAGAGTCCGGCGCCGTCGACTTCGACCGATGATCGTAATCACCCCCGCAGCCGCAGTGAAAATCACAAAAGCTTCGCCCATGGTGTCGTAGCCGCGATAGCTCGCCAGAACAGACGTCACCACGTTCGGCAAACCAATTTCCTCGGCCGATTGGCCCAAGTACCGTGGCACAACGTGATGATGACTCGGGGCTTCTGGATCGCCATAATGCGGCATATCGAAACTGGCATAAACCAACGCTGCGCCCACACACGCGCAGACAATAAACCCTTTGATGGCTTTGATGTTCGGCGTCGCGTTCTCTCGTGGAGAGGTCAGGCCCAATGTCCCAATCATGAGCACCGTGGACGCCCCAGCGCCCACCGCGGCTTCTGTGAATGCCACGTCGACGGCATCCAGAATCACATAAAGGGTCGCACCCAATAGACTGTAGATCCCACTCAACATCACGACAGCAAAAAGGTTGCGGATGCGCGCAATCGCCAGGGCAGTCACCGCCATAAACAACAACATGACCGCATCCAAAAAATCAGAGGAGAGAATCTCAAGGCTCATGATTTCTGCTCCACGGTGGTTTTCGTCGCTTCGACAACAGCCCGAGCGTCGGGATCATCTACGGTCGGGAAGGTATTGCCGTTGATCGCTGCACGTGTCAGTGCGTGAGTCGATGTTGGACTGGTGAAAAAGATGAACAACAAAATCAGAAGCAGCTTCGCCGTCGCCAGCGTAAATCCAGCCTGCATCATCAAACCGACGAATACCAATCCCACACCTAACGTATCGATCAACGATGCGGCATGAAGGCGGGCGTACATATCCTTAAGCGTAATCAAGCCATAGCCACCGATCAGGCAAAAACAGAGGCCACCGACAATCATCACCCAGCTAAATCCATCGACGAACACGTCCATCAGATATCCCCCGCCGGATCGCCATCGTCACCATGCCCCATGTCAGCGAAAGTCACATATTTGGTGACTGCGATGGTGCCGATGAAATTGATCAGTGCATAAACCATCGCCAGATCGAGGAACTCTGGCCGCCCGTCAATAAACCCGTAAATCGCGATCAACATCACAGACAACGTGCCGAACACATTGACCGACATTATCCGATTAAAGATATCAGGTCCGATCAATGCCCGGGCGAGGGCCAATGCCATCGCCACCACGACCCCCACAGCTGCAACGGTAAACATCATGTCGACGATGTCTCCTTTTCCGCAGTTGGTGCATGACCGGGCGCATACCCCATGAAAGCGCACACGCGCTGATTCATGTCGTCCGTGCGTAATCCTTCGGCCGTTTCATTCATTAACGCGTGCACGGTGATTTCATCATCCTGCACCGCGATGGCAACAGTCCCGGGGGTTAGGGTGATTGAATTGGCATAGACCGTCTGCCCCAACTCGTCCGGTTGGCTGGCCTTCACGGTCAGAACTTGTGGATGAATGGCCTTGTCGCCCTGCAAAATCGCCTTTGCGACCACAAAGTTTGACACGACGATTTCTTTGACCAGCCATGGCCAATAAGACAACAAGGCTTTCGGCAGCAAATGCGAAGGATAACCTTCTTCGTCATCTGTGCCCAGTTGACGCGCGATATATACGCACAGCAGAATCGACACGATACCGAATGTCAGGATCAGCGGTAGCCAATACCCGGAAAGTAAAACCCAAAAAGCCGTTAACGACGCTGCTAGCCCAATAGCACGCAAATTTCGCCCCCCAGATCACCGCGTTTCTCCCCAGAACAGGAAATTACCTTGTTCTTACCAACGTTTACCGGTTCTCTTACTTTTTTTAATGTACGAACGTAATGTCCCGCTGACCAGAACAAAATGTTCAAAAATGAGTGATATGAAACTTCATCAACTACCCTCTATGCTCATGGCTATGGGCGTTCTCCTGATCACAGCTATGCTGGTGTCTCCATCAATCAGCCACGCAGCAGAAGTCACAGTCCAGACTGATAGCGGATCGCATTCATTTTCCGTCGAGGTTATGCAGACATCCGAGGAACGCTCCAAAGGTTTGATGTTCAGAAAATACCTAGCCCCAGACGCAGGTATGCTTTTCGATTATGGCGATCCCAGGCCTGTATCTATGTGGATGAAGAACACCTATATCCCGCTGGATATGCTGTTTATTTCACAGGACGGTGTGGTGCATAAAATCGCAGAAAACACGACACCTCATTCGACCGAGATCATCTCCTCGCAAAGCCACGTAAAATACGTTCTCGAAATCAATGGGGGCTTATCAGCGAAATATGGCTTCAAGCCAGGGAACCGCGTGACTTTGCCTTAGTTTGAGGGAGATCGGTTTGAAGTCGGTGTACGCGAGGCCGGGAATTGCAACTTCACGCATGTACCTTTTCCTGGCGTGCTTTTCACGTCCAGCTCACCACCGTGCATCTCAATCAGTCCACTCACAATCGGTAGTCCCAGGCCTGATCCAGGAATGGACTTAGTCATTGCGTTATCGATCCGCCCAAAGGGTGACAACACAGTCTTTATTTCATCTGCATTGAAGCCGCGGCCGTCATCACAGACGGCGATACACACGCCACCGTCATCTCGGCGTGTTGCCTCAACAATCAGTTCGCCATTCTCGCGTCCAAATTTTTCCGCATTCGATATCAAATTAAAAAGCATCTGCGAGAGAGCACGCCGATCGCAAATCAGATGTGTCGCCGCAGGCGTGGTCTTGATACGAGCTTCAATTTTTCTGCGGATGAGGCGATGCGAAAACAATCTCATCGATTTTTTGATGGCAGACTCAATATTGACCCGCTCGTCCGCCAACTCTTGCTTACCAGCCTCGATCTTCGCAATATCCAACAAGTCGTTAATCAGACTGAGCAAATGCTCTCCACTGCTATGAATGTCATTCGCATACTCTAAATAGCTGTGGGCGCCCAATGGCCCAAAAAGCTGTTCACGCAGTATATCCGAAAAGCCCAGGATGGCGTTCAGCGGGGTTCTGAGTTCGTGGCTCATATGCGCTAGGAATTGTGATTTTGCACGATTGGCCTCTTCGGCTCGATCTCTCTCCCGTTGCAAGGCTTGTTGTGTATTGACCAAATCCGTGATGTCTCGGCCCACACCACGGTATCCCAGGAAAACCTGTTTAGAATCAAAAATGGGTTTGCCGCTAACCGACATATGGACTTCTACACCATCTGATTGAGTGCGCGAGAAACGGATATCACTGAATGGCAGTCTTTGCGTGAGTATCTTGCCATATTGTCCGGACTGTATCTCTGACAATCCTTCCAAAATGATTTCGTGGCCGGATGGCAGACTTACCTGATCGTCCATGGCATTCAAAATATCGTCGCTAACCACCGAAACGTAACTGAACCGCAAGTCGTAATCCATTTCCCAGAACCAGTCTGCCGCCGTATCACCGAAATCGCGCAAACGATGTTCGCTCGCGCGGAGCGCTCGCTCCGCTTCTTTTTGAGCGGTGATATCGACCGCCATGGTGATCATGCTGCCATCCGGCAGGCGTGCTTCGTTAATCAAAATGGATGTTTCCTCACCCCGGGGCATTTCAAATGAGCCCTTTGGGTTTTGTCTCCGTGCAAGGCGATCTTGAATCCATCGCTCCGGATCTTCATCGGGGGACAACATCCCTTCGTAAACAACAGCGCGGATATGATCTTCAAACAATGTGCCTGGTTTGCACATATCCAGCACGCGCGCGTTCAATTCTCGGAACCGATCGTTGCACATCACCAATCGATCATCAGGCCCCCACAACGACATCATTGCATCCAGGGCATTCACGGCGGCGAACAGATTGGCCTCGGCAGAACGGGCTTTGTTTTCGATCTCAAGCCGTTCCGTGATATCGGCGGCAACGCCAATGTATCCATCAAACGCGCCTGATTCATCAAAAACCGGCTGTCCCGAGGTCGATATATGACGCGTTTCACCGTTAGTGTGGCGACGTGTGTATTGGAAATTTTTAAACGGTTTATGCGCCGTCAAATCATCAAGATGTTCGATCCAGTGCGGTGCTGTTAAATCATCATCGGATAGCTCCGCACGGGTCCGGCCAATTTGCCCAGACATTGGGATGTCAACTGCATCAACCACAAGATCCGACATGTATGTGAAGCGATGATCCGCGTCGGTGCGCCAATACATCTCATTCGTGGTTTCGGAAAAACTTTTGAGTAGCAGTTGCGAGTTATCCAAGGCATCTCGCAGGCGCGCGTTCTCTCGCCGAAGCTCTTCGAGTTCTGAGTCACCATCTTCTGCCAGCGCTGCTTCGGTATGATCAGGCAATCTGCGACCTCTTATTTCTGCACGAGAACGCAAATAGCATACACGTCACGCACGCAGAGTTGAAATGCCTAAGATATTAGGCGTTTCCTCGGCCTTTGGCCTGGATTTTCGCCCATGTGTCACGCAGGGTCATCGTCCTGTTAAACACAGGTGATTCTGGCGACGAACTAAGATCAGGGCAGAAATAGCCTAAACGTTCGAACTGTACTGTACGGTCAGCATCCCAGGCCCCCAGAGAGGGCTCCAACTTGCACCCGGTCAAAGTGGTCAGGCTGTCGGGATTCAGACTATCGACAAAGTCACCGTTCTTCCCGGGATTAGGTTCGGTGAACAAGTGGTCATACTGATGTACCACGGCGTCAACAGCGTGTTCAGCAGAGACCCAATGCAATGTGCCCTTAACCTTGCGGCCATCAGGCGCATCTCCGCCCTTGGTCGCGGGGTCGTAGGTGCAGCGAAGCTCGATAATATTCCCGGCATCATCCTTGACCACGTCGTTGCAGGTAATGAAGTACGCCCAACGCAAGCGGACTTCGCGGCCAGGGCCCAACCGAAAGAACTTCTTGGGCGGATCCTCCATAAAGTCGTCTTGCTCGATATACAGTTCTCGGCCAAAAGGCACCATTCGGGTGCCCGCACCTTCGTCCTCGGGATTATTGACCGCTTCCAGTTCTTCCGACTGCCCTTCGGGGTAATTTTCAATTACGACCTTCAACGGCTTCAAAACCGCCATGCGGCGTTCAGCATGTTTGTTGAGATGCTCGCGCACACAATGGTCGAGGAGGGCAGGTTCCACCACGCTGTCGGATTTCGTAACACCCAAACGAGAGACAAAATCCCGGATCGCTTCGGGTGGAATGCCGCGACGGCGAAGACCAGATAACGTTGGCATGCGAGGATCGTCCCAACCGTTCACATGCCCGTCTTCGACCAACTGGGTCAGGCGACGTTTTGATAACACCGTGTAGGTCATATTCAACCGAGCGAACTCATACTGACGCGGCACGCTCGGCGTCGGTAGGTGTGCGATAAACCAGTCATACAATGGACGATGATCTTCGAATTCCAACGTACAAAGGGAATGGGTTACCCCCTCTAGCGCATCTGATTGGCCATGGGCGAAATCATAGTTGGGATAAATGCACCAGGTATCACCCGTGCGCGGATGCGGCTTTTTGACGATGCGATAGATCACTGGATCGCGCATGTTGATGTTACCAGATGCCATATCGACTTTGGCCCGCAGCACCCGCGCACCATCTTCGAATTCGCCAGCTTTCATGCGCCGGAACAAATCCAGATTTTCTTCTGGTGTACGATCACGATAGGGGCTGTTTTTACCGGGCTCGGTCAGCGTGCCCCGATATTCGCGGATTTCCTCGGCGTTCAGATCATCGACATAGGCATGGCCTTCGTTGATCAGATGCTCGGCCCACTCATACAGCGTGTCAAAATAGTCCGATGCGTGGCGCGGTGCACCATCCCATTCAAAGCCCATCCAACGCACGTCCTCTTCGATGGCGTCGATGAATTCCTGTTCTTCTTTGGCCGGGTTGGTGTCATCAAACCGCAGGTTACAGACACCGCCAAATTCTTGGGCGACGCCGAAATTCAAACAGATCGACTTGGCATGACCGATATGCAGGTAACCGTTGGGTTCGGGCGGGAAGCGGGTGACGACGCTTTTTGTGACGCCTGCGGCCAAATCATCACGGACACGGTCCCGGATAAAATCGCTGGCCTCTTTGACGGCATCTTCAGCATGTTCGGCATCACTCATATTCGTCATTATCTCTCAATTCAGTGCGTATCGGATGGGGGCCCATCCGCAGATGATGCTATGCATGCCAAATATGGGGGGCAAGGGAAAGCAAAAGCACACATGTCACGATGATGGCGCGCCCAGGCCCAAACGAAAAAACCCCGGTCACCTGACCGGGGTCTTATAAATCGCTCGTCATGAGACTTTCCTTAGAACAGTTTTACCGCAACAGCTAGGATTGCAACTGCACCAACAAAAGAACCCATAACTGCGTTGAAGATGTATTGTGTGTCCATCGTGTATTCTCCACGTTTAGAAGGTTTCTAATGATCTTCGTTTACGCCTAGCCAAACGCATGCACCATCGCCCGTTTTGCCGATCTGATATGCAAGAAACGCATAGCACTTTTCAATATTTTTTTCACAGATGAGGCTTGCACGAAGGCACGGAAAACCTTAGGTTCCCTGCCAGTCGGGGAGTGGCGCAGCCTGGTAGCGCATCTGTTTTGGGAACAGAGGGTCGCAGGTTCGAATCCTGTCTCCCCGACCATCTATTGAAAGCCCCGTGCCCAAGGCCACAGGGCTTTTTTCTTGCCCGAAATGTTCAGAGCGTTGAAGAAAGTTCAAGTCTTCTCTAACCAATACTGAATTTCGTCTATCTCATTGTTTTTAATAAATAAAGTCCGGATTATGTTTGTTTTGCAAAAGCGACTTTGAATTCCACGCATTCCAAGTGTGAAACTGCGTTTACCGGGCGATCTGCCGATTTAATCAACCAGGCGAAACTTCAATCAAGCACACACCTGGGACAGAATTGGTCTCTATCGATTCGTGTGCCTCAACCACGCCCTCCAGAGTAAACGGGACTCTTTTGGCAATTCTGTGCCGCAGGGACCCCGACACCAGCATATCGTTGATCGCGGTAAAGGCATGCCACTTAACCTGTTCAGTCAGCGCATAGATCGAAAACGGCCTGATCGTGATGTTTTTGAACATCAGGGGCGCGAACGGCATGACGGGGGTCTCATCCGCGTCGGAACTGTAGGTCGTGACGACGGCGTTATTGGCGCAGATTTCCGGGAACATATTTATATTCGCACCGAACGCAACCTCGCACACACGGTCCACGCCACGACCCTCGGTTATTTCCAGAACGCGTGCCGCCACATCATCGGTTCTGTAGTTGATGACATGATCCGCCCCCAGTGTGGACGCATAGGCCGCGTTATCTTCGTTGCCGACTGTCGTGATCACTGTCGCACCACCCAGCTTGGCCATCTGCACAGCGTAGCTGCCAACCCGGCCCGCACCACCGGAAACAAGAATGGTCATGCCATCCACCAGCCCATCGGAGAAAATACCGTGATAGGCCGTAACCGCCGGAACACCGAGACAGGCACCTTCTTCCAGATTTGTTCCCTTGGGCAACGGTGGGGCCATCCAATGGGGCAGGGTGCAATACTCCGCCGCCGTCCCCTCTGGCCGACCGGCCTGCGCGCCAAATATCCACACGGAGCTGCCGACGAATGCCGGATCAACTTCGTCACCGATCGCCTCAATAATACCGGCACCGTCGTTGCAGGTTGTTATCGGCGAGAAATTTGGCAGTTCGCGCCCAGAACCGCGGCGTTTCACATCAGTTGGGTTGACGGCGGAGTAGGCGACCTTGACCAGAACCTCGCCCGGTCCCGGTGGTGTCGGCTCAATAGAAACTTCGCCGAGAACGTCCGCGGCGGCCCCCGCTTGATCGAATTGTATGGCTCGCATGGTCTTCCCCCAGAATGAGTTATGAGATGCTGAATCAAATTCAGCATGACGTCCCAAAAAAAACCGTCATTCCAAACTTGATTTGGAATCTCATCTAACATTGAGGTATCGGGGCCAATTCAACAAGGTATTAGGAATCGTCATTCGTCCATCACCAATCTTGGCGCGTTGATCCCTTGCCAAGCGCTAAAACTCGCGTATCTTTCGCTTATCAGATCGCAATTCAAAGAGGGTCGCTATGCCTGACGTCAGAGTTTTCCTACCAGCCAAAACGGCCATGCAATCGGGACGCGCCAACGTCAAAAAATGGGTCCTGGAATTTGAGCCTGGATCACGCAAAGAAACCGACACCCTGATGGGGTGGACAGGATCGCGCGATACCAAGGGTCAGGTGCGGATGAAGTTTTCGTCCAAAGAGGACGCCATCGCATTCTGTCAGAAAAACAAGCTTAGCTATACCGTGTCAGAGCCGAAAAAACGTCGCATCAAGCCAAAGAATTACGCGGACAACTTTGCGTTCGGCCGCCAGACCCTCTGGACACACTGATGCGATACATCATGGTGGGCGCGTTGGCCGTCACCGTCACACTCGGTATTGGGCCTGCTGACGCGAGCTTTCTCGACAAATTGAAATCGACCGTAGATTCCGTGACCAGTGGATCTGGGGGCAGCACGGGTGGCGCAACGTCTCAAGCCCTCGGCACCGATCAAATTATCGCGGGCTTGAAGGAAGCACTGCGCGTAGGCGCAGAAAAAGTGGTTGGCAAAGTCGGCACCACGGATGGCTTTAATGGCGATCCGGCCATTCATATTCCGCTGCCGCCAAAACTCGCACAAGCACAGGACACTTTGCGTAAGTTCGGATTGTCCGCACTGGCCGATGATGTCGAGTTGAAAATCAACCGCGCGGCCGAGGCTGCTGCCCCAAAAACCAAGGAATTGTTTTGGAAAGCGGTCAACGACATGACGCTGGATGATGCCAAGGCGATCTATGATGGCCCTGAAGATGCCGCAACCCAGTATTTCCGCCGCGTCGCCACGCCGGACCTGACGGCGACGGTTGAACCCGTCATCGACAATACCCTTCAACAGGTGGGCGCGCTAAATGCCTATGACAGTCTGATTTCACAATATAAGGCGATCCCGTTCGTGCCGGATGTCAAAGGCGATATCAAAGCCCACGCCACGGCGCTGACGCTGGACGGTATTTTCCATTACCTGGCCCAAGAAGAAGCAGCCATTCACGCCAATCCTGCGGCCCGAACAACGGATATTTTAAAACAAGTTTTCGGAAAGTAATTCCGCAGTTGAACGGGCGCGCGGCCAGGGGTAGTTTCCCGCTCAGAAGGATATATAGATATCCGTAAGGCCCCTTAGCTCAACTGGATAGAGCACCCGCCTTCTAAGCGGACGGTTACAGGTTCGAGTCCTGTAGGGGCCGCCAAATCCAAGCCCTTATCACAACAAGCGATATTGAGGATCAAATTATGCTCAAAGTTCTCTCGAGTATCTGGGCTCTTCTTCTCGGTATCGTTTTGATCATGCTCGGCAACGGAATGCATTTCACCCTTATCGGCTTGCGTGGCGGCATAGAGGGTTTTTCATCACCGGAGTTGGCCGTCGTAACATCGGGTTATTTCGTTGGGTTTCTCTCTGGCGCATATCTGACCCCGTTGCTCATCGGGCGCGTTGGCCATGTAAGAGTGTTTGCCGCCCTCGGCAGCTTTATGTCGGCGAGCTTGATCGCTTTTCCGTTGCTCGCTGAACCTTGGGCGTGGACGATTTTACGGGTATTGATCGGGTTCTGTATGTCGGGGATTTATGTCACCGCTGAAAGCTGGCTGAATGATACCGCGACAAACGAAACCCGCGGCAAGGTCCTGTCTGCGTACATGATCGCCCAAACACTGGGCATTATCGGCGCGCAGGGGCTTTTGACACTGGGGGATGCAGCCACGTCTGTTCTCTTCATCGGTGCCTCTATTCTTGTGTCGATTTCTTTCGCACCCATTCTGCTCTCTGTCACCTCGGCACCCGTCACCAGAGCGACGCGTCCGATGCGGCTACGCGAACTTTTCGAGAGTTCTCCGCTCGGCACCGTCGGCATTTTTCTGTTAGGATCGGCACCGTCGGCATTTTTCTGTTAGGAAGTGTGTACGCCACACAAGCGGGCATGGGCGCTGTCTTTGGCAGTAAAATTGATCTCGACGCATCTCAAATCGCTTTGTTCGTCGCGATGCTCTTCGCCGGTGCGCTGGTCCTTCAATTCCCAATCGGCTGGCTCTCGGATCGGGTAGACCGACGAAAGTTGATCTTTTCCGCGGCCCTTATGGGTGCCGTATCATGTTCACTCGGCTGGCTCGCGGGCGACGATATCTGGCTTCTAATGGCAGCAGCGTTCTGTGCAGGTGGCGTGACCACGCCGTTGTATGCGCTGTTCTTGGCCTATACGAATGATTTCCTCTCGATTGAAGAAATGCCCGCCGCATCGGGTGGCCTCATCCTGACGTTTGGTGTCGGTGCTATTCTGGGGCCTTTGGTAGCAGGGTGGGCGATGCAGAAATTTGGCCCGTTCGCATTTTGGCCGGTTCTGGGTGCAACGTTCGGGGCGATCTCGCTTTATGCACTTTATCGTATGACGCGGCGAGAAACCGTCTCCGTCGAGGAAACCGAGAGCTATCTGGGCGTCATACCTTCGGTGTCACCGATGGCTGTTGAAGCCGCCGGAAACTGGTCCGCGGAACATGTTGAAAACGACAACCAAGGCACCAAAACATCCTGATTGATCATGTTTTCATCGCACTTTGACGTGGCCAAAATACTCGAACTCAAGAGACATCGGTGAAGAAAAAATCTGTTCGGCAAGAAATTGATTACCAGCCGATATTAATCAAAAACGATATCCTAACCTGATACCCAAGGTATCTAAACCTTGGTTCGGATCGGCCAGTGACGCATTGGAAACGTGATCAAAGTAAAAGGCCAATGTGGAGTTGTCCTTGAAGCGATAGCCCAATTCGAGCGCATTGTGGAACAAGAAGCGCGAGCCAAGAGCCTTGGCATCATCAGATTTCACATCTGTTTCCCCATCGTGGACCGCACCACCCACTCCCAGGCCAAAGAAAACGCCGCGATCGAATTGATAGCGCCAGCGGGCCGCAATATAGAGTTTCGAAGTGTCACCCGATGTGTTGATAGAGGCCCCGGCAACGGGTCGTATCGCGCCGCCAAAAATCTCGAATGACGGGGTAAACATGGCTTCAACGTTGATATCGACACCGGACTCTCGGCTAAAGCCACTCCAAAGGTGGTCCGTATCGTGATCCAATACGCCAAGATTGATCTCATAAAAAATCGAATTCTTACCCGAGTCGCCCGCTAAGGCTGCACCAGAGCCCAAAAGGAAAAGTGCTGAAACCAATACGCCGAAGAAACGATGGCAAAAACCGTTCATGCAAAACTTCCACATGTCGCAAGTGTTAGAATATAAAAGCCGCATGAACTGAAAGTTCACCCTCGTGTGGACCAAGAACCGCCCGTGATCCCCAATGACATACTTTTACCATACAAATGCTTGAACTTTCAAAACCTACCGAATCGCGCTATATTCCTTTCATGATGAAGCAGAACGCTTTTCATTTGGCCAAGAAAATGGCTGTCATGCTCGTCTTCCTCTATATCGCCAGTCTGGCGCAGGAAGCTTTTGCGCAGTCACGCGTAAAGGGTCAGTACGCCACGTCTCGATCTCCTGTCTATCAAGTAGGCGATTACAACGGAAAGTTATCGCGGATGTGCCGACGTGGACAATTCAAGCAGCGAAAGATCCTTAACTTGTCTATTGGCTATATCGGCCCCAACGGACAAGGCATCACCGGCATCGCCCAGAAGGGCTACAACTTGTATGATCCACAGGGTGTTGCTGAGGATGAACGAACCTATCATTTCTTTAATCAGGGCTTTTCCAACTGCCGTGTGTACGTGGCCGTCACGCCACGGCCCCGCAATCGTTAAACCGAACCGATAGCCCATTCGATAAAATCAGTATCCTGACGTAGCCGCCCATCCGCGCTATATCTTTTTCATGACTGAATTTATTGATCTGTTTCCGACCAAATTCGTGAAGCGCGCGTTGCCCGATTTCGAGGGGCCAAACCGCGACCTAATTAAACACGTCCGTGAAATGGAAAAAGCGAACAAGAGCCTGACTACGGATTACCGTGAAAACAACCCGCTGGAATATGACCGCGAGGGGCCCAACTGGTTGCGCGCCCAGATTAATGACACCGTGATTCAATACCTGAAAAATGCGGGCATCGATTATCCGGTGAATTGGCAAATCCACGCATGGGCCAACGTCAATCGGATGGGGGACTATCATGACCCGCACAATCATCCACACGCGTATCTGAGTGGCACATATTATTTAAAGATGCCGACTGATGCGCCAAAGAAACGGCATCGCGCTGATGTGCGGCCCAATCACATATCGTTTTATGATCCGCGCACCGGCTTCAATATGACGTCGATCAAGCGCGACCCCTATGTCGATCCGGAATTTACCGTACTGCCGGAGCCCGGCCTGTTGATGATGTGGCCCGGGTCGTTGATGCATTTCGTCCATCCGAACCTGTCCGAAGAAACGCGCTTATCGCTCAGTTTCAATATCGTGTTGAAATGGTCAGACGACTATTTGCCGTCACAATGACGACGATGCAGAACCTTTGGCGCATTATCCGCGCCCGCATCCACCATGGGATTTAAAAACACACCGCCGCATCTGGTGACGCTGATCCTGTTGGCGTCGTTCGCGACGGTGTCTTTGAACATGTTTTTGCCATCGCTGGCTAATATCGCGATCGATCTAAAGGCGGATTATGCCCTCGTCAGTTTGGCGGTTGCAGGATACTTAGGCGTCACAGCGATCATCCAATTGATTGTCGGGCCCTTGTCAGACCGCTGGGGACGTCGCCCGGTGATGCTGGGGGCGTTGTGCGTATTCATTGTTAGTTCGGTCATGTGTTCGCTGGCTCAAGATATCTGGATGTTCTTATTTTTCAGAATGCTCCAGGGCGGCATCATTGCCGGGTACACATTGGCCCTGACGATCGTGCGTGACACGACATCGGATCAGAAAACCGCCGGGCTTCTAAGCTACATCAGCATGTCGATGGCGCTGGCCCCCATGTTGGGGCCGATGCTGGGCGGTGTGTTGGATACGGCATTTGGTTGGCGCGCCAATTTTTATTTCTACACCAGTGTTGGCGTGCTGTTGCTGATCCTGTGTTGGCTTGATCTGGGAGAGACAAATACAGACAAGTCTGATGCACACGATCCCAAGCGGGATCGGTTCCGCCATTTACTGGGCGAAAAAAGGATATGGGGATATTCGCTGACCAGTGCGTTGGCGGCAGGTGCATTTTATATTTTCCTGGTTGGTGCACCGCTGGTCGCGCAATCGGCTTTTCAAGTTTCGACGGCGGAGCTTGGTTTCTTCGTCGGCAGCATCACCTGCGGTTTCCTGGTTGGCAGCCTCTTATCCGGGCTGGCGTCATCACGGCTACAAATCACCACCACCATGTTGATCGGACGCATCACAGCATGCACCGGGTTATCGCTTGGACTGGTCTTGATCGCATCTGATCACCTATCAACATTGAGTTATTTCGGATGCACCATCCTGGTCGGAATCGGCAATGGCATTACGATCCCCAGCAGCAACGCAGGCATGTTATCGGTACGCCCCAAAATTGCGGGCAGTGCTGCCGGATTTAATGGCGCGCTGATGGTCGGCGGGGGCGCGATCCTGACATCCATTGCGGGGCTCCTGATCAATGCGGAAAATGCGATCTATATGCTGTTGGTGTTGATGCTGACCGCGACCACAGTGTCATTGTTAACGACGTTGTGGGTCCGCCAACAAGAACGCCAATTACTTGCGGCGACGGCCCAGACCTAAGCTCTGGCGATCAATCGCCGATGTCTTCACCGATGCAAAGACCGTATCGCCATTTTTGATGTTCAGATCATTCAGTGCCTTGCGGGCGATCCGCGCGATGATCGGTGCGCCGATATTGACCAGCACATCGACGTGCGGGCTCCGCACGGTCGACACATCTTCGATATCAACAACGCGCCCCTGAAAGACATTCATCGTCGCACTTTGCGTGGGCGCCACCAATGACAAGCCAATATCGCGGGCCCGTAGTCTCAGACGCAATGGCGTCCCGCGCTCAAACTCCAACTTTGGCACCCAGATCGATCCGGCGCCAAATCCCAATTCCGTCAGCATGTTCGGATCATCATGCCCGATCACCCACACGTTGATGACGGCACCGGCTTCAAAGCGCCCTGTATGCGGGCGCAGATCAAGTCGGCTCATGATGTCCTCGACATCGCCGGTCGCAAGTGTTTGGCCATCGGCCAAGACAACCATGGTATCGGCCAGCCTGACGACTTCTTCAATGGCATGGCTGACGTAGACTATCGGCACGCCCAATTGATCCCGCAGGTTTTCGATGAATGGCATGATTTCGGATTTGCGGTCGTTGTCGAGCGCCGCCAATGGCTCATCCATCAACAATAACTTTGGACTGGCGAGGAGGGCACGACCGATGGCGACACGCTGGCGTTCGCCCCCCGATAGGGTCTCGGGCAACCTTTCCATCAAACCACTGATCCCCAGCATCTCGGCAATGTCGTCGGGTGCATGACGGCGTTGATCAGCGGACAGCAAATTCATCCCATAGGTCATATTGCCGCGGACCCGCAGGTGAGGGAACAGACGTGCATCCTGAAACACATATCCAATCCGACGTTTTTCTGGTCGCACATTTATATTGGCTGACGCATCAAACAGGGTTTCCCCAGCAATGCGGATATGCCCCGATGAAGGCTTCAACAATCCTGCCAAGCATTGCACGATGCTGGTCTTGCCCGATCCCGAGCGACCGAACAAAGCGATCACCCGGTCTTCGGAGACAAATTTGGTGCGCAATTTGAAATCACCGCGCTCACATTCGATATCCACATCGATGATGTTGACGACCTCGTTCATGATCCAAGCCTTGCTTTCAAGCGACGGGCAATGATCTCGGAAACGACAAGGGCCGCGAGTGCCACTACGATGGAGATGACGACGAGCCTGAGCGCACCCATCTCCCCACCCGGCACTTGGGTCAGGGTATAAAGTGCAATCGGCAACGTGCGGGTCTCGCCGGGGATGTTGGATACAAACGTAATGGTCGCACCGAACTCGCCCAGGCTGCGGGCAAAGCCCAATATGGACCCAGTTAAAATTCCAGGGCTGGCGAGGGGCAGGGTGACTGTTGCAAAGACCCTCGACGGACTGGCCCCCAATGTTCGCGCGGCCTGTTCCAATCCGCCATCGACCGCTTCGAGGGACAAGCGAATGGAGCGGACGATGAGCGGGAACGCGACAACTGCCGCCGCAACGGCTGCACCTTTCCATGTGAAGGCGAGAGTGATCCCAAAAACATCAAACAGAAAACCACCGATCACGCCGTTCCGTCCCAGTGTGACCAACAGCAGATAGCCGACCACGACCGGCGGCAAGATCAACGGCAAGTGGACGACGCCGTCCAGAATACTTTTGCCCGGGAATTCCTTTCGGGCCAAAACCCAGGCGACTAAAATCGCGATAGGCAAACTGCCGAGGACGGCTGCCGTAGCAACTTCAAGACTAAGACGTATGGCTTCGAGTTCGAGTTCGCTCATGGGGGCGGAGGAGGGAGAAAACCCGCGGCCTTAAACGCATCACGACCCCAATCACCCGTCAGCAAGTCAAAGACCCGCTGCACACGGTCATTGTAACGCCCGTTGACCACACCCGCAGGATACAGAATGGCGCTATGCATCGCGGGATCGAATTGATAAACCACGCTTACTTGATCACTGACCAGCGCGTCGGTCGCATAGACAACGCCGGCATGGGCTTCGTTACGTCCAACCACGGCCAACACGGATCGCACGTTGGGCATCCGGAGCGCCCGGTCTCGCAGGTCGCCCCAGAACCCCAAAGACATAAATGCCTCTTGCGCATATATTCCCGCAGGGACGTGTTCAGGGTCACCAATGGCGATACGATCACTTTTTAGCCAAGTCAGCATCTCATCTGAGCCATTGATGCTGATATCTCGCGCAATCGGAGCGATAACGACTAATGAATTGGATGCCACGATGCGGACTGTTTCGGGATCAACCAAGTTCCAGCTCGCCAACTGGCCCATCCATTTTTGATTGGCCGAGATATAAATGTCGGCAGGCGCGCCTGCAGATATTTGCCGCGCGATGGATGAACTGGCGGCATAATACACGCGACATTTCGCATCGGCCAGTTCCGGGCATGCGGCAGCGATGGTGTCGATAGCGGTTTGCGTACTCGACGCGGCAAAGATCGTGACTCTGCCTTTTGCATCCACGTCGGACGCAAACAATATCAGGATAACAGTGGTCAAAAGAACCCAGATTCTCATGTCAGGACTATATCACTGGACTTGCTAGTGACCAGCCAGGATTGAATTCTCAACGAATTGTTAACGAGTCGTTTCTAGAATTTTTGAGTGTCGAGCAATGCGTCTCGATCAATCGTGTTGGCGCAGACTTAGGAGAGTTCCATGTCCGCCTTTCAAATGTGGCCCGATCAAGAAACATCTGAACAAGGACAACGTTTGGGCTATCGAACGCGGAGTTCGACGCGCCTAAGTAACCCTACCTTGTGCGTCCAAATGCGGGGGCGGCATTATGAAACATTGAATTGGAGCCTTGGCGGGATTTTGCTGGGTGGCTACAACGGAGTGCTATCCGAGGGCGAACAATTTGATATCGATAGCATCGGCTTGGCGGGGAGGCGGCTTTGGCCCGTCTTGATCAATGCCCGTGTTGTGCGTATCGGCGGCGATAACGGGATGGAACTGGCAGCGCAATTCCTTACCATCAGCGCACCCGCATTCGATATCCTTGAGGGCATCATGCTCCGCCGTCCAGATTACTGGAAAGTGGCTTAGGTTTTCTTCCTTTCACCAACCATCCAACTTTCCCATCGTCATCTCAGACTTGATCCGGGGTGTTGTTTGTGAATCCACGATTGTAATTTGCTTAGACAAGATCCCGGTTTTACGCTCCGCTCCAACCGAGACGACGTTCCTGAGGTTTAGTCACGTGGGAGAGAAACACATGCGCATTCTATTGATCGGTGCCAGCGGCGATATTGGGCAAGTCATTCAAGACGAATTCTCATCAAGACACGACATCATCAAGGTTGGTCGCTCCAGCGGTGACATCATCGCCGACATCACAGATCGGGCATCGATCGAAGTGATGTACAAAGAGGCGGGCAAGGTCGACGCCGTGATATCCGCCAATGGCAATGTGCATTTTGCCCCCTTAGATGAGTTCACAGAAGAACAATTCAGAACGAGCTTACTCGATAAAGCGATGAGTCAAATCAATCTGGTCCTTGTCGGCTTAAATCATATTGCTGACGGCGGGTCGTTTACATTGACCAGCGGCATTCTCTGTCGCGACCCGATCAAAACTGGTGCCGCCGCAGCGACAGCCAACGGGGCGCTCGATGGGTTCGTGAAAAGTGCCACAATTGAAATGCCGCGCGGCCTCAGGATCAATGTGGTCAGTCCAGGTCTGCTGGAAGTTTCAGAAAGCAGGTTTGGGGAATACTTTCCTGGCCACATCCCCGTGTCATCCAAGCGTGTTGCTTATGCTTATGCCAAGAGTGTCGAGGGCCTGATCAACGGGCAGGTCATCGCGGTGGATTGATACTATGATGATCAAAAATATTGTCATTCTCGCCTGCGCGAAAATGAGAACAAACTAAGGTGCCATGCCTTTATCGCGTAGTTCCGCGATGGCGTCTTCAGTCTTTTCCAAATGACTAAGTCCCATGCCTTTGAGGACATGATCTGCCTTTGAAAACTGGATGTTGGTGTAGGTCGTGATCTCGACCCGATTGCCCCAGGGGTCGAAAAAGTCGAGGAACCGGCCCGGCGCGATTTCCACCCCCATATCGATCAAAGTGTGCCTGACCAATTCCTTGTCATCGACCGCGATACCGAAATGTCGCTGTGTGTCTTTGGCTTGGCTACGCCCTTTGGCGAAATTGATGAATTGATCGCCAAAATAAATAAAGGCGGCCATATCACTTTTGCTCTCCAACTCAAACTCGAGGAATGCACCATAAAAATCGAGTGCCGCATCAATGTCATCCACTTCCAGCGCCACGTGATTGATGCCGACGGCTTTGGCTTTTTTGGGCCCGTTAGCGTTGGTCATAGATTGGTTCCTTAAAACGACAAGTTCTGCATGACGCCGATACAAACATCGTCATTCCCGCGCAGGCGGGAATCTAATATTTCCTGTTCAGCAGTTGGATCTCCGCCTACGCGGGGATGACGTCAAAAGCATTAGGGTTCTTGCTAAATCAGATGTTTCCATTCCCTCACTTCGAATAAAGCTCGTTCGGGTCAGTCAGCACATGGGCAATCTCGGTAATTTCGCCATCACGCAACGCCAAGTAGAAGCAATTGCGCCGTCCCGTGTGGCAAGCCACACCGATCTGATCGACCTGCACCAGGATCGTGTCGTTGTCGCAATCCCAACGGAATTCCTTCAACGATTGCGTTTGCCCAGAACTCTCACCCTTGCGCCAAAGTGCCTGACGAGACCGCGACCAATAACACACACGTCCCGTTTGGATGGTCTCGCGCACGGCATCGGCATTCATCCAGGCCATCATCAAGACCTCGCCTGTATCATGCTGCTGGGCAATCGCAGGTACCAATCCGTCCTCATTAAACGTCAACTGGCCCAAGATCGTATCTATCGTTGCATCAGACATATCGCGCTATTCATCGCGCCGCGTTGAAGCGCGCGAACCCTTCGGTCAAGTCATCAATCAAGTCATCCGGATCTTCTAGGCCAATGTGATAGCGCGCGGTCGGGCCTTCGGCCGTCCAGGGATTGGCAGTACGTAATTTTCCAGGATACGTGGTTTGCACCAGACTTTCGTATCCCCCCCAACTGGCCCCGATGCCAAACAGCTGGTAATCATCGAGCATCGCTGTGACGGCCTCTTTAGCCGCCGGAACAAATTCGACACCAAACAAACCGGATGAGCCCTCGAAGTCGCGTTTCCAAATTGCATGGCCGGGATCGTCGGGTAGGGCAGGGTGCATCACGCGCGCAACCTCATCACGCGAACTCAGCCACTCGGCTACCTTGAGCGCATTCTTTTCGTGCTGCCTGAGGCGCACGCCGATGGTGCGCAACCCGCGTTGTCCCAAATAACAATCATCTGGTGCGGCATGATAGCCAAAGCTATTGGCCATGACTTTGATCGCGCGATAGTGCTCTTCGGTATTCACCGTTGCCGTGCCCAGCATCGCATCGGAATGACCAACGGTATATTTTGTCGACGCCTCGACAACGATATCGACACCATGGTTGAGCGGCTTGAAGAAGAAACCAGAGGCCCAGGTGTTGTCGACCATGGTGATCACGTCGACATCTTTAAGGGCTTCCGTCATGGCTGGAATGTCCTGCACCTCAAATGTTAAGGAGCCCGGGCTTTCCATATATACAAGTGTCGTGTTGTCGCGGATCAAATCTTTAATGCCTGCGCCAATCGCAGGGTCATAAAACTCAACATCGACGGCGTTACGTTTAAGTATCGCTCCGCAAATTCGGGACCGCATCGGGCCATATACCGTATCCGCCACCAAAATATGATCGCCGGTTTTCACAAAGGTATTCACTGAACACGCAATAGCACCGAGACCAGATGGGAACGAGACGCTTTGGTGACCTTGGTGCAAGGCCGTCGTTGCTTCCTCGAACGCAAATTGTGTTGGCGTACCACTGCGTCCATAGGACGCTGCGCCATGCGGGTTTTTGTCTCTTTCTTCCCAATCCGCAATTGTGGGGAATGTAATTGTAGAAGCATGATAAACAGGAGGATTAACCACACCATGATTGGCCGAAGGATCACGTCCCGCGTGTGCAATCACTGTATCTTGCCGCATTTTTTTCAATTTAGAAGTCACTAATATTCCCCTCAACGCGATGAATTTTCACCAGAATAACGAACGTTCGACACCTTGGCGATACCCGGTTTTTCATAGTCAGTAGGCTTTACCGACGATGATGGGGCAGTACTTTCCCGATATTTGCATCAGATTAGATTAATTCCGAATGAGATATTGTTATGGTATCATTAGGTTTCGTCTTGAGGCACGCTTACTAATCGTGTTACGGGTTCGTGTCTTACGAAAAAGTTAACGCTTTAATCGTGAGACAATCTTCTAAAAATGAAGTCTTCAGGGAGCTATTATACAATGAAGAAAACAACTTTTCTGACAGCTGCGGTTGCCGCGTTGGCATTGGGCACGTCTGTTGCCTCCGCTGCTACGCTGGATGACGTGAAAGCGAACGGCGAACTCCGCTGCATCGTTTCCACCGGTCTTCCAGGTTTTGCTTACACCGATGAGAATGGTGTTTACCAAGGTTTTGACGCTGATTTCTGCCGTGCGACAGCAGCCGCTGTTCTTGGCGATGCCAGCAAAGTTAAGTTCATCCCAGCTACAGGTAAAACGCGTTTCACGCTGTTGAACTCTGGCGAAGGTGATGTTCTTTGGCGGAACACAACATGGACATTCGTTCGTGACGTAGACGTTAAAACAACATTTGTTGGTATTAACTACTACGATGGTCAGGGCTTCATGGTGCCAAAAGCACTTGGCGTTAAGTCCGCAAAAGACCTCGACGGGGCAACAGTTTGCATTCAGACCGGTACCACAACCGAGCTGAACCTTGCTGACTATTTCCGCACAAACAAAATCTCTTACGAGCCTGTGCCGATTGAAGACAGTGAAGAAGCACGCAAAAACTACCTGGCTGGTCGTTGCGACGTGTACACCACGGATGCATCCGGTCTTGCTGCTTCACGTGCAGTTTTTGATAACCCAGCAGATCACGTGATCCTGCCGGAAATCATTTCCAAAGAACCACTTGGTCCAGTCGTTCGTCATGGCGACGATAACTGGAGCGACATCGTTCGTTGGGTTCTGAACGCTACGCTGGCTGCTGAGGAACTCGGTATTACGCAAGCAAACGTTGCTGAACTTGCGAAAGGTACAAATAACCCAGAAATCAACCGTATGCTCGGTTCCGAAGGTAACCTCGGTGCTATGCTCGGCTTGAATCAAGATTGGGTCGTTAAAGTACTTTCCGCTGTGGGTAACTACGGCGAAATCTTCGACCGTCATATCGGTCCAAGCACCACAATCGGCCTAGAGCGTGGTTTGAACGCTCTGTGGACCAACGGTGGTCTCCAGTACACACCACCATTCCGTTGATCCGGAACGGTGTGCCCGCTTAGGGCGGGTGACACAAGCTTTGCGGGCGGGCGTTGGTTTCGGCCAGCGTCCGCATCGTAAAGTGGATATTCTTCGACCGTTATCGCCATCGTAAGGCAAAATAAAACGGCGAAGTGGGGAGGTGTCGCGGTGCTGGCCTTTGATTTTCATAGGTAAATCCGCACAACACTAGCTGGGGGATATAGGGCCTATGAGTACGACCGCCCTTGACAATACTCAAAATCGTTCGACACTAGCGAAGCTATGGAACAATCGTGAAGCACGATCAGTGATCTTACAGATCCTGACCATGACTCTGATGATCGGTTTCTTCGCATTCATTATAACAAATGCCATCTCAAACTTGGCCGCTGTGGGTAAGACCTTCAGCTATGATTTTCTTTATGAACCGGCTAGCTACGATATCAACCAAGCGTTGATCCCGTACACGTCACGTGACACACACCTGAGGGCGGGTCTCGTTGGCCTTCTTAATACTGGTCTTGTGGCAATTGCCGGCGTGATTCTGGCAACCATCCTAGGGTTTATCCTGGGTGTGATGCGCTTATCGCCGAACTTCCTGATGAACAAGATCAGCTACTGCTTTATCGAGTTCACGCGGAACGTACCGGTACTTTTGCATATTTTGTTAATCCACGGCTTGCTCGTTCATTCGCTTCCGCGCCCCAAAGTCGCACAAAGCGAATTCAATATAGCCGACATGTTCTTTCTTTCGAACCGTGGGGTGTTCGCCCCCAAGCCCATCATGGAAGATCTGTTCTACTTCGTGATTGCAGCATTTTTTATTGGGATCGGGTTTACGATCTGGTTCCGACGTTATGCCAAACGCATTCAGGAAGCGACCGGTAAAATTTATCCTGTGTTCTGGATTTCCCTGGGCGCAATTATCGGATTTCCAGTGCTTGTATTCCTTATTACTGGCTTGCCGTTACAATGGGATATCCCCGAATTCCAACGCTTTAACTTCCGTGGCGGGATGGTGATCCTGCCGGAATTCATGGCGTTGTGGCTGGCGTTGTCTTTGTACACTGCGGCATTCATTGGTGAAATTGTGCGGGCTGGCATCACGTCGGTCAGTCACGGCCAATGGGAAGCTGCTGGTGCCCTCGGTATCAAACGTAGCCGCATTCTGAACCTTGTGATTATCCCGCAGGCCATGCGTGTGATCATTCCACCGTTGACCAGTCAGTATCTGAATCTGACCAAGAACTCTTCCTTGGCCATTGCTATCGGGTACATGGATATCGTCGCGACTCTGGGCGGCATCTCGTTGATGCAAACGGGTAAAGAGATGGAGACGATGATCCTCGTGATCGCTGTCTATCTAACGATCTCGTTGCTGATATCGGCATTCATGAACTGGTACAACAAGCGCATTAAGCTGGTTGAGAGGTGAGGGGAGTAAAATCATGAGCGAAGTTACACAAAATTACGTTCCTGGAACGCACCCTGATCTTCCAGCACCAGTTGGGCAACGCGGGCTGGTATTGTGGCTAAGGACAAACCTTTTCTCGTCATGGATCAATACGATCATGACGTTTATCGGGATTTACCTTCTCTATTTAATGATCCCGCCGATGCTGAACTGGGCTGTTTTAGATGCTGTGGTTAATGCATCCAGTCGTGCTGAGTGCCGTGAAATCGGTCTGGGCGCGTGTTGGGCATTTATTGGCAATCGAATTAACATCCTGACATATGGGTTTTACCCGGACGAGGAACAGTGGCGGGTCAATTTGGCCTTTGTTCTGTTGCTCGTGGCGTTGGTGCCTATTCTGTTCGACAAAATTCCATTCCGTAAGCAGGGCATGATCTATTCGTGCGTTTATCCGTTTATCGCGATGTGGTTACTGTTGGGTGGTTACGGTTTGACACCAGTGGGTACCGATGAATTCGGGGGTATGATGTTGAACACCGTCGTCGGTGTCACTGGCATTGTATTCTCGTTACCTATCGGGATATTGCTCGCCCTAGGCCGGCAATCGCATCTACCAATCGTGAAAACAATCTCGGTTTGCTTCATCGAATTTATTCGCGGTGTGCCTTTGATCACCTTGTTGTTCGTTGCATCGACCATGCTCAATTACTTCCTGCCGCCGGGGACCACGTTTGATCTCCTGCTTCGGGTACTGATCATGGTGACGCTGTTTGCGTCCGGTTATATCGCCGAGGTTGTTCGTGGTGGCCTGCAAGCCATTCCGAGTGGCCAATACGAAGCCGCAAACAGCATGGGCCTCAAATACTGGCAATCAATGCGTCTCATCATTTTGCCTCAGGCATTGAAGATTTCCATTCCGGGTATCGTGAACACCTTTATTGGACTGTTTAAGGATACCACACTGGTCCTGATCATCGGTCTATTGGACGTTCTGGGTATCGGACGGTCATCGCTAGCAGACGCAAAATGGAACGGCCTATCTAACGAGGTCTACGTCTCCATTGCGATTTTCTTCTTTGTAGCTTGTTTCTTGATGTCGCGTTACTCGATCTATCTCGAAGGTAAGCTCGAAAAGGGACACAAGCGGTGATCCGCTTTTTGAAAGGATAACTCATCATGGGTGAAACTAATATTTCCGAAGCACCAAAAAACGCCGTTGAATCATCAGCAGGTGACGAGGATCTGATTCAATTGATCGACATGCACAAATGGTATGGCGATTTTCACGTTCTCAAGAACATAAACCTTAACGTGAAGCGGGGCGAGCGGATCGTCGTTTGCGGGCCCTCCGGTTCCGGTAAATCGACCATGATCCGCTGCATCAACCGTCTGGAAGAACACCAGAAGGGTCAGATCATTGTCGATGGCATTGAACTGACAAACGATTTGAAACAGATCGATGCGATCCGTCGCGAAGTCGGAATGGTGTTCCAACATTTCAACTTGTTCCCACACCTGACGGTGCTGGAAAACTGCACGTTGGGTCCAATCTGGGTACGCCAAACGCCAAAAGCCGAAGCCGATGCGACGGCGATGGAGTATCTGGAGAAAGTGAAAATTCCAGAACAAGCGCTCAAGTATCCCGGTCAGTTGTCCGGTGGTCAGCAGCAGCGTGTGGCCATTGCACGGTCGTTGTGCATGAACCCACGTATCATGCTGTTTGATGAGCCGACATCTGCGCTTGATCCCGAGATGATCAAAGAGGTGCTCGATACCATGATCCAACTCGCGGAAACTGGCATGACGATGATTTGTGTGACGCACGAAATGGGCTTTGCCCGGACCGTGGCTGACCGCGTTATCTTTATGGATGGCGGCGAAATTATCGAATCAAACGAACCAGAGGAATTCTTTGGTAATCCGCAGCACGAGCGGACGCAATTGTTCCTCAGTCAAATTCTCGGCCACTAAAACGGTCGATAAAACCCATCCGTTCCAGAGGGGGGATGGAAAGGCGGCTCGCTCAATCTGGGAGGATAAGGCGGGCCGCTTTCTTGTTTTATCAGCAGCCATTATTAAGGCTTAAAATTACAATCCCCATACATCACCGAGCCTCGATAAGCGCCCCGTCCGTCACCTGATCTGACGGGTACAAGATCACACGCGCTCCTGCCTCAAGTCCTGATATCACCTCGGCGTAGTCCGCGTTACGGGCCCCGAGTTCGACTGAGCGCAAGACGGCACGGCCCTCGTTCTCGGTAAAAACTGACCATGTATCACCGGTGCGGAAAACCGCGCCAAGCGGTGCCGCCACCCCTTCAACTTCTTTCAGCACAATCGTCACATCAACGCGATATCCGTGCCGCAATCGGGCCCAGGAATCAGGCGGGCCGATCAACTCGAGCAATACATCGACTCGCTGCTCATCAATTCCAAGGGCCGACACCTTAGTATAGCCAAACGGCTCCACTCGGCGCACAATAGCGTTAAGTGCGGGTCCGCCCCAACCCTCAATGATGGCAGGCATCCCCGCCAAGACCTTGACCGCATCTTCGGACAGCAGGTCGACAACGATTTGCAAATCGCGCGGGTCACCAATTTCCAGTATTCCGGCACCGGCGGGCAGCGTCGTCTCGCTTTCCTCCAACACTTGCAAGATTTCGCCATCGACAGGTGCGCGCAGGATTAGGCACTCGCAGTCGCCGTGATTGCGTTCTGTTGATGCTGGCGAAACCAGCCGAGCCTGGGCGACTTCGACCTAGTGCCGCCGTTGATCAAGGCGCGCCTGCGCCGTGAGCAAGTTAGCGCGGGCGACACGATGCTCGCGCTCATCTTGATCTAGTTTCTGTTTGGCGATTGTACCATTGGCAAACAATTCACGGCTTCGCTCCACCTCAGTCGCGGCGAACGTCAGATCGGCCTGCGCGCGCTTCAATTCTGCACCAGCCAGGTTTTCACTGGCACGCGCTGCGTCCAGCGTGGCACGGGCCTCTGTCTCGGTCCTGACATCAAGGAACACAGGGGCCGAGGGATGAATCCTTGCAATCTCGGATTTACCTGCGACGACGGTATCTCCGACCTCTCCCTGCACCCGCAGTAGGCGGCCCGCGACTGGCGCAGAAATTCGGTAAACTTCATGAACCTCCGCCATGCCCTCATCCGCGACGGTTATCCGGATTTGGTCTTCGGTGATGGTCACAAAGTCCACAGCGATGGGTTGCGGGCGAAATGCGAACACTAGGGCTGCAACGACTAGTGCCGCTACGCCACCCCACAAGATATATCGAACTAAGTTTTTTTGCATGATCACTCTCGCGTTTTAAGGACTTCGATCATATCCAAGTGGTCGAGCCGTCGTCGGACAACCAATGAGCATATCACGACGGTAGCCAAAACAGCGAGGGCCGCCATGCCAGCGGTTGCGTCCTCGATTAACAATGGCACTCGGAACAATTCAGTTGAAAATTTCTCTGCTATGTATCGGGACAAAAGATAGCCGCACAGAACGCCCACCGGCAGTGCAGCGAATGTCAGGATGCCCGTTTCACCCAACAGGATGTATGAAATTTCAGCGCGACTGAAACCAAAAACCCACAACGTGGCCAGTTCGCGGCTGCGTTCCGCGAGCGCAATTCGTAATGTGTTGTAGATCACGCCGAACGCCAGTGAACACGAGAACAAGGTATAAAAACCAATAAATACCATAATGTTCTTTTCAATAGTGTCGCGGAAAATACTCACTCCCGCTTTTCGGAAACTGACCGCGCTCAGTCGCGGTGTTTCTTTCAGCGCGCGCAAGAATGCAGGGTTCTCGGCGGGATCGACCCGGACGTGTATCCAATTGACCTGACGGCTTTCTAACAATAGCCGATTCAAAGTATCCAGATGCATGTAGATCGGCGTATCAATGTACGTTTCGAAAATCTCGGTAATACGCAGTTCTTCTGTCGGTCGACGACCTTCGAGAAGTTCGAGCCGAACTGTATCACCTTTGCCAACGCCCAGAACCCCGGCCAGGCTGGTTGAGATGGCGATGCCATGTTTGGGCACCAGAAGTGCGCCACGCGCCACATCGTTGATCGGGGCCAGATGCGCCTCATCCGTAATGCCGATAACAGCTTGGCGACGTGATAAGTGCCCTGCGAGCACCTTGGCTGATACGACCCGTTGCCCCTCTACGATTAGGACGCCTGGCAGGGCCGCGACATCATGCAGCACCCGATACGGTTCCGGGTCAAAGAGAGAAATCGTCGCGTCCTGATGACTTGCCCGGAAAAAATAGTCCTCAATCATTTCATCGATCGCATCGTCCCATTGTAACGCCAGTAACAGCACCGCAAGCGATAGCGCGATTCCAAACATCGACAGTGCCGCGCCCACCGGCCAACGTCCAAGCCGTCGTAACACCATCCGGGTCGGTGCATCCACGGCATCGGCAGCATGTGTTCGTGCAAGCCAACTTTTCTTATAGACTGGTGGTGTTGGGGGACGCATCGCTTCGGCGGGTGGCAATGAGGCTGCGGCACGCACCGCCCGAAGGCTTCCAGCAACCGCCGTCCCGATACTGACTAGGCAGGCGATGGCATAGCTTTGCGGGCTGGGTCGATAGATCAAAAATGGGAACTGATAGTTCTCGCCGTACATCGCCAGCATCACTTGGCCGAACCAACTCCCGATGGCAATCCCGATCAGTATCCCAAGAACAGCGATGACCAGGACCATCTTGGTGTAATGCCATGCCACGGCACCGTCCCCGTAACCAAAGGCTTTAAAAAGGCCAATTTCCTCGCGCTCGGTCGCGATCATACGGGTCATGATCATATTCGTCAGGAAAGCGGCGATCGCCATAAAAATTGCGGGCAGTATCACCGCCATGGTGTCTGCTTGCTCAATTTCGTTCTGCACGAACCGGTTCGACAATTGCCTTTCCCGGGCTATGGCGCCAATCGACCCGTATTTCGCCAGCAATGTATCTAGCTCGTTGATAACGTGATCCGGCCCGACACCTCGATTCAAGGTCAGCGAAATGTCGTTAAAGGCCTCCTCCATGTCGAATGCTCCTGCGAGCGCGTTGCGGTTCATCCAAATGACGCCGAACCTTTTGTCATCAGGCATGATCGCGCCAGGCGCGATGACATAGATGAATTCTGGCGACAACGCATGCCCAACCACTGTCACAATGCGCTGCTGCCCGTTCAGCAAGACCGATATACTGGCCCCGAGATCAAGGCCGTGCGCGGATGCGAAGCGTTCTCCTAAAACAGCCTCATCGACGCGACCAGGTTGCGGGAACCGGCCTGCTCTGAGGGCAATTTGATTGAGTGTCGGAACACCATCGTCTGGCAAGCTGACGATGCGCGCGGTGGCGGGCTCGGCAAATCCCGCAATGTCGATGGTGGCAATATCGACAATCCGCGACTCCGCCTGTTTAACCCCTTGGATTGCAGCAATATCAGTGACCAAGGTTTCCGGGGCGCGCTTCACCGACGCGAAAACATCAGCAAAACGATATCGTTCATAATATGCCTCGGTGGTTTCCTTCAGCGCCTCGCCAGATGTTAACGCGGTGATCAGCAACGCGACGCCTGATGCAATCACCATGGCGATGGCAATCACCTGAGTGCGCAATCGCCAAAGATCGCGCAGCAACTTTTTATCGATTGCGGCTATCCCGCTTACCATGCCATCTCGCTTGCGTGCCGCTTTTTGGTATTGGTTTCGGATCGGGCGATCTCGCCGTCGGCGAAGTAAAACACTCGATCAGCCATGTCCGCGATCACCGCGTTGTGGGTGATGACGGCGGTCGTTGTGCCAAGTTCTTTGTTTGCCCGTTCCAGGGCATCCAAAACCAGAAGGCCTGTAGCGCTATCCAACGCACCCGTTGGTTCATCACACAACAAGATATCGGGCCGTTTGGCGATGGCACGGGCAATGGCCACGCGCTGTTGTTCTCCGCCCGAGAGTTGCGCCGGGAAATGATCCAACCGCTCCTCTAGGCCAACCAGCGCCAATGCTTCTTCGGGAGGCATTGGATTGCGGGCAATCTCGGTCACTAAAGCCACATTCTCGCGCGCAGTCAGGCTCGGGATCAAATTATAGAACTGAAACACAAACCCGACATGTTCCCGCCGGTAACGCGTCAACTCATGCTCCGCTGCGCCGCCAACGGCGCGGCCACGAAATGCCACGGTGCCGATCGTCGGTGCATCAAGGCCACCGATGATGTTCAAAAACGTCGATTTGCCGCTACCAGAAGGGCCGAGGAGGACGACCAATTCTCCCTCGTACATATCCAGGCTGACGTTGCGCAATGCCTGAACATGAACTTCCCCCATGACGTAAGTCTTGCTCAGACCACGAACACTCAACGCCGACTCTGTCGAGTTTACCGGCTTTGATGGTACAGCAGATGGCACTGTCTTATTCCTGTAATAACAGCGAGGCCGAATCACCCTCTAATCTCAATCGTAGAATAGGACCAATTGAGCCTAACGACCTTGATCAAAATCAAATCTGCGCGTGACCGGAGTCTCCAAGACAGCAAAAAGAACCCTCGCTATTTCCACAATGCGAGGCTGACATCCTGTTTAACTCAGAGTTTCTACAGTCCTAAAAGTATCCCGCCAAGTGGGGGTCTTCGATCTCGAAGGTATCTTGGGCGTAAGGAACGAATCCTGCGCGCTGATAATTCGGCAGGGCATTAGGATGATCCAGGGTGCATGTGTTGACGATCACGCGACTTGGATTACGTGACCACGCATCATCAATAGCCACACGCAGCAGATAGGCCCCCAGGCGTCTTCCGACGAATTCTGGCAACAAGCCGAAGTAGCCGATTTCAATTTCGCCATTATCTTCTAAAGAGACGAGTTCGTAGTAACCCGCTGGATTGCCCTCAACATACAGGACATAAACTTCGACATTTTCAGCATGGATGAGCTCTGCAAGTTCTTCGTCAGTTATCGCCCGTCGCTCCCACCACACGTAATGCTCGCCAATCGTGTGATACAGATATCTGTAAAATGACACCGTCGGGTTATGGGCTCGCATAATGGCATGTGCTTCTGCAGGGGGTCTGGGCGGGACAGAAGTGGGCTCAGTGCGCATCTCCAGATGCGTACGTGTCACCTGGATCGTCTGCGGATTCTTTGCCATGAATACTAGGTCGTGATGGGCGTGTCGTGACGTCGTCCCCATTCGGACCAGGAACCGTCATAAACCGCAATGTCGGCTTTACCGATCAAGTACCCAGCAAATGCAATGACACCCGCAGTCACACCCGAACCACAGCTCGCGACGACAGGCTTTGAGAAATCGACGCCTGCATCGGCAAAAATTTTTTCGATTTCATCGGCGCTACGCATCACGAAGTTGTTGTCCTTATCCATTAGATCGACAAACGGCAGGTTAACGCTATTCGGAATATGACCTTTCCGCAGACCAGCGCGGGGTTCATCATCGGTTCCCGCAAATCGTCCCGCACCACGCGCGTCGACGACAAGCTCTTTGCCACTCTCGACATTGTCGATCAATTGATCAACTGTGCGGAGCAAGGTGTTATTCATACGCGCAGTAAAATGACGTTCGCGTGGGACCGGAGGCAGATCGTCGGTTGGGCGATTTTCGGCCAACCATTTGGGCAACCCACCATTCAGAACCACCACGTCTTCATGCCCAAACAGTCTGAACATCCACCACACGCGACAGGCCGCTTGTCCACCGCCGTTTGCGTCATACACCACAATCTTGTTGCCATCACCAAGTCCGAGTTTGCGGACTCGCGATGAGAACTTTTCTGGTGACGGAACGGTATGCGGCAGGTCCGCACTTTCGTCGGCGATGTCATCAATATCGAAAAACACCGCACCAGGGATATGGCAATCCCGGTACTCGGCCTTGGCATCACGATCAACGGTCGGCAAAAAGCTTGTGGCGTCAACGACGCGAACATCGGGGGCATTCATGTGTTCAGCCAACCATTCGGTTGAAACCAAAGCGTCTGGATTTGCATATGTCATAACGATTACTCCAACCAAGTCGGAACTGGCAGTCCTTTTTCACGTAAGAATGCCGGGTTGTACAATTTGGATTGATATCGGTTGCCGGGGTCACACAAGATCGTGACGATGGTTTGCCCAGGGCCTAATTCTTTGGCCAATCGGATGGCACCAGCCACGTTGATGGCACTCGAACCGCCGAGGCATAAGCCTTCATGTTTTAGCAAATCAAACACCACAGGTAATGCTTCGGTATCAGGGATCATAAACGGATGCTCGACGGTGATATCTTCGATAATCGCTGTCACGCGTCCCAGGCCAATACCCTCAGATATCGAACCACCTTCTGATGCCTTGGCCTCGCCGTTTTTAAACAACTCATACATGGCGGCACCCAATGGATCTGCACAGCCAATTTGGATATCCGACTTTTGTTCCCTCAGGAATGTCGACACCCCGGCCAACGTGCCGCCTGTGCCCACCGCGCATATAAAGCCATCGACCTTGCCATCCGTTTGCCGCCAGATTTCTGGACCTGTCGTCAGGTAGTGCGCCTTGCGGTTCGACAAGTTGTTCCACTGATCTGCGAATAAGCAGCCACCCTCGGCAGAAGCCGCGGTTTCCTCGGCCAATCGCCGGGCAATGTGCTGATAGTTATCCGGATTGGAAAACGGCAGAGCAGGGACTTCCAATAACTCCGCACCACAAAGCCGGAGCATATCCTTTTTCTCTTGGCTTTGGGTATTGGGCATCACGATCTTGCAGCGATAGCCGCGTGTGTTGGCCATCAATGCCAATCCAATGCCAGTATTTCCGGCGGTCCCTTCGACAATAATGCCACCGGGACCTAACGTGCCCGCTTCTTCAGCGTCTAAAACCATTTGGCGGGCAGGGCGATCCTTGACCGATTGCCCGGGGTTTAAGAATTCTGCTTTGCCTAAAATTTCACAACCCGTCATTTCAGACGGGCCTTTGAGTCGGATCAGCGGCGTGTTTCCGACAGCTTCCTCGAAGCCAGATTTTATTTCCATGGATGTTTACCTTATCGATAAGCGCGTTTGCGTCATTGGGTAAACATTATCGGTGCCTACCATGAGGATCAAGCGCACCGCACAAATCAGTGTCCTAGATCACGTCAAATATCGGTAAAGGCGCAAATTCGGACTATCGCCAAGCCTTGATGACTTGGTCCTTGTTCAACATCATCCATTGCAAGGCAATGATTGTCAGACCGTTGATAATGCGTCTGCTAGAAATTCCTTGATAGGCGTCTATTAAGGGCACCGCGAAGGGGCGAATGTCTTCACCTTCATGATCAAGGCCGTGAAAACCATCCACAACCTGCGAATCAACTCGTCCTGCATAGACCAAGACTGATTCTGTGCACCCACCGGGGCTAACCAGATAATGGCAGATTGGCATCAGCTCACTGATCTCGATGCCGATTTCCTCTCGCGTCTCGCGGATGGCGACTTCTTCGGGTGTTTCGTCCGTGTCGATCATCCCTGCAACCGTCTCGAGCAACCAAGGTGACGCCGCGTCATCGAACCAAGGGCTGTTTTCCATGGCGGCAAAAGCGCCAGGACGAAATTGCTCGATCAGGATCACTTCATCGGTGACGGGATCATACGGCAACACGGCAACCGCATGGCCGCGTTCAAATATCTCGCGGGTGATTTCAGGCCCCGAACCACCAGCAAACTGCTGATGGCGCAGAGTATATTTTTCCATTTTGAAAAATCCGTCGTACAGCGTTTCAACTTTACGCACATCCACGTCAGCTTTTTTGAATTTTGGCTCGTCCATGATCTGTTTTTTCTGGTCTCACTTGGTATTGTCAGCGCTGAAAATTCACGTTGGGAGTATCTTTGAATGTCTGAACCCGAAACGCCTGTTCTCTGCGAGATTGACGCTCGCGGTGTTGCCACAGTTACCTTGAATAGACCCCAGGTCAACAATGCCTACAACGGCGAAATGGTGCAGGCGTTGCTGGATGGTGTGGCTGCGTTACAAGCCAACAAAGATGTTCGCGTGATCGTCATCAAAGGCAATGGCCGTCACTTCCAAGCCGGGGCCGATTTGGCATGGCTTGATTCCGTGCGGCACCAATTGCCAGAGGAAAACTTGGCTGTGTCCATGCGAACAACAGATGCCGTCCGTTATTTAGATGAATGCCCCATCCCCACAGTGGCGTTGGTTCAAGGCGGATGTTTCGGCGGCGGCACCGGCATCATTGCGGCGTGTGACGTGGTGTTTGCTGCGGATAATGCCATGTTCTCGATCGCAGAAGTGCGCTGGGGCTTGCACGCCGGGCCAATTATTCCGCAATTGGCGGCGGCGATTGGCCCCAGAAATGTGCGCCGCTACGCAATCACAGCGGAACGATTCGATGCTGCGGAGGCCGCGCGCATTGGCTTGGTACACCAGGTCGTTCCCCTTGATGATTTGGAAACTGCGGGTGAAAAAGTCGTCACCTCGATTCTAATGAATGGTCCGGATGCTATTTCCGAAACAAAACAAATATTATTCGATGTGGCTGGCATGCGGATATCCGATGACCTGGCCGAGCGTTTGGCAAAATCACACTCCGATAAACGACAAACCGCTGAGGGGGCTGAGGGCCTGTTGAGCTTTCATGAGAAAAGACCCGCTGCATGGTTCCCTGAATGATCACTTATATTGCTGAATATACTCGTATTCCTATGCCCGCAGATTTGTTAGTGTTGATCAATGTCTGACCAAGAGATCATCATTATCGACAACGAGACCTCCCTGACATCGTTGTTTGCGGATGTATATGAGCTTTGGTTGAGCAAAAAGAATGATGATCGGCTTCCGCGTATCTCAGATTTTAAACTGGACGAATTGCCAACGAAAATTTTGCCTTGGTCCATTGTCGCGGATGTGATCATCGAAGACGGCACTGTTTCCTATAAGTTTCGTTTCTGGGGGACACAGCGGGCGAGCCTGATCGGCTACGATATGACAGGCCGTTTCCTGAGCGACATCTCCTCTGATGATATGCGTGAGGGAAACTTGACTGAGTACGAGTACGTCCGTACCCAGAAAGAACCAATCCTTTGCCCGACACCCATTGTCACATCTACGGGGCGACCAATCGCCATGCCTTCGATCAGGCTCCCTCTCAGCAATGATGGTGAAAACGTGACGCGAGTTTTTTCCGCACTCGACCCAGACGACGTCACATCAGATCATTACGCTCACTTTGGGACCGACCCGAGCCGCATGTAAAATCCGACACACGAATTCGTGTCTGGTGACGCTCGATTTACAGCGATACTTTACCTGCACCAAAATTGGAGGATGAGATGTCTGGTCGTAGTGAAAAAATCCGTTTCCCAGGTGCCCTCGGCGAGGATTTGGCGGCGCGGCTTGATCTCCCGGACGGCGAGGTCAAGGCCTATGCGTTGTTCGCGCACTGCTTCACATGCACAAAGGATATCTTTGCCGCTAGCCGCATCGCAGAAGGTTTGAATAGCAACGGGATCGCTGTCCTGCGGTTTGACTTTACGGGCCTGGGTGCCAGCGAAGGTGAATTCGCCAATACCAACTTCACGTCCAACGTCGGTGACTTGGTGGCGGCAGCCAATTACATGCGCGAAAACTTGGCTGCACCGCGCATCATCATCGGTCATTCGTTGGGTGGGGCCGCCGTGTTAGCGGCTGCTGGGGATATCGACGAGGTCGAATGTGTCTGCACCATCGGTGCGCCCGCCGACCCGCATCACGTTGCATTGAATTTCAAAGACGATATTGATCGTATCATGGCCAATGGCGAGGCCGATGTGACGCTGGTCGGACGTCCCTTTAAGATAAAAAAGCAATTTTTGGAAGATATCGAAGGACAAAAGCTGTCCGACAAAATCGCAAAACTGAAAAGGGCACTGCTGGTTTTCCATTCACCCATCGATGCGACCGTGGGCATTGAAAACGCGCAGGAAATCTATCTCGCTGCCAAGCACCCAAAAAGCTTCGTGTCCTTGGACACCGCTGATCACCTGTTATCGAAACGCGCCGATGCCGTTTATTGTGCCAATGTGATTGCCGCCTGGGCCGAACGCTATCTGGGCACGACCAAAAACACGACCGACAAGACCGACATTCCTGCCATCGAAGACGGCATCGTGGTTCAAGAGACCGGGCAGGGTAAATTCGCCAATGCGGTGTCTGTTGGCGGACGCCATACCCTCAAAGCCGACGAGCCTCTCACCGTCGGCGGCAACGACACGGGGCCGACACCCTATGGTTATCTACTGACAGCGCTGGGGGCCTGTAAAACCATGACCATGCGCATGTATGCAGACCGCAAGAAGTTCCCGCTGGATCAAGCGCGGGTCACACTCCGCCATGATAAAATCCATGCCGATGATTGCGATACCTGCGAGACCGAAGAGGGCCGCGTCGATCAGATTGATGTCGAGATTCACCTGGAGGGCGACCTGACCGAAGAACAGCGTCAGAGTATTTATGAAATTTCAGAACGCTGCCCGGTACACCAGACCCTAAAAAACGAAGTCAGCTTTAAATCAAAACTGACAAACTAAGACGGCGTCTATGTCCAAAGCCGTCCGGACGCCCCGATCAGGAGCGTAAAGATGCCGATGGCCAAATTGGTCGCGACAACCTTGCGGATCGTATCCAGATTGGCACCCGCCGTTGGCCAGTCTTCGGCCTGCACGGCACTCCGAAACGCGGCATACGGCTTCATATACAAATAGACAAACAGGACAATCATCAACCAGCCGGTCAGGTGCATAATGTGGATGTGCGCGCCGGCACCGCCGAACCCTTCGAAATCGCTATAAAGCTGATAATATCCCGTCGAGGGCAATGCCACGACAGCGATCCACACCCAAAAGAAGAATTTTTCGAACACCCGATCCCATAGTTTTAAGCGCTCTGGTGGATGTTCAATGCCTGGCACACTGGGGCGCAGCACCAAGTAGGCGAAGAACATGCCACCGACCCAAATGGTCGCAGCAATGGCGTGCAGGCCCAGCATAATGGGCGAAAGACTGGTCATGATGCGAGTTTCTCCAATTCCTTGGCAAGATCACGAATTTCTTGCGCCGCTTGGCTGGTGCGCTCGCTCTCGGTTACGCCCATGCCTTCCATCATCGATGCCGCGAATGCGACACGATTGCCTAAATGATTTTTCGCGAGTTTTAGTTTCTTGTCTTTGAGCATGGACTGAACAGCATCCACCAAACGAGAGCGCGGCGGCACACGATTGAGCACCAAACGAACAGGCGTGCCTTGCTCGGACGCAAATTCAGCCGTCGGGGCTGTCGCCCAGACATCCATTGGCGACGGTTGCACAGGGATCACCACCAGACCGGCCGCACGCATGGCATTCTTGGTTTCTGTATCCGCATGCGGCGGACAATCGATCAACACGATATCAAAGTCAGATTTAAGTCGGCCCAGTTCTGTCCCGACCCGCCAGCCCGACACTGAACTCAGATGGATGTCATCAAGGGATCGATCAGAGTCCGCACGAAGCCCATGCCACGCGCTGAGACTTCCTTGCGGGTCGATATCCATCAATGCGACGGATTTGTTGGCAGCCCAAGCCACCGCCAACTGGGCTGCCAATGTGGTCTTACCTGCGCCACCCTTTTGCTGGGCGACGGCAATGACGCGTGCTGTCATAATCTACCCCTGTATTTTCGAGACGCTTATTGTCTCGGAAGCATACCTCGCTTGGTCGCCATGTCGGTGAATTTGTTCAACGCCCCTGTCATTTTACCAAAAACCGGATCTTTATCGGTGATGTTGTAACGCTTGGCCAGCCAAGCCGTATCGGTATACGCGATTTTGGTTTTCCCATCAGCCGTTTCCCAGGCCACGGCTTTCAGCGGCAGATCGAGGCCAATCGCAGGATTGGACTGCATCAACGGCGTGCCCAGTTTTGGATTACCAAAGATCATTGTCTGCGTCGGCGCCAAGGTCATACCAACTTTGGCCGCACCTTTGTCATGTGGAATACGAGAGAACACCGTAATGCCAGCACGCTCCAACGCGATACCCAGTCGGTCGAGCGTCTTCACGACGCCAAAGTCGGAGTCTTTCACAATCAGGCCGTCACCCGCCGAATGACCATCAGCTTGTACGCCAGGCACCGCAAATGTCATGCCAGCAACGAGGGCGAATGCGAGGGGCAATTTTTTCAATGTATTCATCATCACGTATCCTTTTTCGTGAAAAATTTCAGACCAAACAGCCTTTTGAAGATATAAGGCCAATCGCCCTAAATGTAAGGGTTCCTAACGGGTTCCCAAGTCACAATTGGGTTACTTCAAATGCCTGTCACACATATCCATGAAATGGGCATGGACCTTTTCGGCGGCCTCTTTGTTATACGTATCACGCCCTGGGAAACAGAACCCATGTCCCGTACCCGGGTGCGTTTCCAAGACATAATTGGTGCCATGTTTTTCAAGTTCAGCCGTCAATGTCGGAATGATGTAACAAGGCACCGTGCTGTCGGTTTCGGCAAAGCCGTAATACATTTCGCCTTTAATGTCTTTGACGTGATAGTGCGACGAGTCATCCTCTGCAGTGACGATCCCAACGCCATACAAAGAGGCGTTCGCTGCGAACACGTCTGGGAATGTGCCCGCTGCTGCGGTGACCAATCTACCGCTCATGCAATAGCCGATGGTCGCTTTCGGACCTTTCTTCACCACGTCTAGGCCATCCATGTAGTCCAGCATCGCCTGGGTATCCGAAATCACGCCTGCATTCGGCATCAACGTCATCGCCGTTCGCCAAATCTTGGCGGTTTCAGCACTTCTATGCGGGAACCGCAGGACGCCACAGCGATAAAACAAATCAGGCAGGATCACGTAATAGCCGTGTGATGCCATGCGCCGTGCCATATCGAAAAGTTCTTCCCGGATACCAGGTGCGTCCATGTAAAAGACAATGGCGGGGAAGGGGCCTTCTCCTTCAGGCCAACAGGTAAACGTTGGCATAACGCCTTCAGGTGTCGTGATATCGAGTTGTAGTTCCGGCATGGGAATCTCCTATGGTGCGTGTTTGCTCACCATACGAGAACATTTAGGGCGGGCAAAGATAGACTCGTCAGTCGGCGATTCCTGATCAATCTCTCGTCTGCTTTAACGCCCACACTATTACATCATCCACAGGGAAAACCGACAAAAATAGGCTACTTATATCCTAGAAGCCCGCATGGCACCTTGCCCGCAGCATAACTTTGAAACTTGCTATTCCCTTTTGGCTCTAGCGTATTTTGATTTATTAACCCATTTGTCACGTTAACGGTACTACTCCCCTCAAGCACACCTTGCAATCGACCGATAAACGTTCCCGTCATGCATAGTGTGCTCGCCCCTTCAACATGAATCGTCACAGATTTACACTTCAATGCAGAAAAATAGGCCGTGCTGGAGCCTTCAACCCAAATCTTCACACTATCATGTTTTTTGCACCATGCGCTGAGACTATGGGATTTTGACTCAGCACCTTGGACCACATAATCAGCGTCGCTCTTTTTACTCAGGGTACTTGCCCCTGCGGGGCTTGCTTGAAAAGCCAAAGACAGCGAAAGCAACGTGAGTGCGACAAAAAATTGTTTAGACAATTGATATTCCCCTAAATTCCAGTGAATAGGCTTGATAAATTATGAGTCCGTCAGTCCGGTTTCCTTGGCTGTGGCCAATATCCATTCCCGGAAAGCTTTGACCTTGGTGTTCTCAGCCGTTCGCTCGGGTGCGACGACCCAATACGATACGGATGCCTCAATCATCCGCTCAAACGGCAAAACGAGTGTGCCTTTCTCGATTTCTTCACGTACTGCATAAACGGAGGCCAGCGCGATGCCACTGCCACGCGCGGCGGCGGCAATCGCCATGTCTTCAACGGTAAAGACGGGGCCCTTTTTCGGATCAATACCCTCAACACCCGCAGATTTCAGCCACATGGTCCAATCAGGGAGGGGGCCTTCGCCCTGCATCTTGATTCCCCAATCCACATGCAAAAGTGTATGAAACTTCAAATCAGCAGGTTCGCGGAGTGGCTTGGGGCCATCCAACATTTTAGGGTGGCAAACGGCGACGACTGTTTCGGCAAACAGACGATCAGTACGCATTCCCGGATAATTTCCACTGCCCAGCCGGACCCCCACATCAACGCCCTCGCGATCAAAATCTACGGTCTCTAATCGGGCGTCCAAGCGCACTGAAATGTCAGGGTATAGCAGGGAAAAACCATCCAAATTCGGCAGCAACCATTTGGCGGCAAACGTCGGCGCAGAGGTGACAGTGAGCACCCCAGAAGCATTACTCTCAGTTAACAAACTTGCCGCCTGGACCAGCTTATCAAAACCCTCAGAAACCAAGGGAAGTACAGTTTGCGCCTCTTCGGTTAGAATCACAGCCCGCGGCATGCGTCTGAACAAGGTCACACCCAAAAAATCCTCTAAGCCTTTGATTTAATGACTAATTGCGGCGGGTGTAACAAACAATTCTTCAGCTGCGCGGCTGAAGCTCAAATGTCGTGCCGCAGCTTCAAAAGCCCTGAGACCATTAAGGGGTGGAAGTTTCCTCATACTTTTTTATATTTTAGTTTTACTAACCGGTCGATGAAAATTCGTCGTTTGTCGGAGAGTGTGATGTTCGGTACATATAATCTCAACAGGCCACACGATGGGCCGCCCAAATGAGGAGAAAGACTATGAATACATTGACCGCTTCACCAGCTACCAGCCTCAGCGTTTCACAAATGATTTCAGAAGCTGCATACAAATTGGTTCTATTCGTCGAACGGATGATCCAACCACGCTAACCGACATCAATCTTTCGCTGGGCATCATCCCTGTACTGGCGAACCTGATGAGGGCGATCTTGCTGAAAAGCTGAGGTCGCCCTTTTTTTGTGGCGATGTGGCGGGGGAGGCGCTAAGTCGATGACATGCTCAGTATTGTGATCCCCACACTGAATTGTCGCGCCGCACTGCAACGCACGCTGGATGATATTTCCTTGCGCCCCCCCGAATGGGAAGTGGTCGTGGTCGACGGTGGTTCGACTGATGGCACAACTGAAGTCGTCGAGATCGCTGGAGCCCGGCTGATCACCAGTGCAAGGGGCCGGGGCGCGCAGATGAAGGCGGGCGGAGAGGCTTCATCCAAGTCGTGGGTTTTATTCTGGCATGCGGACACACAGCCCCAACCAGGATGGGTACCATTGGTCGAGGCCTTCATGCGCAACCCAGACAATGAGTTTCGTGCGGCGTATTTTCGATTGGCGTTGAATGATTCGAACCCAAGTGCACGCCGCGTCGAGACGATGGCCAACTGGCGGGCCAGAACGTTAGGTTTACCGTATGGTGATCAGGGGCTTTTGATCTCAAAAAGCTATTACGATCACTTAGGTGGATATAAGCCGCTTGTACTCATGGAAGATGTCGATCTGGTCAATCGGATCGGCTCCAAGCGTTTGACCCAGTTGGAGACAGCCGCTGTCACGTCAGCCGAAAAATACCAACGTGATGGCTGGTGGGCGCGGCCTGCCAAGAACATCACGTGTCTGTGTCTTTATTATCTGGGCGTCCCGGTCGATATGATTGCCAGACTGTATAAGTAGGCAACACATGGCTTCGAATAAGCACCTCGTCATTTTTGCCAAGGCGCCCCGCATGGGCCGCGTCAAAACACGTCTGGCCCGCGATATCGGCACCGTGGCCGCCTGGGGGTTCTTCAGGCATGCGCTGGCCGGGTTGCTGCGCCGATTAAGTGATGATCCACGCTGGAACACGGTCATCGCCGTCGCACCCGATTCGGCTGTCGGCGCGCCTGTTTGGCCGGGGCACATCGATCAAGCTGCACAAGGGCAGGGCGATCTGGGGGATCGGATGCAGCGTGCATTTGATCTACTACCCCCTGGTCTGGTGATCATTGTGGGCGCGGACATTCCAGGCATTACCAACACGCACATCGCAGACGCGTTCCGAGCGCTCGGACATCATGACGCGGTGTTTGGACAGGCCGACGACGGTGGATATTGGTTGGTCGGTCTTAAGCGTTCCCCAAGGATCCGAAAAATCTTTCAGAACATCCGCTGGTCAGGGCCACATGCTTTATCAGATACGCTGGCGAATTTGACTGGTGCCCGTATCGCGATGTTGGAGCCATTGATTGATGTCGATGATGGCGAAGATTTCAAACGTTGGCGAGCATCGCAAAAACCGCGTTAATAGAATCTGCCCAAACCTAGATCAGCGATGTCGATGTCCGGCGCTCGACCGGCAATGACATCGGCGACGATCCGTCCAGATCCCACCGACATTGTCCATCCCAGCGTGCCATGCCCCGTATTCAAGTAAAGGCCATTGATCGGTGTTTTGCCCAATATTGGTACGCTGTCAGGCGACTGCGGACGTAAGCCCGCCCAATATTCGACCTCTGCGGCGTTCCCCGCATTCGGGAACAGCGCCATCACATGGTCTAACACCAACTGCGCACGGGCCGGATGGATGGCCGTGTCGTATCCGACCGTTTCGGCCAGCCCCGCCGCACGCAAGCGATCACCCAGGCGGGAATAGACAATTTTATGCTCGTCATCGATCAACGCTGTTGAAGGCGCCACGTGTTCATCGCCCACCGGCAAGGTGACGGAGTATCCCTTGGCTGGATAAATCGGCAGGTTGATGCCAAAGCGCTTCAGGACCATTGGCGAATAGCTGCCCAACGCCACCACAATGGCGTCTGCGTCGATCAGCCCTTGGTCCGTTTTAAAGCCGCTAACTTTGCCACCTGCAAGTTCAATACGATCAACTGTGGTGCTAAACTGAAACGACACGCCGGCCTGACGACACAAAGCCGCCAGTTGGTCCGTGAATGCATGGGCGTCGCCGCTTTGATCATCTGGCGCGTAAATCACACCCGATAGGTCAGGGGCGACATGCGCCAATGCCGGTTCAATCTGCAACGCTTTTTCGATGCTAATCGGCACGCGCGGGCATCCCAGTTCTGTCGTGCGTTCGGCGCGAACGATTGCGTCGTCGTAATTCTTGGCATTTCGATAAATGTGCAGAATACCGGTCGATTGCTGGTCATGATCCAGTTCAATATTGCTCAACAAATCATTACGAACTGATTGCGAATATTTGGCCACCCGTAGCATCCGCTCGTCATTGATGACCGCGCGTTTGGACGTGCAGTTCCGAAGATATAACCCCAGCCAGCGCCACAATGCGGAATCGGTAGAAAATTTGAAGGCCAAGGGGGCGTCGGGGTCACCCAACCAGCGCAATACTTTACGCAAGTTTTCTGGCGACGCCCAAGGGTCCGAGTGACTGACAGATATCTGCCCACCATTGGCAAAGCTGGTTTCCAATCCGGCGCTGGATGCACGATCGATCACCGTGACCTCGTGCCCGTCCTTGGAGAGGAAATAGGCCGTGGTCACGCCGATAACACCGGCACCCAAAACACAAACGCGCATCATTCATTCCTGACTGGCCTGACTAATTAGCTGGGCGTCAAAGACCACCTGCGCGAAGGCAAAACAAGATACCAATCAAGCATGACACTATGGACCAGAATGCATAGCGGTGTAGAGTTACATCATGACTGGAAATGAGCTCCTAACTGTCGAAGAAATGGGCCGCGCCGATCAGGCGGCGATTGATGCTGGCATCACCGGTTTATCGTTGATGGAACGCGCGGGCAGGGCTGTGGCCGAGGCTGCGGCGAGAATTGCTGGACGTCGTCCGATTCTGGTGCTCTGCGGCCCGGGCAACAACGGCGGCGATGGTTATGTGGCCGCCCGGTATTTACGCAATCGCGGGTATGATGTTCGGCTGGCAACTTTGGGCGACCCAGCAAAATTGGCCGATGATGCAGCAGCGAATTTCAGCCGCTGGCCGGGTAACACAGAACCATTATCCGTTGCGCATTTGACTGAAAATACCGTCATCATTGACGCACTTTTCGGTGCTGGATTAGCCCGCGCAATAAAGGGCGTCGCAGCCGATGTCTTGGCCATTGCGGCCAAGATGAAACTGACATCCATTGCGGTTGATTTACCGAGCGGTGTAGACGGCAACACCGGCGAGGCATTGGGAGGACAACGCGCGGTCCTTGCGGCGACCGAAACCGTCACCTTCTTTCGCAAGAAGCCCGGGCAACTGTTGTATCCCGGTCGCGGCCTATGCGGCCACGTCACCGTCGTTGATATCGGCATTCCACAAAGTGTTCTCGATCAAATCAAACCCGCTGCCTATGAAAATGCGCCTGCGGATTGGTCCGGTCATCTCATCAACTCGGTAACACCAACCGGGCACAAATATACCCGCGGTCACTTGGTGATCGCAGGGGGTGAAACCATGACCGGTGCCGCGCGCATTGCAGCGATGTCAGCGCGTAGGGCTGGGGCGGGTCTGGTCACGCTGGCCGTACCGCCTGCCAGTTTTTCGATTTACGCGTCGGGTGGCCCTGGAAATCTGGTCGAACCGTGCGACGACTTCTTAAAATCTATTGCCGATCAGCGACGAAACACGGTGCTATTGGGGCCAGGTTTGGGCGTCGGCGATGAGACCAAAGATATGGTCCTGACCGCGCTGAAATACGCTGATAAGCGAGTGGTTCTGGACGCAGATGCGCTGACATCATTTTCTGATTCGCCTAGTGAATTATTCAGTTCCATCCAAGGCCCGGTCATCATGACACCCCACGACGGGGAATTCGCCAGATTGTTTGATACCCATGGCGACAAGGTATCTCGTGCACGCCAAGCCGCCAAAACCGCGAATGCGGTGATTGTCCTAAAGGGTGCCGATACCGTCATTGCCGCGCCAGACGGTCGCACCCGGATCAACACCAATGCGCCGCCGTGGCTGGCGACGGCGGGGTCAGGGGATGCGCTGGCCGGGATCATTTCAGCCCTTGTCACCAGCGGCCAGGACACATTCGATGCCGCTTCTGCCGGTGTCTGGCTTCATGGTCAGGCGGCACAGGCGTTCGGCCCCGGCTTGATCGCCGAAGACATCGCTGACCGACTGCCCCAAGCGCTGAAGTCAATGATTTCCAACTGAGCCAAATTTTTGTGACATTTTTGTGGCACGGGTTGCGATCAACTAACGAATAGGACACCTTTAGTACATGGACGGAGAGTCACGCAGTATCTTGGATCGAACCATGCGCAACCTGCGCAACGGTTGGCGTACGATCGCAGGCACATCTTATGACGTCAGCACTGCCGTTGATCGGCCACACTTACCCGATTCTGATCTGGACACGCTACGCAAGCAAATGCGCGCTTGCCTGGATCACAAGGGAGGAGAGGTCTCTGCGCGTTCCGAGACCGCCAAGCTCGGCCAGGTATATCTCGCACTAGACGAAACGGGGCGGCATCGTTTCTTGACTGTGATGGCGCAAGAATTTGATACCGATCCTGATGAAATTGAATCCGCAATAGATGCCGTTCAATTGGCAGCCGATGATGATAAACGCCGCGATGCAGAATACCTTTTGCACAAAGCACTTGAAGCGCCAAGATTAAAATTATTACGTCAATTCAACAGCTTGCCAGATGGTGTAAAGTTTTTAGTTGATATGCGGGCCGAAATTTTAAAGCTGATGAAGGAAGATCGCGCGTTGAAATCTCTGGAGCGGGATTTGCGGCGGATTTTGGTTTCATGGTTCGACGTAGATCTGCTCGAATTACGCCGGATCTCCTGGGAAAAAACACCTGCGGTGATTCTTGAAAAATTAATCGCCTACGAAGCGGTGCATGCCATCGAAGGCTGGGATGACCTGAAAAATCGCCTGGATGCGGATCGCAGATGTTTTGGTTTCTTTCACCCACGTATGCCCGACGAGCCTTTGATTTTCGTCGAAGTGGCGTTGGTCAACGGGATTGCAGGAAATGTCCAAGAACTTTTGGATGAATCGGCGCCGGTGCAGGATCCGACAAAGGCCGATACGGCGATCTTCTATTCCATTTCCAATGCCCAGCGTGGCCTGGCCGGGATCAGTTTCGGTAATTTCTTGATCAAGCGCGTCGTCAACCAGCTGATGAGCGAGTTGGACAATTTAAAGACATTCTCGACGCTGTCACCGATCCCTGGCTTCCGGCGCTGGCTGGACAATCAAATAGGCGAGGGCAAGCCCAGAATCTTGCTGCCCAACGAACGAAAAGCGCTGAAGGCCGTTGCCGAGAAAGGGAAGGGATCCAAAGGTTTATTGAAAGCACTCCTGAATCAACCGCACTGGCATCATGACGAAGCAGTTGCAGAAGCACTGCAAGCGCCCCTAATGCGTTTATGCGCAAAATATTTGACCGAAGAAAAGCGCGGTGAACGTGCCCTAGACCCCGTCGCGCACTTCCACCTTTCCAATGGTGCGAGCGTTGAACGCATTAACTGGCTTGGCGATACGGCGGCAAAGGGTTTTGATCAGTCAGCAGGCATGATGGTCAATTATTTGTACCGCTTGTCCAAGATCGAAGAGAACCACGAAGATTATCATTCTAAGGGAGTCGTCAATGCCTCTAGTGGGGTACGTGGCCTGATCAAGGGCTAGCCTTCCTCTCGGATAATTCCGCTCAACATCTCGATCCTAAAAAACCATCGAAAATTTGTTGATTTAAAGCGTTTTTGCAGTGTTTGACAGCGAGGGCGAAATAAGTAGAGTGTCGCTCCGCTGAGGGCCTGAGCCGTTATTGTCTCGTAACCCACAGCAACTGCGGGTGTGGTGGAATTGGTAGACACGCAGGTTTTAGGTACCTGTGACTTCGGTCGTGTGGGTTCAAGTCCCTCCACCCGCACCATTTTTTAGAGTGAATCGCTGCGATGCGTGGCGCGTCGCCGAACGTCAATTACATTGAGTGTCTGGAATTCTGATGCAGGTAACCGAAGTCAAATCCGAAGGCTTGAGCCGCGAATACAAAATCGCACTGCCCGCCAGCGAGATTGAAGAGAAACTTTCCACCCGTCTGGAAGAGATCGCCAAAACCGCACAAATGCCGGGCTTCCGCCCAGGTAAAGTGCCGGTCAAAGTGCTAAAAAAGCGCTACGGCCAAGCGCTGATGGGCGAAGTTCTCGAAGGTGCTGTCTCATCTTCCGCTCAACAGGCGATAGCAGAAAAAGGTGTTCGCCCTGCAGGCCAGCCAGAATTTGAACTGGACCAATACGAAGACGGCAAAGATCTCGAATACACTATGTCATTCGATATTCTGCCCGAAATCACTGTACCAGATTTCGGCAAGATCGAACTTGAGCGGATGACGCCAAAAGTCGACGACAAAGAAGTCGAAGAGGCGCTGCAACGCATCGCTGATGCAAATAAAACCTCTGAGCCCATCAAGAAAAAGCGCAAGAGTAAAGCCGGTGACGTCGTCGTCATCGATTTCCTGGGCAAAATTGGTGACGAGCCGTTTGCTGGCGGTGCCGCCGAAGGCTACGAACTTGAACTTGGCTCTGGCAGCTTTATCCCTGGCTTCGAAGATCAACTGGTCGGCTTAGATGCTGGCACCGATGTTGAAGTCAAAGTCGCATTCCCAGAGGAATACGGTGCTGAGGAGTTGGCCGGTAAAGACGCCACGTTTGAGGTCAAACTTCACGAAATCCGTGAAACGACGCCGTCGCCGATTGACGATGATTTGGCGAAGAAGGCCGGTGCTGAAAATCTCGACAAGTTGCGCGAGATGATCAAAGAAGAGCAAAGTCGCGAGTTTAAGGAATACGCGCGGATGCAGGTGAAGAAGCAATTGCTCGATACACTGGCTGACGAAGTCACTTTCGACGTGCCACCCAAACTGGCCGAAGGCGAGTACCAATCGATCTTACACCAATGGCAGCACGAGCAGCACGGCTCGGCAGCGGATCATTCGCATGGCGAGAATCCTGAAGAGGCCCACGCCATTGAACCAAGCGACGAAGAAGTCGAAGAGTTCCGCGCCATGGCTGATCGTCGGGTTCGTCTTGGTCTGTTGCTGTCCGAAATTGGTCAACAGAATAATATTCAAGTCGGCCAAGAAGATATGAACCGGGCCATGATGCAGGAAGCCAGAAAGTATCCTGGCCAAGAGCAGCAGGTCCTCGAGTACTTCAAGAACAATCCAGAAGCCCTTCAGCAGGCTGCTGCACCGATGTTCGAAGACAAGATCGTCGATTTTGTTCTCGAGATGGCAAAGGTTTCTGAAAAGCCGACGACCATGGACGAACTGGTAAAAGTGCTTCAGGCCGAAGCAGAGGCAGAAGAAAAGCCTGCATCCAAGAAAAAAGCTGCGCCGAAGAAAAAAGCCGCTGCCAAGAAAAAGGCACCAGCCAAGAAAACCGCTGCGAAGAAAAAAGACGACGCCGATACAGGCGACGCATAATTTGCAGTTATATTGACCGGTTACTGGTCAAACCAGCTTTCAAACGGGGTATTTCAAATGTTGGAGTACTCCGTTTCTTTTCCGAGTGCACCCATGTGCATAACATCTGACTTGCATGCCGGGCGTCAGCGGATTATCTCGGTTGAACAATTGACAGACACAAACGAAAACGAGGCAATACATGTCCGATGGTTTTGACGTTCGAATGAATTCACTGGTCCCGATGGTGGTAGAAACCACGAACCGGGGAGAGCGCGCATACGATATTTACTCGCGACTGCTCAAAGAACGGATCATTTTCTTGACCGGCCCTGTTCATGACGATGTCGCCAGCTTGATTTGCGCCCAGTTGCTGTTCTTGGAGTCCGAGAATCCAGACAAAGATATTTCGTTTTATATTAACTCTCCGGGTGGCGTGGTCACTGCTGGTCTCGCGATTTACGACACAATGAAATATGTGCGCCCACAAATTTCTACCGTGTGTGTGGGCCAAGCGGCTTCCATGGGATCATTCCTGTTGAGTGCAGGCGAGAAGGGCAAGCGTTATGCGTTGCCTAATTCACGTGTCATGATTCACCAACCATCGGGTGGCGCACAGGGTCAGGCGTCAGATATCGAAATCCAAGCCCGTGAAATCCTTAAGATACGGGAGCGGTTGAATAATTTGTATGTTGAGCATACTGGTCAAGACATCGAAACGATCGAAAAAGCGATGGACCGCGATAACTTCATGAGTGCGGAAGAAGCCAAAGAATTCGGTTTGGTCGACGAAGTTGTGACCGAGCGTCCAAAAACCGAAGACGCAAGTTAGGCTCGTTATAGCATTTTGTCCCCTGTGAGTGGTTAATGACCATTTTCGGGAACATGCATTTGGGGATTGTGTGGCCCCCAATGCGCCGTCTAACATACACACATTGATAATTTTGCACCGATCAAGGAGTCCAAATGAGCGGTAAGCCCGGCAGCGGTGGTGATTCTAAGAACACTCTCTATTGTTCGTTCTGTGGAAAAAGCCAACACGAAGTCCGTAAGTTAATTGCAGGCCCAACCGTATTCATCTGTGATGAATGCGTTGAACTCTGCATGGACATCATTCGTGAAGAACACAAAACCAATCTGGTCAAATCCGGAGAGGGTGTGCCGACGCCGATGGATATCTGCACGGTATTGGATGATTATGTGATTGGGCAGAAGCGTGCGAAGCGCGTTCTCTCGGTCGCTGTTCACAACCACTACAAACGGTTGGGGCAAGGCGGTAAAACCAATGAAGTTGAATTAGCCAAGTCTAACATTCTACTGGTCGGTCCGACCGGTTGCGGCAAAACACTGCTGGCCCAAACACTAGCGCGTATCCTAGATGTGCCATTCACGATGGCGGACGCCACCACACTGACCGAAGCTGGTTATGTGGGCGAGGACGTTGAAAATATTATTCTGAAGTTGTTGCAGTCCGCCGATTACAACGTTGAGCGGGCTCAGCGCGGGATCGTCTACATCGATGAGGTCGATAAGATCAGCCGTAAATCTGATAACCCGTCGATCACACGAGATGTTTCTGGTGAGGGTGTACAGCAGGCATTGCTGAAAATCATGGAAGGCACCGTTGCCTCTGTTCCACCGCAGGGTGGGCGCAAGCATCCGCAACAAGAATTCCTGCAAGTTGATACGACCAACATCTTGTTTATCTGTGGCGGTGCTTTTGCGGGCCTGGACAAAATCATCGCAGCCCGTGGTCGCGGTACCAGCATCGGTTTTGGTGCGGATGTTCGGGGCCAAGATGATCGCAACACGGGCGAAATCCTTGCAGAAGTCGAACCAGAAGATCTTTTGAAATTCGGCCTGATTCCAGAATTCGTTGGTCGTTTGCCTGTTCTTGCAACCCTCGAAGATTTAGACGAAGAAGCATTGGTTGAAATTTTGACTAAGCCAAAGAACGCGCTGGTAAAGCAGTACCAGCGTCTGTTTGAAATGGAAGATGTCAGCTTGACGTTCCGCGAAGATGCCCTCGACTCGATTGCGAAAAAAGCGGTTGAACGTAAGACTGGTGCACGCGGGTTGCGCTCGATCATGGAAAATATTTTGTTAGATACCATGTTCGATTTGCCCGGCCTCGATGGTGTCGAGGAGGTAGTCATCAACCAGGACACAGTCGATGAAGGTGCCTTGCCACTCTTCATCTACGCTGATCGCGCATCCGAAGAAGAAGCCTCAGCTTCGTAAAGGTTCTTGTCTTTTCAATCACTTGATGACGTATCCACAGGACCTTCCAGTATCACGGGTTTGCTGAGGATGCTTCTAAATAGGTTGTTTTCGCAGCATATTGTTATAGATGCTGTTCAATAAACCTATATTTAGATTTGCTGCGCTGCGATAATAGCGGTTTATGCTTAGTCGTTACCTCTTGCACATCATGCTTCGACAGCCCATTTTCTAAGTAACAATCAACGCTAGATCGCACGTATTGCATTATCGGGGGATATGGTTCGTGCGCTCTTAACGGAGCTATTAAATGAGAACCACCGAAAAATCAGATTCCTTTCCAGTCCTCCCATTGCGGGACATCGTTGTCTTTCCGCACATGATCGTGCCGCTTTTTGTCGGTCGCGAGAAATCGGTGCGTGCCCTCGAAGACGTGATGAAGGATGACAAACAAATCCTGTTGGTCGCGCAAAAAAATGCGGCTGATGACGATCCGGGCAAAGACGACATTTACCAAATTGGTACGGTGTCCACCGTCCTTCAATTATTGAAATTGCCTGACGGCACCGTGAAGGTACTTGTCGAAGGCATGCAGCGTGCATCGATTCACTCGTTCACACGCACCGATGATTACTTTGAAGTGCAAGCCACACGAATTCCCGAAGCATTGGGGGATGAGCAAGAACTCGAAGCCATCTCTCGTTCCGTGGTCAGTCAGTTTGAGGGCTACATCAAACTGAACAAAAAGATCCCACCAGAGGTGCTGGTCTCGGTCAATCAGATCGAAGACCCATCGAAGCTGGCTGATACTGTCGCATCGCACTTGGCAATCAAGATTTCCGAGAAGCAAGAACTTCTGGAAGTCGATAGCGTGATCGAGCGCTTAGAACGCGTTCTGGGCTTTATGGAAGCCGAAATTGGCGTGCTTCAGGTCGAAAAGAAAATCCGCAACCGCGTGAAGCGGCAGATGGAGAAAACCCAGCGCGAGTATTATTTGAACGAGCAGCTCAAGGCCATTCAAAAAGAGCTCGGCGAGGGCGAGGACGGCAAAGACGAAACTGCTGAACTCGAAGAAAAGATTGAAAAAACCAAGCTTTCTAAGGAAGCCAAGGAAAAGTCTTTGGCCGAGTTGAAAAAGCTCAAGAATATGTCGCCAATGTCAGCCGAAGCGACAGTTGTGCGGAACTATTTGGATTGGATGCTCGGTATTCCGTGGAAGAAGCGGACGCGCGTTAAAAAGGACATAGCCGCCGCCGAGAAGGTCTTGAACGAAGACCACTACGGTTTGGAAAAGGTCAAAGAGCGCATCATCGAGTATTTGGCCGTTCAGCAACGCGTCAACAAAGTGACAGGCCCTATTCTTTGCCTCGTTGGCCCTCCTGGGGTCGGCAAGACGTCGTTGGGCAAGTCAATCGCAACCGCGACGGGGCGGAATTTCGTGCGCATGTCCTTAGGTGGCGTGCGGGACGAGTCAGAAATTCGTGGCCACCGCCGGACGTATATCGGCTCTATGCCAGGTAAAATCATTCAGTCCATGAAGAAAGCCAAATCATCCAACCCACTATTCCTGTTGGATGAGGTCGATAAAATGGGCAATGACTGGCGTGGCGACCCTGCGTCTGCATTACTCGAAGTCTTGGACCCAGAACAAAACACCACCTTTAACGATCATTACCTCGAAGTGGATTATGATCTGTCGGACGTCATGTTCGTAACCACGGCCAACACGCTGAACATGCCTGGGCCATTGCTGGACAGAATGGAAATCATTCGCCTGTCCGGTTACACCGAGCATGAGAAAGTCGAGATTGCGAAACGCCACCTGATCCCACGTCAGATGGAAAAGCACGGCGTGAAAGACGGCGAATGGTCGATTTCCGAAGAAGGGCTTGTCGATTTGATCCGGTATTACACCAAAGAAAGCGGTGTTCGTAACCTGGAACGTGAATTGGCAAACTTGATCCGCAAAGCCCTAAAGGAAATCTTGATGGGCGAGACCGAGAGCGTGGCCGTCACCGAGAAAAACGTCGATGACTACGCCGGTATCAAGAAATACCGCTTCGGTGAAGTCGAAGCCGACGATCAAGTAGGTGTTGTCACCGGCTTGGCATGGACAGAAGTCGGCGGTGAACTGCTTAACATCGAATCCGTCATGGTACCGGGTAAGGGTAAAATGACGATCACCGGTAAACTGGGTGATGTGATGCAGGAAAGCATCCAGGCTGCGCGGTCATACGTTCAGTCTCGGTCACATACTTTCGGGATCAAGCCTCCTTTGTTTAACCAGCGCGATATCCATGTTCACGTACCCGAAGGCGCGACCCCCAAAGATGGTCCATCTGCAGGCGTTGGCATGACCACATCGATCGTATCGGTGCTGACAGGCATTCCCGTTCGCAAAGATGTCGCCATGACCGGCGAGGTTACATTGCGGGGTAGGGTGCTTGCCATCGGTGGTCTGAAAGAAAAGCTTCTTGCGGCGCTACGTGGCGGCATCAAGACGGTGCTGATCCCGCAAGAAAACGAGAAAGATTTGGCCGATATCCCTGACGTCATCAAAGACAACTTGGAAATCGTTCCGGTCTCTCTTGTCGATGAAGTACTAGAGCGCGCCCTGGCCAAACCGATGACCCCCATCGAGTGGACAGAAGAGGACGAGGCCGAAGCCGCCGCTCTCGCGTCCCGCTCTGGCGACGAAGGCTCGGGTGGTGTTGTAAAGCACTAAGCTTTCATCGCGATAAGTTTGAAAGGCGTCCACCTCGGTGGACGCCTTTTTTGCTACATCCCATCTCCCATTGACGGCGGATCAAAAATCACTGAAAAACGAATCGGAAGCTAGATTCCCGTTGTTTTCCGCAGAAATCCGGGGTTTTCGGGTTTTTTGGGCTCAATGCTACGAATTACTACGATTTAATCGACTGGAAAAACCTGTTTGTTTCCCGCACCTTACGGGGAAATAGATAAAAATGCCCGGATTTCTGCGGTTTCTTGAAGCGGGTTTGATTGACGCTGAAAGCCGCGCAGACGTAGATTTCCTCTCAGAGCACACGGACATGCTGTTAACCAAAGCTCATTCGTGATGATGCTCTGAGCTTTTTACACAAACCTTGATAAAGGGGGCTTACGCCATGAATAAGAACGATCTCGTCGCTGCAGTTGCAGACGCTTCAGAACTCACGAAAGCAGATGCTGCAAAAGCTGTAGACGCAGTGTTCGATACCATCACTGGTTCACTGCAAGGCGGCAACGATGTTCGCCTAGTCGGCTTTGGTACATTCTCCGTTGTGAACCGCAAAGCAACTACGGGTCGCAACCCACGTACCGGTGAAACCATCCAAATCGCTGCTTCGAAACAACCTAAGTTCAAAGCAGGTAAGGGTCTTAAAGACGCCGTCAACTAAGCGACGTCCGATAAGCTTTTAGAACGCGCCGGCCCGTTTGGGCCGGCGTTTTCGTTTTTACGAGATTACTGAATATTTCTCTGCGACTTGGACTTGCTCATTTATCAACAGGGCAGTATATCATGCCCGGAATGGGTGATTAGCTCAGTTGGTAGAGCGTCACGTTTACACCGTGAATGTCGGCGGTTCGAGCCCGTCATCACCCACCATCTTCCTCTTTTTCAAATATCAAGAATTGCTTGATTGACTTGGGCGCTGTCAGGCACGCGTCATGTTCATCGGTCATACTTTGTTTACTATAAACACATGCAGTAGGCAGAAAGCCGATAGACATGACCGCTATATCAGAAGAGTTGGGTGGACCTCAGGCCACCATCGCAGGTCCTGCTCTGGACCTCGATTTATATTTCCAGCAAATGTCAGAGCGCACACAGATGCTCAAAAGCTATTGGGATGCGCGCAAGGGCGTCGCCGATGAATTGCCATGTATATGCGATATCGAATTGATGGATATTTACGAAATCGCGCCATATATCGCGCTCGTCGATTTGGCGGCGAAAGACTCGGGTTTCAAGAATCGCTATTGGGGGGGAGAACTCACTTGGCGGTTCGCGTTTGAGGGGACAGGCAAGCCGATCCAAGACTATTTGCCCCCGTGCTTTGGACAAAAGCTTATAGATTGCTTTCGCGACGTCATGCGAACGGAACAACCGCAATGGCAAAAGGCCATGCAGGTGCGTGGCCGTTACAACGCGTACATCCCGGTCGAGGTACTTCATTTGCCGGTACGCGGCAAAGATCGGGCTGGCGTGCAGCATGTTCTATCAATCTTTGATTTCGCATCAGAGTCAGTCTCTCGGTAAGAATTTCGGACAACGTGATTTAATTGTGGAATCAGTCAAGTTGATCGCTTGACACCCCAATAGGTGTGCTTTAGATCATGCCGTCCGTCACGCGATGCAGCGTACTTATTTGCATCACATGGGGGTGTAGCTCAGTTGGTTAGAGCGCCGGCCTGTCACGCCGGAGGCCGCGGGTTCGAGTCCCGTCACTCCCGCCACTTTCTCATACAAAACTGGCTACTGAAATTCATTCGCAACGCAATGTCGCGTGCGATTTCTGCGTTTAATCAGACGTCATCCAGCAGTTTGAAAAAAGTCCCCCGAATGTCAGACAAAGCATTGATAAATAGGGGCTAGTGGGGCAAGAATACCTCATTGAGGTGGGGCGTTCCGAGCTAAGTGCCGGACGGCATAAAACCAAGCGACATCAACCGAGGGGAGACGGTTCGTTGGATAGCTTATTGAGCGAATATTTGCCGATCCTAGTTTTTCTGGGAATTGCTATCGTCATAGCGTGTGTCGCTGTGGGTGGCTCGTACATCGTTGCGCCTCAACGACCGGACGCTGAGAAAAACTCGGCATACGAATGTGGGTTCGAAGCATTCGACGATGCTCGCCACAAGTTTGATGTTCGTTTCTATTTGGTCGCCATTCTTTTTATTATTTTCGATCTGGAAGTCGCCTTCCTGTTTCCATGGGCGATATCACTGGGGAACATCGGCATGCTCGGCTTTTGGTCGATGATGGTGTTCTTAGGTATTTTGACGATCGGATTCGTTTATGAATGGCGTAAAGGAGCTCTCGAATGGGAGTAGGCGACAAAACTGAAGTCCAGGAACAAGCCTTGGCACAACCACTCGCCCCCGGGATCGAGCAGGATGAAATCCTCCGCCAAGTCACCGGCGAGTTGCAGGACAAAGGCTTTGTCGTTGCCAACGTTGATAAGCTGGTAAACTGGGCTCGCACCGGGTCGCTTTGGCCGATGACGTTTGGTTTGGCCTGTTGTGCGATTGAAATGATGCATGCATATGTCAGCCGATATGATTTGGATCGGTTCGGTATTGTGCCGCGTCCAAGTCCGCGGCAATCCGATGTGATCATTGTCGCCGGGACATTGACCAACAAAATGGCACCCGCGTTTCGTAAGGTCTATGATCAGATGCCAGAGCCTCGTTATGTGATCTCTATGGGATCGTGCGCCAACGGTGGTGGCTATTATCACTATTCTTATTCGGTGGTACGTGGCTGTGACCGTGTGGTTCCTGTCGATGTTTATGTGCCAGGGTGCCCACCAACGGCAGAAGCGTTGGTCTATGGCGTGCTTCAGTTACAGAAAAAGATTAAACGCACAGGAACCTTGTTCCGTTAATCGCGGAACAGGTCTGGGATATCAGCTTAATGGATCAAGCTTTAAAAGAACTCGGTGATTATATCTGCGACACCATGGGTGGCGCGGTCATCGAACAAGAGGGTCGCCTGGGTGAATTGTGCCTGCATGTGAAGCGGGAAAGCATTCTGAAGGTTCTGAAATTCCTTCGTGACGATGCCAATTGTCAGTTCACAACATTGCTAGATGTTTGCGGGGTCGATTATCCCGAAGATGATGAGCGATTCGAAGTCGTCTATAACTTGTTGTCGATGGCGCATAACCAGCGCATCCGTCTGAAATTACGTACCGACGAAGACACCCCCGTTGACAGCGCCACTTCGTTGTTTAATGCCGCCAATTGGTGGGAACGCGAAGCCTGGGACATGTTCGGGATCGCTTTTAACGATCATCCCGATTTGCGTCGTATCCTGACCGACTACGGATTTGAAGGTCATCCGCTGCGCAAGGACTTCCCGCTGACAGGGTATGTAGAGCTTCGTTACGATGATGAGCAAAAGCGCGTCGTCTATGAACCTGTGAAACTGACCCAGGAATACCGTTCGTTTGATTTCATGTCCCCATGGGAAGGCGTGCAACGCATGCTGCCGGGCGATGAAAAGGCTGAAGACGCCGACGAAGATGCACCCGAGAAGGAGGCATCATAAGTGGCTGAGAATCAGATCAAGAACTTCAACATTAACTTTGGCCCGCAGCACCCTGCGGCGCACGGTGTGCTGCGTCTGGTGCTGGAGATGGACGGCGAAGTTGTCGAGCGTGCTGACCCGCACATCGGGCTGCTGCATCGCGGTACCGAAAAACTGATCGAAAACAAAACCTACGTACAAGCAGTGGGTTACTTTGATCGTCTGGATTATTCGTCGCCGCAGAACCAAGAACATGCATTTGCGCTCGGTATCGAGAAGCTGATGGGCCTTGAAGTGCCCGCGCGTGGTCAGGCCATTCGGGTTTTGTACGCGGAAATCGGGCGTTTGCTGAACCACCTTATGAACATCTGTGCGTTTGCGCTGGATGTGGGTGCAATGACACCGATGTTGTGGGCTTTTGAGCACCGCGAAAAACTGATGGAATTCTGCGAGCGGGCCTGTGGCGCGCGGATGCACTTGCATTACTTCCGTCCAGGCGGCGTTGCATTCGATGTGCCGCAAGATTTGCTGGATGACATCCATGAATGGTGTCCCGCCTTCTTGCAGATCCTGGATGACGTGGAAACCCTGCTGACTGAAAACCGGATTTTCAAGCAGCGTACCGTCGACATTGGAATCATCACCGCTGGACAGTGCCAAGATTGGGGCATTACGGGGGCAAACATCCGTGCGTCTGGTGTGGCATGGGATCTACGTAAATCACAGCCCTATGACGGCTATGAGAAATACGACTTCAAAGTACCAGTCGGTAAAAATGGCGACTGCTATGACCGTTACATCGTTCGGATGCTGGAAATGCGCGAAAGCGTCAGCATCATGCGACAAGCTATTGAGAATATGCCTGGCGGCCCTGCGAAATCGATCGATAACAAGGTCACACCGCCGACACGCGGCGAGATGAAGCATTCGATGGAAGCGCTGATCCACCACTTCAAACTTTATACCGAAGGGTTCAAAGTCCCAGCGGGTGAGACATACACCGCTGTTGAGGCCCCCAAGGGAGAGTTTGCTGTTTATCTGATATCCGATGGCACCAACAAACCATACCGCTGCAAAATTCGCGCTCCTGGGTTCGCGTCTTTGCAAGCGACGGAGCTACTGTCCAAAGGGCATATGCTGGCTGACGTGGTCGCCAACATTGGCTCTGTCGATATCGTGTTCGGGGAGATCGACCGATGAAAAACGCCGATAGAGTTTATGGTGCGGACGAGCCGTTTGAATTCAATGCCGAAGCCAAAGTCTTGGCCGACGCTGCGATTGCAAAATACCCAAAAGGCAATCAACGTTCGGCCGTAATGCCGCTATTGGATATCGCGCAACGTCAGTGCGGCGGTTGGCTGCCAATGCCTGCGATGGAATACATCGCGGATTATCTTGATATGCCGGCGATCCGCGTTCTTGAGGTCGCGTCATTCTATACGATGTACAACATGAAACCGATGGGTAAGTACTTCGTGCAAGTCTGCGGCACGACCCCGTGCTGGTTGCGTGGCTCTGATAACATTATGAAAGTCTGCCACGACGAGTTGGGAATTAAATCCGGCGAAACGTCCGAAGATGGCATGTTTTCGTTGTTAGAGGTCGAGTGCCTGGGTGCATGCGTGAACGCGCCGATGATCCAAATCAACGACGATTATTACGAAGACTTAGATAGTGAATCCACCAAACGGATATTCGATCAGCTCCGCGCTGGTGAAACACCAAAAACCGGATCACAAGTCGCACGTCATACTTGCGAGCCCATTGGCGGCATGACCAGCCTTGAACACCAAGAACCTGCCCGCGCCGAAAGCGTCGCCGGGAAAGGGGAGTCCTGATGCTTAAAGACGAAGACCGCATCTTTACCAATATCTATGGTCTTGAGGACACAAGCCTGTCCGGCGCTCGTGCACGGGGCGACTGGGATGGCACCAAAGCATTGATTGAGCTTGGCCGCGAAGAAATCATCGAACGCGTTAAGGCATCTGGCCTGCGTGGTCGCGGGGGGGCTGGGTTCTCGACCGGGATGAAATGGTCGTTCATGCCCAAAGAAGTAGGCGAGCGCCCGCATTACTTGATCATCAACGCGGACGAATCCGAACCCGGTACATGCAAAGACCGCGAGATCATGCGCCACGATGCGCAAAAGTTGATCGAAGGGGCGTTGATCGCCTCGTTCGCGATGAACGCACACGCTGCGTATTGTTATATCCGCGGTGAATTTTACCGCGAAGCCGAGGCTTTGCAGCGCTCTGTCGATGAAGCGTATGAAAATGGCCTGATTGGCGACAACGCATGTGGCACCGGCTGGAAGTTCGATTTATATATCCATCGCGGGGCGGGGGCGTATATCTGCGGCGAAGAATCCGCATTGATCGAAAGCCTTGAAGGTAAAAAAGGCCAACCCCGGATGAAGCCGCCATTCCCGGCGAATGTGGGGGTTTGGGGCTGCCCATCAACGGTGAACAACGTCGAGAGTATAGCCGTCGTGCCAACGATCCTGCGGCGCGGCGCTGAATGGTTTGCGGGCATCGGTCGTCCGAACAATACAGGCACCAAGCTTTTCAATATTTCCGGTCACGTGAACAAGCCATGCACCGTCGAAGAAGAAATGGGCATTCCGCTCAAAGAACTCATCGAAAAGCATGCTGGTGGCGTGCGTGGCGGCTGGGACAATTTGCTTGCCGTGATCCCTGGCGGATCATCGGTTCCCTTGTTGCCCAAGGACACCTGCTCAACCGTTTTGATGGATTTTGACTCGCTACGAGAAGTGCAGTCCGGTCTGGGCACAGCCGCTGTCATGGTGATGGATCAATCAACCGATTTAATCTACGCCATTCGTCGTTTGTCCAAGTTCTACATGCATGAAAGCTGTGGTCAGTGCACACCGTGCCGCGAAGGCACCGGTTGGATGTGGCGCATGATGGGCCGGATTGCCGACGGAGATGCGACATCATCTGAAATTGATTTGCTTCTCGAAGTCACCAAACAAGTTGAAGGCCACACCATCTGCGCGCTTGGCGATGCAGCGGCTTGGCCAATCCAAGGGTTAATTCGTCACTTCCGCCCCGTGATGGAAGAACGAATTTCAGCGTCTAAAGCGCCTTCGCAGGCGGCGGAATAGGGCGGGGTAGAGGAAGAACCATGCCTAAACTTACGATCGATGGACAGGAAATCGAAGTCGATGCCGGAATGACGGTATTGCAGGCGTGCGAGCAAGCAGGGGTCGAAATCCCACGTTTCTGCTATCACGAACGCTTATCGATTGCTGGTAACTGCCGTATGTGTCTGGTCCAAATGGAACGTGCACCCAAGCCGGTGGCATCCTGCGCGATGCCCGTAGGCGAAGGCATGGTCATTCATACCAACACCCCCGAAGTGCAAAAGATGCGCAAAGGGGTGATGGAATTCTTGCTGATCAACCATCCGCTAGATTGCCCCATTTGCGATCAAGGCGGTGAGTGCGATCTGCAAGACCAAGCCATGGGCTATGGCCTTGACCATTCCCGCTACAAAGAAAACAAGCGCGCTGTCGAAGACAAAGAAATGGGCCCGTTGATCAAGACGATCATGACCCGTTGTATTCATTGCACACGCTGCGTGCGTTTCTCGACCGAAGTCGCCGGTGTGACCGACATGGGGATGCTGTATCGGGGCGAACACGCAGAAATCACCACTTATCTTGAAAAAGCCCTCGACTCAGAAATGTCCGGGAACGTCATCGATTTGTGTCCGGTCGGGGCATTGACCTCCAAACCTTATGCCTTCGTCGCGCGGTCTTGGGAACTCAAGAAAACCGAAACCATTGATGTGATGGATGCCGTCGGCTCCAACATTCGCGTCGATGCCCGTGGCTCCGAAGTAATGCGGGTGCTGCCGCGCTTGAACGAAGACGTGAACGAGGAATGGATTTCCGACAAAACGCGCTTTGCCTGTGATGGCTTGCGTCGCCAACGGCTTGACCAGCCTTACGTTCGCGTGGATGGCAAACTCAAGCCTGCCAGCTGGGAAGATGCCTTTGCCGCCATTGCCAAGCGGATGGATGGCGTAGATGGATCAAAAGTCGCCGCTATTGCTGGCGATCAGGCCGACTGCGAAGCGATGACAGCGCTCAAATCATTGATGGAGAATATCGGCTCCGCAAACATGGATTGCCGCCAAGATGGGTCAAAAATCGATCCATCTGCTCGTGCGGGTTATATCTTCAACACATCAATTGCCGGGATTGAAAGCGCTGATGCGTTACTGATCGTCGGATCGAATCCACGTATCGAAGCCGCCGTATTGAATTCGCGCATTCGTAAACGCTTTATGGAAGGCAACTTCCCCATTGGCGTGATCGGTGAAGCTTCAGACCTTCGTTACGATTACGAGCACCTGGGGACAGGACCTGATGCGTTGAAAGCCGTTTTGGATGGCTCTTCATCGTTCGCGGATACCCTAAAAGATGCGAACCGTCCGATGATCATTCTGGGGCAAGGCGCATTGGCACGCGAAGATGGTGCTGCCATCCATGCCATGGGCTGCGAGATTGCCAACAAATACGACATGATTTCGTCGGCTATCGGTTGGAACGGCTTTAACGTATTGCATACAGCTGCAAGCCGCGTCGGTGGGTTGGATGTGAAATTCGTGCCGGGCGAGGGTGGTTTGGACACAAACAGTATCATCGCAGCTGCAGGTCGCGGCGAGGTCGAGGTTGTGTATCTGTTGGGTGCCGATGAAATTGATACCAGCAGCCTAGGCGACGCATTCGTGATCTATCAAGGACACCACGGCGATGCCGGTGCACATCGTGCCGATGTTATCTTGCCGGGTGCAGCCTATACAGAAAAGAACGCAACCTGGGTCAATACCGAGGGACGCGTCCAATTGGGCCGCCTATGTGTGTTTCCGCCGGGCGATGCGCGAGAGGATTGGACCATCATTCGCGCATTGTCGAATGCGCTAGGAAAAACTATCCCCTTCAATGACTTAAAAGCCGTTCGCTCGAAAATGGTTGATACGGGCCCGTCATTCCTGGGGATTGATACGGTGTCGCCTGCGGACTGGGAATCGTTCGGCACAGCAGGTGATGTAAGTAACGCACCGTTTATCAGCCCGATAGATAATTTCTACATGACTGACCCGATCAGCCGGGCATCCGAGACCATGGCAAAATGCGTTGAGACGTTCGCAGCGCAATCAGAAGCGAAGACAGGCACCGATGGCTGAGTTTATGCAAACAGACATATGGGCAGCCATTTGGATGCTCATGAAGATTTTGGCGATCACCTTGCCGATTATGGCTTCGGTCGCCTATTTGACGTACGCGGAGCGCAAGATCATCGGCGCGATGCAGTTGCGCAAAGGGCCGAACGTCGTTGGACCGTTTGGATTGCTGCAACCGATCGCGGACGCCATCAAGCTGTTCATGAAGGAAACCGTGATTCCAACCGGCGCCAACCGTGGCGTGTTCGTGTTGGCACCGATGATCACCTTTATCTTGGCTATCGTCGCATGGGCGGTCATTCCATTCGATGCTGGCATGGTTTTGGCTGATATTAACGTTGGTATTTTGTATCTGTTCGCGATTTCGTCGCTCGGTGTCTATGGCATCTTGATGGCAGGTTGGGCATCCAACTCCAAATACGCGTTTTTGGGCGCCATGCGCTCGGCCGCACAGATGGTGTCTTACGAAGTCTCCATGGGGTTGATCATTATCACCGTGTTGCTCTGCGCAGGGTCGTTGAACCTGTCGGTGATTGTCGGGTCACAACGGGACATGTGGTACGTCATTCCATTGTTCCCGATGGCTGTGATCTTCTTTGTCTCCACGTTGGCCGAGACAAACCGTCATCCGTTCGATTTGCCAGAAGCTGAAGCCGAACTTGTCGCCGGTTACAACGTTGAATATTCGGCGATGACGTTCGCACTGTTCTTCTTGGGTGAATACGCCAACATGATCCTGATGTCCGCGATGACGGCTGTGCTGTTCCTGGGCGGTTGGTTGCCACCATTCGATATCGCGCCGTTTAACTGGTTACCAGGGCCGATCTGGTTGGCACTGAAGATCGCGTTTTGCTTGTTCATCTTTATTTGGATCCGGGCGACGTTCCCCCGGTATCGCTATGACCAACTGATGCGCTTGGGCTGGAAAGTGTTCCTGCCACTGTCGTTGGCTGCTGTTGTTATTGTTGCGGGCGTGCTGGTCACGTTCGATATGGCCCCAACCATCGGTTAGGGCGGAGAGGGTAAAAACCATGAGCTTTTTAGGCCACGGTGCAAAGACCATTTTCTGGACAGAACTCGTCTCGGGCATGTCCCTGACGTTGCGGTATTTCTTTCGCAAGAAAGTAACCGTGAACTATCCATACGAAAAAGGCCCGCTGTCTGCGCGTTTTCGCGGGGAGCATGCATTGCGGCGCTATCCAAACGGTGAAGAGCGCTGCATCGCATGCAAATTGTGCGAAGCCATTTGCCCGGCGCAAGCGATTACGATTGAGGCCGAGCCACGAGATGATGGTTCTCGCCGGACCACACGTTACGACATCGACATGGTGAAGTGTATTTACTGCGGTTTGTGCCAAGAAGCATGCCCAGTTGATGCCATTGTTGAGGGTCCAAACTTCGAATTCGCCGCCGAGACGCGCGAAGAACTATTGTACGACAAAGATAAATTACTGGCCAACGGTGACCGTTGGGAAACCGAATTGGCCGAACGTCTAAGGATCGAAGCACCTTACCGTTAAGGGTGCGCGAGGGGGTTAAATGATCGAAGCGCTTGCGTTTTATCTATTCGCATTCGTCGCCGTAGCGTCGGGTGTCTTGGTGATTTCCGCCAAGAACCCCGTGCATTCGGTGCTGTTCCTGATCCTTGCTTTCTTTAATGCAGCGGGGCTTTTCGTGTTGCTGGGCGCTGAGTTCCTGGCGATGACGCTGGTTGTCGTCTATGTCGGTGCCGTTGCGGTGTTATTCATGTTCGTGGTCATGATGCTCGACATTAACTTCGTCGAAATGCGCCAAGGATTTTTGCAGTATCTGCCCATGGGTGCCGTGATCGGCTTGGTTTTGTTGGTCGAATTGATGGTCGTTGTCGGCGGCTGGGCATTCTCGCCCGAAGCCGCTGCATTGTCAGCAGCACCCACACCTGAAATCACGCAAATGACCAACACCCACGCCATCGGGTCGTTGCTCTATACCAAATATATCTACTTGTTCCAGGCTGCGGGCATGGTGCTGCTGGTCGCCATGATTGGCGCCATCGTCCTGACCCATCGCCAACGCGAAGGTGTCCGCAAGCAGAATATCAACGAACAGGTCACACGAAGTTCTAAAGACGTTGAGCTTCGTGATGTCGAAGTCGGGAAGGGCATCTGATGTTAGAAATTGGCCTCGGGCACTACCTGACCGTCGCAGCGATCTTATTTACGCTCGGCATCTTTGGGATTTTCCTCAACCGCAAAAACGTCATCGTCATTTTGATGTCCGTCGAATTGATGCTGCTGGCGGTAAATATCAACCTCGTCGCGTTTTCCAGCCATTTGGGTGATTTGGTCGGCCAAATCTTTGCCATGTTGGTCCTGACCGTAGCCGCCGCCGAAGCAGCTATTGGCCTCGCGATCTTAGTCGTATTCTTCCGAAATCGTGGATCGATTGCGGTTGAAGACGTGAATATGATGAAGGGCTAAGGCGCATGATCGAGACAATCCTCGTATTCCTGCCGCTCATCGGCTCGATGATTGCTGGCATTATGGTGTTCGCGACCGTCGGCGCGGACAAAGAAGCCAAGCACAAGCTGGACGTCGCATCGCAGGTTGTGACCTGCGGGTTAATGATCATTTCCGCAGTTTTGGCAGTGTTGATTTTCATCGATGTGGGCCTGAACGGAAACGCCCGCACAACTGAGCTCTTCACCTGGATTCAATCTGGCTCGTTCGAATTTTCCTGGGCGCTGAAAGTCGATACACTGACATCGGTGATGATGATCGTTGTCTGTGCCGTATCCGCCATGGTTCACGTCTATTCCGTTGGCTACATGCATCACGATTCATCAGTTCCGCGGTTCATGGCCTATCTCAGCCTTTTCACCTTCATGATGCTGATTTTGATCACTGCAGATAACCTGGTGCAGATGTTCTTTGGCTGGGAAGGTGTGGGACTGGCCAGTTATCTGTTGATCGGTTTTTGGTACAAGAAACCAAGTGCGAATGCTGCCGCGATTAAAGCATTTGTCGTCAACCGCGTTGGTGATTTTGGCTTCGGTCTTGGGATTTTTGCTACGTTCTTGCTATTCGATACGGTCCATCTGGATACGATCTTCTCGTCTGTGCCCGATCACACGAATACCATGCTGAATGTGTTTGGGATGGAATTCCATGCGCTGACCATCATCTGTCTGCTGTTGTTCATCGGGGCCATGGGTAAATCTGCGCAATTGGGCCTACACACGTGGTTGCCCGACGCGATGGAGGGGCCAACCCCCGTTTCCGCTTTGATCCACGCGGCGACGATGGTCACCGCTGGTGTCTTCATGGTCGCACGCTTATCGCCGATGTTTGAGTATTCCGATGTGGCGCTGACGGTTGTCACCGTGGTCGGCGCATCGACCGCAATCTTTGCTGCAACCATTGGCTGTGTGCAGAACGATATCAAACGTGTGATCGCCTATTCCACCTGTTCGCAGTTAGGCTACATGTTCTTTGCGTGCGGTGTTTCCGCTTATTCTGCTGGTGTCTTCCACCTGATGACCCATGGCTTCTTCAAGGCGTTGTTATTCCTCGGTGCGGGTGCTGTGATCCACGCCATGTCTGACGAACAAGACATGCGCAAGATGGGCGGTATCTGGAAGATGATCCCTGTGACCTATGCGTTGATGTGGGTCGGGTCCTGGGCGCTTGTCGGATTGCCACCGTTCTCGGGGTATTTCTCAAAAGATATCGTCCTAGAAGCCGCATATGCGTCGCAGACAGGTGTGGGGCAATACGCTTTCTGGATGGGTATTACCGCTGCGTTGCTGACCGCGTTCTATTCATGGCGCTTGTTGTTCATGACCTTCCACGGGAAACCGCGCTGCGATGAAACCGTGCTGGCGCATGTCCACGAAAGCCCGAAAGTCATGCTGATCCCATTGTTTGTCCTGGCTATCGGAGCAATCGGCGCAGGTTGGCTCACCTATGACTTGTTTGTCGGCGATGGCCGTGCCGAGTTCTGGGGCGATGCGATCCTGGTGTTGCCGTCTCACCCGGCACTCGCAGACTCACATCACGTTCCGGCCTGGGTTGTTTACTCTCCGATCGTTGTGACGATTATCGGAATCGCGGCTGCCTATGTCATGTATGTCGCAAAACCGGACATCCCGGGGAAGATTGCTGCCAATTTCCAAGGCGTTTATCAGTTTCTGCTCAATAAGTGGTACTTTGACGAGTTGTACGACAAGATCTTTGTCCGTCCGTCCTTCGCCCTTGGCCGTAGTTTCTGGAAAGGCGGCGACGGCGCATTGATCGATGGTGTTGGGCCAGATGGGGTTTCAGCCGCTGTCAAAATTCTGGCCCGTCGCGCGTCCGCGTTGCAGACCGGGTATCTCTATCACTATGCATTCGCCATGCTGATCGGCATCGTTTTCCTGATCAGCCTGTATATCTTCACCAGGGGGGCGTAAGAGCCAACGATGACTGACTTTCCGCTCCTTTCGATCCTGACGTTCGTGCCGCTGGTCGGTGCCGTCCTGATCTTGGCGTTTATTCGCGATGACGACCCCGAGGTAGAGGCCCGAAACGCCCGCTTCACTGCACTTTGGACATCGATTGCGGTGTTCCTGGTATCCCTCGTGCTTTGGTTCAACTTCGACAAGACCACCGCTGAATTCCAGTGGGTCGAAAAAGTCGAATGGATGCCTGCGTTTGGTATTTCGTATCACATGGGGGTCGATGGCATTTCGGTGCTGTTCGTTTTGTTGACCACATTGCTGGTGCCGATCTGTATTTTAGCGAGTTGGGAAGCGATCAAAGAACGGGTGAAGGAATACATGATTTGTTTCCTGATCTTGGAAACATTCATGATCGGGATGTTCTCGGCCCTCGATATGATGTTGTTCTACATCTTCTTCGAAGCGGTGCTGATCCCGATGTTTATCATTATTGGTATCTGGGGCGGGAAAGAACGCGTCTATGCGGCGTTTAAGATGTTCCTTTATACCTTACTGGGCTCTGTCTTGATGCTCATCGCCATGTTGGCGATGTACTACGACGCCGGCACCACCGACATGACCGTATTGCTAACGCATACTTTCCCATCCGAAATGCAGAAATGGATGTGGCTAGCGTTCTTTGCATCGTTCGCGATTAAAGTCCCCATGTGGCCGGTTCACACATGGCTGCCAGACGCGCACGTTCAGGCACCGACAGCGGGCTCCGTGATCTTGGCCGGGGTATTGTTGAAATTCGGCGGCTATGGCTTCTTGCGGTTCTCTTTACCGATGATGCCCGAAGCCAGCGTTTACTTCACACCGCTCGTCTATACGCTTTCCGTTATCGCCGTCGTATACACATCGTTGGTGGCCTTGGCCCAAGAGGACATGAAAAAGCTGATTGCGTATTCATCGATTGCGCACATGGGCTTCGTAACCATCGGGACATTCACCCTTAATGTGCAAGGGGTGGAAGGCGCGATCTATCAGATGCTGTCGCACGGTGTCGTATCTGCCGCATTATTCCTTTGTGTGGGTGTTGTCTATGATCGCATGCATACGCGCGATATTGATGCTTATGGCGGGCTTGTGCATCGAATGCCGGCATACGCCATCGCATTCATGGTGTTCACCATGGCATCCATTGGCCTACCCGGTACGGGCGGATTCGTTGGCGAAGTCCTGGTTCTGGTCGGCGCGTTCAAGGCCAACAGTTGGGTCGCTGCGTTGGCAATGCTGGGCGTGATTTTAGGCGCAGCGTATATGCTGTTCCTTTATCGCCGCATCATCTTCGGCGAGTTGACCAAAGAAAATCTGATGAAGATCAAGGATATGAGCAGACGCGAGTGGGCGATTTTCGCACCGTTGCTGATCATCACGATCTGGATGGGGGTCTATCCGGTCGTCTTCCTCGACTTCATGCATGTCTCGGTTGAGAACCTTCTCAATCAGGTTCAAACATCTCTTGCCGCCAGCACATCTGTGCAGATGGCCGGTCAGTAGGGGGGCGGAGAAATGGAAATGGCCGAAATGCCGAACTTAATTCCTGCCTTACCAGAACTGTTCCTGGCGGGCGTCATTATGCTGTTGTTGATGTTTGGCGTGTTCCAAAAAGGTGGCCTTAAGGACAACGACGAAGGCGTTTATCGCATGGTGTCGATCCTCGCCATCGTGGCGCTGTTTATCGCAGGCGCGCTACTATGGCCATCGGCAGGCCCAAAAACCCTTACCTTCGCCGATATGTTCATCACGGATATGTTTGCAGTCTTTACCAAGGGATTGGTTATCGTCGCTGGCGCATTGGGCATATTGATGAGCCGCGATTTCATGGAGCGTCATCACGTCGCGCGCTTTGAATTCCCGATCCTGATTTTGTTCGCAACCCTCGGCATGATGCTGATGATCTCGGCAAACGATCTGATCAGCCTATATATGGGGCTCGAGATGCAATCACTGTCGCTATACGTGATGGCATCGATCCAACGCGAAGATAACCGCGCAACCGAAGCCGGCTTGAAGTATTTCGTGCTCGGCGCTGTGGCTTCTGGCTTGCTGCTTTATGGGTCGTCTTTGGTTTACGGTTTTGCTGGAACAACGAACTTCGACGCATTGGCTGGTCTGTTTGCATCTAACGCAGACGTCCCAACAGGGCTGGTGATTGGCATCGTATTCATCTTGGCGGGTCTGGCGTTCAAAGTCTCCGCCGTGCCGTTCCATATGTGGACCCCGGATGTTTACGAGGGTGCACCAACTCCGGTAACCGCGTTCTTTGCCGTTGCACCGAAGATCGCGGCATTGGCATTGTTTGTCCGTGTCATGGTTGGGCCATTCGGCGACCTGATCGACCAGTGGCAACAGATCATCATTCTGATTTCGATTGCTTCCATGGTTTTGGGTGCCTTGGCAGCGATCAACCAGCGCAATATCAAACGCCTGATGGCCTATAGCTCCATCGGTCATGTTGGCTACGCATTGGTGGGTTTGGCCGCTGGCACGGAAGAGGGCACGCGCGGCATTTTGATTTACCTCGCCATCTATTTGGTAATGAATGTCGGCACCTTTGCCTGCATCCTTTGTATGCGTAAAGGTGGCCGGATGGTAGAAGATATCGATGATTTGGCGGGCCTTGGTAAAACCAATCCGATGCTGGCAGCAACCATCGTCGTTTTCATGTTCTCGCTCGCGGGCATTCCGCCCCTCGCTGGGTTCTTCGGGAAACTTTACGTGTTCCTGGCTGCGGTTGAGGCAGGACTGTTTGTTCTCGCTATCATTGGTGTGGTGACCAGCGTGATCGGGGCGTTTTATTACCTTCGCATCATTAAAGTTATGTACTTCGATGATCCGATCGATAGTTTGGATACGCCGATTGGCAAGGAACTGACGCTCGTCATCGCGTCGACGTCATTCATCATCGTGTTGTTCTTTGTCTATCCAACACCGATCCTGGCTGGGGCAGCGACGGCTGCGGCATCGCTGTTTGCTGGATGAGCGACGACAACGTTGAGATCCCGCGTCTACCGGCGGCCTATAATCTGATCGCATTCGAAAGCGTCGGCAGTACCATGACCGAAGCGTGCAACCTTGCCGAAAAAGGCGAGGACGAAGTGCCCGATGGCACACTGATTTGGGCCCGCGAACAGACCGAAGGTCGCGGACGACGCGGCAATACTTGGGACAGCCCCAAGGGAAATTTCTATATGTCGCTGATCACGCGACCAGAATTGCCGCCAGCAAATGCGGCAGAATTGGCTTTCGTGACCGGGTGCGCGATTTTCGACACCGTCGGCGAAGTATGCGAGCCGGGCTTTGAGTGTCGTCTGAAATGGCCCAACGATGTGCTATTAAACGATAGCAAGATCGCAGGTTTGTTGTTGGAAACACGTGCAGCATCGGGCGAAAACGTTGATTACGTCATCATCGGCCTAGGTGTGAACTTGCTGGCACATCCTAAAGATACCGCGTATCCCGCGACCAATTTTGTTAACGAAGGTCAAATCATTCCTGACACAGTATTCTTAGAATCCTTTGCCCGTCATTTCATGGATTGGGCGTCACGCTGGATCGAGGAGGGGTTTGAACCCGTCCGGCAGGGCTGGAAATGGCGCGCCAAAGGGATTGGTGAGGAAATCAATGTCCAACTTCAAGACGAGACACTGACTGGTGTGTTTAAGGACTTGGGCCCGGATGGTAGCCTTATCCTGGATCAAGACGGAACAGAGCGCATGATCACAGCTGGTGACGTGTTCTTTCCGAATTTGAAAAAGGACACCTAACAATGCTCCTCGCCATCGACAGTGGAAATACCAACTCGGTCTTTGCTATTTTTGACGACAATGGCCACATTATCGGCCAGTGGCGGGCATCCTCCAAGACCAAGAAAACCGCCGACGAGTTAGCCATCTGGCTCCGCCAGCTCATGCAAATCAGCGAGATTGATCACACGCAAATCACCAGCGTGGTGATTGCGTCGGTCGTGCCTGAAAACCTGTTTGATCTGAGAACGTTGAGTGAAAAGTATTTCGGCTGCAAGGCATTGGTCATAGGCGATCCCGATTGCAACTTAGGCATTGAGGTCCAAGTGGACCGGCCTGACGAAGTTGGTGCAGATCGCCTGGTCAATACCGTCTCGGCCCATGAAACTTATGGTGGCCCACTATTGTTGATCGATTTCGGCACGGCGACCACGTTCGATGTGGTGACCGGCGATGGGGCTTATGATGGTGGTGTGATTGCACCCGGTGTTAATCTCTCGCTTGAAGCACTGCAATCCGCAGCCGCCAAATTGCCCCGGATCGATATCACGCAACCCGCCAGCGTGGTTGGCAAGAACACGATTTCAGCGATGCAATCGGGGATTTATTATGGCTACGCATCAATGATCGAAGGGGTCATCCATCGCATTCGAGCCGAGCGAGGACACGCCAGCTTGCCCGCGTACGCGACCGGCGGCCTCGCCGAATTATTCGCGCCGGCATGCCCCTCAATCGAAAAAACCGATCCGGATTTGACGCTGCGGGGTTTGTTTGTCATTAACCGCCGTAACACGCGTTAATTCAGGGCTTCATTGCCAATCCAAATGCGCCTTTGAAGGGCTAATCAAACACACATGACCCAAGAACTTCTGTTTTTACCGCTCGGCGGTGCCGGGGAAATCGGTATGAACCTCAATCTTTATGGATTGGGTGACCCTGCTGATCCTGAATGGTTGATGGTCGATCTGGGCGTCACCTTTGGCGACGACCACCCGCCAGGTGTCGATTTGATAACGCCAAATCCATCGTTCATCGAAGAACGTCGTGATCGCTTGGTCGGTTTGGTTCTGACCCATGCGCACGAAGATCACTTAGGCGCCGTGCCGTATTTGTGGGATCGATTGCGCTGTCCCATCTATGCCACGCCATTCACCATGCAGATCCTCAAAGCGAAACTAAAAGACACAAACTTTGGAGATGAGGTGCCCTTGCATGAAGTGCCGCTGGATGGCGCGTTCGAGGTCGGCCCATTTTCGCTGGACCTGATCACGCTAACCCATTCCATCCCGGAACCGAATGGCATCGCAATTAAAACGCCGCTAGGCACGGTTCTACACACGGGGGACTGGAAGTTCGACCCTGATCCGGTGATCGGCGAAGTCTCCGACGAAGCCGCATTGAAGCGCATTGGCGATGACGGTTGCCTCGCCATCGTCTGCGACAGTACCAACACGTTCTCGCCTGGACATTCGGGATCCGAAGCGGACTTGGCCGATAATTTGGCCGAGATCATTCGTAACAGCCCAGGCAAAGTTGCCGTGGCGTGCTTTGCGACCAACGTCGCGCGTCTGGAAACCGTCGCCAAAGCGGCAGAGGCATGTGGACGCGATGTCGTCCTCGCCGGACGGTCCCTGCAACGCACGACTACGGCTGCGCGGAAATGCGGATATCTGCAGGACGTGCCCGCGTTCTTGGACGAGGATGCTGCAGGTTTTATTCCAGATGATCGACTGCTGATTATTTGCACCGGATCACAAGGCGAACCACGCGCGGCGCTGTCACGTATCGCCACGGACAATCATCCACGCATTACGTTACGTAAAGACGACACTGTGATCTTTTCCAGCCGTGAAATTCCTGGGAACGAGGTCGGCATTTCGATCATGAAAAACAATCTTGTGCGACTAGGCGTGCGTTTGGTCGAAGATGTTGACGGACATATCCACGTATCCGGCCACCCAAACCGTGAAGAGCTGACGGAAATGTACCAGCACGTACGGCCGCATATTTCGATCCCAGTGCATGGAGAGCGCCGCCACTTGGAAGAACACGCTAAGTTGGCCAAAACCTGCCAAGTGCCACATGCTATCGTCAACGAGAACGGCGGTATGATCAAATTGGCACCCGGCGTTCCTGAAATTGTCGACCATGTGCCGTCGGGGCGGCTTGTCCATGATGGCAATCGAATGATTCCCATGCGGGGCGAGGCCATTCGCAGCCGCATCCAAGGGTTGTGGAATGGCACCATGGCGGTGACGGTTGTTGTCGATGCGTCTGGCTCACCTGTCGCTGACGTCGTCATATCCACCACCGGTTTCTTGGAGCCCTATGAAGAAGACGAGGTTTTGGATCAGGTGGCGGAAGATATTTACGAGACGATTGATAAGCTTTCGAGGCGGGATAGGGGGGATAACCGGGCCTTATCCGAGGCCATCCGCCTGACTGCACGTCGCTCGGTGCGACGGATGCTTGACAAAAAGCCGATTGTCGATGTTCATCTAGTTCGCGTTTAAGTATACGAAGGCGTTTTCACATGATCGGTCGATTGAACCATGTTGCTATTGCGGTTCCGGATTTGGAACAAGCTTCGGCGCTGTATCGTGACACACTCGGTGCCAATGTTTCGGCCCCAAAGGATGAGCCTGATCATGGCGTGACAACTGTGTTTATTGAATTGCCAAACACCAAAATCGAGTTGCTGCATCCATTGGGTGACAACTCTCCGATCCAGGCATTTCTGGATAAGAATCCTGCAGGCGGCATGCATCATGTGTGCTACGAGGTCGATGATATTTTGGTCGCGCGCGATAAGATGAAAGCCGATGGCGCGCGTGTCTTGGGTGACGGCGAGCCAAAGATTGGTGCACATGGAAAGCCCGTGCTGTTCCTGCACCCAAAAGATTTCTGCGGCACCCTGGTTGAGCTAGAGCAAGTCTGAGATGGATAACATTATCACCGCCACAGCCGTCTTTGTAGTGGTCTGGTGGCTGGTGCTGTTTATCACGCTTCCATTCGGCGTTCAGCGAACGGACGAGAGCGATCTGGAGCCGGGCCAAGAACCTGGTGCGCCCGCAAAACCAATGATGTGGCGCAAGATTGCGGTAACCACCGTCATCACCATCGCGCTATGGTTCTTGTTCTATTACCTGAGTGAAACCGGCCTCATTAGCTTCCGCCCCGATTGACCTAATTGCAGCGTGTCTGATCTGGAAAAAATCGTTTCGATCAACCGACAACGGATTGGTCTTGATCCTCACGATGTTTCGGCGGATCAAGCTTTTTCGACTAGCGTTGGCGCGCTTGAACGTTTGTGCGTGTATGGAACGCTGCGTATCGGTGAGGAAAATCATCACTTAATGGCACCCTTAGCCGGGCAGTGGCACAATGTTACTTATCCAGGATATTTCTCACCCCCCGATAACAGTTATGGCTACCCCCGGATCTCATGGGCTCCCGATGGCGACACCAATCCAGGCGAACTTGTCGTATCTGATAAGTTGCCGATGCATTGGGCGGCACTAGACGAATTTGAGGGTGAGGATTATTGCCGGCTACTGACGATTGTTCAGGCGTCCTCTGGTCCCATGATTGCCAACATCTATGGCTTCGTTTCATCGACACGCACGCATCTTTTGATGATGGATGGTATCAACGTCCACGACGACAAGGACTAAGGCTATGCCTGATTATTGCGATTACGCCCCCGACGACCCTGTTCATCAAAGTTATCACGCAACCGAATATGGATTTCCAACAATCGACGAAAGTGTCCTGATGGAACGCTTGGCGTTGGAGATTTTTCAGGCCGGGTTGTCGTGGGGCATTGTCCTCAAGAAACGGGCAGCCACGTTTGATGCCTTTGACGGCTTCGATATCGATAAGGTCGTCGCCTATGGTGACACCGATGTCGCGCGCCTGCTAGACGATGCCGGAATCATACGAAATCGGTTGAAGGTTCACGCCATCATTCATAACGCTAACGTCATCAAAGGAATGCGGGACTCGCACGGCGGATTCGCTAACTGGATTGCGGCCCATCACCCGATGGCCAAACCGGACTGGGTAAAGTTGTTCAAGAAAACCTTCAAATTTACGGGAGGCGAAATCACCGGCGAATTCCTGATGAGCATCGGTTACTTGCCCGGCACGCATCGCCCGGACTGCCCAGTATATGTCAAGCTATCCAAGCTCTCGCCGCCTTGGACGCAGGTTGATAGCACCATTTACGACTAAGTTTATGCTGCAGCATTTTTGCTCTGTAGGTGCAGCATTTTTGCACAAAAAAAGGCAAGGCATTTCAGCCTTGCCTTTTTTGTTTTCCTCCCGCACCCGGGCTTTGTGAACGTCGCGTTGGACGTTCCCCGTAAGCAGGTGGTTCTTATAGGCAGTTGCCAGCTTCTTGTCATCAAAAAAATGCGCTTAAACCCTAAGGTTTCTGGGGTTTATAACGATTCCAAATTAGATCAACGCAAACTTCAGAATGAACGCCGCCGCAATCACATAGACGGCGAGCGGCACATCGTTGCTTCTGCCGGCCAAAAGCTTGATCCCCGCGTACGTAATGAAGCCAATGCCAATCCCGGTCGCGATCGAGAACGTCAACGGCATCGCGATAGCGGTCATAACGGCTGGCACCAATTCGGTTACATCGTCCCAATCAATCTCTGCCATGCCACGTGCCATGATACACGCCACGAATAGCAACGCAGGCGCGGTGGCATAGGCAGGCACAGTGCCTGCCAGTGGCGACAAGAATAATGCGAGCAGAAAACATATCGCGACGACAACGGCGGTCAAACCTGTTTTGCCACCAGCCTTAATACCGGATGCACTTTCGATGTACGTGGTTGTTGTCGATGTTCCCAGCGCAGCACCAGCAACCGTCGCTGTCGAATCCGCGAGGAGAGCATTCCGCAACCGGGGCAACTTGCCGTCGGCATCCAATAGTTTACCGCGATGCGCCAAGCCGACCAGCGTACCCGCCGTGTCAAACAAGTCGACGAATAAAAACGCGAACACGATGGCGATGATCCCCACGTTAAACGCACCCGCTATATCCATCTGCATGAACGTCGGTGCCAATGATGGCGGCATGGACACCAACCCGCCTGCAGGGGATATGCCCAGGGCAACGCCCGCACCTGTCACGGCCAAGATCGCAATGATAATTGCACCTGGGATTTTCCGCGCATCCAAAACCGCGAGTAAAATGAACCCAGCTGCTGCCAGTAATGCGGATGGTGCACCGGTATCACCAAGGGTCACCAGCGTCGCGGGGTGATCGACGACCCAACCTGCGTTCTTCAGCGCAATAATCGCCAAGAACAGACCAATGCCCGCGGAAATCGCACGTTTCAGACCAGCTGGGATCGCGTTAATGATCCATTCGCGAACGGGCAGCATACTTAAAATCAGGAATAGGACACCCGAGATAAACACAGCGCCCAAGCCGACCTGCCATGTATACCCCATGCCCAATACGACGCCATAAGTGAAATACGCGTTCAGGCCCATCCCCGGTGCAAGCGCCATCGGGTAGTTGGCGACCAATCCCATGACCAATGTGCCAATCGCAGCCGCCAAGCAGGTAGCGACAAACACGGCGCCCTTGTCCATCCCCGCATCCGCCAAGATGGCCGGGTTCACAAAGATGATATACGCGAGTGTTAAGAACGTTGTGATGCCCGCAATGATCTCAGTCTTCACCGATGATCCCGCATCCGTAATACCAAAAAACTTATCCAACATGTAGAAATAGACCCCCATCTAGTTACGCATGAATGCGCACATAACTTGTAGGGATTTTGGTTCATGTTCTTGAGACTGGCAAGAGAAGCATGATCTAACGCTTGATTAGGATCAATCCTCCGAAAACGATGAATATGGCTCCGATGGTCGTTGCTGCACTCGGTACTTCGGCAAATACCAAATAACCGATGGCCGCTACCGCGACCAGTTCCAGATACACCAACGGCGCGAGGGTCGATGCATCAGAGTAACCAAACGCCTTAATCGACAGAATGTGCGATAGGGCCGAGAACGCGCCCAAGCCCGCGAACAGCAGAAGATGCTCAGCAGCTGGAACGCTCCACATCCATATCCCTTGCGGCGCCAACAACAATGCCCCCACCACACATTGAAACGCCAACGTCTTCATTGGGTCGCTTTGTTGCGATGCCTGCCGGGTGGCAATCATATAAAGCGCAAAGAACGCGCCTGCGCCAAATGCCAACAAAATCCCAAGTTCTACTCCGCCGGTCGGTTTCAAAATTACCATCGCACCACCGAACCCGAGTATCAGGCTTAGGAATTTTCGGATGGTCAGCCGTTCTTTGAGGAATATCAGCGACAGCACCACTGCGATGATCGGGGCCACGAAATAAGCGGTCACCGCCGTCGCCAATGGGATCACGGCAATCGACATGAAGTACAACGTCATTGAAGTGACCAAAAATACCGTGCGCAACGTATGGGCGGCCAAACGCTCCGACGGGAAAATGCGCGGCCCCCTGTTGATCATCACGATGGGCACTACGATTACACAGGCCACCATGTAACGGGCCCAACTGACGAAAAGCGGGGAATAATCTGCGCTAAGGTACTTCGCGAGGCCATCGACCAGCGGGATCGACAGCATCGCCAATGACATCAACAATATGCCTCTGGTTGAACCCGACTGATCTGCGGTATCCGACTTCGGACCCATGCGCTATTCCCATTGTGGCTGGTTGACCATAGAATGCTGTAATCGACATGCTAACGCTCTACTCCTCGCATCGAAAAGCGTTTCTGTCACACCTGTTTTTCTTATCCGGGTATTACGCCAATGAATGAACCTACGCGCGGCTTTTCTGATCAGGAATTTGAAACCCGCACCCGCGCTGCCCAAGACGCCATGCGCTTGCAGGGCCTTGATGCGATCTTGGTGATGACGGAGCCCGAGGTCAGGTATTTCAGTGGATTCCTCACCCCATTTTGGCAAAGTCCAACACGCCCATGGTTCTTGGTTGTGCCCGCTTCGGGGAAGCCGATTGCGGTCATTCCAAACATCGGTGCCGCGGTGATGGGTCGTACCTGGCTGGATGATGTGCGAACATGGTCATCGCCAAACCCGGAAGACGAGGGGATATCGATTCTGCTGGATGTGTTGCGCGACGTCGCATCAAATCAAAAAACCATTGGCGTGCCGATGGGACCGGAAACACAAATCCGCATGCCATTGCTAGATTTCGAATTCCTGCGGACAGAATTGTCAGAGCATCGATTCCAGGACGCCACTTCGATCATCCAACATCTTCGCATGACGAAATCCGAGGCCGAGATCGACAAGATCAGGCATGTCTGTTCGATGATTTCATCGGTGTTTGAGGACTTACCAAATTTCGTGCACGTCGGGATGACGGAAATTGAGATATTTCGCGAGTTTAAAAAAGCAGCCCTCGACCAAGGAGTGGACGACGTCGCGTATCTGGTCGGCGGCGTCGGGTTCGGCGGGCTGGAAGATATCATTTCGCCGCCGTCTTCGCAGAAATCGCAAATTGGCGATGTGCTGATGTTAGATACGGGCGCCACGTTCGATGGGTACTTTTGTGACTTTGACCGCAACGTCGCCTTTGGAAGTGCCGATGATGCGGTGAAGCGTGCCTATGAGACCGTTCATCACGCCACAGAAGCTGGGTTGGCGGCAGCACGCCCCGGTGCGACGTGCGAGGATATCTATCACGCGATGCAATCGGTCATGGATGCCGATGGCGCCCTTGGCAATGATGTTGGACGCATCGGTCATGGCTTGGGGATGCAACTAACCGAATGGCCATCCCATCGACCGGGTGACACAACGGTGCTGAGAGAGGGCATGGTGATCACCTTGGAGCCGGGTATGGAATTTGCGCCGAGCAAAGTTATGGTGCATGAAGAAAATATCGTGATTCGCGATGGTGCCCCCGAAATACTGAGTCGACGCGCACCATCTGAACTACCGATTATTGGTTAGGATTCGAAATGCCGCAGCCGTTTGAAATCGTTGATGACCGTCCGACCGCCATCGGCCTCATCGTGCTTGAAACGGACGAGTTGATCGAACCGGAACTTGATCAGTTTTTCGGGCATTTGAAACAGCGCGTCTATCACGCGCGGATCGCATCAGCCCCTGATGTCACGCCTGAAACCTTGGCGTCCATGGCCAATGGCATGACCGCAAGTGCTGCACAGTTGCCTGCGGGATGTGGTATCGGGTCGATCGGTTATGGGTGCACATCGGGCGCCACCGTGATTGGAGAGGACCGAGTTGCATCACTGATCGGCGACGCCCACCCAGGGATGCCGGCGAGCAATCCGATGAGCGCGCTGTTAGCCGCCTGCAATGCGTTGGGGGTCAAAAAGCTCGGGTTACTCACGCCTTATGTGATGGATGTGTCACAGGCGTTGATCTCACGATTGAATAAGGCGGGTATCGACGTCTGTGATTTTCTGACATACGAGCAAGTCGAAGAAACCACGGTTGCACGTATATCCCCGCAATCCACAAAAGACGCGTTGATCCAGATAGGGCAGTGGGAGTGTGACGCTGTCTTTGCGTCCTGCACGAATTTGCGCGCTTGGGAAATCGCCAACGAGGTCGAGGCTGCCATAAATAAGCCCATGTTGTGCAGCAATCAGGTGCTGGCGTGGCACTTGTTACGATTGTCGGGTGGGACAGAAACACCCAGTGGTTATGGCCGTTTGTTTCAAGCTTCCCTCGATGGTTGAAGCGACCGGGCCCATCGCCTAAAAGGGTGCGGCATTAACGCCGATCAGACGAGAGGTTCCGCCAGGTTATGTTCTCCGCATTCGAATGGATGATGGCTATGCGCTATCTACGCGCACGCCGACGCGAGGGATTTATCTCGGTCATCGCATGGTTCTCGTTGGTCGGGATTGCTCTCGGCGTCGCCACGCTGATCATAGTGATGTCCGTGATGAACGGATTTCGCGAAGAACTGCTGGAACGTATTCTCGGTATCAACGGGCACCTTAGCGTTTATGGCCCCGTCGCTGGTCAGATGACCGATTACGAACCCATCCTAGATAAATTGGAAAATTTGGACGGCGTGGTTTCCGTCAATGCGCTGGTCGAAGGCCAAGTCATGGCATCTGCCAACGGCGTCGCCAAAGGCGCCATCGTGCGTGGCATCAGCGCCGAGGATTTGGCCAAACGCAAAATCGTCGCAGACAACATCAAGCAAGGATCTCTCGAAGCGTTTCAAGGCGACAACGTGGTCATCATGGGCGGTAGGCTGGCCCGACAAATGGGCGTCGGTGTCGGCGACGACGTGACCCTGATTTCGCCCAAGGGTAACGTGACGGCATTTGGCACTGTACCCAGAATGCGCGCGTTCAAGATTGTCGGCACGTTCGAAATCGGCATGTACGAATACGACTCCGGGTTTGTGTTTATGCCGCTAGAGGCCTCGCAGATATATTTCAAACTCAAGGATGCGATTTCGAACCTAGAAGTCTTTGTCGCCAATCCAGACGACGCGCCTAAGGTAGGGATCGAATTGCAACGTGCCCTGCAAGGCCAAGCCAGCGTGCACGATTGGCAACGCGCAAATTCGAGCTTCTTCAACGCGATCCAGGTCGAACGCAACGTGATGTTCCTGATTTTAACGCTGATCATTTTGGTCGCCGCATTTAACATCATCTCGTCGTTGATCATGTTGGTGAAGGACAAGGGCAGGGACATCGCAATCTTGCGCACGATGGGGGCAACGCGCGGCATGATCATGCGCATCTTCTTGATCGCCGGGGCCAGTGTCGGCGTGATTGGGACCATGGCCGGGTTTGGTCTGGGTCTCGCCTTCGCCAGTAATATCGAGGGCATTCGCCGGTTTATCGAAAGATTCACCGGCACCGATTTGTTCGCCGCAGAAATTTATTTCCTCTCGCAATTGCCCGCCGTTGTCGACCCGACCGAGGTGACCGCAATTGTTCTGATGGGTCTTGGGCTCTCGTTCCTGGCCACGATCTATCCAAGTTGGCGCGCCGCTAAGATCGATCCGGCGGAGGCACTTCGCTATGAGTGATCAAATGGATGGTGATGTTGTTCTCGAATTATCTGAGATAACCCGAACATTCGGCAAAGGAAAACGTGCCCTTGAGGTTTTAAAAGGGGCGGACCTGACCGTGCACGCAGGGGAAGTTGTGGCCCTGGTTGGTCCATCGGGCGCGGGTAAATCGACGTTCCTGCAAATCGCTGGATTGCTTGAGCATCCGACATCGGGGGATATCAAGATCGATGGGCAATCATGCATCGGTCTCAGCGATGACGAACGCACCAAGGTGCGACGCTACAACATCGGATTTGTGTATCAGTACCATCACTTGCTCCCGGAATTCTCGGCGCTGGAAAACGTCATGATACCGCAGATCATCGCTGGCATCGACAAGCAAACGGCCAAGAGCCGTGGCAAAGAATTGCTGGAATGGATGGGATTGAGCGAACGCTTTGATCATCGCCCGGGACAACTATCGGGTGGCGAACAGCAACGTGTCGCCATCGCACGGGCACTGTCCGCATCGCCACGTGTTTTGTTGGCAGACGAGCCGACCGGCAACCTGGACCCCGAAACCGCAAATGGCGTGTTCGACGTGCTGATGCATTTGGCACGGGGCGCGGGATTAGCGGCGCTTGTGGCCACGCACAATCCAGAACTCGCCGCCCGGATGGACCGGATAGTAAAGGTCGAGAATGGGGTGCTCGTCAGCGGGTGATCCGTGAGCATTAGATGAGCATGATACCTGTCACACTCCTGACTGGTTTTTTGGGCAGTGGTAAATCCACGCTCCTGACAAAGATTCTTAAAGATCCAAGGTTTGGTGAAACCGCTGTCGTCGTCAACGAGTTCGGCGAAATCGGGCTGGACGGGTTCCTGGTTGAGCACTCGGACGATCAAATTATGGAAATGACGTCGGGATGCCTATGCTGCACGATCCGGGGCGACATCCGAGAGACATTGCTTGATCTCCATGCGCGAAGGGAGCGGGGCGAGATTAGACCATTTAACCGTCTGGTCATCGAAACAACCGGCTTGGCCGACCCTGCACCTGTGATACACACTTTGATGAGTGACCCCAGATTGGATCGCCGTTTTATGCTGGGGGGAATTGTCACGACCATTGATGCGCTTCATGGCGAGGCGACGTTAGAGACCCATAGCGAATGCGTGAAGCAAGCAGCCGTTTCCGACAGGATTGTTATCACCAAGTCTGATCTGATTTCTGATCCGTTCTCGTTAAAGGACATGGATAAGCTCAAAGGCAAACTCGCAAGCCTCAATCCAGGTGCGAAAGTATTCGATGCTCATGATCCCGAATTTGATCTGGCCAAGCTCTTTGATACGTCCTTATACGATCCTGAAACCAAGACCATGGACGTGCGGAAATGGTTGAGCGCGGAAGCCGATACCGACGCGCATGATCACCATCATCATCACGGTCACGATCATAGGCATGAACACGATCACGATGATGCGCACGACATCACTCGACATGGGACAGATATCCGCGCGTTTACCCTGACATTTGATAATCCGGTTTCCATCGAAACCATCGGCGGCGCGCTCGAAGCTTTGACAGCCACACAAGGCGCAAACCTGCTTAGAATGAAAGGGATCGTGAACACCACTGAACGGCCTGATATGCCCCTCGTCCTTCATGGTGTGCAGCATGTGTTTCATGACCCGATCTGGCTAGAGGAATGGCCGGATGACGACAGGCGCACCCGACTTGTATTCATCACCCAACTGATCGAACGTGCGACTTTAGAGAAGTTCTTTAAAGTCTGGATAAAAGCAGAAAGGGGCGTGTGGAATTAACGATCCTAAGTCTGTCATCCATAATAAAACATTCCGTGATCCCGGCTGGAGGGATCATATAACTACATTCCATCATTCCCGCGAAGGCGGGAGTCTATTTCTGAAAGTGACCTACGCCTACGCAGAGGTGACGAGGTTATATTGATTACTTCGTGATCCGGCTCGGACATGAACACGAGACGACGTAATTTTCGAATATCTTCGATTTCTTGTGGATAACCTGAAAAACAGACGCAACATCTGGTGACAGCGTCATCGACGTGTGAGAGTATTATTCGCATGTCATTCGCCGATTTTATCCATCTTCGAACCCACAGCGCGTATTCTCTGTGCGAGGGGGCCATTGCCGCCAAGTCCTTGGTTAATCTGGCCGCCGAACAGAATATGGCTGCCGTTGGGCTGTGCGATACTGATAACCTATTTGGCGCGTTGGAATTTTCCGGCGCCGCTGCCGGGGCAGGGGTGCAGCCGATCATCGGCTGCCAAGTCAGCATCAGATATGCCGACGAATCCGAAGCCGCGCAGATGGGGCATTCCCGTGCCGAGTTCGACGAAGGTGCTGTGGCACTTTTGGTTCAGAATGACGAGGGCTATCGCAATCTTCTGACCATGTTGAAGATTGCATATATGGATTCCGAAGACACGCACAAACCGACGATTACGCTCAGTGATCTGTGCGCATACTCAGCAGGCCTCATCTTGCTGACGGGCGGTGCCGATGGATTACTCGGTCGTCTGCTGCGCATGAACAAAAGCGACAAGGCGACCGAATTGTTAGACAAGATTTCCGGTGCGTTTGGCAATCGCATGTACATGGAAATTCAACGTCACGGCATGCCCGAAGAACGTCAAACAGAGCCACAGTTTATAGACTGGGCCTATGCCCGCGACATTCCGTTGGTCGCCACAAACGAGCCGTACTTCAGCGATCCAGATTTCCATCGTGCGCACGATGCGTTGCTGTGCATTCAGGGCGGCACTACGCTATCCGATGAAACTCGGCGCAAGGTCACATCAGACCACTACTTCAAATCTGCATCGGAAATGCGCGCGCTGTTCGCTGACCTGCCCGAAGCCATCGACAATACAATTCTGATCGCCAAGCGCTGCGCGTTCATGGTTGAGAGCATTGCGCCGATCTTGCCGCCTTATGATTCAGGCGATGGTCTATCCGAAGAAGATGAACTGAAACGTCAATCCAAAGATGGCCTTTTGGAGCGCCTGGAGTTCCACGTCTACACCGATGACATGGACCAGACCGCCCGCGAAGAAGCCGCCCACCCATATCTGGAACGCCTGGATTACGAGCTTAATGTCATCAATGAAATGGGCTTCCCAGGGTACTTCCTGATCGTTGCTGACTTCATCAGGTGGGCCAAGGATCATGACATTCCAGTTGGACCAGGCCGGGGTTCCGGTGCGGGGTCGGTGGTCGCCTGGGCATTGACGATTACCGATCTGGATCCGTTGCGTTGGGGGTTGCTGTTCGAGCGGTTTTTGAATCCCGAACGTGTGTCCATGCCGGATTTCGATATCGACTTTTGCCAAGAACGTCGCGACGAAGTCATCAAATATGTTCAACAAAAGTACGGCCGCGATCACGTCGCGCAGATCATCACGTTCGGTAAGTTACAGGCCCGCGCGGTACTGCGCCATGTCGGGCGCGTGCTGCAAATGCCGTACGGCTTTGTCGATAAGATTTGTAAAATGGTTCCCGCCAATCCGGCCAATCCGGTATCACTATCACAAGCCATCGCCAGTGAAGACGAACTGCGCAATCTGATTAATTCAGAACCCGAGGTGAGGGAAATGGTCGGAATCGCGCGCAAGCTCGAGGGCCTTTATCACCATGCGTCGACCCACGCGGCAGGTGTGGTAATCGGTGACCGACCACTTGAACAACTGATTCCATTGTATCGTGACCCTCGATCCGACATGCCGGTGACGGGCTTTAATATGAAGTTCGTCGAAAGCGCCGGGCTGGTGAAGTTCGACTTCTTGGGGCTGAAAACACTAAGCGTTCTGACCAAGGCCGAGAACTTTGTGAATGATCGTCTGGACGCCGGGGCAGAAAAACTCGATCTGATTTCGATCCCGCTGGATGATGCCAAAACGTTTGAGATGATCAGCCGCGGCGATACTACGGGCGTGTTCCAGTTGGAAAGTGCGGGCATGCGCGACGTGCTGCGCGGCCTGAAGCCTGATACCTTTGAAGACATCATCGCTGTTGTGGCGCTGTATCGTCCGGGCCCGATGGACAACATCCCAAGTTATGTGCGCCGGAAACACGGCCAGGAAGAACCCGATTATCTACATCCAACGTTGGAACCTGTATTGGAGGAAACCTTCGGGATTCCGATTTACCAGGAACAGGTGATGCAGATTGCGCAGGTATTGTCAGGGTATTCACTCGGCAGTGCTGACTTGCTACGTCGTGCCATGGGTAAAAAAATCCAGGCCGAAATGGATATGCAGCGCAAAACCTTTGTCGAGGGTGCGGTTGCCAAGGGCGTACCAGAAAAACAAGCCGACGATATCTTTAACATCGTCGACAAGTTCGCGGGCTATGGCTTCAACAAAAGTCACGCAGCCGCCTATGCCTTAGTCGCCTATCAGACAGCTTTTATGAAAGCCAATCACCCGGTGGAGTTCCTGGCCGCATCGATGGCCTTCGACATGAATAACACGGACAAGCTGAACATCTTCCGTCAGGAAATAGATCGTTTAGAAATTCCTTTGCTGCCGCCAGACATCAATTTGTCGTTGCCCTCGTTTAGTGTCGAGGAAGTTGAGGGCGGGACAAAGCTGGGCGTTCGTTATGCACTATCTGCGATCAAAAATGTCGGCGGGGCTGCGATGGAAGCATTGGTCGCTGAACGTGCAGAAAACGGCCCGTTTGAAAGCATTACCGATTTCGCCAATCGCGTGGACCCGCATCAGATCAACAAACGTCAGTTGGAAAACCTGACCCGTGCCGGGGCGTTTGACCGCATCGATATCAATCGTAGGCGCGTTTACCAAGGACTGGAAACTATCGTCGCCGTCGCCAGTGCTGCCGCCAATGATCGGAACTCTGACCAAATTGGCCTGTTCGGCGGAGAGGATCAGCAGCCGCAAGAAATTCGACTGCCGAATGTCGAAGATTGGCCGATGATGGAAAAACTGAAGGAAGAATTCGACGCCGTCGGATTCTATTTGTCAGCCCACCCGTTGGATGCTTTCGAGCGCCTGTTAGAGCGCCGTCGCGTGCGCAAATATTCCGAAGTCTTGGCCGCAGCCGAGGCGGGTGCCTACAAATTCGCAGGTACCTTCATTTCCAAAAAAGAAATGACCAGTAAAAAGGGCAACCGGTTTGCGTTCATCACGTTCTCTGATCCCTCTGGCGTATTCGAAGCCACGGCGTTCTCAGAAATACTGTCGGAGAACCGGGAACTTCTGACGCCCGGCAATTCGATGATCGTCGATTGCGGCGTGACATTTGATAGCGATAATCCACGCCTGACCATTCAGCGCTTGGAAAGCATCGATAAGGTAGCGCAAGACGTCGCCAACGCACCCGATGAATTACATATCATCATCGATAACTTGGATCCACTCGAACCACTCAGCCAGGTTTTGGGGCGCGAAAACAATGCCAATGAACGCCACAAAAAGGGCGAGGTGTTGATTACTGCCAAGCTCCGGGATCGCAACGAAGAAGTGGATATTCGCCTCAATCAGCCGTTCCCACTATCACATGATATCTCGCTCGCCCTGCGGTCGTTGCCGGGCGTGCTCGAGGTAAGAGAACTTTAAGGTTCCTTTGCAGAAGTTTCGACTGCGTTCATAGCCTTAGCCTTTCGTCATGCTGAACTTGTTTCAGCATCCATTCACGAAGGGCTCAAGCAAGTGATTTGTAAAACCACGGACCCTGAAACAAGTTCAGGGTGACGATGTGTTTATTTTGAAAGCGCTGCCCGCATCAGATCAGACAGTGCCTTTTTCTGCGAACCATCATCGTTGAAGTTTGAGGGAGCAAGCCATTCTTGATACGCGGCTTTCAACGCCGGCCATTCGCTATCAAGGATCGAAAACCACGCCGTGTCCCGATTGCGCCCCTTGTAAATGGTGCACTGGCGGAACACGCCTTCGAAGGTAAAGCCCAACCGCTCTGCCGCACCACGCGATTTCGCATTGGCGTTATCGCACTTCCATTCATAGCGCCGGTAACCCAATTCATCGAAGACCCGCGCCATCATCAGATACATGGCCTCGGTCGCGGCCGCGGTTTTTTGGAGGAGGGGAGAGTAATTTATATGCCCCACCTCAATCGATCCAATCGGCGGTTCAATACGCAGATAACTGGCAACACCGACAGCTTTGTCGGTCTTTAAATCAATGATGGCATGAAAGAGTGGATCATCACCCAACGCCTGATCTTTGATCCATTCTTTGTAGCTGTCCACATCATCGAATGGTCCATATCCCAAATAGGTCCAGATCCGCCCCTCGGTATCGGTGATATTTGCATCAAATAAGTCTTGCGCGTGTGCCACCAGATTTAAGCGCTCAAGGCGGCAGTATTGGCCAAGCATCGGTGTTTCGGGCGGTGGTTCACAGGGCTTCCAGTCAGGAAGCAGAAAACCGATGGGCTGGCCCAGTTCATTCTGATGGTCATGTTTTGGAGACATTTGATGCACTTTCTGAATTTTGAATGGTTCTACTTTCTCGTAGAAATATCCAACTCAAAAGTACCATTTATGGCGATTTCATCATCGAATGGCCCTGATCACTTTTAACAATCGATTACGCGTCCGATGTTTTCCAGACCAACATGTTCCGCTAACATGATGTAAGTACGGAGAAAACAGTGGATCCACTTGCCGCAGATATTTTGAAATTTCTGGCCTTTGGCATCATTTGGCTTTTTCCCATCGCCATTATTATTGCCGTGCTTGGGTTCTCTCATGCTGATGCCGAGGCACGGCAAGACGACCTTGGGCCCAACGTAGTCCAGTTCCCTGATCGAACAATGGATCAAGAACCAGCTCAACTCTCATTCATCGATCGCATAAAGCGGCTTGCAATCCCGCTACGAGACGGTTAAACCACCCTCGATTTCACACGCGGGTATACGGCTGTTCGTGCAAATTCACGTTCATGTCGATCCGGTGTCGGGTTTCCCGACTCAACGCCCGCGGAGGATTAACCGGAAAAGGAGTAGGCCCGATGGCACTTCCCGATTTTACTATGCGTCAGCTGCTAGAAGCTGGTGTTCACTTTGGTCACAATACCCGTCGCTGGAACCCCAAGATGGCTCCGTACATCTTTGGTGACCGTAACGGCATTCACATCATCGATCTGCAACAGACTGTGCCGCTTTTGCACCAAGCAATGTTGGCAGTTCGTAACGTTGTCTCTTCTGGTGGTCGTGTTCTGTTTGTAGGCACCAAGCGCCAAGCTCAGAAAAAAGTTGCCGAAGCTGCAAAGCGCTGTGGGCAATACTACGTTAACCACCGCTGGCTCGGTGGGATGTTGACCAACTGGCGGACGATTTCAAACTCGATCAAACGCCTCAAAGATCTGGAAGAGATGCTCGGCAATACAGCCGAAATCCAAGGTCTGACGAAAAAAGAATTGCTGATGCTGACACGCGAGCGTGACAAGCTAGAGCGCGCATTGGGCGGCATTAAAGACATGGGCGGTCTGCCAGACATTCTGGTCGTGATCGACACCATGAAAGAAGACATCGCCATCAACGAAGCCAACAAGTTGGGCATTCCTGTGGTGGGCGTTATCGACTCCAACGCTAACCCGAATGGCATCACGCACCCCGTTCCAGGTAACGATGATGCGATCCGCGCGATTTCAATGTATTGCGATTTGATGGTCGGTTCTGTGCTTGATGGTATTCAGGCAGAAATGGGCTCATCCGGTGTTGACATTGGTGCGGCTGAAGTGGCCCCAACCGAGGAACTTCCTGTTGAGCCAGCTGCGGCGGCGGTTGTGGCCGAAGCGGCCCCTGCCGAAGAAGCACCAACAGCCGTTGCTGAAGCTGTCGAAGAGGCTGTGGCAGAGGCACCTGAAGCCCCTGCAGTGGTTAAAGAAGCCACTAAATCTGAATAACACGCGAAATTAGGGTGCCGAGCATGAGGCTTGGCACCCACTTTCTGTTCAACCTCTAAAATATGGGGAACGACTATGGCTGAAATTACAGCAGCACTCGTCAAAGAACTGCGCGAGAAATCCGGCGCAGGCATGATGGATTGCAAAAAAGCACTCACAGAAAATAATGGTGACATCGAAGCAGCCGTAGACTGGCTGCGGACCAAAGGTTTGGCTGCTGCAGCCAAGAAAGCGGGCCGTGTCGCTGCTGAAGGTCTTGTCGGTGTTGCAATTGATGGCAACAACGGCGCCGTCGCTGAAGTGAACGCTGAAACCGACTTTGTTTCGCGTAACGATGCATTCCAAGAAATTGTCAGCAACGTAACACAGTTGGCCATCGCCGCAGACGGTGATTTGGACAAACTGAACGCGTCTGATTACCCAGGCACCGGTCGCACAGTTGCTGAAGAACTGACGCATGCCGTTGCAACCATCGGCGAAAACATGAACATTCGCCGCGCACAAACGTTAAGTGTCGAAAACGGCGTTTTGGCGCAGTACGTACACAACGCGTTGGTCCCAGGATTGGGTAAGATCGCTGTTTTGGTCGCGATGGAAAGCACCGGCAGCACCGATGGCCTCGAAGCCGTCGGCAAACAGATCGCCATGCACGTCGCTGCAGCACGTCCACAATCCGTCAGCACGGATGACTTGGACCCAGAAGCAATTGAGCGCGAGCGCCAAGTCCTGATTGATCAGGCGAAAGAATCTGGTCGCCCTGACAACATCATCGAAAAAATGGTCGAAGGACGTCTTCGCAAGTTCTATGAAGAAGTCTGCTTGCTCGAGCAAACCTTTGTAATCGATGGCGAAAGTAAGGTTTCCAAAGTCCTCGAAGATGCAGGTAAAGCAGCGGGTGGTGATGTAAAAGTCTCTGGTTTCGCGCTTTATGTCCTCGGCGAAGGCATTGAGAAGAAAGAAGAAGACTTTGCTGCAGAAGTCGCAGCGGTCGCGGGCGGCAACTAAACTCAGATTTATTGGGGCACAAGGTATCAACCTTGTGCCCAAGTTGCTGTTCTGCCGTGCGTCGTCGGTGTAGTCAAAACGGCGCCAATCACATACTGTGTATTAAGAATCGAGACTTTCTAATTACAGGGATCAAAACATGACGACGTCGCCAAAATACAAGCGTGTTCTTCTGAAATTGTCGGGAGAGGCGCTGATGGGCGACCAAGATTTTGGTCTAGACACATCTACCGTCGATCGCATCGCTGCCGAGATCAAAGCCGTCCATGAAGACGGTGTCCAAGTGGCTCTCGTGATCGGGGCCGGGAACATCTTTCGCGGTGTCGCACTTTCACAATCCAATATTGAACGCACCACGGCCGACTATATGGGCATGTTGGCGACTGTCCTGAATGCGCTTGCGATGCAGAGCATCCTCGAAGGATTGGGCGTCAGCACGCGTGTGTTGTCCGCTATTCCCATGTCATCCGTGTGTGAGCCCTATATCCGCCGTCGCGCCATTCGACATATGGAAAAGAACCGTGTCGTGATATTTGCGGCGGGGACGGGCAATCCATTTTTCACAACAGATACGGCGGCGGCGCTGCGCGCCGTGGAAATGAACTGCGATGCCTTGCTAAAAGGCACGCAAGTTGATGGCGTATATTCTGCGGATCCGAAAAAAGACCCGAACGCAGAGCGTTACGATCAATTAACCTATCAAAATGTTCTCGCCAATGATCTCAAGGTGATGGATACATCAGCGATCGCGCTGGCGCGCGAAAACAATGTTCCCATCTTGGTATTTTCCATTCACAATTCTGGTGCATTCGCAGATGTCGTGCGTGGCGAGGGTCTGCATACCATCATCAATGATGGAAGCGATTAAAGGGAGTCGAAGATGAGTGATATCAACGGTCTTAAAAAAGATATCGAACACAAAATGGAACGTGCCGTCGAAGTGCTTCAGACGGATTTTTCCGGCCTCCGAACGGGACGGGCATCGACAAGCTTGCTCGACTCTATTCAAGTTAATGCATACGGGTCTCCTATGCCACTCAACCAAGTGGGAAGTGTTTCAGTCCCGGAATCGCGAATGTTATCGATCCAGGTTTGGGATAAGGCGAACGTGAAAGCCGTCGAAAAGGCGATTGTCGAGTCCGGTTTGGGGCTCAATCCGGCCGCAGATGGCACGCTTGTGCGAGTCCCCATTCCACCATTAACCGAAGAACGTCGCCTTGAACTTGCCAAAGTTGCGAGGAAGTATGCAGAAGATGCACGGATCGTCGTGCGAAACATCCGACGAAATGCGATGGACGATTTGAAGAAAATGGAAAAAGACGGCGAAATTCCACAAGATGCATTCCACGGGTATTCTGACGAAGTTCAGCAGCTAACTGATAAGTATGTTGCCAATATCGACGAAGCCCTGAGCAGCAAAGAAGAAGAGATTATACAGATTTAACCATGAGCATCGCGCCTGTCCCCATCAACTCGGATACATCAGTTCCCGTCCATTTGGCTATTATCATGGATGGCAATGGCCGTTGGGCTCAGGCACGGGGTAAAAAACGGACTTTTGGGCATAATGCGGGGGCTGAAGCGGTGCGACGTGCCGTCGAAGCGGCTGGTGAGCTTGGCATTCAGTATTTAACACTCTTTAGTTTTTCATCTGAGAATTGGGCCAGGCCAGATTCTGAAGTATCGGATCTCATGGGACTACTGCGGCTCTACCTGCGCCGTGAAATTTCTGAATTGCACCAAAAGGGCGTCCGACTTCGGGTGATTGGAGATCGTAGCCGTTTGGCCGATGATATCCAAGATCTGATCACGAAAGGTGAAGAAAAAACCAAAGCCAACACGGGGCTAACTTTGATTCTTGCGCTGAGCTATGGTGCTCGCGATGAAATTTTAAGCGCAACCAGACGCTTAGCTGCCGATTGTGCCGAAGGTCGCCTAAAGCCTGATGATATTGATGAGAAAGTTTTTGAGCAGTCTTTGTTCACACACGACATCCCAGACCCGGACCTATTAATCCGTACAAGTGGGGAAAAGCGGATCAGTAATTTCCTGTTATGGCAACTCGCATACACCGAGTTTGTCTTCATTGATAAACATTGGCCGGACTTTTCGATATCCGATATGTCAGACGCGGTAGAGGAGTTTGCGCGCCGTGAGCGACGCTTCGGATCAAGCGGAACCTAAAAAAGCAAATTCAAGCGGCTTGAGAGTGCGTACCGCGTCTGCGGTGGTGTTAGCTGTCCCTGTACTGGCAGATGTCTATCTCGGGCCACCCTGGTTTACACTGTTGGTGATCGTCGTTGCCGCTTTGATGGGGTGGGAATGGGCTGGCATGTGCAAACGTCGCGGTCGATGGATGGTATTAGGTTCGGTCTATATCGCGATCCCCACGGCTGCGATGATATGGCTTCGTGGAGATGATATTCCTGGAATGACCACCATCATTTGGCTGTTTTTAGTGGTTTGGGGTGCGGATACGGGTGCTTATCTCTCTGGGCGTGCAATAGGCGGCCCAAAACTCGCACCAAGAATAAGCCCGAAAAAGACTTGGGCAGGATTCGTTGGAGGCATATCCATCGCGAGTCTGATATCCGTGGCCTTCCACTTTTATACCCCCGGCGAAATTCTTAATTTGGCCGTCATTGGATTCCTGGTTGCGCTCGCAAGCCAACTCGGTGATCTTCTGGAGAGTATGGCAAAACGACATTTTGATGTGAAAGACAGCTCTAATTTGATTCCTGGTCACGGCGGGGTCTTGGACCGGGTCGACGGTTTGGTGATCGGCGCCGTCGCGCTCGCCATGATATTGCTGATCTTCGGGCAGGGGGTATTACCTTGGTACTAGGCGAACCCGCACAAAAACTGGACGAACATCCCAAATCCGTGTGCATCTTGGGCAGCACAGGGTCTGTTGGCTCTAACACTATTGATCTGATAGCCCGCACACCCGACAGTTTTATCGTTGATGCGCTGACGGGGCACAGCAACGTCGAATTACTCGCCCAACAAGCAATCTCGGTAAATGCGCGCTTGGCTGTCATCGCTGATCCTGATCGTTATCAAGACTTAAAAGACGCGCTCTCGGGGCATTCAATCGAAGTGGCGGCGGGTCCAGACTCCCTAGTCGCTGCGGCTTCTCGACCTAGCGATTGGGTCATGGCGTCCATTGTTGGAGCAGCAGGGCTTGAACCCACTTTGGCCGCTGTCCGACGGGGTGCGATTGTCGGGCTCGCAAACAAGGAATGCTTGGTATCTGCAGGTGATTTTTTCTGCCGCGAAGTGACGATGGGGAATGCAAAACTCATTCCTGTAGATTCCGAACACAGCGCCATCTATCAGGTCTTTGATTTTGATCAAGCGGAGCGCGTCAGTCGGATTGTATTAACCGCTTCGGGCGGCCCGTTTCGATCTCGCTCAGTTGAGTCGCTTACCGAAGTGACCCCCGAGCAAGCTGTAGCGCATCCCAATTGGTCCATGGGAGCAAAAATTTCCGTCGATTCTGCGACCATGATGAACAAAGGCTTAGAACTCATTGAGGCCTATCATTTGTTCCCGGTGAAGGGCGAGCAGATCGATATTCTGGTTCACCCCCAGTCGGTCATTCACAGCATGGTTGAATACGTTGATGGCTCGATGTTGGCACAGCTCGGCAGCCCAGACATGCGGACCCCAATCGCGTATGCTTTGGCTTGGCCCGAACGAATGTACGCGCCATCAGAACCGCTTAAGTTGGAAGATATCGCGACACTTACATTCGAAGCCCCCGACCCTAGCAGATTTCCAGCGCTCAGATTGGCGCGCGAAGCCTTGGTTGCAGGCGGCTCCATGCCGACAGTGCTGAACGCAGCCAATGAAATCGCTGTCATGAAATTTTTGGAAAAACAACTGGCATTCCTAGACATACCTGTCGTCGTGGAACAGACAATGGACGCAATTCCAAGACAGGATTTGAACTCACTAGATGACGTTTATTCAATCGATCGCGAGGCACGAGACATTGCCCTGGAACAAGCGTCTTTACGTGCTTAAATACTTCTAACAACAAGTTTAGTTGAGCATCAGGCTCAAAGAGCTAAAAGGGCGATGCCTTGCGTGCCTCGCTTATGAAGGACTTATAATGGATTTCGGTACTCTCAGCACAATTTGGTGGTTTCTAGTCGTATTATCGATTGTCGTGTTTGTGCACGAGTGGGGGCACTACTATGTCGCCAAACGCAATAAAGTCCGCGTTGAAGTTTTCTCCATAGGATTTGGACCCGAGATATTTGGCTGGTTCGATAAAACTGGCACGCGTTGGCGAGTGAGCGCTATACCACTAGGCGGATATGTTCGAATGTTTGGCATGGCCGATGATGTAGAGGCTGAAGACGACACCAAAACCAAAAAAGATAGTGCTGTCAACTTCTTAGAGGGGAAAGCAAACCCCGAAGACGATGATGATCATCCGTTGAGCGAAGAAGAGAAGGCTGTTTCCTTTGCCTATAAAACTGTGGGCCAACGCGCTGCGATTGTAGCTGCTGGTCCCGTAATCAACTTCTTGTTCGCGATGTTGGTGCTGGCGGTGATTGCGGTCTCGGTCGGTGTCCCACAAGTCAAAGTATCTGTTTCCGACGTTATGGAGGGCTCTGCTGCCGAGCAAGCTGGCCTGGCACCAAACGACACGTTGATCAGCTTGAATAACACCGAAATCGAAGACCCTCGCACGATCCAAACCATCGTATCTGATAACCCTGGTGCGACGTTGCCTTTGGTGGTTCTGCGTGGTGAGGAAGAGGTTCAGCTAAACGTCACTCTTCAGAGTGCTGACCAAGATGGCGCCCAAGTTGGGCGCCTGGGTATCCGCATGCAGGGTGTAATGGGTGATTATGAGCGCCTCAATCCGCTTTCCGCAGTCTGGTTTGGCATCGAAAAAACCGTGTCCATCACAATGCAGGCGCTGAACAACATAGGCCTACTGCTTATAGGGCAGGGTAATTTCAAAGATTTGGGCGGTCCGATAGCCATTGCGCAGATGTCAGGAGAGGCTGCAGAGCAAGGTGCGCTGCAACTATTCTTCTTCATGGCGGTGATTTCCATCAATCTTGGTTTGATCAATTTGTTTCCCATCCCAATCCTGGATGGCGGACATTTGTTGTTCATGGGAATCGAGGCCGTACGTGGCAAACCTTTGGGCGAAAGAGCGCAAGAATACGGTTTTCGAATCGGGCTGGCTTTGGTATTGCTTCTCATGCTATCTGTAACGTGGAATGACATCGTGCGGGCGTTCAGTTCGTAGATAAAAAGCATAGGACTCGTAAGCATTTAGCAAATTCGAGTCGAGAGAAAACCCTCTGGGGAGACAGGCGTGCGATCTAGAGCAATATTTGCAGCTTTGGCGATAGTAATAGCGGCTCCGGGGCCGCTTTTATCGTTAACCATACCTGCATCTGCTTCAGAACTGATTGAGATCGCGCAAAACGCCATCATTCAAAATGTCGAAGTGCGTGGCGCACAGCGTGTCGACCCCGGCACCGTTCGATCCTACATGGTGATCAAAGAGGGCGATCCGTTTGATCCAAGACGAATTGACCGCTCCCTCAAGAGTCTTTTTGCAACAGGTTTGTTTGCCGATATCTCGCTTCGCCGAGAAGGCGGCACCCTGGTCGTTAATGTGGTTGAAAATCCCGTCATCAACCGGATCGCATTCGAAGGCAATGACGCGTTTGGTGATGACACACTAGAAACCGAAGTCTCGCTGCGTCCCCGTGTGATTTATACACGAACCAAAGTGCAGGGTGACGTGCGACGCATTCTCACAATCTACCGGCAGAGCGGTCGGTTTGGCGCCTCGGTTGAACCTAAACTTATTCAGCTTGAGCAAAACCGTATCGATCTCGTTTTTGAAATTAACGAGGGCGAAGAGACAAAAGTCAGAAATGTGCGGTTTGTCGGTAACAAGGAATTTGATGACGGACGTTTGCAGGAAGTCATCCAAACCAAAGAAACCGCTTGGTGGCGCATTTTCTCGGCCGATGACATATACGACCCTGATCGTTTAAATTTGGATCGCGAGTTGCTTCGACGCTTCTATCTGAGCAACGGATATGCCGATTTTAAAGTAAATACGGCAATCGCTGAGCTTACACCTGACAAAAGCGATTTTTTCATCACCTTCGGCATAGATGAAGGAGAGCGTTACCAATTTGGAACCATCGAAGTCGACGCACGACTGAAGGACCTTGAGCCCCAAGACGTCAAAGACGCGATCGAAGTCGATGAAGAAGATTGGTACAGCGCAGAAGAGATTGAGGACACCATTGACCGCCTGACCGAGGTCGTGGGCACGTTAGGATACGCATTTGTAGATGTGCGCCCGCGGATCAATCGTGACCGTGAAAACCGCAAGATCAACGTGACTTATGTAATTAACGAGGGCCCGAGAGTCTTCGTTGAAAAGATCAATATCGCTGGCAACGTGCGAACGCTGGACAAGGTCATTCGACGTGAATTTCGCTTGGTCGAAGGTGACGCCTTTAACGCTTCCAAACTGCGTCGTTCTCGTACGCGCATACGAAATCTCGGATTTTTCGAGACTGTCGATGTGGAGCAAATTCCAGGCTCTGCGCCCGATAAGACCATTCTGAACGCGACTGTCGAAGAGAAGCCGACCGGCCAGATCACGCTGGGTGCCGGCTTCTCGTCCGAAATCGGTGTGCTGGGTGATATTCAGCTTCAAGAACGAAATTTCCTTGGTAAAGGGCAAAACCTGAAGCTCCAACTTCAGATCGCGGCGGAAGCATCACAAATAGATATTGGCTTCACAGAGCCATACTTCTTAGGCCGCGAAATCGCAGCAGGGTTCGATTTATTCAGGACAGCGCGTGATTTACAGGACACGAGCTCCTTTGATCTGGAGCGCACAGGTTTCCGGTTGCGTTCAGGCTATCGGATCACGGAAGATCTTGTCCAAAATTGGCGCTATATGTTCCGGTTATCTGAGATTTCGAATGTTGATGACGACGCTTCAACGTTGATTCAAGCGCAAGAGGGCAGTGAAACACAATCTCAAGTCAGCCATGTTATTTCCTACGATAAACGAGATCGAAGTTTTAACACGACGAATGGCTACTTCATGCAACTCGAGACAGATATCGCGGGCCTTGGCGGATCAGTTCGGCATCTCAGAAACACAGCGCGGGCATCAACTTTTTATCCACTAGCCGATCAATGGATCGTGTCATTGACGGGTAAAGCCGGTTTAATTACAGAGTTGGGTAAAGATATCTTATTATCAGAGAGATATTTTATTGGCGGGACCGATGTTCGAGGATTCGAAACGGCAGGCCTAGGTCCGCGTGACACGGCAACCAACGACGCATTAGGCGGCGAATGGATGTATGCCGGATCTTTGGGGCTTAAATTTCCAACGGGGCTTCCGCCTGATCTAGGTGTATCCGGACGTGTGTTCACTGATCTCGGCTCTTCGGGTGCTCTCTCGCCGACCAATGCGACGACAGCAGATGAGGCTTCGCTTCGGATGGGTGTTGGCGTAGGTGTTACTTGGGATTCGCCATTTGGGCCGCTAGGGCTTGACTTCGCATACCCTGTCCTGAAAGAAGATTTTGATGAAGAAGAGTTCGTCAGAGTTAATTTTGGCGCAAGATTCTAAACGACTTCGGGGAGGTCATTTTGTTTAAGAAATTATCCGCTATCGGTCTGTTTGCCGCACTGATCTTATGGCCTCAATCCGAGCCTCTTGCCCAAGGTGCCGGCGCAGTCGTCACGCCCACAATTGTTGTTCTAGATATCGGTGCGATCCGTCGCGATGCCGCGTCTGTCAAATCCATCCGCGACCAAATTGTGACTTTCCAAGAAGCCCTTCAAGGCGACATTCAGAAAGAACAAGAAGCGCTCTCAGCGGCGCAACAAGACCTTGCGAAAAAACAAACACTATTGTCGCCCGAAGCTTTTGCAGAAGAACGCCAAAAATTTGAACAACGTGTTGTTGGCGTTCAACAAATGGTCCAGAATCGCCGTCGCAATTTAGAAGGCAGCCAAGGGAAAGCCATGCTCCAGGTGGAGCGCTCCTTGAACGAAATTGTCGCCAACATGGCAGCGACCAACGGTTATTCTGTTGTTCTGAGACGGTCACAAGTGGTTATTGTCGATACAGCATTGGATATCACTTCCGCTGTTCTAGAGGAATTGAACGCGAAGTTACCTACGGTGGCGGTTGAGCCTCCGGCTAAGTAAGTAACATGGCTGACTCTCGGTTCTACCGCAACGCGGGGCCTTTCTCTCTAAAAGATATTGCCGAACTTATCGGTGCAGATTTTTCTGCAGGTGCTGACCCATCAAAAATGGTTGATGACGTGCTGCCACTCCATTTGGCAGCCGCCAATCATGTCAGTTTCCTAGATAACAAGAAGTACAAGAACGAGTTCATAAACTCGAACGCTGGCGCCTGCATCGTTGCACCGGAAATGGCAGAGATTGCACCCGAAGGCATGACGCTATTAATGACGCCAACGCCGTATCATGCGTATGGCTATGTCGCTCAAATGTTTTATCCAACCCCAATGGGGACAGGGAACATATCGCCACACGCGCACATCGATCCGACCGCAAGTGTGGCGGACAACGTCGATATTATGCCAGGGGCTGTCATTGGCGTAGGGGCCGAGATTAAGTCTGGCAGTGTCATCGGCGCCAATGCCGTTATTGGCGACGGTGTCGTTATCGGGGAAAATTCACAAATAGGGGCAAACGTCGGCATTTCCCACACGCTGATCGGTGACAGAGTTATCATTCATCAAGGGGCCCAAATCGGACAAGATGGCTATGGTTTTGCGATGAGCCCTAAGGGGCATGTGAAAATACCACAACTAGGTAGAGTCATCATCGGTAATGATGTCGAAATCGGTGCCAACTCCACAATTGATCGTGGAGCAGGACCAGATACGGAAATCGGCGATGGAACGAAGATTGATAATATTGTTCATCTCGCGCACAACGTGAAGATCGGACGGTTTTGTATCATTACGGCGCAGGTTGGGATTTCAGGCAGCACCGAGGTGGGTGACTTTGTCGCCATGGGCGGACAATCAGGACTGGCGGGGCACATAAAGATCGGGACAGGTGCACAAATCGGGGCTCAGTGCGGGGTCCTTCGCGATGTAGCACCGGGCGCAAAAGTGGCGGGCACACCCGCACGCCCTGTGCAACAATGGTTAAAAGAATTCGCCGATTTGGAGCGGGCCGCCAAGAAACGAAGAGATAGGGGGTAATCGTGGACGCCGAAAATAATCAGACCGGCATCTCGGTCGACATTACTGGAATTATGGAGCGTATACCTCATCGGTATCCGATCTTATTGATTGATCGGGTTGAAGATATCGTTGCCGGCGAGGGGGCAATTGGTATCAAGAATGTGTCTGTGAACGAACCATTCTTTCAGGGTCACTTCCCCGAACATCCTATAATGCCAGGTGTGTTGATCGTCGAAGCGATGGCACAGACTGCCGCAATCGTTGTGATCGAAAGTCAAACCGATGCGGCTGGGAAGCTCGTATACTTTATGTCCATCGATAGCGCGAAATTCCGAAAGCCAGTTTTGCCTGGGCACACGGTCAAGCTGCATGTCAGCAAAGAACAGGGGAGAGGCAAGATCTGGAAGTTCAAAGGCGAAGCACGCGTCGATGGCGCCTTGATGGCAGAGGCCGTCTTCACCGCAATGATTGTGGATAGTCCTTCTGGTGAAAACGCATGACCGAAGTACATCCGACTGCGATCATCAGTGACACAGCCAAAATTGGCACGGATGTAAAAATTGGTGCCTATTCAGTCGTGGGGCCCGATGTCGTACTTGGCGACGCAGTTGAATTGATGTCCCATGTCGTCGTCGAAGGGCATACATCTGTTGGCGCAGGAACACGTATTTTTCCATTCTCCTCGATTGGGCATCACCCCCAAGACCTAAAGTATCACGGTGAGCCTTCACGACTTGAAATTGGCGAACGCAATGTGATCAGGGAACATGTCACCATGAATCCAGGGACTGAAGGTGGCGGCATGCTGACCAAAGTTGGCAACGAATGCCTGTTCATGGTGGGAGCGCACGTGGCCCACGATTGTATCGTCAACAATAATGTCATTCTTGTGAATAATGCGACCTTAGGGGGCCATGTCGTCATCGATGATTGGGCTATCATCGGCGGGCTGGCAGCAGTGCACCAATTCGTACGCATTGGTCGCCACGCCATGATTGGTGGTAAGACCGGCGTCGAGCACGATGTCATTCCTTATGGCACTGTAACGGGCAACCGCGCACGTCTTGAGGGCTTAAACATCTTAGGCCTGAAACGCCGCGGTTTCTCGCGTGATGAGATTCACGATATTCGAAAAGCCTATCGTTTGATCTTTGCCGAAGAAGGCACGATGGCCGAGCGCGTGGCGGATGTCGTCGAAGATTTTTCTGAAAACGAACCCGTGATGGAGATTGTGAACTTCATACGTAGCGACTCGTCGCGGGGGATTTGCAAACCGCACATGGAAGATGCCGCTTAAGGGCAAGCTCGGCATTCTCGCCGGTGGGGGATTCCTCCCCATTCGGATTGCGGAGCGATGTCAAAAAAACGGTATCGAGCATTTCGTTATCGTGTTTGAAAATCAAGGCGATCCCGACGTTTTTACCGATCATCCGCATGTCGTTTCGCGCCTTGGGGCTGCAGGCGGAATCATCAAAGCGCTCAAAAAGGAAGGCTGTGACCAACTGGTGATGGCCGGAACGATCCGTCGCCCGAGTGCCAAAGATGTCCGGCCTGATCTTTGGGGTGTCAAATTCCTCGCTAAAACAGGTGCCATGGCGCTCGGTGATGACGGTCTGGTATCAGCTTTGGTGAAAGCCTTAGAGAGTGAAGGCTTTGAGGTCATCGGTGCCGACGAGATCGTACCAGAGTATTTGGTCCCAGTTGGACTGTTGGGCACAATTTCACCAACCGACGATTGCAAAGCAGATATCCCATACGCACTCAGCGCAGCGCGCGCTTTGGGTGAACGAGACGAAGGTCAAGCCGCCGTCGTCCACAGCAGTAACATCATTGCCGAAGAACGATCCGATGGCACAGATGCCTTGCTCCACCGTCTGACAGAGACAAAAAATGTCGGCGGTGTGTTGGCAAAAACCCTAAAACCCAACCAAGAACGCCGTGTTGATCTGCCAACCATTGGCAAACAAACTATCGAAAATGCTCATGCCGCAGGTTTAAGCGGGATTGTTGTCGAAGCTGGTAACGCGTTCTTTTATGAACGCGAAGAAGCACTCGCGTTGGCAGACAATTTGGGCTTATTTGTCATCGGCGTGGATGCCAACGGTTCCTGGTTATGAGCACGAGAATTTCAGTTTACTTGATCGCGGGTGAGCCCTCTGGCGATGTACTGGGGGGACGATTGATTGCAGGGCTCAAATCTCTGAGCGGCGATAATATTACGATTTCAGGTGTGGGCGGGGAAAATATGACGGCCCAAGGGCTGCAATCGCTTTTTCCGATGCAGGAACTCAGCATCATGGGTATCATCGAGGTGGTGCCAAAAATCCCAACGCTGTTGGCCCGAATCAAACAAACCGCAGCCGATATCATCGAAAAGAAACCAGACGTGGTCGTGACGATCGATGCGCCAGATTTTTGCTTTCGCGTTGCCAAACGATTGGCGGGTCACAACATCCCGATTGTCCATTACGTCGCGCCCTCGGTCTGGGCATGGCGACCGGGTAGGGCCAAGAAAGTAGCAGCCCTCGTCGATCATGTGATGTGCTTATTGCCGTTTGAGCCGCCCTATTTCACACGCGAAGGCGTGGATGCCACATTCGTTGGCCACTCGATACTGGAGAGCGACGCCGATGGCGGTGACGGGCAAGCCTTTCGTGCGCGGCATAACATCCCCTCGGACGCGCCATTGCTGTGTGTGCTCCCTGGCAGTCGCCATGGTGAGGTATCGCGCCTGATGGGCGTCTTTGGCGAGACACTGCGGAATGTGTCTGCTGAGATTGATGGGCTTCACATCGTCATACCGACCATCGCGTCCGTAGCTGATCATGTGCGCACGGAATCAGCCAATTGGCCAAACACGCTGATCGTTGAGGGTGATTTCGAAAAATACGATGCGTTCGCTGCGGCCGATGCTTCACTTGCTGCGAGCGGGACAGTATCGTTGGAATTGGCGTTGGCCGGGGTGCCGACGATCATTGCCTATCGGATGGCCCCCATATCTGCCTATATCGCACGTAAATTCGTCAAATTGGATTACGTGTCGATCATCAATTTGATTTTGAAGCGCGAGGCCATGCCAGAGTTGTTACTGGAGGACTGCACGGTTGAAAAACTGACGCCCGCAGTTAGCAACTTGCTCAAATCCGAAGACGCACGAATGGAACAAAAAACAGCATTCAAAGATGCACTGACCCAACTGCGCGCCAAGAACTCAAAACCATCGGACGCTGCAGCCCAAGTCGTTCTCAACGTCGCGCGCCAATTCAAAAAATAGCCACAAAAAAGGCGCGAACCCGAAGGTCCGCACCAGTTTTTGAGAACCGTAAACAGGCGCCTTAGCGCTTACTTAGATCAACGTATTCGCGCTGCTCAGCACCTGTGAACAACTGACGAGGACGGCCAATTTTCTGGCTTGGGTCTTCGATCATCTCGTTCCACTGTGCAATCCAACCCACAGTCCGTGCCACCGCAAACAACACCGTGAACATACTTGTTGGGATGCCCATCGCTTTGAAAATGATACCCGAATAGAAGTCGACATTCGGATACAGCTTCTTCTCAACGAAGTATGGATCTTCAAGCGCGATTTTCTCAAGCTCTAGCGCGATTTCAAGTAATGGCTCATCGTGCACTCCAAGCGCGTCCAGCACCTTGTGACATTGTTCGCGCATCACACGTGATCGTGGATCAAAGTTTTTGTAGACCCGGTGACCAAATCCCATCAGACGGAATGGATCATCTTTGTCTTTGGCTTTTTCAACAAACGCCGGAATGTTCTTCGCGGAACCAATTTCTTCGAGCATGTTCAGAACTGCTTCGTTCGCACCGCCGTGTGCAGGCCCCCAAAGCGAGGCGATACCCGCAGAGATACATGCAAACGGGTTTGCACCAGAAGAGCCAGCCAAACGAACAGTCGATGTCGAAGCGTTTTGCTCGTGATCGGCATGAAGGATCAAGATCACGTCCATAGCCTTCGCCAATACGGGATCAATAACGTATTCCTCACATGGGTTCGAGAACATCATGTGCAGGAAGTTTTCCGCGTATCGATGCGTGTTCTTTGGGTAAACATATGGCTGCCCCAAATTGTACTTGTACGCCAATGCCGCGATAGTCGGCATTTTTGCGATCATCCGATAAGATGAGATCATCCGGTGCTTCGGATCGCTGATGTCTGTTGAGTCGTGATAGAACGCTGAGAGCGCACCAACCATCCCGCACATAACAGCCATTGGGTGGGCGTCACGACGGAAACCACGCAAGAACGTCTGCATCTGTTCGTGGATCATCGTGTGATACGTGATGTCGTGCTCGAACTTGGTTTTTTCGTCCGGGCTCGGCAATTCCCCATAAAGCAACAAATAGCATGTCTCCATAAAGTCGGAGTTTGCCGCCAATTGCTCAATCGGATAGCCCCGATACAAAAGCACGCCATTGTCACCGTCGATGTATGTGATTTTCGACCCGCAGCTACCAGTCGATGTAAACCCCGGATCGTACGTAAAGCAGCCGGTCTGTGCATACAGCTTTCGCACATCAATCACATCCGGGCCCAAAGAGCCATGCAAGACAGGCAATTCCCAGCTTTCACCACTGGAATTGTCGGTCAGCGTAAATGTTTTTTCGTTACTCATTCGGTTCTCTCCTCTGTTCCAACGCGCCGAACGGAAATCCGCACCGACGGTCGCGATCGTTCGTTGATCGCTTATACTGGCTGGTGATCCTTACAAGGCGTCATCCAGGCGGGCGAGGCTTTCCTCGCGGCCAAGTACAGCCATTACCTCGAAAATACTGGGCGATACATTTGTGCCCGTGAGCGCGGCCCGCAGGGGTTGCGCGACTTTGCCGAGTTTGAGGTCGTTCGCCTCAGCAAATTCCTTAGCAGCTGTCTGCAGATTGTCTTCTGACCAATCATCAAGCTGGGTCAGGCTGGTTTTCAGACCCGCGAGGTGTGCCTTGGCATCCTCGTTCAGCAGTGCAGACGCTTTGTCATTGTATGACAAAGGGCGGGGAAGTGCATAGAACAATGCACTCTCAGCCAATTCGTTGATATTTTTCGCGCGTTCTTTTAGCCCTGGCATGCCGCTTTTTATCCGTTCAGCCGCATTCTCGGCAAGCGCGCCCTCATGGTTCTCACGAAGGTGTGTCATTACCAGGTCCGTCAGGCGCGTGTCGTCTGTTTCACGAATGTACTGGCCATTTAAGGACTCAAGCTTGGCAAAATCGAAGCGCGCAGCCCCTTTGCCGACGGCATCCAGGCCAAACCATTCAATCGCTTGTTCCGTCGAAATGATCTCGTCATCACCATGCGACCAACTGAGGCGCAAAAGATAGTTTCGCAGCGCTTCAGGCAGGTATCCCATATCCCGATAGGCTTCGACCCCGAGGGCGCCATGACGTTTTGACAGCTTGGCCCCGTCAGGACCATGAATCAGTGGGATATGGGCAAACTCTGGTAGATCCCATCCCATGGCATTGAAAAGCTGCGCTTGGCGAAACGCGTTCACCAGGTGATCGTCGCCCCGTATGACGTGGGTAATGCCCATATCATAATCATCGACAACAACCGCCAGCATATAGGTTGGATTGCCGTCCCCGCGCAAAAGCACCATATCGTCGAGCTGTTCGTTCTCGATTTCGACACGGCCTTGAACCAAATCTTCAATAACTGTTGATCCCTCGAGCGGCGCGCGCAATCGAATGGCAGGGGCCACGCCCTCAGGTGCCTCGGATGGGTCACGATCACGCCATGTCCCATCATACATTCGCTTTTTGCCTTCAGCGCGGGCCTTATCCCGCATCTCCGTCAGTTCTTCCGGTGTGCAATAGCATTTGTAGGCCATGCCCTTATCGAGTAGCTCTTGCACCACTTCTTGATGGCGAGGGCGACGCTCGTACTGAGAAATAGCATCGCCATCCCAATCCAGGCCAAGCCAACCTAATCCCTCGATGATGGCATCGATCGCCTCCTGGGTGGAACGGACACGGTCTGTGTCTTCGATCCGTAACAAGAATTTACCACCGTCGCCGTGAATTTCATGGTGCTTCGCAAAAAGCCAATTAAATAACGCTGTCCGCGCACCGCCAATGTGCAGAAAACCAGTAGGAGACGGGGCAAAACGGGTAACGACGGGCATAAAGTGTCCTTGTTAGGATGGGTGCCGAGACCTCGGCTGGCGACGTTTTAGCACATATATTTCGCGTGTGCAGCAATATCAGATGAAATTTATCCACTAAAATTCAATTCTCGATCCATGCATAGCCTGTTCAATGCGCACTGTTTTTTTGAAAATCGGGCTTATGTTAATCAAAGAGCGGCAGCAATTTCCCCTCTGGCTCCCGGTATTGTTAGCGCTCGGCATCGGTCTCTATTTCTCACTCAGCTTTGAGCCTTGGCCATATTTGGGTGGCTTAGTGGGGGCTCTTTCCTTGCTGATAGGGTGCCTTATTGGGGCACCAAACATGCGGCTCATATTTTTCAGCCTGATGACGGTTTCATGGGGTTTTGCAGTTGCACAATTTGCGACTTTAAATGCCTCCGTAGACCTATTGCAAAAGCGCACGTCTTTCATCGAGCTAGAAGCTACCATCAACAGTGTGTTCGAGACCGAGCACGGGGCGCGGCTCATCCTTCACGACGTGCATCCCACACGCTTTCATGTTCAGCCGATCCCATCGCGCATTCGGCTTTCTGTGATGGGATTATCCCTCGAAGATCTAAATGCATTGATCCCGGGGCAACGCATCAGCGTCACGGCGATGCTTCGACCTCCACCCGCACCGCATTTGCCTGGGTCATACGATTTCCAACGCCGCGCCTTTTTTGCCGATATCGGTGCGTATGGCTTCTCCATCGGTGCCATCGAAACGCTTCGAATTGCGGAAAGGGGCGTTACCCAACGCGTCGCACAGTATATTCATGCCTTGCGCGCTGAAATTGCGACGCGCGCACGCGTGAACGCGCCCGGACCCGCTGGTGCCGTCGCGGCCGCGTTGCTGACTGGGCATCGCGGGACAATCCCACAGGACACCCTAAGTGATATGCGGGATGCGGGGATTGCCCATTTGTTAGCGATATCTGGCCTTCACATTGGCTTGGCCGCTGGCACAATGTTCGCATTCGTCCGCATCATCATCCTTCTCATACCGCGCTGGGGCCAGCGTTTGAACGCCAAGAAAATAGCAAGTATCGCCGCCATTTCGGTGACATTTTGCTATGCCATTTTGGCGGGCCTGACCGTGCCCACGGAACGCGCGTTCCTGATGACAGGTCTGATGCTGGTGGGGGTGTTAATAGATCGTCGCGGTATCACCCTACGCTCGGTGGCTTGGGCCTCAGGGATTAT
>Ga0181559_10000027_pt1 | contig 119491 bp, 110 predicted proteins | sample 011ome_21_FD_133752 | JGI IMG/M metagenome (GOLD analysis project Ga0181559, IMG submission 133752) | Coastal salt marsh microbial communities from the Groves Creek Marsh, Skidaway Island, Georgia - 011508AT metaG (megahit assembly) | ecosystem: Environmental > Aquatic > Marine > Intertidal... | reverse complement strand
CCAGCGATAATACGTCTGCTCTGTAATCTGAACATGGCGTATCGCATCGATTCGAGACTGACCTTGTCCAACCAGCACATCGACCTGGCGCAGCTTCGAGACAATCTCTTCCGGTTTGTGTCGCCAACGCGTACCAATTGTTCAGCCCGATTGTCTCGGTTGTCTTGTTTTATCTCTTCTTGTGTAGGAACGGGACCGCCACAGGACGCAATGAGCAGGGCGCATAGAACACCCGTAATGAGCCGATATGAAGACAGTGCACGAGGATATTTCATCAAAATTTGACTCATTTTTTTCAAAGACGTTCACATTTCCCGAAGAATACAATTTTCCTAAATATTACAAAAAGCTATAGTCAACGTCCGAGATAAAGAAGGGGCGACGTGAGTAAAGAGTATATCGATCTAACACTGCTAATTGAAAGATTACATCGGCGGTTTTTGGATGTTCTTCGAACAGAACTGAAAAGAATTGGAATCCGGGATATCAATGGCGTGCAGGCGCTTATCCTCGCGAATATTGGCGACGATGAAATAGTCATTCGCGATTTGATTGAGCGTGGCTATTACCAGGGGTCTAATGTTTCCTACAACATCAAGAAATTGACCGATTATGGTTACCTGGACCAAGAGCGCGCACTACATGATAAGCGTTCAATTACGGTGAAGCTGACGGATAAAGGAAGGCAAGTTGTTTCCGGTGTGCGTGAACTTGAAGAAAAAAATGGTATGAAGTTTCTGGATAATATTGGCGATCCAGAAACGATGACAAATACCATCGAGGTGCTACGCAAATTGGAACGCACTTGGGATGAATACATTCGCTACGGTGACTAGCGCCATGGTGATTGGCAATTCAGAACTTTGAGGTAATCAAGATATGTTATTAGGGTGTATAGCCGATGATTTCACCGGTGCCACAGACCTTGCCAACACATTGGTGAAGTCTGGCATGAACACGGTTCAAAGCATCGGTGTGCCGGACGAAAGTTTGTCTCTTGATGGCGTAGATGCGTTGGTCATCGCATTGAAGTCGCGCACCATTCCGGCGGACAAGGCGATTGCACAATCTTTGGCGGCATTAGCGTATCTAAAAGCCGCCGGCGCCAAACAGTTTATCTTTAAATATTGCTCGACGTTCGATTCCACAGATGACGGAAATATCGGTCCCGTGGCTGACGCATTGTTGGACGAACTGGGAGAGGATTTTACGATTGCATGTCCGGCGTTTCCTGCAACTGGTCGATCCATTTACAAAGGTTATTTGTTTGTGGGTGATGGGTTGCTTTCCGAAAGCGGCATGGAAAACCATCCGCTGACCCCGATGACGGATTCGAATTTGGTACGCGTATTATCTCGACAAACGTCTCATTCTGTTGGGCTTGTTGATTATGCAACCGTGTCGCTGGGTGCTGCCGCGATATCGACGCGATTTGATGCGCTGCGCGCGGATGGGGTGCGCCATGCGATTGTAGACGCGCTAACGGATGTAGACCTTCACCAGATTGGCGAGGCCTTGGCCAGTACTAAGCTGATTACAGGCGGATCTGGCATCGCGATTGGACTGGCGGACAACTTTCGGAAATCTGGTGAGCTGGAGGCAGGGACGAATCCAAGTTTGCCAACTACCAAAGGGCGAGCTGCCGTCATCGCGGGCAGTTGTTCGAAGATGACACGTGCGCAAGTCGCATATACCCAGAACGTTTGGCCATCATACAACATTGATCCGGTGGCCATTGCAGCGGGGGAAGATGTTGCGGAGAAAGCTCTCAAATGGGCGAACGAGCAATCAGAAGATCACCCTATCTTGATTTATTCATCTGCTGAACCCGAGATCATCTCTGACATACAAAACAAATACGGCCGCGACGCTGCTGGTGAAATGGTTGAACGTGTCATGGGCCAAGTTGCACAGGGGCTTGTAGCCAATGGTTTAAGCCAACTTGTTGTCGCGGGGGGAGAGACATCCGGTGCGGTGGTTCAGGCACTGAATGTCAAAGCCCTTCGGATCGGCCCCGAGATTGATCCAGGCGTACCATGGACTGAGGCACTTGGGGGAACGCCCTTGGCCTTGGCTTTAAAATCTGGAAACTTTGGTGCCGAAGATTTCTTTCAGAAGTCGCTTGGAATGCTGAAATGACCGAAGCAGCCGCCCGCAATCAAATAGCCAAGCTTGCTAAGTCGATGTTCGACAGAGGTTTAACATTCGGCAGTTCTGGCAACATAAGTGTGCGTGTTGACGACGGCTGGCTAATGACCCCCACCGGCGTCACCATGGGAAGTATTGACCCGGCGCGAATATCTAAATTGGACAACGATGGCAATCACGTCGATGGCGATCAGCCGACGAAGGAGTCGTTCTTACACTTAGCGATGTATGATGAACGCCCAGCATCGGGGGCAATCGTGCATTTGCATTCGACTCACTCGGTCGCAGTCAGTTGTTTAGCTGATATCGATCATAAAAATGTCCTGCCGCCGATCACCGCGTATTACGTGATGCGCATTGGTACGTTGCCACTGATACCCTATTTCCCGCCAGGTGACGTAAACTTGGCACAGGCGGTTCGCGAAATGGCGTCAGACCATCACGCCGTATTATTGGCAAACCACGGTCCTGTTGTCGCTGGAAAATCATTGCAAGACGCGGTATCGGCAACCGAGGAATTGGAGGAGACGGCAAAGCTCTTCCTGATGCTCCAAGGGGCAAAAACCCGTTTCTTGGATGATACTCAAGTCTCCGAACTGAGAGAACGCTTCCATTCATGAATCCTGAAACCGCAGATGTGGTGATTATAGGAGGCGGCCTTCAAGGCTGTTCGATCGCGCTCCACTTGGCCATGCGCGGACGAATACCGTTGGTGATCGAGTCCCATCGTCCAGGCCGGTTTGCATCGGGTGTTAATGCCGGTGGGGTGCGTCGACTGGGGCGGCATCTCGCTGAAATACCATTGGCGCAGGCTTCAAACGAGATGTGGCACGACATTCAGTCTTTGGTCGACGACGATTGTGGATTTCACGCTGTCGGACAACTCAAGATTGCTGAATCAGATGAGGATTTCGCGAAGCTCGAAGCACGGGCACTCGATGTGAAAAATGCTGGATACGATCACGAGCAGATGATCTCTCGAGAGAAACTCAGGCAGATTGCGCCGGACGTCCATCCGCGCGCCGTTGGTGGTCTGTGGTGTGAAGGCGATGGCGCGGCAAATCCGATGCGCACCACCGAAGCCTTTTATCGCAAAGCAAAGTCCTTGGGCGCAAGCTTTCGTTTGGGTGAACGCGTCCTCAGTGTTGTCCGCATCTCCAAAGGATGGGAAGTCGAGACGTCGGCGGGGAAAATCACTGCAAATGTTGTGGTGAATTGCGCTGGTGCTTGGGGGGATATCGTTGCTGGTTGGTTTGGTGACACAGTATCGCTTGAAGCGCGTGCCTTGACGATGATGGTGACGGAGCGCGTTCGTCATTTTTTGCGCCCCGTTTGTGGATTGGCATCTAGGAAACTCTCTTTTAAGCAAACGGAAGAGGGTACTTTGCTGATAGGCGGCGCGCATTTGGGATATGCTGATCGGGAACGAGGGATCGCAGAGCCAGACCCGCTAAAAATGGCAATTTCCGCGGCAACAGTCAGTGATGTTTTCCCTTTGGTTAAACATGTTCGTGTTGCGCGCTCGTGGGCTGGGTTAGAAGGTGTTACATCTGATGGTATTCCTGTCATTGGACCCAGTGAAAATGCAGATAATGTATTTCATGCGTTTGGGTTTTCTGCACACGGTTTCCAGCTTGGACCCGTAGTTGGAAGATTGATGACGGAAATGATCTGTGATGGCCGCACGAACTTGCCTGTGGAACCATTTTCGGTCGCCCGTTTCACAGATCGGTGACGTCTTTCTCCCCCAATCTAAAAAATCAATTTTTCTCGGCTTAAGACTCATTAACTAAAATAGAAGGTGACGGCAGCAGCAATGCATATCGCTGAGAAGAAGATGTTTGCAAGCGGGGAAGGTCGGCCTTGATGCGGGCAATGTCATCGTTCGCCGTCCAGTTACGTAAACACCCACTAAATCCGTCTCGATTTTACCTCCGCAAGGCATACGTATTTGTCCTCATTGAGACACATGTCCGCAGATGTTGGAATCAGAGGCGCAGAAAGGATGGCTGAGACATGTTGTTGGAGCGGTTTTCAGGAAAAGAGGTTTCAACGAACATCTCTGGGAACAGTTCAACTGACATCGTTCCGGATGGTATTGAAATTGCGCCAACTGCGGACGTTCAGGGCCAAAGTCGCTCAGGGCGCAACACCAGTTACATCGCCATACTATTTCTTGTTGTCTTGCTTTTAGCGGCCCTGGGGACGGTCACCTCGAAATATCTAAGCGGGATGGACGACCTTCGAGTCGGGACGTCCGTATCCGCAGTAAGTTCGTTTCTACGCCATAGCGAGCGCGCCATTCAGACACTTGTTGCAGATTATGCATATTGGGACGATGCGTATCAGAGGCTCGCGCTCTCATACGATCCGGACTTCTTTGAAATCAATTTAGGTGACGGCGTGTATCTGAAGAGCGCCTTCAATGTCACTGATAGCCTTGTGCTATCCGCAAAGAATATACCGATAGCACATATGCGGGATTCAGAGATCGTCGAAAATCTATCTGATATTGACTTCGATTTTTTGGAGAGGCCTGATTTCCAGCACCTCATCACCGAAGCGCGCGAGAAATCTATCCTTGCGTCCGACGCGGCAAGCGGCATTGTCCAATTTAAAGGGCAACCCCATTTTGTCGCAGTAGACGCCGTTCGACCGGGTTCGAACAAGATTGATGTCGTGCTTCCCGCATCTGGATTTGAAATACCCCTTATTTTCTTCATGCGCCCGCTTGATGAGGCGTTCTTAGACGAAATATCGGCCTCCTTCGATCTCCAGAATGTGCGCTTTGAAACAACGGGGGGGGGAACTACCTGATACAGCCGTGCCTATAGGTGACAGTGCAACGAATGACGGCCTATATCTGACCTGGGATGTGATGCTTCCAAGTGACGCGGCGTTGGGTAGTTTCATCCCAGTGTTATTGTCGGCCGTCCTTGGTATCGTCGTATGTATGGTCCTTGTTCTTTTTCGTATGCGTGCCAAAGACCGAGAGCTGCAAACCGCTCTTTACAAGGCAAGAAGCGCTGAGCGAGCGAAGACTATATTCCTGTCTTCAATGAGCCACGAGTTACGCACCCCACTCAATGCAGCGCTGGGTTTTGGGCAAGTTTTGCAGCTAACAGCAAAGGACGCGTTGAACCCACAACAGAACAAAGCCGTCGATCAAATCGTCAATAGCGGCAAACACTTGCTCGCCCTTGTGGATGATATCCTCGATCTCTCGAACATCGAACAACAACAATCGACGTTGAAGATGGAAACTGTCAATGTCGTTCCCATTCTGGAACAGAGTCTAACACTATTCGAGGAAGAAGCCAGGAACCGTGGTATTCGACTTAAGCTGCATTACGACACTCCAAACGCGCCCGTCGAAGCAGACCCAACGCGACTCAAGCAAGTGGTTGTCAATCTGCTAAGCAATGCGATTAAGTATAATCGCGATGGCGGCTTTGTCGAAGTGACTATTCAGAATGAAGCAAACCATGTTATCCGAATTTCAGTTGCCGACTCGGGCAACGGAATTCCAAAATCAAAGCGAAACGTCGTCTTCGTGCCCTTCTCCCGGTTAGGTTTAGAGAACACAGATATCATCGGTACGGGTATCGGCCTTACAATTTGCAAGAACTTGATAGAAATGATGAATGGATCGATTCGTTTTGATAGCACGATCGGGGTAGGCACTGTCTTTTGGATTGAGCTTAAATCTGGGTCTCAGACAAACACTCATCTCTCTTCAGAGTCGATTGGCGATGGAAATTCGACCGTTCAGTCTGTTGATATGGCTAAGACTCAGGGTGCCCAACATTAGCCCGCAAAGCTTCACAATAAAATGGCGCAAGCACTTCCTAAAGCCGTTGCTTATAAACTAGGCTCAGGACAAAAACTTAGATAAAAGATGATGGTAGCAGCGATGCCTATTGCTGAGAAGTCGGTGTTTGGCGTCTATAATCATACCGACAACCGCTGTAATCACAGAGAAAATATAGACAAAGCCATTCAATCGACTTCAGCGCGTGAACTAGTTAAAGAGCGTTTTGTGCTGCCCGTAATCCTTCATTGCATCGCGCTAACGGCAACCTTTTCAAATGATATGGATGATCCTGGAAGTAACGCGCTGAACCTCAACATTCGGAATGCACTGGTCCAGTGGAAAATAGGTCCCAAGCCCAACTCATTACACATAAGTACTTATCCTCGTATCTATGATTTATGGAAGTGTTAGGATGATGGGTAGAATTGCCGTGAGGTATGCAAGCCACTGGCTGCTTACTTGATTTGCGTTGGACATTAGGACGGATCTTTAAGTTTCGGGATGAGCAATATTTTCCTCGGAAAAAAACGCAGGATTGTCATAGTCGGCGCGGTCGCGTTGCTTGGCATCTTTTTGACAATGACTATGGCAACCCGACACTTGAACGAACGCCAAGACGCGTTTCGCGCGGAAGTTCATGCTGGGTTGTTGGATGCGGCCAAGAAAATCGAAACTGAGATCAATGCTCACTTGGCTCTGATCCGAGGCATCCAAGCACTTTTCAACTCAAATGGGCTTGTCGACAACAAAAGGTTTGAGACATTTTCTAGTGCTATGACTGTGTCTCAAGTTGGCGCGATTTTCCATGGTTGGAGTCTGCGTGTTCCTGAAAATCATTTGGACGCCGCACTCAAGATTTTCTCTAGGAATACAAACGTCATTGAAGCCGTTGAGACGGTCTCGCAAGCAGGGTTGCTGCAAAATTCAGATGCCAAGGCCGAGACCTTTCCCGTTATCGCGACGTCACCAGAATGGGCCGCGGGACGTTTCTTTGGGAGCGACCTTGCAGCGATTACGGCGTTGAAGGATCAACTAGCACCCGCCATTGACAACAATGAAATTAGGCTTTCTGCACCGCTGAAGGGTTTTTCTGCAGTGACGAGTGATCATGCCGTTATCGCAGTGCTGCCATTCTATCGTCCAGGTCTGCCAAGAACACTCTCACCGCAGCGCGATGAGAATGCTCATGGGTTAGTATTCACAGCAATTGATTTAAAACGTATCGTCGAGTTCGGATTGTCTAGCTCTCCGATTATGAAGTCGATCCAAACTGAAACGATAGCGGCAGAGGTTGTCGTTCTAGCGCCGCAAAGCGGAAATTCAACTCTGTATCGATCAGTCGAGCATGCGGACCTGAGTGAATGGATAGATCCTTCTTCGATGTATCCCGATTACATTGATGCTGTGCAGTTCAGTATTGGAAATCTGCCTTTTGAAATAGAATACGCTGTGGACTTCTCTAGTGCGCGCGCCAGCAGCCTTAATGTCCCCCTAGCAATATTTGCCATTGGTTTGCTGCTGACTTTGATGACCAGTTTTTATGTCTACTGGCTCATCTCTCGAGCGGACCAGGTCAATAAATTGGTAGAAGAGCGCACGCGGGAACTGGAATTAAATGAACGTCGGTTTAAAGGTATCGCCGAAATTTCTTCAGATTGGTTTTGGGAGACCGACTCGGATTTGAGGTTCTCTTGGTTCTCCGAGAGGTTCTATGATGTGACCGGGATTCAGCCTGCCAGCTTTATGGGTAAGACCAGAGATGAAGCGCTTCAGATCAATCACGGCCAATTGCCTAAGAAACAAAAGGCAATATGGGAAGATCACTTGAATTGTTTGAAACGACAAGAACGGTTCAACGATTTCAGATACAGCGTGCAGCGTGAAAATGGCGATGAGATATGGGTCTCGATCAATGGCAAACCCATTTATGATGAATCTGGCACGTTCTTAGGATATCAGGGCAGCGGTCGCATCGTCACGACTGAGGAGAAAACCAAGATCGCGCTTCAATCCAAAGAAGGAGAGATGCAAAGCTATATCGAAGAGCTTGAAATTTCACGACAGTATTTGGAGAGAAACACTTCAGAGATTGCTCAACTGGCCGAGGAATATTCTGTTGCGAAAGAACGCGCAGAGGCATCCGAGAAATCAAAGTCAGAGTTTTTGGCCTCGATGAGCCATGAGATTAGAACCCCCATGACAGGAGTAATGGGATTTGCTGACCTTCTTTTGGACTCAGAGTTGAAAGCTGAAGATCGGGATAAAGTTCTTAAAATTAAGTTCGCCACTCAATCGTTGTTGACGATCATCAATGATATTTTGGACCTATCTAAGCTCGAAGCCGGACGTCTCGAGATCGAAAATCTCGATTTTCATATTCAAAGGGCCGTAGATGAAGCCGTTGACCTCGTTCGAGAACGTGCGCGAATGAAAGGGCTGCACGTTGTGATAAAGCACGATGGCAACGTGCCCGCAGGTATCAATTCTGACCCCACGCGCTGCCGTCAGGTGCTGATTAACTTGATTGGTAATGCCGTAAAGTTCACTCGCCAGGGCGGGATCACAGTTCATTCACAGTTCTTAAATGATAATGTATCTCCTGTGGTTAAGTTTTCGATCGAAGACACAGGCATTGGGATTTCTTACGAAAATCAAAAAAAGCTTTTTCAAGACTTCTCGCAGGCGGACGCATCTGCGTCCCGTGGCTTTGAGGGAACAGGGCTTGGGTTGTCGATTTCTAAGCGCTTAGTGGAATTGATGGGCGGCAAAATAGGCGTTCAAAGTGAGGTCGGGAAGGGTAGTAAGTTTTGGTTCACTCTGCCTTACCGACCCGCATCTGAGGATGTGAGTTTCGTGGAGCGCCGCACGGTAAGCCGTGACTTTGTTGCGACACGTTCTTTGCATGTGCTGGTTGCCGAAGACAATTCATTGAATCAGAAAATTATTGAAGCGACGTTGTCTCGATATGGGCATGTCGCGGAGATTGCCGAGAACGGTTCAGAAGCACTGGAAGCGTTGGCCATTCAGAATTTTGATTTGATTTTAATGGACGTACGAATGCCAGAAATGAGCGGAACTGACGCGACACGTGCAATACGAAGCACCAACAATGAGAGCCGTAAAATACCGATCATTGCATTGACTGCAGATGCAATGGAGGAACACATTCGTACCTATTTAGAAGCGGGCATGGACGCGTGTGTTACGAAACCTATTGATCGTGCGCAGTTATTTTTGGCGATAAACGAAGTACTTAACGAGGAAATTCATGTGACCCTAGATGATGAACCATCCTCCCAAGCACATGATGAAGACGCGTTAGAAATCGCTTCTGGCGACGATGAATTAAGTGATTGCGTCTCAAACTTTCTTGGAAACCTTGAGCAGATTTCATCTGAGCTCGATAAAAAGAACGAGCAACACTAGTTCAGCATCAAATCACGTTTTTGGGGCGACCATTCGCCATATTGTAATCGCGAAAAACATTGGCCACGCGAATACGATAATCTTCGAATACAAAGTCTCTGCCATTTGTTTGTGCCGAGGAATGATCGCCGTGGCAGTACCAATTTTCGATGGCGTCTTCGTCTCGCCAGAACGACATCGATAGGTATTTCCCTGGTTGTGTGACGCTTTCAAAGCGCTCCACTGAAATAAACCCATCGACTTGTTCTAAATCAGCTTTGAGGGCGGCGGCCATCTCAAAATACGTTTCAGCTTGCCCCGGTTTAGGCCAGACTTCAAAAAGCACAGCGATCATATATTCCTCCGCAATGACTATTTTCCAACGAAATTGGGTTTTCGTTTTTCGTTGAATGACGAGACGCCTTCTAGACGGTCCTCCGTATCAATAACTTTTTGGTAGCAGGCGATTTCGAAGTCATATCCATCTTTCAAGCCAAGGGACGCAGCCGCATCTGTTGATTTACGTGCTTGTCGCACCGCAATCGGCGCGTTGGCGGCGATCTTGGATGCGATCTCAAGTGCTTCGTCCATTAACGTGCCATCGGCGCACAACTTATTTACCAGTCCCCAAGATTCGGCGTCTTCTGCAGTGAAGGGATTGCCGCTTAGAATGACTTCTTTGGAACGACGTAAGCCAATGGCCCGAGGCAAGTGTTGGGTCCCAGATGCACCTGGCATAATGCCGATGGTGACTTCGGTAAATGCGAAGCGAGCGTTGGGGCTTGCGTAAAGAAAGTCTGCATTCAGCGCGATTTCTAGTCCGCCTGCATACGCGGCGCCGTTGATGGCGCCAATGATGGGGACAGGACAATCCATCATCGCCCGGATCATTTGTTCGAACAGCGCATGTTGCTCGCGCCACTGCTGGTCCGTCATGCCGTTTCGTTCTTTGAGATCGGCACCTGCGCAGAAGGCTCGTTCTCCGCTACCGGTCAGCACAACACATCTGCATTGATCAGGTGCGACATAAAGGCCGGACCAAACCTGCAAGAGCTCCTGGCCCATCTGGGTGTTAAAGGCGTTTGCAACGTCTGCCCGATTGAGTGTCACGACCAACACATGCTCGCCATGTCGTCCTACCTTTAGGGTCTCTAAGCTCATTGTCTCGATCTGTGTCACTTATGCCTCCCAACAGTCTGTCCGAAAATCAGAGGTTAGCTGCGCCGTTGCCGATCCTCAAGCGTCGGGCATTGAACTTCGTAAAGAGCGGTGTAGATATAACTGCAATGGAGGACCCGTATGGATTTTAACCTTACCGAAGAACAACGAATGTTTCAGGATGCTGTTGATGGCTTCGCTGAGCGCCATTTGGCAGAAGGGGCTCTGGCGCGGGCGCACGCCGAAGATTACCCCCGCGACGTCGCGAAGATGCTGTCCGAGCAAGGTCTTATCGGCATTACGATGAAAGAAGAAGATGGCGGTATGGGTGGCAGTCTTATGGACGCCGTTATTGCCATTCAGACTGTGGCAAAACATTGCCCCAGGAGTGCTGACGTCGTGCAGGCGGGGAACTTCGGTGCTGTTCGTGTGTTGGCGGAATATGGAACGGACGACCAGAAAGCGCGCTACCTTGTCCCGATCTTGGCAGGTGAGAAAGTAATCTCAGTGGCGATGTCAGAACCAGAGGCTGGTTCCGCGCTGACAGATCTGAAAACAACCGCGTCGGAGGATGGCGAAGGTGTTCGATTGAACGGTACCAAAGTTTTTTCAACCCATAGCCCAGAAGCTGATTTGTTTTTGGTGTATTGCCGTTATGGCCCTGGGGTTGATGGGATAGGTTCGGTGCTGGTTGAGCCGGATACTGACGGCGTGTCGAGAGGGCAGCCGGTGAGATATCTAGGCGGCGAGGAATGGTGTCAGATCTATTTCGAAGATGCCTACATCGGGCCCGAAAATATCTTGCTACGCGAAGGCGGTTTCAGAAAACAAATCGCTGGATTTAATGTCGAACGATTAGGCAATTCGGCAAGATCGGTGGCGCTCGGTCGGTTTGCTTTTGAGATGGCCCGTGAACATGCGTTGCAGCGAAAGCAGTTCGACAGGCTGTTATGCGAGTTCCAAGGGTTACAGTGGAAGTTCGCCGAGATGAAATTGAAGATAGAGTCGGCACAGTTACTTCTGTATAAGGCCGCCGTAAACGCAGATAACGGCTTCCCCTCAGCGATGGATACAGCATTGGCAAAGCTTGCATGCAACAAGGCGGGTCACGAGGTCGCGAGTGAGGCGATGCAGATTCTGGGTGCTGCCGGGTATTCTCAAGATTCGCTAATCGAATACTGTTTCCGGCGCACGCGTGGCTGGATGATTGCCGGTGGGTCATCCGAGATGATGATGAACCGAATCGCTGAAGGTGTATTCGATAAACGGTTCTCGCAGCGCCCACCTAAACCGGCATGATGTCTCTTACAGAAGCGCTGCTAAACCCGCGTGGTGTTGCGTTGGTCGGGGCTTCGGCCGACCCGGCGAAGAATACCGGTCGACCGCAACGGTTTTTGGATGCCCACGGATACACAGGCAAAGTCTACCCTATCAATCCGCGTCGAGATGAAGTTCAAGGACGTCCTGCGTTCAAATCAATTTCTGATATCGATGGACCGTGCGATCAAGCATTTATCATGGTGCCGACGGAGCATGTTCTGGATGCCGTGAAAGACTGCGGTGAAATAGGTATTTCGGTAGCCACAGTTTATTCTGATGGCTTTGCCGAGCGTGGGTCGGAAGGTCAGTTGCTTCAACAAAAATTATTAGATGTCGCGGCCACAGCTGGGGTGCGGGTGCTGGGGCCCAATAGCATGGGTGTGATTAGTCCGATCGGCGGGCTGACCCTATCCGTCAATGCAGTCCTTGAGATGTCGTCATTGAAACCGGGGCGGTTGGGATTGATTTCACAAAGTGGAACGATCTTGGGCACATTGCTATCACGAGGCGACGCGCGCGGCATTGGTTTTTCAAGGCTGTTATCGGTTGGGAATGAGGCTGATATCGGCGTCGGCGAATTGATCGATACTCTGGTTGATGACCCCGAGACTGACGCAATTCTATTATTTCTCGAAGCCATCCGAGATGCGCCAAAGATCGCAGCGGCTGCGCGCCGTGCGTTTGCCGCAGGCAAACCCGTCATCGCCTACAAATTGGGACGTTCGCAGGCTGGGGCTGCCGTTGCGTTATCGCATTCTGGTGCTTTGGCAGGTGAAGACAAAGCCGTCGATGCGTTTTTCAGATCCTGCGGGATCGTTCGGATTGAGACATTGGAAGCCTTGTTCGAGATGCCACCACTGTTGATAAGTAAAGCACCTCCGAAGGGAATTCGGGTTGGTGTGATGACTACCACAGGGGGCGGAGCATCCACCGTCGTTGATCGATTGGGTGCTGCTGGATTAGATATTATTCCAGCACCCGATGCTGTTCATCAAAAGCTTGCGGAATTTGATCTGACGATTGGTCGTGGTCCATTGATCGATTTGACCATGGCGGGCACGCGACAGGGCGTTTATGGATCGGCGCTGCAAGAATTGCTGAATAGCGATGAATGCGATGCTGTGGTTTGCGTTGTTGGATCATCCGCACAGTTTCATCCGGAATTGGCCGTTGCCCCCATTGTTGAAGCGGCAAAGGGAGCTAAGAAGCCCGTAGCCGCATTCATGGTGCCACAAGCTGACGAGTCCCTGAATTTATTGGCGGATGCAGGTATCGCTGCATTCCGCACACCCGAGGCGTGCGCTGATGCGATGCGCGCGTTCTTTAACTGGCAAGCGTCGGTGACTCTAAAAGCAAATAAAGACACAGATGTTGTTGAACAGAGATCAGGAATCTTGGACGAGGCTGAGTCGCTCGGTTTGTTCTCGCACATAGGCATCCCTGTTGCGCGTCATTGGATTGTCGAGCGCGGTGCGCCTGTTCCGAATAATATTTTATTTCCTGTTGTTGTGAAGGCACTCTCATCTGAGTTGCCGCACAAAACAGAAGCAGGTGCCGTTAAATTAAATATTCAAAACACGGACGAGTTGACCACCGCAATATCATCTATTGATGAGAACGTTGCGCGCATCAAACCTGATCTTAATGTCGAGCGGTTTTTGATTGAGGAAATGGTCTTGGGCGTGGGTGAAGTACTTATTGGGTATCGTCGAGATCCGCAGATTGGGCCAATTGTGGTCCTGTCGCCTGGTGGGATATTGGCCGAGGTCTATGGTGACACATCAATCCGTATGGCTCCGATAAGTCTACATGACGCAGAGCAAATGATCGCAGAGGTCAAAGGCCTGGCTCCGTTGAGGGGTTACCGAAATTTGCCAAAGGGCGATTTGGATGCATTGGCTCAATGCCTCGTAGATTTATCACAATTGGCAAATGGAAGGAACTCTCCGGCAGAAGCTGAGATCAACCCTTTGATCGTTCGTGGCGAAGGCGAGGGCGTCGTTGCGGTTGATGGGCTTGTTGTATTCGACTGAGCAACTAGACTTTCGCCTTTCTTTGGTGGCGAGGAGCATATGGAATTATGAAGCGCGTTGTTATCGTCATTTGTGATGGCCTACGGTCAGATATGGTCACGCCAGAAACCACGCCTAACCTGGTGCGTATTGCTAAACGTGGAACACGTTTCACGTCTCATGTTGGGGTCTTCCCATCGACCACCCGAACGACCGCTGCATCGATTGCCACTGGGTGTTTGCCTGGACGAAATGGCCTTGAGGGGAATGCCGTCGCACTTGATTTGGGAAAGGGCTTGGAAGTCCTAAGCGTCGGGCCACCGTCCTTTCGCGATAAGTTCGCGCAAGCCCACGGTCGGACGTTGAAGGTTCCAACGATGTCAGAACGGGTGAAGGATGTGGGTGGCGCGGTCATATATGCCAACGCGTCACCGGGGGCTGGGATATTCCTCGACCCGGATGGTCATGGGCATTTATTCCATCGTGATGTCGCATTCGCCCCAGGTCGTCTTACGGCGGAGCCGCTGGGCGTTGGTCACGATGCCGAGGGTGATAGCGCCATGGCTCAGCGTTTTATCGACGATGTGTTACATGATCAGAAACCTGCGATGGCGCTCTTGTGGCAGTGCGAACCTGATCATACACAGCATTCGGTCTCGTTGGGGTCTCCAGCGCACTTTGACGTTATTCGAGCAGCAGACGCACAAGCTGGTCGAATTTATGACAATATCAGTGCCGGCGTTGATGCGGGCGACATATTATTTATCTGTGCGTCTGATCATGGTCACGAGACGGTCAGCGAGATCGTCGATCTTGAAGACATCCTGATTGAGGCGGGACTGAAAGATGGTGTGGGTTCATCCGATGTTGCCATCGCGCCGCAGGGCCTAAGTGCGACTATTTATTTATCTGAAGAGGTAAAGGGCCGCCGCTCAGCTATTTCCGCAGTTTTGGCGGCAGATGGTCGGATCGGTCGTGTCGTCGAGGGCGAAAAGATTGCCGACCTCGGACTTGATCCTGATGGCGGTATCGACATTGTCGTGACCGCAGCACATAGCGAGAGTTCCAGTGCTGATGGCGCACCAGGATCAAGTGTTGCGTTCCAGGGTGATCTGAAGATTTCAAACAATATAGGATGTGGTCAGCATGGTGGGTTGGGGAAGTATGAACAAAGTCCTTTTCTGATTTGTGCCGGGCATGGCTTTAAAAAAGGTGCACTGGTCGATCATGCCACGTCCGCCATTGATATTGCGCCGAGCGCGATGCGCCATCTGGGTTTGAAAGATGACGATATGGATGGCCGGGCACTACAACATTGAGCGTCAATCCCGCTTTCGGTAATCCCTGGGTCAATCGACTTCCCGCGTTGATCCTCGCGCATGCGGTGGGGACTGTGAACATCGTTTCCGTGATGGCGATGGCACCTGTGATATCGCAAAGATTAGACTTATCTGCCGCCGCATTTGGTGCATTCATTTCCGCTTATTATGCCGCGCAAGCATTTGGCTCCGTCCCTGCGGGGGCGATTACAGATCGGATTGGGGTGGGGCGGACATTGGTCATGGCCCATGTGCTGATGTGCATGGCGGCCGTCACGTTGGCAATCGCCGATGGCTATATCGAGTGCCTGGCCGCGATGTTTATTATGGGATTAGGTTACTCTCTTTCTAATCCGTCCACGGCCCGTGGCGTGTTGGACTGGTTCCCCAAAGAACGCCGCGGCACAGCGATGGGTTTAAAGCAGGTTGGGGTCCCCATCGGTGGAGTGATCGCTGCCGGAAATGGCGCGCTGGCCGCATCCATTGATTGGCAGAGCATCATGTGGGGTGTGGCTGTAATGATTGCCGTTAATGGCATTTTTTGTCTTACACTGCTTCGGTTTCATGTCCCCTTGGCGCCTGATCAACGCAAGAGTGTGTTCGCCAATATGGGCGACGTATTGGGGGATTGGAATTTCAATCTATACGCCATCATGAATGGGTTCCTTAATGTTGGGCAAACCAATTTCTTTGGATTTCTGACACTCTTTATGACGTCAGTTCTGAAAACCAGCCAAGAAGCGGCTGGCTTCGCCATTGGATTGGCGCAAACTGCAAGTGCCGTCGCGCGCATCGGATGGGGTGTCATTTGCGATCGATATTATCCGAACAGGCGTGCATTTCTATTGACGATCATTTGTGCCGCGGCAGCTGTGTTCCTCGTTCTGTTGGCAATGATCGGACCTGGAATGGCGCTCTGGATAACACTCGGGCTGACTCTGGCACTCGGCATGACCATTGCGTCATTTGCCCCCCTTGCGCAGGCTGTGGTCGTTGAATCAGTCGAACCTAGATTGGCAGGGTCCGCGATTGGGGTGAACATGTTGGGCGTTCATATTGGTGGTATGCTCGGGCCGATTTTATTTGGGCGGATTGTTGATCATTGGGGTGGATACAATATGGCTTGGGGCGTGACTGCGGGGATCGTCATTCTTGGTACAATTGGATTGGCATTCTTCTTCAAAGAAGGTGCGCAACGTGGGTGAAGTTGCACAGAATGAGAACTCAACAGGGCTGCCGCCTGGGGTGAATCCATGGCGCGCACGCATCTTTTTGTTGTCTTTGGTCCATGCGGTTGGGACGGCGTGTTACCTTTCGATCATGGCGATGGGGCCGATTATCCGTGAAGATCTAGAGATCACGGCCGCTCAATTTGGGTTTTTCATGTCGGCTGTTTTTGGCGCCCAACTGTTTTCCGCACTTCCAAGCGGTGTGATCACAGATCGATTAGGTGTCGGCTGGACGCTGTTTGGAGCCATGTTAACGATGTTTGCTGGCACGCTTTTGTTCTCTGTTGCTGAAGATTTTGAAGCGGCCTTGGTCGCCGCCTTCTTGATTGGCCTTGGATATTCATTTGTGAACCCCGCAACAGCAAAGGGCGTCGTCCGATGGTTTCCATCGCAGTGGCGCGGCACGGCGATGGGGCTTAAACAATTGGGTGTGCCATTGGGCGGTGTCATCGGTGCCGGTGGCGGCGTATTGGCCGCATTCATAGATTGGCAACACGTCCTTTGGATTGCTGCGACCATGACCTTCGCCGGTGCCTTGTTATGGTTGCCCTTAACCCGCAAGCCGACTTTGGGGGTGGGTGGCATGCGGGCGATTTTTCGCGATCTTAAAATTGTTCTGACCAACCGAAACATGAACGTCATTTGCGGCTCATGTATTTTACTCAATACGGGCCAGTCGAGCTTGTTTTCTTATACGGCGCTGTTTCTGAAAGATGCCGCGCAAACCAGCCAACCCGTCGCGGCAATGGGCGTAGCATTTGCCCAGGGTGCGAGTGCCTTTGGACGTGTCGGATTTTCCTATTTATCGGATACAGTGTTTGACGGTCGTCGAAAGGGAGTAGTCGCAGTCATTATAGCAATTGGAGTTGTCGCGTGCGGAATTGCATATTTCGTCAATCCCTCCTGGCCGCACTGGGGTTTGATGGCGCTGGTCACAGTGATGGGCGGAACCATGGCGTCATATGCGGCACTTATACTGGCGATGACGGCGGAGTCCGTGCCAGAGAACCTAGTCGGGTCTGCGATTGGCTATAACGGCATGGCCTGGTCTATCGGCGGTATGATCGGCCCGCCGTTGTTCGGCAAAATACTGGATATGACCGGCAATCAGTACGGCATCTCGTGGATTGTTGTTGCCGTACTGATGTTGATCGGTGCAATAGCGTTAATGATCTTTGCCAAAGAAAAGACCTAGCAATTTTTATTGCAGAACGGTCAATTTCTGAACGTTTTTGTCTGAAATTATATCTGCTGTTGCGACGTTATAGGCTTTGTAGTGCACGGTTTCACGATGTTCGTCCAAGCAGCGCTCGTTCGTGTAAACCTCATAAAAATGGACAGTATTGGGGTCCTCTTGTGCCTGCATCACACGGAACATGTGGCAGTTCGGTTCGTCGCGTACAGCGGCAGTTGCGTTTGCATATGCGTGCGCGAGGAAATCTTCAATTTTTCCTTCTTTGATTTTTACCGTCACGAAGATCGCGAATTTTGCCACGTAAAACCTCCTATGTTTATCTTTCTGAATGAACGACGTCTTTTTCTAATGTAACCATCATGGACCTCAATCCCAAGACCTCCTAAAGTTTCGTCGTTCATAAAAATAGTGATAAGCCCGATAAATACCCCATTCGTAACACTTGAGGACACCCAACATGACAGATGGCGCGAGCGACCCGACCGACATTCAGATTAAGTTTCAATGCCTACAGCAGTTTGTCCCAGAAGCGCGTAAGAATTTGGATGACGGTGCATGGGACTACATCATCGGTGGTGCTGAAACCGAAACAACTCAAAAGCGTAATCGCCTTGCACTAGATAAGTTGGCATTTCGACCACGAGTGATGCGCGATGTTAGTGGCTTGTCTGCCGGATGTACTTTTTTGAATAGAGAATTACGTCTGCCAGTTGTGATGGCACCGATTGGATCATTGCAGCAATTCTATGCAGAGGGCGGGGCCGGGGTTTCAAAGGCTGTTGGTGAATTTGGTGCAGCTCATATGTTGAGCTCCGTCTGTCAGCCGGGATTGGAAAAAGTTGCCGAGGCCGCGCCTGACGCTGCGCGCATCTTTCAATTATATGTACGTGGTGATGAGGCGTGGATTGATGATCATATCGACCGTGCTATCGATCATGGCTATATGGCGTTCTGCTTCACGATTGACCTGGACTATTACGGCCGTCGGGAACGAGATAAGGCAAAAGGATTTCTGTCCGTCGCACGTCAGACACAGTCACAGGGCGAAGAATATCAACGCACGTTCAATTGGGATAGCTTCAAACGTGTTCGTGACAAGTACGATATTCCATTGATCCTTAAAGGTATCGCGACGGCTGAAGACGCTGAGATTGCGGTCAAAGAAGGTTGCGATGTGATTTATGTCTCTAACCATGGTGGCCGGCAACTGGATCATGGTCGGGGTGGGATTGATGTTTTACCTGAAGTGGTCGCTGCAGTTGATGGCCGAGCGCGTGTGATATTCGATGGCGGCGTCATGCGAGGCAGTGACATTGTGAAAGCAATGATCCTGGGTGCGGATGCGGTCGGCATTGGGAGACTTCAAGGACTTGCCTATGCCGCAGCTGGTATAGAGGGCGTTGTCCGAATGTTGGAGCTTTTGGAAAACGAAGTAGAGACCGTGCTCGGGCTGTTGGGTGTTACAAGTTATGACCAACTAGAGGCGAGCCATATTTACCGAGAAGCGGAGGCCGTTAAGCCTCCGCATCCACTCTCGGCGTTTCCATTGTTAGACGAAGGCTACTAGGCTCTAGCCCTTATCGCGAATGTATTCGTAAACCCGTGTAAAGTCACTGTCGGGCAGGGAATCATTGCAGCCATTCCAGATGGCAGCAAGTGTGGCTGCGATTGTTAGTGGCGTTCCTGCCGCCTTGGCGTTTTTCAGAAACAGGTTAACATCTTTGGTCAGCAACTTTGTTTTGAAGCCAGCATCAAAAGACTCTGTTAAGATACGCTTTGGAAACTTGTCCGATACAGCTGTGTTCTGTCCCGATGAAACATTGACCACATCCAGCATCGTTTTCATGTCGATCCCTTGGGAAAGGCCATACAATACGGCTTCCGAAGTGGCGGTCATTGCGGTTGCAGACAGGAAATTGTTAAGAACCTTGACCGCCTGACCCTGGCCCGGGGTCTCCCCACAATGGAACGCGTTCCCGGAAAATGACTTCAGAATGTCCATGTGATCGTCCATCACATCCTTGGGTCCGCCCCACATAACGGTAATAGTGCCAGCAACGGCACCAGATTGACCGCCAGAAACGGGTGCATCAATGTATGTTACACCTGCAGCCGAGAGTATTTCGTTCGCCTCTCGAGACGCCTCTGGACCAATGGTCGATAGATCAATGATGATCTTGGCCCGCCGATCCTTTGTATCAGCGATTTCTTTTGCGAGAGCCAAAGATACAGGGCCATCCGGTACCGACAGAAATACCGTGTCAGCTGAGTTAAGAACACTTTCAAAGCTATTCGCGAGCTGTGTTCCCTCTGGCGCTCGTTCTGCTGTTCCTGCCTTGTCGTAAACTATCATATCCGCGCCGCCGGCAGCGATATTGGTGGCCATCGGCCCCCCCATCTGTCCGAGGCCAACGAAACCGATCACTTTTGATTCACTCATGATTATTTCCCGCTATCCATCTGCGAAACGTCCATTCCTTCTGCGTCTAGAACTTCGCGCGCTAGGCGGAATGCCTCGATACCTGCCGGAATACCGCAGTAAACAGCAATCTGGATTAGGATCTCGCGCAAATCCTCGATAGATAAGCCGTTTGTGATTGCACCTTTAAAGTGTAGTTTGAACTCGGTAGATTTTCCCAACCCGGCCAACATGCCGAGGTTTAAGATCGAGCGATCACGCTTTGAAAGCACGCCGCGGCCCCATGTGCCACCCCAGCAATACTCAGTGACCATCTCTTGAAAGTCACGGTTGAAGTCGTCTGCTTTGCTTAGGGATTTTTCGACATACTCAGCGCCTAGTACCTCTTTGCGGCAAGCGAGTCCGCGTTCAAATTGCTCTGAAGACATAATTGGATTTTCCTATGGTTAGAGACGTTTACGAAAGAACAGTACAAATAATGTTATGCGGTTGCATTTTCACAAGAAAACCCAAATGATTTAGTGAAACAATATTTGTATGCTGATTAAGTACCCGTTGTAGTGGTGATGATCAAATCTTAGTCAAAAACTGCAAAAGTGATACGGCTATATCGATTGACACTGTCCGCTAGCCTCACTACGTTTTGGTCTCAATGACAATAAAACGCTACAACGCGGGTGGTTTTCATAGGGAGGAAACGTGGCCCTTTTAGAAATTGACAACTTGCAGACTCATTTTTTCACGTCTGCTGGTACGGTGAAGGCTGTCGATGGTGTTTCGTACACCGTTGAGCAAGGTGAAACCGTTGCAGTCGTCGGTGAATCCGGTTCTGGTAAATCGGTGACGGCCATGAGCATCATGCGGCTTATTCCATGGCCTCCAGGCAAGATTGTCGGCGGCTCGATTAATTTTGACGGCAAAGATTTATTGGCGCTTACCGAAGACGAGATGCGCGATATTCGCGGTCGAGACATCGGTATGATTTTCCAAGAACCGATGACGTCGCTTAATCCAGTTTTGACAATCGGCTTGCAACTAACAGAGCCGATGATTGCTCACCTGAACATGTCCGAACAGGACGCCATGGCAAAAGCAGCCAAGCTTTTGGATATGGTTGGTATTTCAGAGCCTGAAAGACGGTTGTCGCAGTATCCCCACCATTTGTCTGGTGGTATGCGTCAACGGGTTGTCATTGCGATGGCGTTGGCTTGCGATCCGAAACTCATCATCGCTGATGAGCCAACGACGGCACTGGATGTGACGATTCAAGCGCAGATCCTTGAGTTGATGAAGAACCTGACGCGTGACCTAGGTGTCGCGATGATTATTATCACACACAACTTGGGTGTTGTTGCACGTTATGCTGACCGGGTTAATGTGATGTATGCCGGTCGCATTATCGAGTCAGGCACAGCGACCGAAATTTATCACAAGCCACGGCATCCTTACACGCTTGCACTGCTAAAGTCGGTGCCGCGGATGGATCGCCAGCGTTCCGAAAAACTTGACCCCGTTGATGGTCAGCCACCTGATCTAACGAAATTAGATCAAGGATGCTCTTTCCGCCCACGGTGTCGTTTTACGACGGACGAATGTGCAAAAAGCTTCCCCGCCTTAGAAGAAGTTGGCCCTGGTCATACCTCTGCCTGCTTCGAGAAAGATAACTTGGCGAAAGAAATTAAAGAGGTCGTGGGATGAACGACGTTAAAACGCAAAAGCGTGTAACAACAACAGGTAGCTCTAAGGGATTTGACGAAGTTCTGGTCGACGTTAAGAACCTGAAGATGCACTTCCCGATCACAGAAGGGGCTATGATCCCGAGAGTGGTTGCACATGTTAAAGCTGTTGATGATGTTAGCTTCCAGGTGTTCAAAGGCGAAACGCTTGGTGTGGTTGGCGAGTCCGGTTGTGGCAAGACCACGACAGGGCGTTGCATCCTTCAGCTAGAAAAGCCGACATCGGGTGAAATCATCTACAACGGTGATGACATCACGAAATATAACTCAAAGCAGATGATTGATGTCCGCAAAAAGATCCAAGTGATCTTCCAGGATCCATACAGCTCTTTGAACCCTCGAATGAAGGTGGGCGATATCCTGTCTGAACCGATGAAGGTTCACAACATTATCCCTGCCGAGGCGGATCGTCAGGTACGGGTCAAATATTTGCTGAACGTTTGCGGCCTTGCATCTGCATTTGCAGATCGCTACCCGCATGAAATGTCTGGTGGCCAGCGCCAGCGTGTTGGCATCGCGCGCGCCTTGGCCATGGATCCTGAATTCATTATTTGCGATGAAGCCGTTTCCGCGTTGGACGTGTCCATTCAGGCTCAGGTCATCAACTTGCTTGAAGACCTGCGCGATGAATTCGATCTGACGTACTTGTTTATTTCTCATGATTTGAGTGTGGTTCGCCACATTTGTCACCGGGTTGCCGTTATGTATCTTGGCCATTTGGTTGAGTTGGCAGATGGTGACGAATTGTTCGAGAACCCGATGCACCCTTATACGCAGCTGTTGTTGAATGCTGTTCCAATTCCGGATCCGGAAATTGAGAAAACACGGGCGCATGAAATTATTAAGGGTGAAATCCCCAGCCCGATCAACCCACCGTCAGGATGTGTTTTCCATCCGCGTTGCCCGAGTGCGGTTGAATCGTGCAAACAAGAATTCCCGCCGTTGCGGGAGCTTAAGCCAGGCCACTGGGTGGCCTGTTCACAAGTGTAGCTGTCCGCGGGCACGGACGCGTCACTCGGCGGGATAAAGCCCGTCAAATCCTCACTTCAGGGAAGGAGACTTCATAATGCTCAAACAAACTGGGAGATACGCTCTCGCTGCTGTAGTAGGCCTTGGCCTTGCTGCTGGTGCGGGCGTAGCGAAAGCAGAAACACCCAAAAGCGGTGGTGTTCTGAATTTCGTGGTCGGCTCCAAAATCCCGTCATATGACGGGCACCAGGAGACGACATTCGGCATGATCCACCCGATCCGGCCGTTCTACAGCACGCTTATTCGTGTGAACCCATCAAACCCTCAAGATCCTACCGATTTTGAGTGCGACGTTTGCGTCGGTGATGTTCCAGAGCCAACTGAAGGTGGCACAAAATACACCTTCAAGCTCCGTAACGACATTACGTTCCACGATGGCACGCCAATGACGTCTGCTGACGTTAAGGCAAGCATGGACAAAATCGTTTTCCCACCAGAAGGTGTTCCTTCTTCACGGAAAGCATTCTTCCGCGCAGTTGAGTCAATCACGACGCCGGACGATTACACGATTGAGTTCAAGTTGAAGTTCCCAACAGCTGTATTTATTCCTGCTTTGGCAACACCATTCAACTTCATCTATTCCAAGAAAGACTTGGATGCGCATGGAATGGAATGGCACAAATCCAACGTTAATGGTACGGGCCCATTCAAGTTCGTTCAGCACCAACCAGGTGCGTTTGTCGAAGGTGTTAAGAACGCTAACTACCACTTCGAAGGACGTCCTTACCTTGATGGCTTTAAGGCAATTTCAGCTCCGAAAATGGCTGTTCGTCTCCAATCTATCCGTGGTGACCGTGCTGCCATCGAATTCCGTGGTTTCCCACCGAAAGCACGTGATGACCTTGTTAAAGCTCTTGGCGATCAAGTGACCGTCCAAGAGAGTGACTGGAACTGCGTGTTGCTTGCGACACCAAACCAACAGCGTAAAGCAATGGCAGACAGAAGTGTCCGCCAGGCGATGACGCTCGGTATTGATCGTTGGGGTGGATCTAAGTATCTGCAACAGATTGCCATCGTGAAAACCGTTGGTGGCGTTGTGTTCCCGAACCACCCATTGGCTGCGACCAAAGAAGAGCTGATGAAGCTTAAAGGTTATGGCACGGACATAGAGGCATCTCGTGCAGAAGCTAAAAAGCTTTTGGATGCTGCTGGTGCTTCCGGTATGACCATTGACTTCTCTAACCGTGGCGTTGACCAACCATACAAGGTTGTTGGCACATGGCTTGTTGATCAGTGGCGGAAAATTGGCCTCGACGTGAAACAGCGCGTTCAGCCATCCGGTCCGTTCTACGACACGCTGCGTAAAAAAGGCGACTTCGATGTATCCATCGACTTTAACTGTCAGTCAGTTATCAACCCTGTCGCTGATATCACCAAGTTCTTGGGTTCTGCGGGTAACAACTATGGCCGCTTCGAAGATCCAGAACTGGAAGCTATCTACGCGAAAATCGAAAAAGAGGGTGACCAAAAAGCTCTTCGTCAGCAAGTACGTGAGTATGAAAAACGTGCATTGAGTGATGAAGCTAGCGGTATGATCACGCTATGGTGGTACAAAATCAATCCTCACCGTTCCTACGTTAAGGGTTGGAAAATTGCACCATCGCACTACTTGGCTCAGCACTTAGACCACGTCTGGCTGGACAAGTAATCGCACGAGCGATTTGCTGGGAACCACCCGTCGCAATATGCGGCGGGTGGCGACCTAGCCAATAATAACTAGAACTAATTTTTTGAAATTACGGGTACGGTTGGACATCCATGTCTAAGTATATTTTGAAACGAGTGCTCTTGATGATCCCGACACTGATTGGTGCGGGTATCCTTGTTTTCTTCTTGATGCGACTCATTCCGGGCGACGTCTGTGAGTTACGGTTTGCCGGTACTGGTCTCTATGTTGACCAAGAACAGATCGATATTTGCCGCTCGAACTTAGGTATCGACCGGCCAATATTTATCCAGTTTTTTGATTTCATGTGGGGTTTCTTCACGTTCAACTATGGTGAGTCCATGTGGACAGGTAAGCCCATTACCACTGAAATCGGCCTAAGGTTTGAGCTCTCTCTTCAGATTGCCATCATGGCGACTTTGGTTGCGATCGTGATCTCTATACCTCTCGGCGCGATTTCCGCGATTAAGCAAGACACTTGGTTGGATTACTTCGTACGGGCGTTCTCAATCGCTGGTATCGCGATCCCGTCATTTTGGCTCGGTATCATGATTATCTTGGGACTATTGATCATCACCCAGTCGATGACTGGGGTGCCCTGGATGCCACCGATTGAATACAAGCCAATTTGGGAAGACCCGATACACAATATCTCGCAGTTGATCTGGCCTGCAGTCGCGACGGGATATAGATACTCTGCCGTTGCAACGCGTATGACGCGTTCAGCATTGCTTGAAGTTTTGCGTGAAGATTACATTCGGACAGCCCGTGCGAAGGGCTTGGTCGAGAAAGTCGTGATTAATCGCCATGCATTGAAAAACTCAATGCTACCGGTTGTGACGATCATCGGTATCGAGTTTGCGTTCCTGATGGGTGGTCTTGTCGTGACAGAGCAGGTGTTTAACCTAAATGGCCTTGGTAAACTCTTCGTTGAGAGTGTCAGCAACCATGATTACGCTATGACTCAAGCACTCGTGATGTTGGTTGTTTTGATCTTCGTGGTCACAAACTTTGTAATCGATCTGACGTATGCTTGGCTTGATCCACGCATTCGGTACAGCTAAGGGGTACGCGATATGACAACTACAAGTGAAGCAGCTGTAGAAGCGCAGATCGAAGAGCTTGAGGAAAAGACACCTTGGACGCAAGCCGCGCTCAAGATGGCGAAGAAGCAACCTGTTGGAGTTGCAGGTCTGCTTGTTGTAATTGCGATGATTTTCGCAGGTTTATTTGCACCTTGGCTGACGCCTTATCATCCAGAATATAACTCGTTTGAGCACATGCTGACAGCGCCGAACGCTGACTTCTGGTTGGGTACCGATCAATTCGGGCGCGACATTTTTACTCGCATCCTTTACGGCGCGCAGACAGCTTTATTTGTGGGCTTTAGCGCCGCGACTATTGGCGCCGTCGGTGGCTTGGTTCTGGGGGTCGCATCTGCTTACTTTGGCGGCATGTTTGACTTGGTTCTTCAGCGTGTCATGGACGTGTTCATGGCATTCCCACTGATCATCTTGGCTCTGGCCGTTGTAGCAACCTTGGGTCCTGGTACAGAAAACGTGATCATCGCGATTACGATCCCATTCATTCCGCAGTGTGCGCGCGTGGTAAGATCTAATGCCTTGGCAATTAGGGAAATTCCGTACGTCGATGCAGCGCGGGCATTGGGATTTGGTCATGCGCGGATCATCCTCCGGCATATGGTGCCAAACGTGATGGCGCCATTCTTGATTTTGTTCACCGCGTTCGTCGGTCAGGCTATTCTGCTTGAGGCTTCGCTCTCATACCTCGGTATGGGCGTTCAAGAGCCAACACCTGCTTGGGGCTTGATGCTTCAAGGTGGTGCAGAAGAATATGCAGAAAGTGCACCTTGGGTCGCTGTGTGGCCAGGGGTGGCAATCTCGCTCGCCGTGTTCGGGTTCAACCTGTTTGGCGATGCTGTTCGTGATACCTTGGACCCGCGCCTGCGTTCGCGCTAATTCAAGGTTGTTTGTAAAAGATTATAGGGCACTCGCATCGTCGGGTGCCCTTTTCTTTTCAGGAGATGAAAATGACGAAACGAGTCGCTGTTTTGGGCTTCTTTTTGGAGAGCAACAATTTCTCGCCCGTGACGACCGAAGAGGATTATCGGCGCCGCTGTTATTTCGAAGGTGAGGAAATCCTTGAAGAGCTGAATAAGGAGGCGCCCAAACTACCTTTAGAAGTTTCAAGTTTTAAAAATGCTTTGGATGGCATGGGTGTCGATTGGGAATTGATTCCATGTGTTGTTGCTGACGCAGAACCAGGAGGACCCATTGAACAATCGTTCTTTGAGGAAACGCTGGCTAAGATGCGGGGATACCTAGAGCAAGCAGGACCTCTCGATGGTGTTTATGTGGCCAGTCATGGAGCAATGCGTGCTACCGGTGATTGGGACCCAGATGCCACCATGTATGCCATGGTTCGGGATGTTGTTGGACCTGATGTGCCATTCATCGCGACATTGGACCTGCACACAAACGTGTCGGCCAGCATGGCCGAACTGACCGATGTCTTGGTGTCGTACATCACCAATCCACATGTTGATCAACGCGAGCGCGCTGCAGAGGCGGCAAACATCATGGTCGAAATGTGGGATGGGATGAAGCCCCAGCAAGTGTTCATTAAGGTTCCCATTGCTGCGCCGACGGTGACTCTATTAACCGCCGAGGGACCATATGCTGATTTGATCAACTATGGGCAAACTAAAGTGGATGGCAATATCGTCAACGTATCTGTTACGGCTGGATTTATTTATTCGGACAGTCCTAAATGCGGCATGTCCGTGATAGTGAGTTCGCGGAATGATCCAGAGCCGGCCAAGGACCTCGCGAAAGACATTGCAGGGCGTGCATGGGCAGACCGAAGCCGGTTTAAAAAAGAACTGACATCCCTAGAGAAGGCGACTGAGTTGGCTGTGGCAAATGGCATAGAACAAACACGGCCACAAATCATTATGGCGGATGTGGCAGATAATCCAGGTGGCGGCGGCAGCGGCAACACAACGTTTGTCGCCAAAGCCTTTACCGATGCGGATGTGCAGGGTGCATTTATCGGCTTGATGATCGACGCAGGTGTTGCGGCGAAAGCTCATGAAGCCGGAGTTGGCGGATCTTTCCAAGCGGAATTTAATGCAAATGGCGGAACCGACTTTGATGATCCGTTGTCGCTACAGGTGACCGTACAAAAGTTAACCGATGGTCAGTTTGTGGGGCGCCGTGGCATTTTGCGCGGACGTTCTGTTTCATTAGGCCCATGTGCATTATTGCGCGCTGGTGGGGTGTTGATCGGTGTTGCAAGCCATCGCAAACAATGTGCCGACCCTGCCATGGTCGAACAGTTTGATCTGGATATCGCAGACTTACGGACGATAGTGGTCAAATCACGCGGCCATTTTCGAGCGGGTTTTGACGAGTACTTCTCGCCCGACCGCGTCTACGAGATCGATTGCAAAGGTTTGACCTCGCCCGTACTGAGTAATTTTAACTGGAGCGATTTGGTCCGTCCTGTTTATCCTTTGGACGAAGAGACAACATGGTCCGTACCAGAATTATAAGCATCAGTATATTCATTGTGGCACTAACGTTTGGTCCGCATTTGGTGGATGCCAGCCAGACGGCATCGCCCGAAAATCAGAGTGTTCCCTTTGATCGCGGATTTGGCCAACACGATGCATGCTTTGGCGATAAATACGAAAGCGACGAAGATCTAAAGACAGGCAACGAGATTTCAATCGAAGAGGTTTTGAAGCTCCTCAATCAACCTGGGACTTGATCATTGTTTAAGATCCACCCAGATACATCCCACCATTTACATGCATGATCTGGCCCGTGACGTAGGCGGATTCTGGCATGCATAAGTATCTGACCATTGAAGCGATCTCGTCGACGGTACCAAGTCGTGATATGGGGGCACTGACCTTGCGATTGGGGCGTGCGCCCGCCGATGCTGGGCGTACTGTATCGATAAAGCCGGGTGAGACACAGTTTACTGTGATGCCATCTTCCGCAAACTCAACCGCGAGACCCCGAGTGAATCCTGCGAGGCCAGATTTAGAGACCAGGTTGTGAACCCGGTTCCCAGTGCCAATGTGCCATGAAATACCGCCTAGTGTGACGATCCGACCCCAACCATTTTTTTGCATCATCGGCAACGCTGCTTGCGAACAATAAAACGCACCATCCAAGCTGATATCTATAACATTGCGCCATTGTTCATGGGTCATTTCTAGGAACGGCACCTGCCCGCGTGACGAGGCATTGAGCACCAGAATATCGACCCCGTCGAAGGCGTCGGTCGCTTCTGCGAACATTTGATCGACGGCAGCTTTGTCGGTGACATTCGCAATGCAGGCGATGGCATCCACGCCCATGCCCTTGATTTCTTCGACGACCTGATTGGCAGCATCTGGGTCAGACACGGCATTCACGACAATGTTTGCGCCTTCTTTTGCTAAATGGTGTGCGATACCGCGACCGATATTACGTGCTGCACCGGTAACCAGTGCAGTTTTTCCAGACAGAGGTTTGTCAGTCATAATCGAGGTTCCCTAAAGTTATTATTTGCCTTCGAAAGCAGGTTTTTGTTTCTCAACGAATGCGTTGACGCCAGTTTTGAAATCATCGCTCAGGGCGCATCTGACGAAGCTCTCGGTTTCAGCGCTCAATTGCTCATCCAATGATCGATCAGCACTATCAAGCAGCAGCCGTTTGGTTTCTGCATAGGCTTTGGTCGGCCCCTTCGATAGTCGCCCGGCGAGTGCTGTAACTGCCTCATCTAACTTGGTTTTCGGCACAACTTTGTTGATCAAACCCCATTGAAGCGCTTTATCAGGGCCAAAGCGATCGCCCAACAATGCGATTTCCATCGCGTGCTTCATGCCAACGGCCTGTGGAAGATAATAAGTCGAACCGCCGTCTGGACTTGTGCCCAGATGACAGTATGCCAAGGTGAAAACAGTTTCTTCTGCTGAGATGATCAAGTCGCAACCAAGCATCAAACTGAACCCTGCTCCTGCCACGGCACCTTTTACAGCACCAACAACCGGCATTGGGAATGCATTCATGTTACCGACGACAATATGAATGCGGCCCAGGATGCTCTGGAACCATGCCTCGACCTCGGCTGGGTCTGACGCCTCTTCGAATTTACGTTTGAACCGTTTTACGTCACCACCCGCGATGAAGTAGTCGCCCGATCCTGTTAAGACCACACAACGGATATCAGCGCTGTTCTTTATCGCACCGGTAATGTCGATGAGCGCCGTGACCACATCGTCATTCAGTGCATTTAGGCTGTCGGGCCGATTAATGGTAATTGTTGCGATGCTGTCTGTGACGTCGACGAGCACAGTATCGTTTGGAGAAGAAATCATGTGATGCCCCTTGGTCATGTAATAAGGGAATTGGTGACTGAGATCGTGAGATTAAAGGTCGCGCGCCATAAAGACTAGGGCATCGCACAAAAAAACCGGGGCAATGCCCCGGTTTTCTTGGAATTGATATCGATTAACTGCCAGGCTGATTCTGCCAGTAGTCAACATTCAGATTGCGGATCATATTGTCATGCTGGAATTCCAAACAACGACGCAATCCACCGACCATATAGGTGTTTGCTCGACCCGAACATTCTTCAAATGCTTCTTGTGCGCCTTTCAGGATGGCCCCCGGTGCGGGTAAAGGAATTTCATCACCAATAGAGTTTTGCCACATACCATCAAACGTGTTGGCGGCGACCACACCGTCACTCGGCAATGCGGCGTTCAACTGTGCCAACAATTGCGCTGTACCAGCCTCAGGCTTGTTATCGACATAGTCTTTCCCGACATCGCGTAGAGAATTTGTTACGAATTCAATTTCATCCTCTGTTAGCGGGTTCGGATCGTTCTCCTCTGGAACAGGAATTAGCGATGCACCTTCCCAAACGACGATTTTGGCAGATTGTGCACCTAGCGCATTCATTCGACCTAGTTCGATAGAAGCTGCGACGGACATAAAACCTCTGTTCTCAACGAATCGCATATGCTCGCTGGCAGGAAGACGAACTTCGTTGCCATCGGGATTAGTCAGAACAAGCGTGAAATGCTCCTTGGTAGCTGGCACATATGCGGCACCCATCGTTGGTGCTGGGCGTTCTCGTTGAAGGCAGTAGGTGGTTAGTTGAGCAGCACAAATCCCTTCCGAACATGCGAGCTCGATTCCACTTTCCATCGGTAATGCTGCCAGAATTTGTGGAGCAGCCCTCGCATCACTTGCCATGAGTGTTGCACTCAGTGCACACGCACCAATCAACCATGCCTTAAGTTTCATAACGCCTTAACCTCCTGCTGTGGGCGGGAAGGCCGACGCCGCGACGGTCAAAAGTGACTAAAAGCCGGGCTGGCTCTCCCAATAATCCGTATTCAGTTTCATAATTGTATCGTCGTGCTTGAACTCGAGGCAGCTTTTTATGCCACCCATGGAGTAATATGATGAACGGTTTTTACACCAGTCATAGATGCCACGCGCACGCTGGATCGCGTCGGTTCCTGCAGGTCGTGCGGTACCGAGACCATCAATCACGTTATGCCATAACTGATCCAATGCGTCATCTGTCGCTCGTGCCTTTGGAACGATCGTCGCCGCGATACGGTTGACGATTTGCGCTGCCTTGGCGTCAGGGGTCGCATCGACAATATCTTGACCGTGTTCACGCAGGGATTTCGTGGCGAATGCCAGTTCAGCCTCAGAAATTGGGTTTTCGTCACCAGTTGTTGGTTTTGGCATCAACGATGCGCCTGCAGCAGCGACAATCGTAGCAGAGACGCCACCATGCTTTGTGATGATTTCCTTGGGAATAATGGCACGAACGGACGAATATCCGCGCGCACTTGTGAAATCCACGTTATCCATCGCAGGGATACTGACCTCTGATCCATCTTCGCGAGCAATAATCAGTGTAAATGCATTCTCGTGGGTCGGCAGATAGGCCTGTCCCGTCGTCGGCACATCACGCTCGCGCTGGAGGCAATAGCTGGTGAATGACGTCGTACAGACAGCGCTACCACAACTGATCGGTTGTGGGCCAAGTGAAGCCATAACGGCAAGAATTTGTGGCGCAGCATGCCCCGAAGCGGGGAACGCTACGGTCGCTACCAATGCAATTGGTAGGATGTTTTTGAATGTCATCATGCAATAGTGTCACCCTAAATGGACACTCGACGCAAGTAGTTGAAACATTACAAATTCAAATTCCTACTATATATGAGATATCGAGATGCTTGAGTTGACAGCGTCGCACCGGATCACGAACATCAAAAAAGCATTGAAAACAAAGAGTTTGGGAGAGAACGGCTGTGTCTTTGGATGGAATAAAAGCGCGCAATGCACGCGAGGTTCGCGAGTGTATTCTCAATCGTGACCGCGTCGAACTCGCAATTATAGACATAAGAACGGAGCAGATTTTTGCTAAAGCACATATGCTCTGGGCCAACTCTGTACCGCTATCATGTATCGAATTGGATATCCTGGATCGGGTTCCAAGGCTAAATACGCCGATCATTTTGTGTTCGGCAGATAGTAGTGACGATCCTTATATTTCCCGTGCTGTAACCAAACTTGAAGCCATGGGATATTCCGATATTTCCTATTTATTTGATGGCCTTAGAGGATGGGCAGAAGCAGGGTTTGAAATTTTTTCTGGCGTGAATGTACCATCCAAAGCATTTGGTGAGTTCGTTGAACACACGTATGACACACCTCGGCTGCCGGCACCCGAACTCAAGCGCATGCTGGACGAGGGGGACAATGTCGTTGTTTTGGATTCGCGTCCCATGCCCGAATACAATGTGATGAATATTCCAACAGGCATCGACGTGCCGGGTGCGGAATTGGCGCTTCGGGTTCATGATCTGGCACCCGACCCAGAGACCACTGTCGTTGTGAACTGTGCCGGGCGTACCCGCTCCATCATCGGGTGTCAGTCATTAAAGAACGCGGGCATACCAAACAAAGTTGTTGCGCTAGAGAATGGCACCATGGGTTGGCACTTGGCCGGGTTTGAATTGGGCCAGGGCAATACGGACACCTATGAGCAACTGACGGAAGAAGGTTTAGTAAAAGCGCTACAATGTGCGAACAGCGTTAAAGAGCGCTTTGGTGTGCAAATGATCAACGCGGATACGTTGGCGAACTGGCGTGCCGAGGAAAATCGGACCACATATCTCTTGGATGTTCGTGACCCAGCAGAATTTGCCGAAGGGCATATTCCCGGAAGCCGATCCGCACCAGGAGGCCAGTTGGTGCAGGCGACTGATCGTTTTGTGGGCACCTTGGGCGCGCGTATTGTCTGCGTCGATGACAACAGTGTCCGTGCTATCATGACAGCATCTTGGCTGGTGCAGATTGGGTGGGATGCAAGTGTCTTGGAACCGGGCAGCATTGAAATGAGCGAAACCGGCGAACACTTACCAACGATTTCATCCGTTCCTGAGGTAAGAACGTTGAGCGCAACAGAATTGGCAGCGCGCATGATCCAGGTGCATCTTGTGGATCTGAACGACAGCGTCTCGCATCGACGGAGTCATATACCCGGGAGTCGTTTTGCGATCAGAACAAGCATGCCTGGAAATCTTGATCAATTGTCGAAAGATCGACCGATTGTATTAACCTCTCGGGATGGGACTATGGCGAAGTTTGCAGCCGCCGATCTGATCGACGCTGGCTATGACCGAGAAGTTTTGGTGTTAGAAGGCGGCAACGCTGCTTGGAAACAAGCCAAGCTGCCGATGAAATCTGGTTTCGCCGATAATTTGGACCCACCTGTGGATGTCTGGTTCAAACCTTATGACAATGACGATGCACGCAAAGACGCGATGGAAGAATACCTGAGTTGGGAGATCAACTTGGTGAGTCAAATAGAGCGCGACGGCACCACGAACTTCAAAGCTTTTGACTAGGACACACTGATGAAATTGATCGTTCTACCCGGTGATGGGATCGGCCCTGAAATTATGGATGCCACGCTGACAGCTGTTCGTGCAGCGGACGAAGCCTTCGGGCTAGGGTTAAATCTGGAAACCCATCGACTGGGATTGGAAGCCATTGCACAGGATGGCTCTGCGTTGCCGGATGCAGTTCTGGATGCGTGCCGTGCTGCCGACGGCACCATTATGGGCCCGGTTGATACGTATGCCTATCCTTCGGTGGAGGAGGGTGGCATCAACCCATCTGGAACCATGAGAAAATCCCTCGACTTATTCGCAAATATTCGGCCCAGCCGAACGTTTGATGGCGTGCCTTCCAGGGCTGGCAAAATGGACATGGTTGTCGTTCGCGAGAACACAGAAGGTTTTTATGCGGATCGAAATATGTTCATGGGTTCGGGCGAGTTTATGCCGACCGAAGACTTGGCATTATCGGTTAGAAAAATTACCCGCGGCGCCAGTCGTCGGATCGCGGTTGAAGCATTCAAGCAGGCGGAACGGCGGCGCAAAAAAGTCACTGTGGTTCATAAAGCAAATGTTCTCAAAATTTCAGACGGTCTGTTCCTTGAAGAAGTCAACGATGTCGCAAAATCACATCCAAATATCGAGTTAGAAGAGTTGATCATTGATGCAGCAACCGCTCATTTGGTCCGACGACCAGAAGATTTCGATGTATTGGTCACAACTAACATGTATGGCGATATCCTGTCAGACTTGGCAGCTGAATTGGCAGGTGGGTTGGGATTAGGCGGTTCGATCAATGCTAGTGATGACGTTGCCATTGCGCAGGCAGCCCATGGGGCGGCACCTGATATCGCTGGGCAAGGCACTGCCAACCCCGCCGCGTTAATGGTATCGGCCGGTATGTTGCTGGAGTGGCTGGGATCTAAAAACAGTCATAACGATTTGATCGCAGCAGGTGCTGCCATGCGTGATGCCGTGGCCGACGTTTTGGAAAACGGCATAGTTCGCACGCCTGATTTAGGTGGTTCGTCCAGCACCAATGATATCGGTCAAGCGGTCGCAAGGCGCATTTTAGAAATCTCTAAAGAATAAATAATTTATTCTGCGGCGGCGGTGAGCGACGGGTACAAGGCCGCAACATTGCCAAGTGTTTCCACTTTCCAAATGCGGTCTTCGAGTTCGCTCGCATGGCTTTCGCCAATCACAGGAGCCGAGAGTTCGCGGTATTTTTCAGAGAGTTCATCATCGCTCAACGGTGCATCCGGGTCACCCTTGCGCGTGGGGGCATGATGCGAAAAGGTGTCCCCATTCATCAATTGAATAGTTACAGTTGCCGAGCGTTGCTTCGGGAAAGCGTCATCGCATGATGTGTCCATTGATACGAAAATCCGCTTGGCGAGCGCCAGGATGTTTTCGTCGGATAATAGGGCAGGCTCAAACGCAGCCGTTCGGCAACTACCTGTGGTCAACATGACGGCAACACAGTAGGGCAGACTGAATTTCGCTTCGAACGCAGTCGTGATTTCTTGGTTGCCGACGATTTCTACGGCAGGCCCATACGTCCCCGCATCAATGCGATCAACATCTTCTGGTCTGAAGTTATGTTTCGCTTGTAATTCTGCGGCTGCATCGATGGCGGCATGCGCATGACCACATGCCGCATGGTTTTTGGTCGTCGTTTTGGTGATGGTGAACTCTGGCCCCAATCCACTGGCGACGTTTGTCCAGTCGGGATCATCACACATAGCTTTGCCAAACCCGCGCTCACCCTCCAACATGTCTTGCACGCCCGTAACACCTGCTTTGGCGCTAAGGGCACAAGTAATTCCCGTTTCCGCCGCGTGACCGCCGTGCATGGGTTTCGACATCGCATCGCCACGAAAGGCTTGTTGCAACCCTGCGGCCAAGGTTCCGGCATTCGCAAGCGCGTTCAGGGCTTGCTCCTCAGATAACTGCAAAATTGTTGCCGCAGCCGCCGCTGCACCGAAAGTGCCGACTGTGCCGGTCGTATGCCAATACGCATAGTGTGCAGGATTAACGGTGCGGGCGATCCGATTGGAAACCTCGTACCCCGCGATAATCCCGCGCAACAGCATCTCACCAGAGGCATTTTTGCTTTCGGCCACTGCGAGTGCTGCCGAAATGACAGGAACGCCTGGGTGGTAAATACCGTCTCGAAAGATATCGTCGAATTCAATCGTGTGGCTTGCCGCCCCATTGATCAACGCTGCGGTTTTGGCATCCGTGGTTTCACCGCCGGGATACACAAACGCGCTGCCCTGACCGAGCATATCTGCAAACGCGTCTTTCAATAGCGATGCAGGTGCAACCACGCCCCCTGGTATCGTCGCACCCATATAATCCAGAAGACATCGTTTCGCCGCGTGTAGAACGTTCTCGTCGAACGTCGCTTGCTGCGCGTCAGCGATGAACTTGGCAAATGGGCTCAAAACCGGGGCGGCCATGATTATTTTCCTTTGAATTCTGCTTTGCGTTTTTCCATGAAAGCGCGGCGACCTTCGACGTAATCCTCGCTGCGGAAGCAGTCATCGACGATGCTGGCACATAACTCGTGATTTCGGTCTGCGTCATCTTTGATGCATTCTTGGACGACAACCTTTACGGCTTTAATCGTCAATGGCGCATTGCCACCAATCGTCTGAACGTAATCTTCGACGTAATCCGAAAACGCGTCACGAGGCACGACACGGTTCACATAATTCATGCGTTCTGCCTCATCAGCCGTAAATTTACGTGCGGTGTAAAAGAGTTCCATGGCGTAGCTGGGGCCAACAATATCGACCAGCGGTTTTAGACCATCAACGCGGTATCCAAGGCCGAGCTTGGCCGCAGGAATGGCAAAGATTGAATCATCAGTACAAATCCGAATGTCGCAGCATGTCGCGATGCCGACACCACCACCCACACAAAAACCGTCAATCGCGGCAATCGTTGGTTTATTGATAGTGCGCAGCAGTTCGGATGATTCTTCGACCGCGGTGTTATAGATTTTTACGCTTTCTTCGGAAGAGCGGTTTTTCTCGAACTCAGAGATATCAGCGCCAGCACAAAATGCCTTGCCACCTTCACCAGATACGACGACCACGCGAATGGTATCGTCGGCCGCGAAATCCGCTATGGCTTTGCCCAGGTCTTGCCACATCCCCAATGTCATCGCGTTGCGGCGGGTTTGGTTATCCATTTTGACGCGCCCGACAGGGCCATCTTTTTCAACAATTAGGCGTTTGATAGGGGCGTCAGAGCCAGCGTCCGGCATTTAATCTCTCCGATTACAAAGGTTGATTTGCACTATTTTCGCTTGTGGGGCGGGGCGGGGCAAGAGGGGCAAATAGGTCCAATAACCGAATATTGGTCCGAAACACGTCAAAATGCTCTTGAATTGCGATTGAATTGGGTAAGTCGCTTGTCAATAATCCAAGCTCTCCGAATTGAGGACATCATGATCGCAGCATTTGAACGAGTGACCGGCTTGGGAGTCAGGGAACAGGTGCCTGCCTGGATCGTTGCGATTGGGCACGGCGCGACGCACTGGATCGCTGCAACTTTCTATTTGTTATTGCCGTTTCTGACGGCAGACTTTGGGCTCAGTTACACCGACGCTGGTTTCCTTGTGACGACATTTTATATCTGTTCCTTCGCAGCGAACTTTGGCAGCGGGATGGTCGTCGATGTATTGGGACGCCGAGTGTTAGTCCAAGTTATTGCGCTGGTTGTTGGAGCATTTGCGCTGATCCTGTTCGGCTTGTCGGCAAGCTATGCGCTAATCATGATTTTGGTTGGTGTGATGGGTGCTACCAATAATTTGTGGCATCCTGCCGCGATCTCGTTTCTTTCTGGCGCGTATCCCCAGAACCGCGGCTATGTCTTGTCTATTCACACGCTTGGGGCGTCTCTGGGTGATAGCCTTGCACCTTTGTGTATTGGTGCTTTGTTGGTGGCTTTGACATGGCAGGAAACAGCAGTCTGGGGCTCTATTCCTGTCCTTGTGATCGCGGCCATGATTTTGATGTCGTTGGTAAGGATGGATCGCGGGTCTGATGGAACGGTCTCGCGAAAAATCACGGTTGGCGAATACTTCCGTGGCCTCGGCTTGATGTTTCGAGACAAGGCATCGATGGGCCTGTGTTTGATGGCGGGTTTCCGCTCCATGACCCAACAAGGCCTTTTAATGTTTATACCGATTTACCTGTTGGATGTCTTGAAGGTTAGCCCGTTCATGATGGGGGTCGGCGTGATGGCCATGCAGATCGGGGGGTTCATCTCGGGGCCGCTGGCGGGTGCCTGGTCAGATCGAATTGGTCGACGCCCTATTGTCATCATGGCTACATCAGGCACCACAGTGGTCGTCTTTTTTCTGGCGCTTGTGCCCAACGAGTATTTGTTTATCGCAGGTGTGTCGATGCTGGGTTTTGTTCTGTTCGCTTTGCGCCCGGTGATTCATAGCTGGATGATGGATATGAACCCACCGGAGATGCACGGTACGGCAACCAGCGCCTTGTTTGGGGCACAATCTGGGTTATCGTTGCCGATTCCAATTATTGGTGGATGGATCGCAGACTCGTATGGGGTCGGTGCGGTTTTTTATTTGCTGGCGGGCACCATGGTTGTCGCCAACGTCTTGGTATTTATGCTGCCAGACGCCGAGAAACAAGAGACCTAGATACTCTGGCGAACGGGTAAGCCCGCTTGCATCATTCGCCACAACAATACGTCTACACGATCCTGACCATAAAAAGTCTCGTCGCGAAATGTCATTAGCGGGACACCCCAATGATCAGATGCGTCATGTGCAGCCTGGTTTTCTGAAATCACGGCATCAAAGCGATCAGGATCGACGTTCACATCAGCAACAAGTGCCCGTCCGTTTAGACCAGCCGCATCAATCGCATCGACCAAGTACGTACCCTGATCCCAGCCATCGACGGAACCATCCCACAATATGCGCGATATTTTATCAGTAAACGCTAGGCCGGCCCCGTAGGTCTGCGCAGCTGCACCCAGCAAGGTTATATGGCGAATATGTGGTTGCTCGGCCGCAATTTCGTTGGTTTCCATATCTTGGATGATCGGGTCAGGAACGGGGCGGCGATAGGGGATCTTGTGATAATCCGCGATCCGCTGACTGTCTTGTAAATGGTATTTTCGATACTTCGGATTGATTTCCTTAAAGAAATTCGGGTTCCGAACAGCCATCGGATACAACGGTCTGATGTTAATCGAAACGTCAAAATTAGTTGAAATTTCGAGCAGGCGATCAAGCATCAAATAGCAATAGGGGCTACGGAATGACCAAAATACATCAACGGAAAAACCGTCATCGCGTGCCATGCTAAGCCAACCCCATCAATGTTCGCATGTGCTGATTTAAGGTGCCCCCTTCGCTTGTTAGATCACTCAAAACCGTAAAGTGGTTGAGGTCAGAAATGATATCAAGTGGACATTCCACTCCGTTGGCCCCCCAAACCTTTGCGATGTCTTCGCTGTGGCGAATGAATTCGTCTGTCTCGGCACCACCCACTGCGACGATCATTTTCGGGGTGATCGTCGGCGATAGATGAATGGGGCTGTATTGGGCGACGGTCTCTTCAGTAAAGCCCAGGGTGGGGTTCATGAATGATAGGCGGATAGGCTCTAAATCATAAATTCCAGAAATCGCCAACCCGCCTTTGATCGCACTTCCATCAACACCCCAGGCCGCCCAATCAGTGGCCATCATCATTGCTGTAATGTGCCCGCCGGCAGAGTGACCACAAATGTATATGTCGTCCGGGCTACCGCCATGACCCGCAATGTTCTTATAAACCCATGCCACTGATGCTTGGCACTGGCGAACCAATTCCGCCATATCGATCTTGGGAATTAGGCCATAGTTAACGACCACGACGGTGGCACCGGCATCGCTGAACCCGGTTGGAATGAACTGGAAATCATTTTTATGTCGTGAATACCAAAAACCGCCATGGAAATAGATCATCACTGGGGCATTTGGGTTGCCGTTGGCCGCTGGGAATACATCCAATACTTCGTCAGGGTCATTGCCGAACGCAATGTCGGGAAAGTAAGAAACGCTATTGGCGTAAATTGTCCCCCGCTTTGCCAACGCGCCCATGATGTCTTCGTGATTACTGACCAGAGCGCGATTGTTATACTGCGCATCCAGTTGTTCCTGATCGTAGTTGTGATAGACAGTTTCTGTGCTGCTCATTCTGATCCTCTATGGGTATGGGGGTGAGATCGAACCGATTAAGTCATCGGGAGCATGACATGCTCTTTGAATGCGGACCTGGACGCCAACGATTCGTACCAACGTTTCAGGTTAGGAAGGTCTGGGCGGTCAATTTCCAGATTATGCCAACGATATGCGGCACAGCCCATCGGGATGTCACCCATGGTTGGTGCTGTACCAGTCAAAAACTCATTTTCAGCCAGATGACGATCTACAACTTCCCAAGACACGGAGAGGGACTCAACACATTTTGCGACGAGTGAGTCATCTCGTTCTTCTGCGGACATCCGGATCAGGTTGTAAAATATCGTCGTCATATGCGGATGATGGGTCGCGATATAATGGTCCATCCATTGGCTGGCGCGGTAGCGGTCTTCCATCATCGCTGGGAACCAAGGGGAAGAGCCGTATTTTTCCGCCAGATAACGGACAATGGAGTTTGATTCCCAAAGCACAAAATCACCATCTTCCATCGTTGGGATTTTGCCGCTCGGATTCTTGGCGAGATATTCTGGTGTATCGTTGCCACCAAACGCACCACCAACGTCAACGCGGTCCACGTCAAGGCCGATTTCGGCCGCGAGCCACATGACCTTCTGAACGTTAATTGAATTGGCGCGTCCTAGAACCCGAACCATTTTTATCCCCTTTGTTGAACTTAGGCACTAACTGAGAAAATATAGTCTGTTGCAAGTTAACCAGATTGCCCGGCAACTTATAGACAGGCACACTCAATTACATATTATCGAGGGCTCCATGTTCCAAGAGATAAACCGAGAGATCGAAGATATTCTGTCTCGGCAATTATTTTTTATTGCAGCGACTGAGAAGTCCGGTACCACTTGGATGCAGCTGATGCTAGATGCTCATCCCGAGATCGCATGTCGAGGTGAGGGGCAGTTTGTCAGCAAATTAGCTGGTTGTTTGGGAGGGGCTCTCAATGACTATTCTTCCTTTATCGAAGGACTGAACGAAAAGGTTTTTTCTGAAACCAATGGGTTTCCAACTTTCGATCGTGACGACTTGTCGCATTTGCTTCGAATGTCTTCGGGGATGCTGCTATCCAAATACGATATTGGTGAAGAAATAAAGGTTCTCGGGGAAAAGACTCCAGGCAACGTACGTTATTTGAAAGCGCTACAGGCATTGTTTCCCAATGCAAAGTTTGTCCTGATGGTACGTGATGTCCGAGATATCATTGTTTCAGGGCATGTGCATTTGAAGCGACAGCATGGTGACGCAGGGGATGAACCCATTGCCAATTACGCGAAACGTGTTTCGAAGGTTTGGGTTCAAGATGTCGAACGCGCGCAGGCTTTCATGTCAAATAATCCTGATCAGTGCACATTGGTTCACTACGAGAAATTGCATGCAGAACCACATCTATGCATGGCCCAGATATTGGAGCATTTGGGCGTAAGTGCCAACGAGAAGAGTGTTTCGACGTGTGTGGATGCGGGATTGTTCCAGAATCTGACTAAGGGACGGGAACGGGGACAAGAGGACCCAAGCTCTCAGTTTCGAAAAGGTATTGTGGGGGACTGGCAGCATGCGTTGGATCAAGAAGCAAAAGAGAACATCGTTACAGAAGCAGGGGACGTACTTGCGGCTCTTGGCTACACAAAGAATTCAGATTGGGTGAACAGTAGTGGATGATTTTGAGCCTAGCCCACATGTCAAGGAACCCTTGGTAAAAGAAGCTTTCTCGCTCTATTCCGGTGGAAAGTTTGAAGAGGCCATCGCCGCTGCCGAGCGAGGTCTTCATGACTCGAAGGACCCAGTGGGCCTTCGACTCATCATCGCTTTGGCGAAACGGCGTCAGGGTCAACAACAACACGCCTGTAAGCTCCTTGAAGAGGCCATCAAGATTGATCCCAAGCGATCTGATTTGTGGACATTGCTTGGTATGTGCCGACGCGATTTAGCAGCGCGAGAAAGCGCCGTCGAAGCATTTGAAAAGGCATTGAAGCTGTCCAATGATAACGCGAAAGCGCGCTATCATCTTGCCGTCGTGCGCCAAGAGATGGGAGATCTTGAAGCGGCAGTTACGAACTTCGAGGTTTACACCAAACTTCCAGTAGGACAGTCGCATGCATTGGCTTGGAGCCTCATGGGAGTTGCCTTACGAAATCTTGAGAAGATGGTTGAGTCTATTGCAGCGATTCGCCATGCTATTGAGCTGGAGCCAAATGATATTCCCGCTCGTAATGCCTTGGTCATTACCCATTATCTGGCAGGTGAACACGATGCGGCGATCGCTGAGGGACATGCTGCGCTAATACTCAAAGACCGTCTGGCAACAGAGCGATTTGCTGCATTGGGAATTTCCACTTTGGAAACGGCAGTTCACAAACCATTTAACGAGGCGGATCGGACCAAGAATATTATTGCGTTCAGTCTGTAGGGGGATGATCCGGTGTATACCCACGGCGCAATTGTTAACGCGCAGATGGCGCCGAATATATATCCCAGTTGGCAGTGTCGTTTTTACTGTGATGACAGTGTGCCGGAACCGATCCGAAAAGAGCTCAAGCGACTTGGATCGGATGTTCGAATGATCGAAGACCCTGTTCTGAGCGATTTAAAAACGATCTGGCGGTTTCTGGTCGCCGATGATCCGAATGTTGATAGATTTATCTGTCGAGATACGGACTCACGTTTGAATTCTCAAGAAGCGGTGGCGGTCGATGCGTGGATTAAATGAGCAAAACCATTCCACCTGATGCGCGATCATATTTACCACATGGAAGTCATGCTGGCGGGGCTATGGGGTGGGGTCTCAGGCAATCTCCCAAATGTCCGAGAACTTGCGAATACTGCACTTGGATACACCCGTAATCGCTGGAATGATCAGGAGTTTTTGCGCGATGTGATCTGGCCAATGATCCGAAATCGGGTGTGCGCTCACGACAGCGTATACCAATTTCGTGGTGCGGGTGATTTTCCACCCCAATGTCGATTGCCCGGTAAAATTCATGTTGGTGGCGCGATTAAGCGTATGCCCACATGGCCTGTTGAAAATTGGCCGACTACTCAAAAAACCGAGTAGATCCGGGCTTTTGGAGCCTTTAAGTGCATCTGTTTGACCTTAGAGGTATTCTAGGTCGCTTTTCGGTGACTTGCCCGCCTCATCAACGTATTCAAGTTTCATAAAAATCGCTGCAACTCCGCGCGCGCGGATGCTCAACACCTTATTGGACGGTGCGTCATGGCTGAAGAAGATATCAATCCGAACCCGAATGCGGACGAAGATGAAGAAGAAGAAAACGAGGAGGCTTCTGAAGAATCGCAGAAGATCCTTGATGACCTGACGCAGTTCAATGAGGGGGAAAGCCCTCTTGATGACGTTGAAGACCAAGTTGATGGGGTCGACGGTGCTGACGAAGAGGGGTTAGAGCCCAGCTTGTCATTGAGCATGTCATCGCTCCATACCGGTAGCCAACTCACGGATGCCGAATTAACTGCGGGTCTGCCGCCCGCAGGCGAAGTTGTGATTCCACGCGGCGAGATTTCAGCGTTGGAAGAAGAGCCAGAAGATACCGACCTCTTGATTGACGCTGAGGGTGAAGAGTCAGCGCCCGAAGGTCGCGCAGATGAGCCAGGTGGTCCTGGCGCAGAATTCATTAATGCGGGTGGCGATGAACCAGCTGCAGTTCAAGAAGAACAAGAAGAAGAAGAGGAAGTACGCCGCGAGGCTGAAGGTGAAGATGACACTCAAGAAGAAATAATCGCTGCTGCTCAGGCACCAACCGCACCTGCCACACCGACTGTGGCCTCTGCGCCGACTGAAGCAAGCGCGCCCACCGAGGTGACGGAACCCACAATTCCATCGACACCGACAATCCCGACCGAACCGCCAGTTACCGATCAACCTACGGTGCCCACAACGCCGACGGTGCCGACCACACCGACTGTGCCAACAACGCCGACAGTTCCAACAACGCCCACGGTTCCAACGACTCCGACTCAACCAACTGATGTCGCTGATGATCCGAATTTAGACACCAGTAGCGTGACAGGTGCTGAAGACACAGCAGTTAGTTTGGATATTTCAGCTTCGCTGACGGACCTGGATGGTTCAGAGACGCTATCCCTCACGATTGCGGACGTACCCGAAGGTTCGATTTTGAACTTTGGTACCGACAATGGTGATGGGACTTGGACCATTTCTGCTGAGGATTTCGAGAATAACGAGAATCTTCTGGATGATCTGACCATCACGCCGCCCCGTGATTACTATGGTGACTTTAACCTGACGGTAAGTGCGACGTCCGTTGAGACCGGAACGGGTGATGAAGCAACTGTGACATCTACGTTTGGTGTGACTGTAACGCCTGTTTTGGACAATCCTGATATTGAGGTGGATGACCTTGAAGGCGTTGAGGATAAAGAACTCGAGCTGGAAATTCTCGCATTTATGGACCCCTCGGGTCGCGAAGAAGTCGATACAGTCATTTTAAGCTTTAACCAAGAAGGCGTGATCTTGAATGCGGGCACGAAGAATGCCGATGGCACCTTCACGTTAACACCCGGCGAATTGTCAGGCCTTATCATGACACCGCCGACCGACTATACCGGTGAGATTGACGTGCAAGTGACCGCCATCTCGACAGATGGAGGCATCGACGTTGATAGCTTTACGGTGGATATCGTTCCGGGCCTTGATGTCGAGGCAGCAACGGGGACTGAAGATCAATCGATATCCCTGAATATTGATCCTGGCGACGGCAACCCTGAGGTCATTATTCGTGACGTCCCAGAAGGCGTAGAGCTTTTAGGCGCGCTAGATAATGGTGACGGCACATTCACAGTTACTGATCTTGAAAACTTGGCTGTTATTCCAAACGCAGACTCAGATGAAGACTTTGATTTGACGGTCGTTGTTGGTGATCAAGAAGCGATCTTGTCCGTCTCGGTTGAGGCAGATGCCGATGCGCCGACTCTCGTACTCGACAGCGAAGTCACCGGCTCGGAAGACGCAGCGATCGAATTGGATATCTCGTCTTCTTTGACGGATACGGACGGTTCCGAAACCTTGTCGATTACTATCTCAGACGTACCAGATGGCGCTGTTTTATCGATCACAATTGATGACCTGCCTGATGGACCAGCCCTATCGGCAGGTACACAGAACGAAGATGGCTCCTGGACGCTCACAGCGAATGACCTGGATGGACTGACAGTCACGGTTCCGTCTGGCTCCGCCGATTTCGATCTTTCTGTCTCCGCAACTGCAACTGAAAACGATCGCGATACCAATACGGTTTCGACAACTGTCGCAGTTCATGTGCCAATTCCGGCGCATGACTTTGCTGATGCTGCAACAGTGACCGCAGAGCTTGGTGAGCCTGTTGCATCCGGTGGTGCGCCAGAGCCCGTTGCGTATTGGAACATGGATGAAACCAGTGGCAGAACGCTGAACGACCAGATTGGTGACAATAACGGCCATGCCTATGGCGAAAGGCGAGGGGTCGCTAGTGGTTTTGAATCCAGCAACCTGAAGGACATGGATGACGACACCAACGTCCATGTTGCTGGAAACGGGTCTAGTGCATACTCGGATAGCCGCCATGATGAAGTGACGGCTGAATTCAACACTGGTGCGGAGTTTGATGATAACAAAGAAGACTTTATCCAGGTTGACCACAGCGCCGAATTGAAGCCGGAAAGTGGCTCCCTTACGATCTGGTTTAATTCTGATGAGCTCGATGGCACGTTGGCGTCATCCGACTCTTCCGGGTATGACGATGGGGGGCACTTTAACCTCCGTCTCACCAGCAGCGGTGAATTGGAACTGCGTATGCAGGACGAGAACAGCTCCTCCACGATTTCAGGTGGTGATGTTAACACCCATGAATGGAACCAGGTCACCGTGACCTGGGGCGAAGGCGGCATGAAGATTTACCAAAACGGTGAGCTGGTCGCTTCTGATCCCAACCATACCCATGGACTGCAAGGCAATGAGAACCCATGGACCTTTGGTGCAGGGCAAACAGGCAGTGGCAACAATTCAGTGAGTGGCGCAAATGACTTCTTCGATGGTCATATGGATGATATCGCGATTTTTGATCAGCCGCTGAATGATGATCAAATTCAGGATCTTTACGAGCAAGGTGTCGAAGATTTCATGGACGGCGGTGAGCCGGATACCCTGACCTATCCGTTGAACATCACGGCAAATCTGATCGATACGGATGGCTCCGAAACATTGTCCATCACGATCGATAATCTGCCGGACGGGGCCGTTCTGTCTGCAGGAACGGACAACGGCGACGGCACTTTCACACTTAGTAACGAGGACCTCGATGGGCTGGAAATTTCTGTTCCTGCTGATACCGGTGATTTTGGTGTCGCAGTCACGGCGACGTCCACCGAGGAAGATGGCAGCACAAATAGTGTCACCACTTATGCCGGTGTCGATGAGAGCAGTTCCGATACTTCATTTGAGCAGTTGGATGATGGTGGTGACACCTTCGACAACAGTTCGTCGAGCACTACAGAGGAAATCATTGTCGGTGGCGATGGCGACGACACGGTTCGAACGGGCGGTGGTGATGACGTCATTGAAGGTGGTGCCGGAAATGATGACCTGTATGGCGAAGACGGCGACGATACGCTAATCGGCGGTGCTGGCGATGATACGCTTACAGGTGGTGACGGTAACGACACCATAGAGGGTGGTGCTGGTGACGACGAAGCCTTTGGTGGCCAAGGGGATGACCTGTTCATCTTTGGCGCAGGTGATGGTGCCGATTATTTCGATGGTGGTAACGGCTGGTCCGATACGATCCAACTTGAGGGTGTTGACGGCGGCCCAGGTGGCGATAGCGGTTGGACCCTGCAACTCGATAACGGTGACACCTACACCGCTGGCGAAGACAGCATCGACTTCGGCGGCGAGGTTTCTGGTAAAATCGAACTTGCCGATGGTAGCGAGCTCACCTTCGAAGGTGTGGAAAAGCTTGAATGGTAAGTTAATGCCAATGAAAAGAACAAGGGCCGTAGCAATCGTTGCGGCCCTTTCTTTTTGCGTGTCGGGCTCGGCTTTGGCATCTTGATTGTATGGAACAAGTCGGTAAATACGAGATCAAACAAACTCTGCTTACAACGGGGTTTTCAGATATTTATATCGGCTACGATCCGGATTTAGAGATCAATGTCGCTGTTAAGGTATTCCATCCCAAGGGTGACAACGTCGGGTAAAAAGCGACCTACGGTCCCGCGTTCTGGCGTGAACGCTTCATCGAAGAACCAAAAGTGCTGGCTGGGCTTGATCATCCGAACATTATCGATGTGCTTTATATGGATAAGACAGAGCAGGACGATCCGTATTTTGTCATGCCCTTTATCGAAGCCAATTTGATCTACGAGATTGGCGAGGATACCGATACCAAGGAAAAAATCGACGATTTAGAGCCGTTTTGGCGTCCAAAATCGATAGCACCGCGACGCGCATTCGATATTTGGCGCCAAGTATTAGCTGCGCTGGCCCATATGCACGATCAAGGACTGGTGCACAGAGATATCAAGCCACCCAATGTGTTGCTCACATCCAAGAAGAATGGCCGTGTAAAGCTCTGTGATTTCGGGATGGTTAAGGTCCCGGGTGCCAAGGGTTCAAAATCTGGCATCTGGATTGGGACCCTTGATTATATCAGCCCCGAACAACGCCGGAGTGCCAAAGAGGTGACTGCTGCGTCAGATGTGTATTCCGCTGCTGCTTTGATGTATCGCATGTTAACAGGGCGATTGGCCAAGGGTATTCGAGCACCATTGCGGGGAGGTAGGTTCGGAATCTCTGAAGAGCTGGTCGCGTTGATTGACCTATGCCTCAAGAAAAAAGCAAAAGAGCGACCACAAACAGCCGGTGAGGTTGTCGCTCAGTTGGACAAAATACTACCAAATATCAATACCTTGCCTGATAACAGTAAGTTGCCAAGACGGGCTGTCGTAACCCGCGTGATCACCAAGAAAATCGGTTAAAAAATATAAAACATAAAAATAGTGTTATTTAATTTATTTTTACATAAAAATAATTGACAATATAAAATAACTATATAATTTATATGTAAATATAATGGCAACAGCTTGGAGGTTGACCATGACGGCACAGATAATGACGGCGAACAAATTGTCAGATGGGATTGTTGTGTTTCTGGCGTATGACGGGACCTGGACGCGGTATATTGACGATGCTCGGGTCGCAGAGCGTGAAGAAGACTTCGCCGATATGGAGGCAGAAGCAGCCCAGAGCATTGAGGTGGTCGATCCATATTTGATCGACGTTGAGGTAAGCGCCACCGAGGGAATTGGCCGTTTTATCAGGCCCACAAAATACCGAGAGCGTATTCGTGCTTTTGGTCCTTCGACGCATCCAGCATTCGCAAAAAAGCTTGTCCCCGATCATTTCCGGTCTCGGACGGACGCGTCTTCGATATTCATGAACGGAATTTGATCAATGTATAAATATGATGACTTTGATACGGCATTTGTGAACGAGCGCGTTGCGCAGTTTCGCGAACAAGTTAGTCGTCGCCTGTCAGGTGAGCTGACCGAGGAAGAGTTTAAGCCACTTCGCTTGATGAACGGGCTCTATTTGCAATTGCACGCGTACATGCTGCGCGTGGCGATCCCTTACGGCTTGTTGTCATTGACCCAAATGCGCAAGTTGGCTGATATCGGACGCACCTATGATCGCGGGTATGGCCACTTCACGACACGCCAGAACATTCAATTCAATTGGCCCAAGCTAGAGGATGCCCCAGATATTTTGGAAGAATTGGCCTCTGTCGAAATGCACGCCATCCAGACATCTGGGAACTGCATCCGGAACGTGACAGCGGATCAATATGCAGGCGCCGATCCTGAAGAGATTGATGATTCTCGTGTGTGGGCTGAATTAATCCGTCAGTGGTCGTCTTTGCATCCCGAGTTCACGTACTTGCCACGCAAGTTCAAAGTTGCGGTGACGGGCTCTCCGCAAGACCGGGCGGTGGTCAAATTCCATGATATCGGGCTGATTTTGAAGCAGGGTGTGGGCGATGAGATCGGGTTTGAGGTTCTCGTTGGTGGCGGCTTGGGCCGTACGCCGATGATCGGACGCACAGTTCGCGAATTTCTACCCCAAAAGCATCTGCTTTCGTACCTGGAAGCGATCTTGCGCGTTTATAACCAACTGGGTCGCCGCGACAATAAGTACAAAGCTCGAATCAAAATTCTAGTTCATGAGACTGGGATCGATGACTTAAAGCAAATGATCGAGACCGAATGGCACGCCATTGCAAAAGATCATATTGATTTGCCGACCGAAGAAATCGAGCGCGTGCGCTCGCATTTCACAGATCCTTCGTTTGATGATCTGTTGGACCATGATCACGGCTTTGAAGCAAAACGCTTTGAAGATCCGTTGTTTGCGCAATGGGCAAAAGGCAATACCGCGCCTCATAAACAGCCTGGTTATGCCATCGCCAACATTTCCCTGAAGCCCATTGGTGGCGCGCCGGGTGATGCAACATCAGCGCAAATGGATGTCATCGCTGATTTGGCGGACGAGTATTCTATGGGTGAAATTCGAGTGACACACGAACAGAACTTGGTTTTTGCAAATGTGCGCAAATGTGACCTCTATGCATTATGGCAGAGACTGAGCGACATCCAATTGGGCACGCCAAACAAAGGTTTGATCAGCGATATCATCGCATGCCCCGGACTAGATTATTGCGCCTTGGCCAACGCCCGATCGATACCGGTGGCACAACGTATTCAGCGCCGTTTTGCTGATCTTGATCGTCAGTTCAATATTGGCGAGCTCAAGCTGAAAATTTCTGGCTGCATCAATGCCTGCGGCCATCACCACGCTGGTCACATTGGCATACTGGGCGTCGATCGTCGCGGCGAAGAATATTATCAACTCACCCTTGGTGGCAGTGGTGATGAAAATGCTTCAATCGGCAAGATTGTTGGCCCTGCATTTTCTGCAACAGAGATAGTGGATGCCGTCGAGAAGGTCGTTGAGGTGTTCCTGGGCCTTCGTCATGACGGCGAGGTTTTCTTAGATGCCTACCGTCGGGTGGGTGAAGAGCCTTTCAAAACAGCCTTGTTCGGGGAGAAGAAAAGTGCCGCTGCTTAAATCTGGACAGATTGTCGAAGACACTTGGGTGCATCTTGATGACGAGCAAGTGGTGCCGGCGCGTGGCGATGTAATCGTGAGTCTAGAGCGTTGGTTTAATGAGGACGAAACGCTTCGTATTCGTGATGGTAAAATTGGTATCCGGCTCAGAAACGATCAATCTCCTGCGCAAGTGGCTGATGATCTGGATGCAATTGATATCTTTGTTCTCGAGTTCCCCAAGTACACAGATGGGCGCGCTTATTCTGCTGCACGATTGCTTAGAGATCGTTATGGCTTTGAAGGCGAAGTGCGCGCCAGTGGGGATGTCCTGATAGATCAGTACGGCATGATGCAACGCTGTGGGTTCAACGCTTATGAAATCGGCAACTGTGCGGATATTGCAGCATGGCAAGCTGCTGAAAAAAGAATTTCATCACATTACCAGCCCGCAGCAGATGGTGCCGCAGCGATTTGGGCGAAGCGCCACAACTTGGCAAAATCTGCCTAGCTTTGTGCCTGCCCTAGACGATTGTTGAAAGATAGTGCCGTCCTTCGGTCAGGCAGCGGCTGATACGGCGCTCAACTGGGCGACCATCGACGGTCTCTGCGACCCGCTCGATTTCCAATAATGGCGTGCCGACTTTTATCCCAAGTAATTTAGCATCGATTTCTGATGCCGCGACGGCGCGAACACGTTCCTCGGCACGATGGACTGTTATGCCGTATTTTTGCTCGTATAATTGATAAAGCTCATTGGGCACGTCATTTAATGTGCGCTTATCGATGTCTGCGAAAAGCGCCGCCGAGACAATTACTGTTTCCGTGATTGCGGGTTCTCCAGCCATTTCGCGAACCCGCCTGATTTCGACAACCTTTGCGTCCCGATTCAGATGAAGGGCTTCGATATCTGTCTTGTCAGCCTTATGGCGCCTGCAACTCAATACCCGGCTGCTGGTCGGAAGGGCACGGGTATTCTCATCGGTCTCGATGTTAAAGAAATGAAATAGAGCGCGCTCTTCTGTGTGTTCGGCGACAAAAGTGCCTTTGCCCTGACGGCGAATAACCACGTTTCGCGAAGCCAAGTCATCGAGGGCCTTTCGGACAGTGCCCTGACTTACGCCGAGCTCTTTTCCAATTGCGAACTCGCTGGGCAGCATTTCGCCGGGTTTCCACGCACCAGAACTGATGCGGTCCAAAACTGTGTCCCGGACTTCGACATATAAAGGTGTGTGATTGCGCTGGCCGAATAGCTCGTTCACAGCATGCTCCTAACTCTTATATAAGAGTTATAAGAATTACTTGACTTCCACAAGGGGAAAGGTAGTGTGCGCTGGTATTTTTTAACACTCCATGGAGGACACAGTGCCTAAAGCACCACATTTTCTTGTCCATGAGGTTGAGGACACAGTTGGCGTCATCGTTGTTGAAGACGCGACAAAAAACCGCAATCTCGAAGGTTGGCTGATGGCCAAGGACAGTACGCTCAGAATCAAATCTAAAAGCGATATTCCCCTCGGTCACAAGATCGCGCTTAGTAATATCAAAAAGGGCGACACGATCATGAAATATGGCCACGATATCGGCAAAGCGATTGCTGATATTCCCAAGGGCGGCCACGTACACGTTCACAACGTCAAAACGAAGAGGTGGTAATCATGGCTGCGAAGAAAGCTAAGAAAACACAAAAGGTCGTGGTGCCTAAGCTCGTCGAAGATGCACCACTTTACATCCCAGAGCCGCAGTATTTGCCTGTTCGCAAACGCGGCAAGCCAACGTTCACCGGTTATCGTCGTGAAAACGGTCGCGTCGGCGTTCGTAATCACGTGTTGTTATTGCCACTTGATGATTTGTCGAATGCTTCATGCGAAGCTGTTGCCAACAACATTAAAGGCACACTCGCAGTTCCACACCCTTATGGTCGTTTGCAGTTTGGCGAAGATCTGGAATTGCACTTCCGTACATTGATTGGCACGGGTACCAACCCGAACGTCGCAGCTGTAATTGTCATCGGTATCGAAACCGATTGGACGCAGCGCGTTGTTGACGGTATTGCTAAATCAGGTAAGCCGGTTGCTGGCTATGCGATTGAACAAAATGGTGACCACAAGGTCATTTGGGCTGCATCTCGTCAGGCCAAAGAATTTGTTCATTGGGCATCTGAAAAACAGCGCGAAGTTTGCTCAATCGACGAGCTTTGGGTTTCCACGAAATGCGGTGAATCCGATACGACTTCTGGTCTGGCTTCGAACCCAACCGTTGGTAACTTCATCGATAAGATGGATGCTTGGGGTGCGACCACTTGCTTCGGTGAAACATCGGAAATCACTGGTGCTGAGTTGGTCTGTCAGACCCGAGGTAAAACCAAAGCGGCTGGCGATAAGTTCCTCAAAACTTGGCAAGCTTACATGGATGAGGTCATTGAGCCGTTTAAGACATCTGACTTGTCAGATAGTCAGCCGACTAAAGGTAACATCGAAGGTGGTCTGACGACCATCGAAGAGAAAGCCTTTGGTAACATGGAAAAAATCGGCAAAAAGGCAAAGTACGTCGACGTGCTCGAGCCAGCTGTTGAGCCTTCCAAGGGTAAAGGTCTCTACTTTATGGACACATCTTCTGCTGCTGCAGAATGTGTGACCTTGCAAGCGGCTGCTGGTTTCGTTGTTCACTTGTTCCCAACAGGGCAGGGCAACGTTGTTGGTAACCCAATCGAGCCTGTGATCAAGCTGACGGCAAACCCACGTACGGTTCGCACCATGCGTGAGCACATCGATTACGATTGTTCCGGTATTTTGCGCCGTGAAATGAATTTCGATCAAGCCGGTGATGGCCTGATTGATCTCACGATGCGCGTATGTAACGGACGTCTGACGGCTGCAGAGGGCCTCGGACAACGTCAATTTGTGCTGACGAAGCTTTACCGAAGCGCATAATTCGCATAAGCCCGCTATCGGCTACAAAGCCGGTAGCGGGTTTTTTGTGTCTATAAGGAACGTAGATGACCGACATTATCATTACTGAATATATTGATCCCAAAGCGCTGGCGATCTTGGAGCCAGATTTTGATATTCATTATGATCAAGACCTTTGGCAAAAACCCGAAGAACTCGCATCTCTTATGCCTGGGGTTCCTGGAATGATTGTGCGGAATGCGACTCAGGTACGAGGTGCGGTTCTCGACAATGCCGATGAGTTAAAATGCGTCGGTCGCTTGGGCGTTGGGCTCGATAACATCGATATGGATGAATGTGGCACAAAAGATATCGCTGTTTATCCAGCGACAGGCGCAAACTCTGATTCGGTCGCTGAACTTGCCATTGGCGGTATGTTCGTGATGCTTCGGAATGCTTATCATGCGACGCCGTCTGTCGTAGACGGGAGTTGGCCTCGTATGCAGATGATGGGCCGCGAAGTCATGGGCAAAACACTCGGTATTGTTGGCTTAGGTTCTATCGGTAAAGCACTCGCGTGGCGTGCCAAGGGGTTGGGCATGACCGTCGTTGCGTGGGACCCATACATCAATGCTGACAATCCACAATGGGAGGAACACGGTGTTGGATTTATCGCGACCTTAGAGGAATTGGTTGCTGCCGCTGATGTGGTTTCGGTCCATGTCCCTCTTACGGATGAAACCCGCGATATGTTTGATGCGGCGTTGATCGCCCAGATGAAATCCGATGCGCTTTTGTTTAACTTGGCCCGTGGTGGCATTGTGAACGAAACGGACTTGGTCGCTGCCCTTCGCGAAAATCAAATTGGCGGGGCATTTCTGGATACATTTGAAGTCGAGCCCGTGAGCGCCGATAACATTTTTAAAGACGTGCCTAATTTGATATTGGCCCCGCACGTTGGTGCGCGAACTGTCGAGGCCGATGATCGCGTGTGCACAATGATTGCCGATGCTGTCGCCAAACATTTGAAAGCAGAAGGATAGACCATGTCTAAATTGTCTCTAGATGAACTGCATCAATTGGCGGTCGATGTTTTGGTCGCGGCCAAAACGTCACCTGAAAATGCAACAGCTGTTGCTCGCGCTTTGGTTAAGGCAGATGCGGATGGCATTCCATCCCACGGTGTTTCCCGATTGCCTGCGTATGCGGATCAGGCCATGGCTGGAAAAGTCGATGGCTTCGCCACACCAGATATCTCCTTCCCAGCGAAGGCCTCGATACGTGTGGATGCGCGATCTGGCTTTGCGTACCCTGCGATTGAACAAGCGCAGGCGACTGCGCTAGAGCATATCAAAGAAATGGGCATCCTGGGTGTCGCGATTGGCAATTCACATCACGCCGGTGTTGCCGGGCATCACGTCGAAGCCTTTGCTGACAAAGGTTATATCGCACTTGGATTCTCGAACTCGCCAGCGGGTATCGCACCGTGGGGTGGGAACCGTGCGATTTATGGAACGAATCCCGTGGCGTTTGCGTGCCCTGTACCTGGAAAACCATCTATCGTGGCAGATTTCTCCACGTCTAAGGTTGCGCGCGGTAAGATAAAACTTGCGGCGGATAACGGCGACAGTATTCCTGAAGGTTGGGCCGTCGATGCTGAGGGGAAACCAACCACTGATGCAGCGGCCGCAATGGGTGGCTCGCTCCTGCCGATGGGCGATGCCAAGGGTGCTGCATTGGTCATGATGGTCGAGATTTTGGCTGCCACGTTAACAGGCTCCAATCATGGGTTTGAGGCATCGTCATTCTTTGATGACAAGGGTGGCCCGCCGCATATTGGGCAGTTTTTCATCGTCATTGATCCTACTGGGTTCTCTGGTGGCGCATTCACAGAACGCCTCGGTGTGTTGACGATGGCTATTCTCGATCAACCAGGAACGCGCTTACCGGGTGCCCGTCGTATAGGTATCCGTGATGACTCCCACAATATGGGCGTTGATATCCCGGATGGTTTGTTGGCGCAATTACGGGAACGAGCCTCGTAAGAGCCTAAAACTTTGGTTTATATATTAAGGGCCAGGACGTAAAAAATTGTTCCAGAGAGGCTTTGCGGTCTGAAATTTTGCCGTTAAAGTTGTCATCAGACGGAGGTGGATGATGACCAGAGCAATGTTAAGAACATGGGGCTGGGGGGCCTTTCTTATCCTGACGGTCGCTTTGGCAGGACCGCATACTGCACGTGCGGATATTTCTGACGAAGCAAAGGCATTCATAGGCAAATTATCAGACGAAGTTATTGAAAAACTTACTGATCCAGACCTTCCTTTGGAACAACAAGAAGAGCGTTTCAAAGGAATCGTTACAAAATATATTGCGTTTAAGAGCATATCGCGCTGGGTCTTAGGTCAACGCCATTGGAAGCGCGCGAGCGAAGAGCAACGAACGGAGTACATGCGCCTTTACGGGGATCTCATGGTCGCCACTTATGCGCACCGGTTCCAAGGTTACTCCGGTGAAAAATTAGAGGTCACAAAAGCGCGTGTCATCGACGCCAATCAGGCGTTAGTCGAAAGTAAGATCGTGCGTGAGGGGGCAGACAAGCCACTCATCATCAATTGGCGTGTACGCGGGGCTAATGGAACGTATCGTATCATTGATATCATGGTCGAAGGGTTGAGCATGTCTCAGACTCAACGATCTGAGTTCAAGTCATTCATGCGCTCAAATGGTGGCAACATGGACGCACTGCTTGCTAATTTGAAAGAACGCCTTCAAAAAGCTCGTTCGGATCGGCAGCTTGCACAAAAAGGTACGTCCCAATAACCGGAAAGTCCCAACCTGTCGCGAATAGCGGTGTTGAAACACCCTCTGGTAAAGATGCTGACTACGAGAATTTTCCGGTCGGTTCTTTCTTGTTGCCAGCCCGTGCGCGACCTCATGTCGCTGTGTTCTATCGATACGCAAGAGCGATAGATGATATTGCTGATAATCCAGATTTACCTGCTCCCGAGAAGATCGCCCGGCTAGAAGGTTTTGCTGCTGCAATCAACGGCGAGACCACAGAAGATGCATATGAAACAGGGACACGTATGCGCGAGAGCCTGCTGGAATCTGATGTGCCATTACAGCATTGCCTCGATCTGATAGACGCATTCAAACAAGATGCAATCAAGAACCGTTACGATGACTGGGATGACTTGATGCATTACTGTATTAGATCTGCAGCGCCCGTGGGACGGTATCTCGTGGATTTAACGGGTGGTTCGAAATCAGGGTACGCTTCTTCAGATGCCCTCTGCAATGCACTACAGGTCATCAATCACCTGCAGGACTGCAAAGATGACTTTGAGACAATGGATCGCGTTTACTTGCCGATGGATTGGATGAACGCAGCTGGTGCATCGGTGGATGATCTAGCCGGTGCATACGCACCGCCTGAATTACGTCAGGTGTTGGATCAGTGCATCACAGCAAGCCACGTGCTTATGAATCAAGCCATGAGTCTTCCACAAGATGTCATCAGCCGCCGCTTATCTATGGAATCAGCTGCCATCATTCATATTGCGAATGGGTTATTGAAGAAATTGTCGATCAAAGATCCTATTGCGACGAGGGTTGAATTGAGCAAGTTCCAATACGCAGGCTGCGTCGTTCGCGGCGCGATCAACGGTATGTTTGCTTAACTGATGACGATACTACTGATCTTGTCGACTATGTCGCTCATGATTTGGTTGTATCTGACGCTTTTCCATGGACGCTTTTGGCATGCGGACCAGAGATTGGCTGATGAGATTTCCGAACTTTCAGAATGGCCCGGTGTGACTGTTGTGATCCCTGCACGGAATGAAGAGAAAACAATCAATCGCACGGTGCGCTCGTTGCTAGATCAACGGTACGGTGGAACGTTATCGATTATCGTCGTCAACGATAACAGTGATGATAGCACCGAAGCAGAGGCACTATCGGCGGCTTTGACGTCTGAAGAAAAACAACGACTGAATATCCTCACGGGTCAGGTGTTAAAAGAAGGTTGGACCGGAAAAATGTGGGCGGTCTCGCAAGGTATCGCCGCAGCCGATGCATCCGAGTACATCTTATTAACAGACGCGGACATCGAACATGAACCGAATAGCGTGCAAAAGTTGGTCACCAAAGCCGAAATCGAAGGACTAGGCCTTGTTTCGCAAATGGTTCGGTTGGAGTGCACATCGTTGTGGGAGAGACTGCTTATTCCTGCTTTTGTGTATTTCTTTCAAAAACTTTATCCGTTCTCCCGTGTGAACGATCCGGACAACCGACTTGCCGGGGCGGCAGGCGGCTGCATGTTGGTCAGACGCGAAGATCTTGATGCCGCTGGCGGCATCGAACGTATCAAAGACAAGGTTATTGATGATTGTTCGTTGGCAGCCATCATTAAGCCCGTTCGTCCGATCTGGTTGGGGTTAACTGAACACACGAGGAGTATTCGCCCCTATGATGATTTAGCCAGTATTTGGGGCATGGTTGCGCGAACAGCTTATGTGCAATTGCGGTTTAACCCACTGTTGTTGTTGGGTACCATCATTTCGATGGTGCTGATCTATTTGTCGCCAGTTAGCGCAATCGTTATGGGAATTTGGGCGCAGGATGGCGCACTATTGATGCTAGGTGGCACAACCTGGCTTATCATGTGGTGGACTTTTTTACCTACACTGGATTTGTACAATAAATCCGCGTTTTGGGGCGTTTTGTTGCCTTTATCTGGGTTTCTATACACCTTGATGACCATTGATTCCGCCCGTCGGCACTATCTTGGGCGCGGGGGTGCGTGGAAGGGGCGCACCTACACCAAGCTCAAGAAAAGCTGAATGGTGACGCTGCGCCCTGGGTGGTGTAATCAGTGCACATGACCGAGCTTCCTAAAATCCCTGTCGACCCAAGCTTGCCGTTATCGTCACCGGATGCGTATGTTGAAGCGATGGTTAAACGGGCAGGCACTTCCTTTTTTTGGGGGATGCGCCGACTGGAACCTGCGCGTCGGCGGGGCATATTTGCGGTGTACGCATTCTGTCGCGATGTTGACGACATTGCAGATGGAGATTTACCGCTTAATCAAAAAATTGAATTGTTGGCTGCATGGCGAGATGAAGTCGGACGTATTTTTGATGGCAGCGCCAGTCACCCGATTTCCGTGACGATCATAGAGGCGCTCAATAAGTTTGATCTTAAATATCAAGATTTTATCGATGTCATCGATGGTATGGAAATGGACGCCCATCCAAAAGTCCGCATCAAAGATATTGATGAACTGGAGCTATATTGTGATCGGGTCGCATGTGCGGTGGGCAGGTTATGCGTGCCGATTTTCGGGCTCAAACACCAAGAGGGTATAGAGTTATCTCGAGCACTTGGGCTCGCATTGCAATTGACCAACATTCTCAGGGATATCACCGAAGATGCTGGTCGTGATCGTGTATACTTACCTGCTGACTTATTGAAGGAAGCTGGCACCGATGGAGACGCGATTGAAGATGTTCTAACAGCGCCAAAATTGCCTGATGTATGCGAATCTCTGGCCGCCCGAGCGGGCGCCTATTTCGAGAAAGCACGAGAAATCATTTCGAACGCAGACCCCAATGCGGCAAGACCTGCATTGATGATGATGGAAGTTTATCATCGCGTTTATCTGCGTTTGTTGAAACGTGGATGGAACGACCTAAATCAGGACGTGGGCCTTTCAAAGTTCAGCAAAATCCTGATTGCGCTCCGATATGGGTTATTCAGCTGATGCCAAGGAAATTCTATGTCATCGGTGCCGGGATGGCCGGGCTTGCTGCGGCGACAAAGTTGGCAGAGGCAGGAGAAATTGTCGAACTGATTGAGCAATCACCGCGTCCCGGGGGGCGTTGTCGCAGTTTTTTTGATGCTATACTTCAGGCCGATATCGACAATGGCAATCACTTGGTGATGAGTGGCAACACAGACGCGATGACGTATCTGTCTCGTATCCAGGCCATGGATAGCGTTGAAATTCTGCCAGCCAAGTATCCGTTTATTGACATGAAAACAGGCCAATCGTGGACCATTGACCTGGGAACGGGACGGGTGCCTTGGTGGCTATTTTCCAAGAATCGTCGAATACCTGGCACCCGTATTTCTGAATATTGGCGCAGTAGAACGCTGATGACTGCAGACGATAATCAGACAATTGCAGATGCCCTTGGCGGTACCGGTGAATTGTATGAACGCTTTTGGAAGCCATTTTCTATCGCTGTATTGAACACAGAGCCAGAGGCTGCTGCGGCGTCATTGATGAAACCAGTGATTACAGAAACATTGGCTAAAGGTGGATTGGCATGCCGTCCGGTGTTGGCCAAAAGGGGGCTAGGCTATAGTTTTGCTGAACCCGCTATTGCGTTTTTGCAGAGTAGGAACGCTCGAATTCATATGGGTAAGCGTTGTAGGGATGTTGTTATATCGGACGGTCGAGTATCCACACTCGTATTTGAAGATGAGGAGATCCTTGTTGGGGGCGATGATGTCGTTATTTCCGCAGTCCCCCCGCATGTGGCGAGCGAACTATTCGAGATCCCGAATCTGCCAAACGAATATCGGCCCATCCTTAATATTCATTTTCACTTGGAAACGGCCCCTAATGTGGCGCCAATAACGGGCATGCTGGGCAGTATCGCTGAATGGTTGTTCTGCCGTGGCAATATGCTGTCTGTTACAGTCAGCGCGGCTGAGGCACATATAGACCTCTCGGCACAGGTCATTTCAGAGAGGGTTTGGCGTGAGATATCGTCATTCCTAGAGATGGACTCGGATCAGGTGCCACCTTCACGTGTGATTAAGGAAAAGCGGGCGACAATAGCGCAAACGCCACCAATTGTTGCCAATCGTCCGAAAATAGCCACATATTCAGATAATTTATTGTTGGCTGGTGATTGGACGGATACCGGCTTGCCTGCGACAATAGAGGGGGCAATCCGTTCAGGTCATATTGCAGCTGCGAAATGCTTGAACGTATGACGATTTTTTGACACAACTTCCAATGTGACTCGGGTCATAGATGATAAGATCAGTCGCAAATAAATTCATCCGTAGTACTAAGGTTGAACGATCATTTTGTCAGTTCCGAAGCGCAAAAATATTGATGTAGCAAATGACCATTTGGGTCACGTCGAAGAGGTCGTTGCCAAATCCCGTCAATGGATGATGGAGCGGCAGCAGGATGATGGCCACTGGGCGTTTGAGTTGGAAGCCGATGCGACCATTCCAGCTGAATACATCATGCTTAATCATTACCTTGGCGAGCCGAATGACGAAGTAGAGCAAAAGCTAGCGATATATCTGCGCCGAATCCAAGAAGATAAACATGGTGGTTGGCCACTCTATCATGATGGTGATTTTAACATTAGCGCGTCTGTAAAGGCATACTATGCGCTGAAAATGGCAGGAGACGACCCAGACGCGCCCCATATGCAGGCTGCGCGTAAAGCGATTCTAGCTCATGGCGGTGCGGCCAAAGCCAATGTTTTTACCCGGATCGCGCTAGCACTATTTGGTCAAGTGCCTTGGCGTGCCGTTCCAGTGATGCGTGCTGAAGCATTGATGATGCCAAAGTGGGCACCTTTTCATATCGACAAAGTGTCATACTGGTCACGTACCGTCATGGTCCCGTTGTTGATTTTGGCTGTGCTAAAACCCCAGGCAAAGAATCCCAGAAACATCTCGATTGATGAATTGTTCATCACGCCAGCGAATGACGAGCGTGACTACATGGTCAATCCGACAGGACATTGGATGGGGAGCTTGTTCCTGGGGATCGATCGATTAACTCGGGTCTTTGAACCTTTGTTTCCATCAGGGATAGAGAAAAAAGCTATCAAACGGGCACTCGATTTTATTGGGCCGCGTTTGAACGGCGAAGATGGTTTGGGCGCGATTTTTCCCGCCATGGCAAATACTGTTATGGCCTTTGACGCGTTGGGTTATGCCCGGGATCACCCGGATTATGTTATTGCCCGTCAGTCCATTGATAAGCTTTTGGTATTTCACGGTGACGAGGGATATTGCCAGCCTTGTTTGTCACCTGTTTGGGATACAGCGCTAGGCGGACATGCCCTCATGGAAGCGGGTGCCGATATGGCGGATAAGGCTTTTGTCGCTGCGACAGATTGGCTTGCCAACGAGCAGATTTTAGATGTTGAGGGTGACTGGGCTGTGAAGCGCCCAGGATTGCGGCCGGGTGGCTGGGCATTTCAATACAAGAACGACTTCTATCCCGATGTTGACGATTCTGCCGTCGTCGGTGCATTGCTGCATCGGGCAGATCCAGAACGCTATAAGACTCAAATCGCTCGAGCCGAGGAATGGATACTAGGCATGCAGTCGAGCAATGGGGGGTGGGGTGCATTCGACATCGACAATGAGCATTTTGTTCTTCAGCACATTCCATTTGCCGATCATGGCGCATTGTTAGACCCACCGACAGCAGATGTAAGTGCACGTTGTTTGTCGTTCTTGGCCCAAATTGGCCACAAAAAGGATAGCACCTCGATCAAGCGGGGGATCGAATATCTGAAGAATGAACAAGAGCAAGATGGCTCATGGTTTGGTCGCTGGGGCAATAATTACGTCTACGGGACTTGGTCGGTTTTGTGTGCCTTAAATGCGGTCGGCGAAGATATGAACGCAGAATACGTGCAGCGTGCCGTTGAGTGGATCAAAGGTAAGCAGCAGGCCGATGGAGGATGGGGCGAAGACTGCGCAAGTTATTGGCAGCATCGTCGCGATGAGGTGAAAACCTCCACCCCATCACAAACGTCCTGGGCCGTTTTAGGATTGATGGCGGTGGGTGAATTCGACAGCGAGGCCGTGCAAGACGGTATTGATTATCTGATGAATGCACCGCGCGATGGCGGGGACTGGCATGAGGAGTATTTCAACGCAGTCGGTTTCCCCCGAGTGTTTTACCTTAGATACCATGGGTATAGCGCGTATTTCCCACTTTGGACGTTGGCCCGCTATGCAAATCTGTCTCGGTCGAACGAGCGTTCACCGAAGTACGGAATGTAGTTTCTGATCATGCCGGTTATCGGCGTCATTACAGGTGTTCATACAGAAGCTGCATCACTTCGATCATTGAGCGGCCATCCACACTCCCCGATCATCCGCTTCTCTGGCGCGCGGCCGCTGGTTGCGGCTGACTCCGTTGATGAACTTCTGAACCTTGGTGTTGATGGCATCTTAAGTTTTGGGAGTGCGGGGGCTTTAAAAGCCAGCCTCGGACCGGGTGATTTAGTGGTAGGACGGGAAGTTGTTAATGCCAGCGGAAAGTCCTGGCCGTGCGATCAAGTGTGGCGAGGAAACCTTGAAAAAGCACTGGGTACCGAAAGCACTAAAGTTTTTGGTAGCGATGGCTTAGTAAGTATAAAAGCCAAAGCGCGGATTGGTTCTGAAACTCAAGCATCAATCGTTGATATGGAAAGCCATATTGTTGCACCTAAGGCAGCAGCAGCGGGAATTCCTTTCGCTGTTCTTAGATCGGTCGTTGATCCATTATATTTTGAAATACCAAGATGGGTTGCGGATAGCGTTCGCCCCAATGGCACGATCAGTTATTTGCCACTAATTTCAGGCATGTGCATGTTCCCATGGCACATTGGCCGCTTGGCCTCGCTTGGGGGATACAATAAACGCGCGATGGAGAGTTTAAGCAGCGCGGTCCGAGTCGTTGGTCCCGGCCTCGGCCTTTTCACGCTCTAGGCGTTCCGACATCCGTTCAACCAAGTTCTCAAATACGAATTCGGCAGGGCGTTGATTGTCTAAAGAAATCTCAGGCGCCATGGGCTTTTCAGTCTCAATACCCTTGAGAAAGACTTTGAGAGTCCGCAATGGATGCTTCACGGTATCCATCACGGCCGTGGGTTCGTACCCACAATGGACCATGCAATCAGCGCATTTCTCGTAATTGCCAGTGCCATACTTGTCCCACTCTGTGTCTTCCATAAGCTCTTTGAAGGTTTTTGCGTATCCTTCACCCAGAAGATAACAAGGTTTTTGCCAGCCAAATATGTTGCGCGTTGGGTTGCCCCATGGCGTGCAATGATACTCCTGGTTGCCTGCTAAGAAATCCATGAAAAGCGTCGACTGGCTAAAACGCCATTTCTTGTCGCCTTTTAGGCGGAAAATGTTACGAAACAGTTCCTTGGTTTTCCCGCGGTTCAGAAAGTGCTCTTGGCTTGGTGCGCGCTCATATGCATAGCCGGGCGAAACCGTGATGCCTTCGACTTGCAGTTCATCAGTACAGAAATCAAAGAACTCTGCACATTCTTCAGCGGTCATTTGATTAAACAAAGTGCAATTCACATTGACGCGAAAGCCACGCCTCTTAGCTTCTTTGATCGCAGCGACAGCTCGCTTGAATGTCCCTTTTTGGGCGACGGCTTCGTCGTGATGATGTTCTAAACCATCGAGATGGACCGAGAATGTCAAATAAGGCGACGGGGTAAAATCATCTAATCGTTTCTGCATCAGTAGCGCATTGGTACACAGGTAAACGAACTTTTTCCGTGCAACGATACCTTCAACGATTTGCTTGATCTCCTTGTGGATTAAAGGTTCTCCACCAGGGATCGACACAATCGGTGCACCGCACTCGTCCACGGCGTCCAGACATTCTTCAAGGCTTAGTCGCTTATCCAAGATGTCTTTGTCGTAATCAATTTTCCCGCAACCAGGGCAGGCCAGATTGCACTTGAATAGTGGCTCCAACATCAAAACCAGGGGATACTTTTTGACACCGGCCAAGCGTTGCTTAAACACATACGCGCCGACGCGCGCCTGTTGGATTAGTGGAACGGCCACATCAATCTCCTAGTGCCGAAGAGGCAGGAACATCCGCCAGTTGAGACGGAATTTTAAATACGACATTTTCCTCGACGCCATCATGATTGCGGACGACAGCCCCTCGGATTTCGCTGATTTTTTTAACCACACCTTGGACGAGTTCTTCCGGGGCCGAGGCGCCTGCAGTTAAACCGACTTTTTGAATGCCATCCAACCACTCAACTTTGATCATGGATGCATCATCAATTAAATACGATGGCGTGCCGTATTCGGCACCCATTTCCGCCAACCGGTTTGAATTCGAACTATTTTTCGCGCCGACCACAAGAACCAAATCAACCGACGCCGCCAATTCGCGTACTGCCTGTTGTCGGTTTTGCGTTGCATAGCATATGTCTCTCACGTCCGGCCCAATGATATTCGGGAACCGTTCCTTTAGCGCGTTAATCGTTGCCCGTGTCTCGTCAACTGACAGTGTCGTTTGGGTCACGTATGCGAGCTTGTCTGGGTCGTCGACGTCGAGCGTGGCGACATCCTCAGGTTCGCTGACCAGCAAAACTCCACCCGGTATACGGCCCTGTGTGCCCTCGACCTCTGGGTGACCACGGTGTCCGATTAAGACAACCTGACGATCTTTTTTTGCGTGATTTTGACCCTCTTTATGAACCTTGGACACCAATGGGCAGGTGGCATCAATTACAGGGAGGTCACGTTCCTTCGCCTCGATCTCAACTTTTTCTGCTACACCATGCGCACTGAAGATTGTGACCGCGCCATCCGGAATTTCGTCAACTTCATCGACAAAAACGGCACCTTTGGACCGCAAGGACTCAACGACATGCTTGTTGTGCACAATTTCGTGACGCACATAGACGGGCGGGCCATATTTGGTTAGGGCGCGCTCAACGATCTCAATGGCGCGTTCCACACCCGCACAAAAACCACGCGGATTGGCTAGTATAATCTCGATTGGTTCACTCATATCCGAACGTCCTGGTTCATCGTGGAAATTGGCGCCGCTTTCGGCTGCCGCCGGGTGTAAAACTATAAGTAATATTAAACCGATGGCGATCAATGCGTGTTTACCCTTTTTAATAAGTTTTTTCCATGGAAATTTAGGCGTCTGGATGCTTCTGTGTGCCTTTTGAGTGTCTACGGCTGTCAGGATGAATGTATTGAAGCTCAACGAGGGGCCCCACTTGGTAACTGGCGCAACTGGTTTCGTCGGTTCAGCGGTGGCGCGTGCCTTAATCGCGAGGGGCTGCAAGGTTCAGGTTCTTTCTCGCCCAAACAATGATCGGAGAAATTTGCGGGGTCTAAATGTTGAGGTGGTGGAAGGAGATTTATTGAAACCCGAGACACTTCACCCGGCGCTGGAGGGATGTCGTGGGCTGTTTCACGTGGCAGCTGATTACAGGATTTGGACGCGCGATATTCCTGGAATGTTTGCAGCCAACGTTGATGGTACACGTGCAATTTTGCAAGCGGCATCAGATGTCGGCGTTGAGCGCGCGGTTTATACATCAAGTGTTGCGGTGCTGGGTATAGACCCCACTGGCGCGCCGGCCGATGAGAGTACGCCAGTGAGTTTTGAGGACATGGTTGGCGTCTACAAACAGTCTAAGTATCGAGCAGAAGAAGCCTGCAATGAAGTCATTGTGAAAACAGGCCTAGACTGCGTGATCGTCAATCCGTCTACGCCGATTGGTCCGCATGACGTGAAGCCGACGCCGACGGGAAGAATTATTGTCGAGGCTGCGACCAACAAAATGCCAGCCTATGTCGATACAGGTTTAAACGTGGCACACGTCGAAGACGTCGCTCAGGGGCATTTATTGGCCTTTGAAAAGGGAGAGAAGGGACGGCGGTATGTCCTTGGCGGCGACGATATGACACTCAGAGATATCTTGCTCACGGTTGCTGAGGTCGCAAAATCGCGCCCGCCAAAATTCCAAATCCCGCGCGGTCCGATTTACCCGCTGGCATACATTGCTGAGGCCTGGTCGAACCTGACTGGCATTGGAGAGCCATTTGTCACAGTTGATGGTCTTAGGATGTCAAAAAAGAAGATGTTTTTCTCGAGCGGCCGTGCGGAACGGGAACTGGGCTACAAGCACCGCGCCGGAGAGTTGGCTATCCGTGATGCGGTGAATTGGTTTCAAGAAAACGGGTATTTGTCTAACGCTTAACGAGCCTTTAGATACATCGCGAGAGTAGCTATTTTGTTTCAGGAGTATCCATGCGAGCAATAATACTAGCCGCTGGGGTCGGCAGCCGTTTGTTCGGGGATGATCGGACGCAGCCACCAAAGTGCCTTATAGAATTTAATGGCAAGAGCTTGCTAGCACGCCACATTGAATTGCTGCGGGCTCTTGGTGTTGATGGTCTGACGCTGGTCGTTGGATATCGTAAAGACCTAGTATGCGTCGAGGCATTACATAGCGCACCCGAGGGCTATGTCGAGATCGTTGAGAACCCAATGTACCGCGGGGGGAGTCTGATATCGCTATGGCAAGCACGTCACGCGCTGCGATCTGCGAACGAGACATTATTCATGGATGCGGACACATTGTATGACCCCGCGTTGCTAAAACGTTTGGTCGAAAGCCCGATTCCAAGTGCGTTTTCATATGATCAAGCGTTGGACGAGGGGGAAGATCCAGTGCGCCTATGCCTGAGGAATGGCGAGATTGCAGATTTTGGGAAACAAATTGTTGGACAATTCGACGCGATCGGCGAATGGCCTGGCTTTACCAAGTTTTCTCCTGAAACGGGCGCCAAATTGGCCGCTAGTCTAGAGCGGCATATCGAGGCTGGGAATTTGATGGCGCCTTACGAGGATGCTATGCGGGATGTCATTCTTGGTGAGCGTGAAGGTACTTTTGGTATTGTCGACATTTCCGATTTGAGATGGGTCGAAATAGATTTCCCGGACGATCTGCAAAAAGCCAACGAAGAAATCTTACCGACTCTGTCGGACTAAACGCGAAACACGTAATCCTTGTCGGGATCTCGATCGATGTCCGGTGGGAAATTTTTGTGCTTGTCGGCGTAATACTGCTCCAGATGATCACCTGCTGATGCACGATTATATGTGGCGTAGTAAATCCGGCGGATTTGGTCGCTCATATTTGGATCGGACCCATGTGGCGCAAAAGAGTCGAAGAAAACCACGTCACCGGGTTCTGTCGGTACGGGCACGAAGTCCATCCCTTCGATTTCCTCATCTCTCATGGGTTCCCATGATTTTGATAGGCCCGATGTATGATGGCCCGACACAAGCTTAAGGCAGCCATTTTCCAACGTGGCTTTATCGATGCTGACTAGGGCAGAAATAAAAAAATCAGCGTAATAGTCCCAGCCTGCTTGACTGTCCTGGTGAGGGGCAAAGCCTCCTCCGCCGGGCATCTTAAAATTGACTTTCTCTTTAAAAAGGGTTGCAGGCTCTCCAAGTAGTTGTGCCACGGGGGCTTTGAGCGCATTCGACAGTTTCTCGAACCCATCATGAAATGGCGCAATTTTCTCGATGCGTGAGACGATTTTGCTACCATCTTTTTGGCTTCGTTCGTGAAAAATCCAGTGTCGCCCAGACTCTTCTGGCATAGCCAAAACTTCGTCGGTCCACTTCGAAATTATCGCCATGTCCGATGGATCAAACGCGGCACGTTTCACCAGATAACCATCCTGCTTGAAACTGCTTATGTCGTCTTGATTCAATTCAGGAATCTTCAGCATATTCGCCCGCCACCTAAACATCATTGATTATCGTATAGTCCTTGTTGTTTTCTATGTCACGTTTGGCGAGATCGTGACTTGAGGCCATGTCGCAACAGGGCTACGAATGAGCTCCTGGATTTTTCGCGAGTCTATTAAATGACTGACGCCCGCACTTTTCTATCAGAGGCCAATGCCAATGGTTTCGATTTCTTTACGGGCGTACCGTGCTCGTTTTTGACACCGTTAATCAATGCGACAATCGAGGACACTGATTCGACTTATGTGGCGGCCGCTAGCGAAGGCGAGGCCGTGGCTATTGCATCCGGGGCATGGTTGGCAGGCCGTAAGACCGCTGTGATGTTTCAAAACTCTGGTCTTGGTAACGCAGTAAATCCACTCACTTCACTGAATTACCCGTTCCGAATTCCGACATTGATCATTTGCACCTGGAGGGCGGGGCCTGGTCTAAAAGATGAACCACAACACGAACTGATGGGCGAAATCACGCCAGAATTGTTCGACACCATGCGCATCCCGCACATGCCGTTTCCCAAAGGGAACGATGCCGTCGGAGCTAGTTTAATGCGCGTTTCTGAGTTGATGGAGACATCAGGATTGCCTGTTTCTTTGATTATGCAAAAAGGGGATGTCGATCCTTACGAATTGACGGGTGGCACCGTTTCTTTGGATGCTCGTAACGGTCAAGTCATGGACCACCGAATCGGTAAAACACAAGTGACACGGTATTCCGTTCTGGAAGAATTGTTAAAGGAGATATCCGACGACACGGCTGTTGTTGCGACAACAGGAAAGTGCGGCCGTGAACTCTTTACGATAAGTGACCGTCCCCAACATCTTTATCAGGTTGGTTCGATGGGGTGTGCGGCGGGGATGGGTTTGGGCGTCGCCCTGAACGCGCCAAACCCCCTTGTCGTGATTGATGGCGACGGGGCGTTGATGATGAAAATGGGGACTTTGGCTACGATTGGTGCTTATGCTCCGGCAAATTTGACTCATGTCGTCTTGGACAATGGTACGTACGATTCCACAGGTGGACAGCCAACAGTTTCGCCAAATGTCGATTTTGCGTCAGCAGCTATTGCGTCGGGTTATGCGCGTGGATATCGCTGCGATGATCTTGCGGGCTTTGATGATGCCTTTGCTGAAGCGCAGGCCGCCAAGGGCCCTTCCTTAATCCATATGAAAATTTTGCCAGGCTCATTGAAGGATTTGGGACGTCCGACCATTTCTCCGGCCGAGGTCGCGCAACGATTTAGATCGTTCTTAGCAGATAACTCCGCTGCCGGAGCCCGCCGTTGAGCCAGCCGATCAAAGACGCTATCGGATCCTTTATCGGACGTGTCGTTGCCTTATGTGTGACGCGCGCTTGGGGCACGATTATTTTTGCTCTGGTGATCACGATTGCAGCTTCGTTCCATCTTGCCACGAACCTCAAGATAAACACGGACAACGAGGATATGTTGTCCGAGGAACTGCAGTTTCGCCAAAACGCCATCGCAATTGATCGTGCCTTTCCTCAATTGGACGATACGATGTTGATCGCCTTGGAAGCGGAAAATTCCGATATTGTCGATGAAAAAACCATCACGCTTGTTGACGCCCTGAAACAGCAAGGCTCCATTTTTGAAGAAGTGTTCTCACCCGCCAGCGATCCGTTTTTTCGCGAAAATGGATTGTTGTTTATAGATGTCGAGGAGCTAGACGATCTATATCTCCGATTGGCCGCTGCGCAGCCCTTCTTAGGCACATTATGGCAGCAGCCAAATTTGGCTGGGCTATCAGATATTACTGAGTTGATTGCCGATGCGACCGATTTGGATAACGCAAACTTGTCGGAAGCCGGTCGTGTGTTTAGTAAGATGGCCGAAGTGATCCAGGCCGTACGTGCTGACGAGGCAAAACAGTTGGTTTGGTCTGAGGTGTTGCTCGGGCGTGAAAAATCGGATGGCCTGCAATATCGATTGATCTCGGTGAAACCGAAACTGGATTATGCATCTTTGCAACCGGCCGCACGCGCGAAGGATGTGATTTATCAGACCGCGACCGCACTGGGGCTAGAAAAATCCGGTGTTTCAGTGAGCCTGACTGGCGGTGCCGTTCTTCAGGACGATGAGTTGAAGAGTGTCGAACGCGGTATGGGCCTGGCAGGGATTATCTCTCTCGTTGTTGTAACACTGGTCCTCTGTATTGGGCTTCGTTCTATCGGCATGATGGTGGCCCTTTTATTCACGTTAGTTATTGGTCTTATTTGGACTGCAGCAATAGCCATCATTTGGGTCGGGGAGTTTAATCTGATCTCGGTCGCGTTTGCGGTTTTATTTGTTGGTCTTAGTGTTGATTTCGGAATCCATTTTTCACTTAGATCGTCAGAATTCGTAAAGCAACAGAGCGATTGGCTGAGGGCACTTTCGGATGGAGCCAAAAGCGTTGGTCCATCACTGCTGTTTTGTGCCATTACGACAAGTATCGCATTTTTTTCTTTTCTGCCGACGTCTTACCAGGGATTGGCTGAGTTAGGCTTGATCGCAGGCATTGGCATGTTTGTCGCATTGGTGACCAATCTGACAGTATTACCTGCATTGCTGAGGATATTCGTCCGGCGTGCCCCACGTCATCATACTGCTATATCAGACGGTGCAACTGAACGACGCAGCAAGAAAACAGCTGGTATTGTTCTCGCCGTAGCAACGATTTCACTGGCAGTGTCGTTATGGGTCGCAAAGGACGTTAGGTTTGATTTCGATCCGATGAATTTGCGTGACCCGGACGCGTCATCGATGCGGACACTGTTTGATCTGGCAGATGCTGGAAAAATAGAGCCATACACGGCCGATTTATTGGTCTCGGATATATCGAGGCTGCCGGAAATACGACGTCAGCTTGAAGCTGTCGAGAGTGTTGAGCGTGTGGAGAGCGTAGACGACCTAATTCCTATAAAACAATCGGACAAGTTTGCCATCATTGATGATATTGGATTGATCATTGGCCCATCATTCTTTGCACCACAGGGAAATATCAACACGCCTATTGAGCAGTTGATTGCAGCCGCTCAAAATCTGGAAATCAATCTCTCAAAGTTACAGGGGGATGAAATTCTTGGTGGGCCAGCCCAAGAGCTTCTGTCAGTTCTCTCAGAATTGTCATTGGATCAGTTGCCGCTCGTGAATCAGGCATTATTCAACGGCCTGCCGAGCCAATTGAGTCGTCTCAATGAATCATTGCAACCATCAGAGATTGCATTACGAACATTGCCGGATCATTTGCGTAATCGGTTTGTATCGCCTGATGGAATCGTTCGCCTAGAGATCGTGCCCGTGGCTGATCTCCGCAATCCTAAATCAATGGAAGACTTCGCAAGAGACGTGCAGGCGGTTGCGCCAAACGCGACAGGAGGACTTATTATTGTTGTCGAGGCTGGCAAGGCGGTCTTGGATGCATTTTTAGATGCTTTGATTTACTCGATCATCGGCATTGGGATTTTTCTTCTCATCACGCTACGACGTCTTTTGGACGTTCTATTAGTGTTTGCTCCAGTCGCTGTAGCTAGTGTTTGGGTATTGGCTGTATCCGCTTTGTTTGATCTGCCGTTTAATTTTGCCAACGTGATAGTTTTACCGTTGATATTTGGCCTCAGTGTGGATTTTGGCCTGCATTTGATTATTCGTGCCAGGGATCGTGAAGGTGGGATCAGTGCTCTTAAAACCACGACGCCTCGGGCTATTTTAATTAGCGCACTGACGACCCTCGGATCATTCGGTTCAATTATGTTGTCGGGGCATCCTGGCACGGCAAGCATGGGGATCTTGCTGACCATCGCGATCATCCTGAGTATGATTGCGATTTTGCTCGTATTGCCCGCTTTGATGACTCTCTTCCTTAGGGCAGAGCGTGTTCACCCAGATTAACAGGTCGTAATTTAGTTTTGGAGCAGCGACTCTTTTTGATCCGCAAGAACGCTTATAAGCGCATTGGCTCCACCATCTTTGAGCGTCTTTGAATATTCAGAGGCTTTCCTAGCCAACTCGCTAATTTTGCCGCCATCAAGTAAGACATCAATGATCTGCCAATTGCCGGCTTTTTCACGCAGCACATACGTGAACCCGATCATTTTTGATGATGTCTTGAGTTCTGTATCGACCAGTTTTAACCCTCGCGGTCCATCGCGGCTGGTGATCGTTTGAAATGAGCCATCAGTTAGGCCAGCATATTGATCGGCATAGGTCGCAATACTGAGATCTCTGAATGCTTGACGGAGCGCTGCACGCTCTGCCTCATTTGCCTTTCGCCAGTGACGTCCACTAATCGTTTTAATCATCACGTCGAAATTAAAAGCGTTATCCATGGTAGGTTGCAGGGCATCGTAACGCGCTTGATCGGTTTGGCCGGCTTGCTCATTAAGAATCTGCAACAAGGCACTATGGAATGACGTAACGACCTGGTCAGCTTCGGTGGCCGCCGACGATGCCGAAGGCATAGCAAATGGAAAAAATAACAGCAAAAAGCCGACAATGATTTTAGACATGAGAATTCCTCTGATGTGCGTTGAGTAACGCAACGCCATCACAAAAATGCAGCAGAAAGATGGCATTTATGACAGAAGTTGATCGGCCTTTTCATCGAGCAACGAGATGAGCGCCTCTATGCCGCCATTTTGGAGTGTCTGGCGATATTCGGAGATTCGCACTCGGAGTTCACTTATTCCTCCATTAACAATGACATCAATCAGACGCCAATCGCCCTCTCTCTTCTGCGTAACGTATGAAATCACTACTGCTTTCTCTTTTTTAGGGCTGTCCAATTCAGTATCGACGATTCTTAATCCCTGCTTCGCGTCACGTGTCCCGATAAATTTGAACTCTTCACCAGAATAACTGCTGAACAATGTTGCTAACGTTGCAATGCTCATGCGCGAGAATGAAGTTACCAAGCGTTTTCGTTGTTCCGGGGTCGCGGTTTTCCAATGATCTCCTGCGGATAGACCTGCCATCAATGGCAAGTTAAAAGCGTCTGACACAATGGGTTTGAGGCGCGTATATCGCTCTTGGACGGCTAGCGTTTCGGCCTCTTTCATCACTTCGAGTAAATTGGATTGGAATATTGCAACTCGATTTTCGGCTGTCTCTGAATGAGCGATCCCAGGTGCCTGCAAGGTAGCTAGAATCAACAGCGCAAAGAAACTCCGGCAAAACATTTTCATTCGAGATTGCTCCATTAAAGTCCGTCAGCTTGAAGTCAGCATATTAGTGTTAAAATACTGTTTTAAAACAGGGTTTGTAAAAATGTCACATTTATGGGGAAAAGGTCACAATCTGTGTTGCCCCGCAGTGGTTTCTCCGGTTACAAAGAGAGCTAACGGTATCCGATGATGGGTACCCAATTTTTTACAACGGGCGCGCCGGAGTTTATCGATACAGATGAATACCTTAAGACCTAAATTAAAATTGGCACTCGCTGCTTTCGTTGGCGTTATGCTGTCGGTTTCTTCGGTTCAGGCTGGCGATACAGATGACTTGAGTGCATTTGGCGGTTCCGCTTACCCGAACCTTTTGATTGATAGCGATTTTGCGTCAGGACCGCTTTACCCTGAGGAGCAAGGTCTTCTGCTTTTGGCGGATACCTCAACTGCGCTAATTGCGCAGGCTGATGAAGATGACGTCAACGACCCACTAGAGTCTATCAACCGGGCAATTTTTGGCTTTAACGAGTTCGTCTACGCCCTTCTGTTGGATCCGGTTGCGGATGCTTATAACAGTTTCTTGCCACATACCCTAAGAATGGCGATCAGCAACTTGCTAGATCATTTGTCTTCTCCGGTATCTCTCGTGAACAATTTGCTTCAATTAGAGGTCGATAGGGCCATGCTGATTGCTGGTCGTTTTGTGGTGAACACAGTCGCTGGCATGGGTGGTATCGCCGATGTTGCCGCTGGAATTGGCATGGAAGAACATAAGGAAGATTTCGGCCAGACCATGGGATATTACGGTGTGGGCGAGGGGTTTTATCTCGTATTGCCGCTGTTGGGACCTTCTAATCCGCGTGATGCCATTGGTCGATTCTTGGTTGATCCGTATTTTGATCCACTGGGGTTGTACTTGTCTAATACGGATCGCGACGCCGCGCGTTGGTCTCGTACAGGTTTGAGCGCTGTTGATGAGTATGCAGGTATCGTTGACGAGTTGCGCCAAGTGAAGAAGACGTCTGTTGATTACTATGCAGCGATCAGAAGCTTATACCGTCAGCGTCGTGCGACGCTGATATCGAACGGAAGTAACGATGATTTGCCTCCGATTCCAAATTATGACCTGAATTACGGTCTGGAAACTGACGGCGTCGCTGGAGTCAAATAGGATTTCGAAAAGGCTGTTTGTCAGCCTTTTCTTTTGCATAAATATAACAATAAATATTTGTAATATAAATTATTGAACACAATTACTATATAAAATAAAGAGTTTTACCAAGACTACATTTTTGAATGCACGAGGTGCGCAATGAGCAAAGTTTATATTATTCATGAAAATGGCGAGTGGGTCGCGCCACTAAGAGAGCGCTTAAAGGCGTTGCACACGCCCTTCGAGGAGTGGAATTTGGTGCACGGCACCGTTCCGATTGATGATGTGCCACCAGAAGGCATCTTCTACAATCGGATGAGTGCGTCTTCTTACACGCGTAATCACCGATTTTCTCCAGAATATGCCGCAGTGGTGATGTCTTGGTTGGAAGCCCACAACCGCACCATCGTCAATGATAGCCGTGCTTTGGCACTCGAGATCAATAAAGCTGCACAGTATCAAATTTTACGTGCTGCGGGCATCAAGACCCCGCGGACTGTTATTGCCGTCGGCAATGACGCGATCTTGGAGGCCGCTGATACCTTTGGTGAGGAGCCTTTGATCCTAAAACCGAACCGAGGTGGTAAGGGAGACGGTGTGCAGTTGTTTGAGAATGTTGGGCAACTCAAGCAATACATTAACGCGCCAGGATATGAGCCACCTGTCGATGGCATTTCTATGGTCCAGGAATACATTTATGCACCTGATCGATCCATCACGCGGGCCGAGTTCATTGGTGGTAGGTTCTTTTACGCTGTGCGCGTTGATACGTCTGATGGATTCGAGCTTTGCCCCGCTGATGTCTGCCAAATGCCAGGAGAGGCATCGGAGCCGATGTTTCGCTTGCTAGAAGGCTATGGAGAGCTTGGTGAACATGTGATTCGTGCTGCTGAGCAGGTATTGGCCGATAACGGGGTAAAAGTCGCTGGTATCGAGTTTATCCACGACGATGAGGGCGATCTGTATGCCTACGACATAAATACAAATACAAACTACAACTCTGATGCTGAGGCGGTTGCTGGTAAATTTGGTATGGAGCGGTTGGCTGGGTATCTAACAGAGTTACTGGATGCGCAATTCAGTTCTGCTGAACCATTGCTAAAGGCAAGTTAAGTCACTGATAACCCAAATTAAATTTACTTAATGTAGGGTTTTGAAGTGTTCCTAATACTTGACCTGTGGCCTTGGTTTTAGGTACTATGTGGAGAGATAGAGAGTGCTCATGACGAGGCTCTCAAGTGGTTCGACGTTTGTGAACTAACATTGGCTACGTTGCTCAGACAGAGGATGAGGCCCCGATGACCTACCAGACGCGTATTCACACGACCTGAATAAACTATAGCAGAGCGACATGTTCGCCTGCCTGATTGTGTGATCACGTTTCGGTGCTCAAAAGGCCGACTAAAGTAGGAAAAGGATTAAGCCATGGCGACATCATCAACGCTCCCATCGATTACCGAAGAAGGCGGACTTTCAAAGTACCTGCGGGACGTATGGAAGTACCCGATCCTAGAGAGAGAACAAGAATTTATGTTGGCGTGCCGCCTCCGCGACACTGGAGACGTAGACGCTGCGCATCAATTGGTCACATCGCATCTGCGTTTGGTTGCGAAGATCGCTATGGGGTATCGTGGTTATGGTCTCCCTGTTGCAGATCTTGTTTCCGAGGGCAGTATAGGTTTGATGAAAGCGGTTAAGAAATTCGACCCCGACCGCGGTTTTCGCCTTTCCACCTATGCAATTTGGTGGATTAAGGCTTCGATAACTGAATACGTTTTGAAGTCTTGGTCGATGGTCAAAATGGGTACCGTGTCGTCTCAAAAGAAATTGTTCTTTTCGTTGCGTCGCATGAAGAACCAACTGCAGATTATCGATAATGGTGAGTTGAATGGAGAGCAGACGCTTCAGCTTGCTGAGTCATTGAATGCGACCGAGCAAGAGGTTCAGCACATGAACCGTCGCTTGCATGCACGTGATTTCTCGCTCAATACACCTTTGTCTCATGTCGAGGAGGGAACAGAGTTCCAAGATACCCTTGTCGATGACCGCCCAACGCCTGAGGCTCTGGTTGGTGAAACCGAAGAATTTTCTTATCGCTCGGAAATGCTTGCGCGCGCGATGGACGATCTCCCCGAACGTGAGAAAAACATCCTTATTGAGCGGCGTCTCAAGGACGATCCGATTACCTTAGAACAACTCGGCGACCAGTATGGAATCAGCCGTGAGCGGGTTCGCCAGCTCGAAGTTCGCGCCTTTGAGAAGGTTCAAAAGGCGATGCAAGCAGAGATTGCGGCCTAAGCCACGTTTTTAATTCAGTGCAAATAATCCATCGGCGTTCTTGATCTCACCAGGTGTGATCAATTTCGCCGATGCAACCTTCACCGAATGCAGCTTGCCTTCGATTTTGGTCTCCCAAAAATGCAAAAAGCGCCGCAATTCAGGGAAATGGGGCGCTATATCGTGTTGTTGCCAGATAAATTCCTGCAGAAGCTCTGGATGATCGGGCATGTGGTAGATGATCTCTGCCGTTGTTAGCCGATACCCGTTCAGTTGCCGCTGCAGCGTACTCTCGTTGGAGCCAGATGTCTTATCTTTCATATGCTCACCTCTAAACATTTAAGACATGCCCAGTCTGCGATCTTTTTTTACAGGCTTCAATAAAAAATATATTAAAAACAATGTATTAACAGCCAGTTTGCGTGAGTGCTGCTAAAATTTGATGAGTGGAGCCAAAATTTTAGCGACCAAACACTTGACCTTGCGCGAGATAGGGTTATATACCGCGTAGCACTCGCAACATGAGAGTGCTAACAACTCAATCATCTACGTTCGCTTGAAGGAGGAACGCTATGAAATTCAGACCTTTGCATGATCGCGTGCTGGTCCGGCGCGTCGAGCAAGAGGAAAAAACAGCAGGGGGGATTATCATTCCTGACACTGCTCAAGAGAAGCCAATGGAAGGAGAAATTGTCGCTGTTGGTTCCGGTCATAAAGCTGATGACGGTTCTGTCACGGCACTTGACGTTACAGCAGGTGATTACGTCCTGTTTGGCAAATGGTCCGGCACAGAAGTCAAGATCGACGGCGAAGACCTGTTGATCATGAAAGAATCTGACATTCTCGGTGTGATCGAGAAGTCGGCGAAAAAGAAAAAAGCTGCGTAAAGGGATTATAAACCATGGCTGCTAAAGAAGTTAAATTCGGTTCAGACGCGCGCGACCGCCTTCTCAAAGGCGTAGACACGCTCGCAAACGCTGTAAAAGTTACGCTCGGCCCAAAGGGTCGCAACGTAGTTCTCGACAAATCTTTCGGTGCTCCTCGCATTACTAAAGATGGTGTCACTGTCGCTAAAGATATCGAACTCACAGATAAGTTCGAAAACATGGGCGCACAGATGGTCAAAGAAGTCGCATCGCGCACCAACGACGAAGCTGGTGACGGTACGACGACTGCCACTGTTCTGGCTCAATCCATCGTTCGTGAAGGCGCAAAAGCTGTTGCTGCTGGCATGAACCCAATGGATCTTAAACGCGGTATCGACATGGCTGTTGGCGCTGTTGTTACTGACGTACAGAAGCGCGCAAAGAAAGTGTCCACCAACCAAGAAATCAGCCAAGTTGGCACAATTTCGGCGAACGGTGACAAAGAAGTTGGCGACATGATCGCTTCTGCAATGGAACGCGTCGGAAACGAAGGCGTTATCACTGTTGAAGAAGCTAAAAGCCTGCACTCTGAACTCGACGTTGTCGAAGGCATGCAGTTTGATCGTGGCTACACCAGTCCATACTTCGTTACCAATGCTGACAAAATGACTTGTGACCTGGATGATCCATATATCCTCATTCACGAGAAGAAATTGTCCACACTTCAGCCGCTACTTCCTGTTTTGGAAGCCGTCGTTCAGTCCGGTCGTCCGTTGATGATCATCGCTGAAGACATCGAAGGCGAAGCATTGGCGACCTTGGTCGTTAACAAGCTGCGTGGTGGTCTCAAAGTTGCTGCTGTTAAGGCACCTGGCTTTGGTGATCGTCGTAAAGCAATGCTTGAAGACATTGCGATCCTGACCAACGGTCAAGTGATCTCGGAAGACATTGGTATCAAACTTGAAAACGTGACCATCGACATGATGGGTCGTGCAAAGAAAGTTGCGATCACCAAAGAAGAAACCACAATCGTCGAAGGCGTTGGCAAAAAGAAAGACATCGTGGCGCGTTGCACACAAATCCGTGCACAGATCGAAGAAACAACGTCCGATTACGACCGTGAAAAACTGCAAGAGCGTCTGGCGAAACTCGCCGGTGGCGTTGCTGTTATCCGTGTTGGCGGTGGTTCCGAAATCGAAGTTAAAGAGAAGAAAGACCGCGTTGACGATGCATTGCACGCAACACGCGCAGCTGTCGAAGAAGGCATCGTTGCCGGTGGCGGTACTGCTCTTCTCTATGCTACGAAAGCGTTGGCGAAACTCGAAGGTGACAATAGCGACCAAACAGTCGGTATCGACATCGTACGTCGTGCACTGCAAGCACCTCTTCGCCAGATCTCTGAAAACGCTGGTGCCGATGGCGCCGTCGTAGCTGGTAAACTTCTCGACCAGAAAGACGTCAAGTTTGGTTACAACGCTCAAACGGGTGTTTACGAAGATCTGATCAAATCCGGTGTTATCGATCCGGCTAAGGTTGTTCGTACAGCACTTCAAGACGCAGCATCTGTTGCTGGCTTGTTGATCACAACCGAAGCTATGGTTGCTGAGAAGCCTGAGCCTGCTGGCAGCCCTGCTGGCGGTGGCGCTCCTGATATGGGCGGTATGGGCGGTATGGGTGGCATGGGCTTCTAAGCTCAGACACTCAGGTCTAAGAATTAAAGGGGCGTCCCAATGGGGCGTCCCTTTATCTTTTTAGTCGTGTGAATGTGGCTGATATGCATCCACTCGAAACGGCTTCAGGTGCACAAAAAACCTGGAAAATTAAGCATTTACCGATCCTAGTCTATCTTTGGTTAGTCAGGCTTTCGTCAGCTACGTGTGTGACAACTGACATCAATGAAATAGATTGGCAACAAAGCGCCTTGCCATTAAGGTCATTGGCGTAGAAGTGCTGACTTATGAGGGTGTCTGGCCGTTTCAGCCGTCTAGCATAATGAACGGAATATATGGCGATTCGCGTTAAATTTTGGGGTGTCAGAGGATCAATCGCTTGCGCGACCCCTGATCACATGAAGTACGGTGGGAACACCAGCTGCATCGAGATTGAGGCTGGTGACTATCGTTTTGTCATGGACGCGGGAACGGGTATCCGGAACTTTGGTAACGAGTTCTTGAAAGCCGATATCAAAGAATCCCATCTTCTGTTAACTCACACACATTGGGATCATATTAACGGGTTCCCTTTCTTCGTCCCTGCCTATGATGCGAATCGCTCAATCCATATTATGGCGGGACATCTAAAAAATCAGGGTGGTGTGCAAGACGTTCTATCGACACAAATGCACAATCCCATGTTCCCAGTCCCACTTGAAGCTATGCAGGCCAGCCTGAGGTTCGAAGATTTCGAAGCTGGCGAGAGCTTTAGCCTCGCCAAAGGGGTCGATATACAAACAGCGGCCCTAAATCACCCGAATGGCGCAACCGCTTATCGGATCAACCATGGTGGCAAATCAGTCGTTTATGTTACCGATACAGAACATGTACCCGGCAAGCCGGACCAAAATATTTTGGATCTAATCGAAGGCGCTGATTTAGTGATCTACGATTCGACGTACACTGAAGAAGAATTCCCGGCAAAGGTCGGATGGGGACATTCCACTTGGGAAGAGGGCATGCGTCTCTGCCAAGCGGCAAATGTGAAACGACTTGCAATCTTCCACCATGATCCCGATCACAATGACGACTTTATGGACGATCTCGCAAAAACGGCTGAGAAAGCCTGGAGCGGCAACTTCGTGTCACGCGAAGGCATGGAAGTGATCCTCGATTAATCGAGGCGTAAGCCATCTTCAAATAATCAACGTGGAAAATTCCGTTAGTTAGACACTGGAACGGACGACAGTCTATTGCGTTCTTCGTTCAAGAAGCCTTCGAGCGTACTAAAGTAGCTCTCTAGTGCTGGCTCGCGTGCGACGCTCAGTTGATCAACTTCTGTTTGTAGTTCAGCGATGTCTTCGTTGGTTAGGTTTCTTCCACCTTTGGCGCGCACGATGGCATCGCGAATAACATTATCAAGGGCGAGCTTAATTTGCCGCTGCCCATCTGTCAGTTGATCGGGTGTTGGTTGAATCGCTAGGCGTTCAGCAATTGATGGCCCTTTTGCCGCCAATGCCCGTTGCGCAGCTTCTTCTTGTTGGAGTTTGAATTCCTGGGCGCGCAAATATGCATCGCGTTCGTCAATCGACATAGGATGCAATCGAAGCACTACGCGCCTGTTTGTGGCTCTGTTTTCAGGGATCGGCGCGCCCTGCAGGTCACGATTTGGCACTTTGGGGCGGGTATCAGCATAGCCGCGCGCCTGGAGGCGCGAGCGTTCGACCGCGTTGCTTTCAAACAAGCGGACGACACTGGACGCGCGTTGGGATGACAGTTCCCAGTTCGATGGAAACTTATCCGTGCTGATTTGACCGTCGTCGGTGTGCCCTTCGACGGCGATGTTATAAAGCTCGTAATTGGGTGAAGCTAAAGTTTCAGACAATTTCGTCAGCACCGGAATGGCCGCCGGCACGAGCTCTGCCGATGCCGGTTGGAAAAACGCGTTCGCATCCAAATCGATGACCACACCTTTTTCGTCGGACGTTACCTGTACGGCCTGGTCGGCCTGCATTCCATAGACGATGTCCTGGACATCGATTTTAAGGCTTTGCGTGGTTGTTTGCGCTTCGCGCCCGCCGACCGTGTTGGCTAGTGCTGAACTGAGTTCCTCATAAGCCGGAATATCGAATTCGGCAAACGTCAGTAACATCACGAAGAATGCCATTAGAAGCGTTATTGTATCGGCGAACGTTGCCATCCAAGATTCATCGGGCGCTTCCTCTTCGTCGTCACTCGGCTCCGACAAGTCGTATCTCCTTGATTGAATTTCTCAGCCGTTATTTTTTGTCTTTGTCAATGTTGAAGTGGATTGATGGATCTAAAAAACTATTCATTTTATCCTGGATGAAACGGGGGGACTTTCTGTCTGCTATTAGACATAGGCCCTCAGCTACCAATGTATTGCGAAATCTCACAATTTGTTCGCGTTGAAGGATTTTTGATGCTGCTGGCAAGAAAATAATACGAGCAAAAATAACGCCATAAAGAGTTGTTAACATCGCTACAGCAAGCCCCTTACCTAAGGAGGACGGGTCACCACCCATATTATCTAACATAATCACTAGTCCTACGAGCGTACCGATCATGCCAAATGCAGGTGCATTGGCGGCCATGTCTTTTAAGATATTCACTTGTACCGTATTTCGTCCGTAGGTCGTATTGACAGTGTTGTTCAAAATTGAGCGAACGTCCTCAGCGGTGTAGCCAGAAACCACTAGGTCGACGCCAAATTTTATAAAAGGATCATTTTTAACAGCTTTTGTGGCTTCAGACTCAAGACCTTGAGGCCCATTTTTCTGAACTGCGTAAGCCCATTTAATTATTCGCCCCACTTCACTTTTAAGAAGATTACGTCCTATTTTTGGAGAAAATACAATTCGCCAGATTAGTTTTAACGACAAAATCACATATCGTGGTTCGTATGAGATAAAGGTGGCAGCTAAAGTGCCGCCCACTACCATAAGAAAACTGGAAAAGCTAAGAAATACTGCAAAATTATCAGTGCTAATTAGAATAGAGCCGATGAACAGTCCGAAAGCACCCAGAATACCGATAATCGTTGTAAATGACATTTTTTGCTTCTCAGTCAATGTCCAAAAGGCAGGCCGAGTGGCCCCCCCCGAATTAAATACCAGACGACACTAAACGCCTAACGAATCTCTGTTACTATAAAGTATCTCTTATGTTTAAGAAATGATTAGCATTCTGCGGTTGGTCGTACTTTTGAATGCTATATTGATTCAAATACTTATCTCTCGCGGAATGCCTCATGGCGGAGTTTCAATACAGGCTTGACCAAATAATCCATCACTGTCTTTTCGCCGGTATGAATATCTACCGTTGCCTGCATGCCTGGAGTAATTGGTAAATCACCTTCGACCACGCCGAGGTAGTTCTTGTCCGTTTGAACCACGACGCGGAAATACGGTGCGCCATCCTCATCAGTGCTGCTGTCTGGGGCCAGACGAATAACTTTACCCTCTAGCCCACCGTAGCGCGCGAAGTCATATGTGGAAATTTTGACCGTTGCGGCTTGGCCTTCCTCAACATAGCCACGATCAACCGGGTTCAATTTAGCCTCGATCACCAACTGATCACCCGTGGGTACAATCTCCATGATGGGCTCGCCAGATTTTACCACGTTGCCAACGGCGTTGTAGCGCATGTTTTTCACAACACCATCGATAGTGCTTTTAATTTCGGCCCGAATTCCCTGTGCGGTAGCCTCGCTCAGAAGCTCGTCCATTCGGGCGATATTACCTTCAACTTCCCCCAATTGATCTTGGGCTTCGCGCCGAAACCGGCTTTCAGCTTCTTGAAGTCGTTGGCGCGCTTCTTCGATGGCTGCCATTGCTTTGGGTAGGGCAGGTCTTAGTGATTTACTCTCACCATCAAGGTTTTCAACTTCTGCTTCGAGTTCCAGATGCTCCATGCGGGCTGTCAGCCCTTCTGACAAAAGCGATTGGGACATGCGCAATCGCTCGGATGCTAATTTTAAATTACTCTCGACGGCGCGGGTGCGTGCGTTCAGCTCTTCGACTTCAAGCTCGCGCTGTTTTACTTGCTCTCTCATCACTTGCAGCGTGGAAGACAACTCTCGACGGCGTGCTTCGAAGGCCTGGCGTTGGGCGGATACGATTGTCGGGCGCCGCGCTGCGACTTCTTCAGGGAAAACAAGCTCTGCACCGTCTGCTTCTGCAACCAAGCGGGCTTTAATTAAACGTTCACTGTCCAATCGAACCAGCAATTCTTCGCGGTTCGTCCCAGAGCCTGCCAAATCCAGTTGCATCAGGGTTTGGCCTTCTCGCACCGTGTCACCCTCAGAAACATAAATCTCCTGAATGATGCCACCCTCTAAGTGCTGAACGACTTTGATTCGGCCTGCTGGAACGACTTCGCCTGTTGCGATAGAAACTTCGTCTAAGGTTGCGAAGTTTGCCCACAATACACCTACACCCAACAGAATCATCACAGGCCAAGCTACTAATCGCCACCCCGGCAAAGGGTTTTGATTGAGAAGCATATCCAGCTTTTCTGATGTCGTCGGCTCACCACTGGGCAACGTGGTCGCCGCGTCTTGTTTTTTTAGTGTGGCGTCCGAACCTGATGCATCGGGGCTCATTGCAATCTCTCCTTAAGGGGGCAACCCTTGATCAACGTTTCTGCGGCCCCCCACCGCCGGCTCCAGCTGGTGCCTGTTGATCAGATTTGGCCTCTTGGCCTTTAATTAAATCCGCATACGGGTCGTCAAGCAACCGTTTCGCGTCGTCATCTAATTTAAACATATTGCCAGTGGGGACGCTGGGGTCCGCGGTGGATCCCGTCGCTTTTTGTTGCTGCTTGCGTGCCGCAATGGCTTCGGCAGCACCTTGGGCTGCCGGAGCAGGTGCAGCTGTTCGCGGCGCAGGTGCAGCCCCTGGGATCGGCGGCGTTGCTGGTTTGGGTGGGCCCGCCGGTTGCGTCGATGCGGCAGCAGGGGCTGACTTTGGTGCGGATGGACGGTTTGGCAATGCTGGTGCCGTTGGTGCCGCACGTCCCTTTTGCTCGGCATTGGGTGCAGCATCGGGCCGCAATTTGGGACGGTTCTCGACAGATGTCGTCGATGCAGCTTTTTGTGCGGCAGGCTTTTGCTCCGCTGGCGCACCTTTGTCCATTGGTTTCTGGCCAAACAATTTGGGCAGGATTTCTCGAGATGGGCCTACAAGGTCAACTTTCCCTTTGTCCAGCGCGACCAAATCATCGCACGCAGCCAACAATATGGGGCTGTGCGTGACAATTACGACAGTACGTGTGCGGCCTATATCTACCAGAGTTTTTCTGAGTTCCTGTTCCGCCTGGCGATCCAAGCTGGCCGATGGTTCATCCAGTAACAAAACAGCGGGGTCACCCAATAGAGCGCGTGCGATTGCGATGCGTTGGCGCTGTCCGCCGGATAACCTGCGCCCAGCTTCGCCAATGTCACTGGCATAGCCATCGGGTAGATCAATGATGAAGTGGTGCACACCTGCTGCCGTTGCCGCCTCGACAATGGCGTCGTCGCTAGCGTCCGGGAAGCGGTGCACAATATTGTCGCGCACGGTACCCGCAAACAGGACTGTTTCTTGTGGCACGTAGCCCATCCACTGTGCGAGTTCAGCACGAGTGAACTGTGCGATGTCCGCACCATCTAATAGTACTCGGCCATTTTGTGGCGCATATAGCCCCTGAAGCATTTTCAAAAGGGTCGTCTTTCCTGACCCATTGCGGCCCACCAACGCATGTACGCCACCTGCATGGATCTTTACGGTGACATCATCAACGACTGGTTTCAGTCCTTCGCCGTAAGCGTAGGTTAGGTTCTCTACCAGCAGCTCGCCGCGTGGCCGCTCAAGCTTCACTTCGCTCTCCAACCGGTCTGAGATCGATGAGAACACTTCGCCAAGACGATCGACGGATTGCTTAAACCCGTTATATGCACGCCATTGGCCGACCAATTGATTGAGTGGCCCAAGCAACCGACCGGACAACATATTCGTCGCGATTAGTGCGCCCATGGTTAGGTTCTGATTGATAATCTGATAAGCGCCGACCGATGTCAGCAGGATCGTCGTCGCCATCGTCAGACTTTGTGAGCAGTTAGTGTAGAAGTCAGTTTTATTGCCCCGAAACATCGATTGAAGGATATTGTCGGCGTGTGTCTCTTCCCAGTGCGGACGCATGGAACGTTCTAGCGCCAGCGCTTTGATTGTCGTTCGCCCCTGAATCAGTTCGGCAATTAAGCCGTCTCGGTTTTGCGTGCTCTCGCGCTCTGCCGCATTGGCTGCCGACATCACACTACCCGAGCGCCATGCTACGATCATAAACAGGGGTAGGATAATCAATAAGACCCATGCGATTGGCGCGGCGATTACCCATATCAACGTGAAGAACAAAATCACGAAAGGCAGATCGCAAATCAGAATGGCGGAACCGCCCGATACTGTGTTGCGAACGACATCAACATCGCGGAACAACGCCTGCCAATAACTCGCTGGCTGACCCTCTAGATGCTGCAGCGGCAGGCTCATCAATTTGTCGAATAGATGGCGCCCGACGATGATATCGACACGTAACGCCACTGTCTGCATCACACGTGAACGGGCTTGCTTTAAGGCCAGATCGAACAGAACAACCAAAATCATTCCGATAACCAGGCCCCATAAGGTACTCAGCCCACCTGTTCCGACAACTCGGTCATATACCTGTAGGGTGAAAATAGGTACAGCAAGGGCCAGCAAATTGACAAACGCAGACATGACAATGACCTCGCGAAAGATCGGCATCAATGGCTTTAAAATAGGTTTTAGCCACGCGCGGTTACTGCTGTCGCTCATGCATATCCCGTTTTTCACGGCAACGTTTATATTGCTGCTCGTCTAATACAAATCTTTTAGCACATCAAAGGCCTATGTGTCGAAAGACACTTGACCCTTTCGTCTAGAAAAAGTGTAGTCTTTGTAATGCACTGACCAGGGGGCTTCGCCTGAATGAGAATTCTCAAATCCGTATTTAGTTTCGAACGCTCCCTCGGCATGGTTTTGTTGTGCGTATTCGTCGGCCTTTATTATGCTGATTTGAAGTACAATGCAGGTTATCTGGATTTTTGGCGAAACAAGGTTTTTGATGTCTATCAAGAGGTTAAGCCCCGCGAAATACCGAAACCCGCCGATAAACCGGTTACCATCATCGATTTGGATGAGCAAAGCCTAGAGACCATTGGTCAATGGCCTTGGCCCCGAAATATATTAGCGCAACTGGTCGAAAATTTGATGCAGATGGGGGCTGTCCTGGTGGCATTCGACGTTGTCTTTGCAGAGCCCGACAGAATGAATCCGTCCAGCGTCGCTCGCACACTCGCCGGATTGGATGATGAAACCAAAGCGCGATTAGAAAGCCTCAAGAGCAACGATCAAATTTTTGGTGACATGATTCGCAAGTCTCGGGTTGTTCTTGGGCAGGCGGGGCGCCCCAGCGAGACCGAGGGCGTGCGGGGGCCGCCCGTTAAAAAATCGGTTGCTGTGCGAAAATTATCGAAAAATTCACCAGAACCCTACGACTTCTTACCTAGGTTCCCATCCTTGGTTCGAAATGTGCCTGTTATCGAGCAGGCCGCGACAGGTCGCTTTGGTGGGCACGGAATTTTCTCTGTTGTGCCGGGTAAAGACGGCATTGTTCGAAATGTCCCAACACTATTTGGTCATGAAGGGGAGTATTTTCCATCCCTTGCGATCGAGATGCTGCGGATTGCGACAGCACGTCCAACTGTTCTGGCCAAGGTTAATGCTGCCGGTATGGTTGGTGTTGGAGTTGCTAAGGGGCTCGAGGTCAAAACGGATCGGATCGGTCAGATATGGCCGTATTTTTCCAAGCGCGATTGGGATAAATATGTTTCTGCTGCGGATGTTCTAAATGGCACTGCTGATCCAGCAAAAATAAAAGGCAAACTGACAATCCTGGGAACGTCTGCAGTGGGTCTTCGAGATATTCGATCCATCCCAACAGAGCGTGATATTCCAGGGGTCGAAGTCCACGCACAGTTGATCGAAGCGATCATTCATAAAAAATATCTGACCCGGCCCAATTATGCAGATGTGGCAGAGCTTACGTTTCTGCTGATCGGCGGTATTATCTTGATCATCTTGGTGCCTTGGGTAGGGGCGAAATGGACAGCGGTATTGATTCTAGTTGTTGCTGGTGGGGCGCTGGGTACATCTTGGTATTTGTTCTCGGAGCAGTTGGTCTTGCTCGATGCGACCTATTCTGTGGCCGGCTTGTTGGCGATGTATACCTGTATGACCTACGCAGGTTATGCCCGTGAGGAAGCCAATCGACGTCAAACGCGCGATGCGTTCTCTAAGTACCTGTCGCCTGGGATGGTTGAGCGGGTTGCTGAAAACCCTGATGAGTTGAAACTCGGTGGTGATCAGCGAGATATGACACTGTTATTCTGCGATGTGCGTGGTTTCACCACAATTTCTGAGCAATTTGATGCCGTTGGCCTGACCGCGTTGATCAACAAGCTTTTGACTCCGCTGACGAATGCAATTTTGGAGCGTCAGGGCACCATTGATAAGTATATGGGTGACTGCATCATGGCGTTCTGGAATGCGCCATTTGATGATGATGACCAGGAATATAATGGGTGTGCCTCGGCTCTTGCCATGTTGGCCGAGATGGAACCACTCAACGAACGTCTTGCCCAAGAGGCCGAAGAAGAGGGGCGTAAGCACATCCCACTTAAAGTCGGTCTTGGATTGAACACAGGACCATGCGTTGTCGGCAACATGGGGTCCGACATGCGTTTTGATTATTCTGTGCTCGGCGATGCGGTGAACTTGGCAGCACGTCTAGAAGGGCAAAGTAAGAGCTACGGCATGAATGTCGTACTAGGGCCAACGACGCGTAATGCGGTAAAAGACCGACTGGCGACAATCGATCTTGATTACATTCAGGTGAAGGGAAAGACCGAGGGAACCTATATCTATGGTCTGATGGGTGATGAGGAAGTTTTAGCGGACCCGCAGTTTAAATATCTGCAAACTCTCATTTTTGATGCCATGGAAACCTACCGTGCTCAACAATGGGACGAAGCGCAATCGATGTTCGACGAGATTCGCGATTTGGGTAGCGACGAGAAAAAGCCATGGATTCTAGAAGCCAACCTTCATGTACTTTGCGACCTTTATGACGAACGCATCACCGAATACAAAGAGACCCCGCCAGAGCCAGATTGGGATGGTGTCTTCGTCGCGACCACCAAATAGAGCAGATTAGTGTCGCTTTAGTATTACCAATTCTCGCAGCGTGATTGTTCCAGCCGATAACGCGCTGGTGTATCCAATAGCCCGTTGCGGCGATTTAGGGTTCGATTCATCTCTTTGAACAACGGGTCAATTGTGTGCCGCAAGCGTTGCTGTAGTCGCTTTGCTGCCACGTCTGGATTGCCGACTTTTATATTCCCCACGCCTTTTGTTGCACGCTCCAAACGATGGCGCATGCGCGGATAAAATTCGTTGAGCCCCGATTTGAAGACCGCGACGTGGGTCATTTCATGCTGACGGATAGAGTTATAGGCACACGTGCCTGGTCGAAATTTACGGGCAATAAAAACATCAAAATCATCATAGCCGATTTTGGCATCGACTTTGGTTAAGCGTGCGCAATAGCTGTTAGGGCCAATCTTCAGCGCTTCGATACTGACTCGCATTTGGTACTTGAGCTCAGTCAGCGTGAGCCCCACGGCTGTCCATCCTGGACCAAATGCTTGCGATGTACTGGTTCTGCGTTGCATGCGCATCAGTTCGCGTTGGGACTTTTGATTGTCGAAGCGGACGGGGCCTTCATTTCGGGTTAAATTAATCTCAACATTTCTGGGGCCTGAGAAAAGACATTGATTGGCATCCGCGACGTGCACGTCCGAGATCGAGACGAACCCAACGATGCATGCGCCCGCAATTCCCAGTGTGCCCAGTCGGAAAGCCTTTCCCATGGAATGACTATAAACTAGTCATTTAAGATCATGAAACTGCAGATTCATTTCTTATATCAATGTGCTTGGGATACGAGCTGAAACGACCTCATATCGCGTCAGAAACTTGTTTCTCTTGGCCCATCATTCTGATTAAATCACCCGATGAAGTATAGGGGGATCACATTCGCGGCAACAATGCTCTGCGCTGCCGCTTATGCGGGGGCCAGCCATGCGGAAGATGACACGTCTTACATCTCCGTTGGACTTGGGGCCTTTGACTTTTTCCAGCGCCACGATTTGCAAGTTGAATATCGCCTTGAGTACCGCGGGCCGCGGCTGCTTGGGCCAGTGAAGCCTTATGTCGGTCTTGCTGGCACGGCCTGTCCAGGCGACACTTTTAACTTTTGTCCAGACACAGGTTTGAGTGGAAGTGGTTTCTTTGGCGGCGGCGGATACATAGATTTTTCTGTCAGCAAAAATTGGACAATTTCGCCAAGTATTGGACTTGCCGGTTACTTTGGTGGAACAGAAGATTTAGATTTGGACAGTCCTTTTGTCGCGAGATTTCAGGTAGAGGCCGCCTATCAGTTCAAAGATAAATCACGGATGGGATTTGCTGTATCCCGCTATGATACCCTGGGGACAGCTGACAAGAATCCGGGCGTCGAGACATTTACGCTATATATTTCTGTGCCAATCGACTGAAATAAAATCTGCGCTTAATGGGAGAAATTGTACCCGTAGCGTATCCCAATATTATCGATCCCTTGGTTCTTACTGCTGAGTATGCTGCCATTTGACATGTGATCCCAGATCAATGAGACGCCGTGCGTATCCCACCATCGCCATCCGACCTCGCCCCCCAGTCTGAAAAGCGCGCGTGAACCAAACTCGATACGATCAGGATTCCCGTTCCTGAGTTTCCCAGTATGCACGGCCATCCCAAAAAAACCTTCAAGGAAAATACCGGTATACCATTTCCCATCCCAGGTAAGACCTGCGTATGCGCTGCTTGTGTCCCCCACGGTATTGATCATCAAGCCTGTATGCGGACGAGGGGAAAACAAAATATCTAAAAAGTCAGGTGATTCAAACAAGGCCTCACCATTGATATCGACGCCGCTTTCGCGATCGTTATTAAAAGGATTAGGCCACCGCAAATCATGTCGGTCAGGGAAAAGGACGTCGTGGCTGAGAACGCCACCACGGATCTCTGTAATCACACCCCACAATGGGGATCTGGATGTTGCAGGGCTTATATCGTTAGCAGATGCTGTGACGATATCTTTTGTTGCAGAGTCTTGTGAGGTTAGCACCGGGTTCTGTGGTTGGGATTGCGAGCCGAATTGAAAAGTTCGAGCAGGTTGAGTAGGGGGCGGAACCTTGACTGCCCCGTAGCGAAACTTCGCATTGTTGGCATTGATCATCTGCCAATAGATATCTGCCGCACGTGATTGTTCTGCGCTGTTCACAGGTGCGGGTAAAAGCCCAGAAAAGCAGAGCGCTGCGACCACCACTGATCGCACTAGCGGTAGATATCTTACCTGCATTATTCCTCGTCCCCTGAACCACTTTAACTTAGTGATTTTTAGTTAGTGAACATAAAACTATAGATTGGGTCAAGCAGGCTCAATTAAGGAAGATATATGTTGAACATAAAAAAACGGACGGAACTCGCGTTCCGACCGTTTTCTGTATTGGCTCCGGCGACAGGACTCGAACCTGTGACAAGTCGATTAACAGTCGACTGCTCTACCAACTGAGCTACGCCGGATCAGTGCTGGAGGCGCGGACCGGAATCGAACCGGTGTACACGGCTTTGCAGGCCGCTGCGTAGCCACTCCGCCACCGCGCCGAGCCGCGTTGACCTCCGTTTCTGAAGCTTCCGTGGCAATGCCACCTCAGTTCGTCAACGAGGGCGGAAATTAGACGTAAGAGTTCGACCGGTCAAGCCATCCATTTCGATGTTTTAATAAAAGTTACAAACTGTTTGATTGGGCATGCGTATTGTTGTCTTAAGCCTATGAAACTCCTATAAACCAAGGAGCTGTTATCGGTTTCACCTGAGCCGGTTTCGATGAGGTAACGGAAATGGTGGGGGCCATGAACGACGCATTTTTTGCAAAGGCACGACGGAATATGGTGGATAGCCAGATTCTGCCAAACAGAGTTACCGATGAACGCGTTATCGCAGCGTTTGAGGAACTCCCTCGAGAATTGTTTTTGCCAACGGCTCGCGCAGGTCTCGCTTACGCCGATGAGAGCATTCTGATTGATGATGACAGATATCTGATGCAGCCAATGGTATTGGCGCGTCTTTTGGAGATTTTGGATCTGCGGTCGACCGATGTGGCGCTATGTATAGGTAGCGCCTCTGGCTTTGCTGTTGCTGCATTGGCCAATTTGGTCGATACCGTGGTCGCAGTCGAGAATAATGATGACATGCGTCAGAAGGCAGAGAGAACCCTTGGAGAGCTGGGCATCGACAATATCGCGATTGTCGATGGAGAGCTGCAGGAAGGGCATCCAAGTCAGGCCCCGTTTGATGTGATTTTAATTGATGGTGCTGTCAATGAGGTGCCTTCCAAACTGGCAGAGCAATTGTCAGATGGTGGACGTTTAGCTGCTGTGGAAATGCCTGTTGGTCGGACGGTGGGGCGCGGTGTCATCGTGACGCGATACGGACACTCTATTAACAAGCGTGAAGTTTTCGATGCGTCTGAGCCACTTCTTCCCGGCTTCGAAAAAGAGGCTGAGTTTGCATTTTGATGGTCAAGTATTTGGAATCTCGATAAAATTTTAGAAACGATGATTCGCACGAAAAATGGGCTATCAAGGTAGCGTGTTGTTAATAAGATATTGAATTCATTAGGTGAATTGCCTTACTTGACCTGTGGGCGATGTTCTGACTCCCTATTACTCTATTCAAGGTGATTTATTTGGCCACAAATGTTTTGGCTTAGAGTAAAATTGACGAAACCGGAGCAACAAGAGCGAAGAGAAAACGTCTATGATTAGAAAAATCGCTTCTGTGTCTGTCATTGCTTTGGCGCTCTCGATGACGTCAGCAATTTCGTCAGTTGACGCGCAAACAATCGAAGATGCGATGGCCAAAGCGTATATCAATAATCCCACTTTGCTGGCTGCTCGTGCTGGCTTGCGCAGCACCGACGAGAGTGTTCCACAGGCTTTGGCCAATTGGCGCCCTACGGTCGAAATTACGTCATCAGCTGGCGCGCAAGTACAACGAGGGAATACGAACCGAGATAATCGATCTCAGAGTCGTCGTCCTGTTGATTTCGGTATTTCCTTAACGCAACCATTGTTCCGTGGCGGACGTACGCTTGCTGCAACCAGTGGCGCGGAAAACGATGTTCGGGCTGCACGGGCGAATATGTTAGACAGCGAGCAGACCATTCTGTTGCAGGCTGCTACAGCGTATTTGAACGTTTTTCGGGATCAGGCGGTCTTAGAATTGAATCGGAACAACGAAGAGGTTTTGCAGCGTCAGTTGGAAGCGACACGAGATCGATTTGAAGTCGGTGAGATTACACGTACTGACGTTCACCAAGCCGAAGCCCGCTTGGCTCGTTCTGTTGCTGATCGCATTCAATCTGAGGGTGATCTTGAAACGTCCCGTGCAAATTACTTGAATATCGTAGGCGAGCCCGCCGAGAATAAAGCGCGGCTTCCAGAGGCTGAACCGGTTGGGTTGCCAGCCGACGGAGAGGAAGCAGTTCGCGTCGCTGTGGTGAATAATCCTGGCGTTATATCCGCTGAATTCTCTCGTCGATCATCGATGGACAATGTAGATGAAGTTTGGGGCGAATTGCTGCCTGAGCTAAACTTGAACGCCAGCAGCACCCGTGACTTTGAAAGTGTAAGCGAGACAAGTGTTCGAAACACTCACGAAATCACCCTGGATTTGACGATTCCAATTTACCAACAAGGCGACGTATACTCTCGTCTCCGCGAGGCACGACAGGATGCGGCTGAGAGCACGCTAGAAATCGATGTGCAGCGCCGCGACGCAGCAGAACAGGCAACACAAGCCTATGAGAGTTTGTTGACAGCTCGAGCCCAGGTTCAGGCTTTTGAGACTCAGATTGAGGCGAACGTGGTCGCGCTTGAAGGTGTCCAACGAGAAGCTGCTGTTGGGTCACGGACAGTGCTAGATATCTTGGATGCGGAACAAGAACTTTTAAACGCTCGGGTTTCGCATGTCCGTTCCCAACGCGATCAGTTTGTGGCTATCTATGAGTTGCTTTCGGCATTGGGTCGTTTGACTGCGAAGGACATGGGCTTGACCGTTGATCTGTACGATCCACGAGAGCATTACGACGAAGTCCGAGATAAATGGTTTGGGGGCAAAAGCACTGGTGGCGTGAACTGAGTAGTTCCGTAAGAGCGAGCGCGTTGAATTAACTCGCGCGTGATTACGTTTTATTAACCACCCGGTGTGCACATTGCTAATGTTCGTTAACCTTAATGGGGGCATGATCAGCGAATGAGCGAAGAAGCGAACGCTGGCCAAGATGACGGCGCTGAACCGTCAATGGAGGATATCCTAGCCTCTATCCGTCGTATTTTGACGGAAGAGGAAGAGGAAGCCGAGGCCGAAGCGCAGGCACAAGCTGCCCCAGAACCTGAGCCAGAACCCGAACCGGAGCCTGAACCAGAGCCGGAGCCCGAAGCAGAACCCGTGTTTGAGCCCGCCCCAGAACCCGCGTTTGAGCCGGAACCTGAACCCGAGCCTGAGCCAGAGCCAGAGCCTGCACCGACGATGGCTCCCGCACCACCGCCGCCACCTCCACCCCCTCCGCCGCCGCCAATGCCGTCGGAAATGGCTGAGATTCTGGAGTTAACGCCAGACATGGTCGCTGCCCCTGAATTGGTCTCGCAACCGACTTTTCAGTCCGGTGCGGATATGCTGTCGGAACTCGCCAAAGCTATACTCGATCAACGTGATATGTCGGTCGGCGGTAGCAGTGACATCACGCTGGAGATTATGGTCCGCGAGATGCTGAAGCCGATTTTAAGAGAATGGCTGGACCGAAATCTGCCTTACATGATCGAACGGTTAGTGAAAAAAGAGATCGACAAAATGATTAACCGCGCAGAGCGCTTGGACGATTAATTTTCTAAGTCTAGCGTTTGCGTTGATCAGTCCGCTCTTCGGCGTTAAAAACCTCTCTTCTAACTTCTAAATATCGGAGATATCCGGCAATGCTGGACAAAACCTATCGTCCTGGTCAGGTCGAAAACGAGCGTTATGGTGAATGGGAAACCGAGGGTGAGTTCGCCATCGGTGGGTCGCGTGCGAATGAATACCCTTATACGATTGTGATTCCGCCGCCGAATGTGACCGGTAGCCTGCACATGGGACACGCCCTGAACAACACGCTCCAGGATATCCTTATCCGATACAAACGGATGAGCAGCCACGACGCCCTTTGGCAACCAGGCACGGACCACGCGGGGATTGCGACCCAGATGGTGGTTGAGCGCCAAATGGCAGAAGAGGGATTATCCCGGCATGACCTTGGCCGTGAAAAATTCATTGAGCGCGTTTGGAAATGGAAAGCGGAGTCCGGTGGTGCCATTACCGAACAGCTGCGCCGTTTGGGGGCCTCGTGTGATTGGTCGCGCGAGCGGTTCACCATGGATGATGGTTTGTCCGCAGCAGTCACGAAGGTCTTTGTTCAACTCCACAAAGAAGGTCTGATTTATCGCGACAAGCGTTTGGTCAACTGGGACCCAAAGCTTCATACCGCGATTTCCGATCTTGAGGTTGAGCAACGTGATACCACGGGCTCCATGTGGTATTTCAAGTACCCGATCGAAGGGCGTGACGGAGAATTTCTCACCGTAGGGACGACCCGTCCTGAAACCATGTTAGGTGATACTGGTGTCGCCGTTCACCCAGAAGACGAACGTTATGCGGATTTGGTGGGGCAAAACTGCATCCTGCCGATTGTTGGAAGAAAACTCCCCATCGTTGCCGATGATTATGCTGACCCTGAAAAGGGAACAGGCGCGGTGAAGATGACGCCCGCGCATGACTTTAACGACTTTGAAGTTGGCAAGCGACATAACCTAAAAATGGTTAATATATTTGATGCTGACGCCCAGTTGAATGAAAACGTGCCAGACAGCTATCAAGGAATGGATCGCTTTGCTGCGCGGGACAAAGTCATTGCCGAGATGGAAGCCCTTGGCCTATTGGTCAAAATCGAAGAAAACCCGATGACCATTCCATACGGTGATCGCTCCGGTGTGGTCATTGAACCTTGGCTAATGGATCAGTGGTTCGTCGATGCCAAAACTCTCGCAGGGCCAGCGATCACAGCGGTGGAGACGGGGCAGACCAAGTTTGTTCCTCAAAACTGGGAGAATACCTACTTCGAGTGGATGCGGAACATTCAGCCCTGGTGTATCTCACGCCAGATCTGGTGGGGGCATCAAATTCCTGCGTGGTTCGGTCCGGATGGTGAAATTTTTGTTGCTGAAAACGAAGAGGCAGCCCAGCAAATGGCACGTGAGTCATTGGGCAAAGATGTTGAACTTGTCCGAGACCCGGACGTTCTGGATACGTGGTTCTCGTCAGCACTTTGGCCGTTCTCGACGTTGGGCTGGCCCGAGGAGACGCCTGAACTCGCAAGATACTATCCAACCGATGTTTTGGTCACTGGATTTGATATTATCTTCTTCTGGGTTGCCAGAATGATGATGATGGGTCTGCACTTTATGGACGAAGTGCCATTTCACACCGTTTATATTCACGCCCTCGTTCGGGACGAACATGGCCAGAAGATGTCCAAATCCAAGGGTAATGTGATCGACCCGTTGCAATTGATAGATAAATACGGTGCCGATGCGCTGCGTTTCACGTTGACCGCATTTGCGGCCCAAGGGCGGGATGTGAAACTGTCAGAGAGCCGGGTCGAGGGATATAGAAATTTCTGCACCAAAATATGGAATGCTGCCCGTTTCTGCGAAATGAATGAATGTAAACCCGTCGATGGCTTCGATCCGTCGTCGGTCAAATCGGTCCTGAATAAATGGATTATCGGAAAGGTCGTCGATGCCGAGCGTCGCACGCGCGCCGCAATCGACAGTTACCGTTTCAATGATATTGCATCCGCGATTTATCAGTTCACATGGGGTACGTATTGCGACTGGTATCTGGAGCTGATCAAACCTGTCCTACAAGGCGACGATGGCGAATCCAAGGAAGAGGCGCGGGCGACTGCCGCATGGGCGCTGGATCAGATCCTTTTGCTCGCTCATCCTGTCATCCCCTTCATCACCGAGGAACTTTGGCAAAAGACACATCCGGCACGTCCAAGTCGTCTGATCGCCGCTGATTGGCCTGTGTATTCGGATGAATTGATTAATACAGAAGTCAACGAGCAGATTGACTGGGTTGTACGTTTGATCACGCAAATCCGCGCTGTACGTGCGGAGATGAACGTACCCGCCGGTGCGAAAGTACCGATGTATCTTAAAGATGCCGGAGAGAAAGCGACCGAATACTTGGCGACGAATATGGACGTTATTTTGCGTCTTGCGCGTCTGGAGTCAGCAGAAATCCTGACGGGCGAGGTGCCAAAGGGTGCCGTTCAGGATGTGATCGATGAAGCGACGATTATCTTGCCGATTGCAGATGTGCTTGATTTGGATGCGGAGCGTGAGCGGCTGGATCGTGAAATTGCCAAGCAGGATAAAGAAATTCAAAAGTTTGAGGGTAAACTCAACAATGAAAAGTTTGTTGCCAACGCACCAGAAGAAGTCGTGGCCACGGAACGAGAACGCTTGAGTGAAGCGAAACAAGCGCGTGAGAAATTAATAGAAGCACAAAGTAGATTGTTGGCTGTCGGGTAATAGCCAACTCAGAGCAAACATCGTCATTCAAGTAGGGGTGACTAAATGGAAGAAGATGTGCAAGCTGTCGTCGATCAAGTGATTGAAATCTTAACGGTTTACGGTCTCGACGTGATTGGCGCATTGGCGATCCTGACTGTTGGTTGGATGATCGCAGGTTGGGTGCGTAGCGCGGTAAATCGTACTCTTGGTAAAATACCAAATATGGACAGCACGTTGCGGCCGTTCCTTGCCAATTTGGTGCGTTGGATCGTTCTCGCATTTGTAATTGTTGCGGTTCTCAACCAGTTCGGTGTTGAAACCACAAGTATGATAGCGGTTTTGGGTGCGGCTGGTTTAGCAATCGGCCTGGCACTCCAGGGCACATTGTCGAACGTTGCATCCGGTGTGATGTTGCTTGTTCTGCGCCCCTTCAAGGCGGGTGACTTTATTGATGCTGGTGGCTTAGCAGGAACGGTTGTTGAGATTGGCCTATTTACCAGTGAGATCAAGACGGGTGATGGGGTCTACATCATGGCGCCGAACTCGCAGATCTGGAACTCAACGATTACGAATTTCTCGCGCAATCCGACGCGTCGTATCGATATCCTGATGGGCGTGAGCTACAATGATAACATTGATGTGGCGCAAGAAACCCTTCAAAAAGTGATGGAAGCTGATGACCGGGTTCTGAAAGACCCTGCACCTACGACAATGGTCATGAACCTGGGCGCAAGCTCTGTTGATATAAACATGCGGTTCTGGGTCAATAATTCGGACTATTGGGCTGTGCTGTTCGATACGAACAAGGCGGCGAAAATTGCAATCGAAGCGGCTGGTTGTTCGATTCCATATCCGCAGCAAGACGTTCACATGCATACCGTCGAAAAGTAATTTCGACGTTTGCAGGTTTGAGTTTGGTGTCGGTGTGCCCCTATGGGTGCGCCGATAACCTTTTAGTAACCAGGGTCGCATAGGCTTTTTTGTATTATGGCCCGATCTATACCCAAGCCTGTGGCAAAATCAGCGCCCGATGAACCATCTGTGGTTCAAATGACGGCGGCAGATCGTGCTGATTACATTGTCGCGCGGCTCGAGCAATTCATTCGTGACGGCAGCAAGGACGAAAAGGGTATGTCCTTTGATCAGTGGAAGAACATGGCACGTTCTGAGATTTCAATTGCTATTGCCGAGGCTGAGACGTCGCAAAAATACGATGAGCTGGCCTCGAAACGGGTCTTGTTTGTTTCTGCAACTGCGATGGTTACGATTGGCTTTTGGGGCACGGTGACCAGTTTAGGCAAACTTGATTACATGATTGGTGCGTTGGTATGCGGCGCGGCAGGATTGGTGCTACTGCTTGCGATCGGGAACTGGCGTTTGCGGACCTGGGCGGAAATGAGAGAATCCCGCAGACGCCGAGAGATTTTGGGCCGAGTGGAAGGCCTGACCAAACGTATCCGTAAGCTTGAAAAAGAACTCGAAACTGAAATTGAAGACCTTGAACAGATCAAGAAAAAGGCAGCACGCCGCCGCCTGATCTTGACCGGTGGAAACGTAGAAATCTAAGCGTCGATCGCCTTATCAAGGGCTGCAATCAACTGCTCGACTTCTTCAATCGTGTTGTAGTGCGCCATCGAGCATCTAATAACACCGTCATCCGCATCTTCTACGCCCACAGCTTCAACCAAGCGTTTCGCATAAAAATCGCCGTGTCGAATGCCGATTTTATCTTCGGCGACGGCAAGGCAAATGGCCTCCGAGGATTTGCCCTGAACGACAATTGAGAACGTGGGCGCCCGGTCAGACGCACGAGAGCCTGTACTCCCGATGATCCTGACGTCATCCCTGGAATTGGCCCAGTCGACAAAGAGTTTGGCCAAGACTTCTTCGTGTTTGGCGAAAAGCTCATAAACAGCTCTGACGCGCTCGGTGAAATCGTTGGGTGGCTCCGGTAGATGCTTGGTAGCGACGGCTTCAAAGTAATCGGCGACCCCAACCAATGATGCGATAATTTCATGCTGCGGTCCGGCAGGGTTCATCTTGTAAGACGTGGCGTCTTCGGGGATGAAGTAGTGGTGCTGGCTTTTTGCTGCCAGAAGATGTTCTTTTTTGCCGTACATCAGGCCGATGTGCGGGCCGAAGGTCTTATAGAGGCTAAAAGTATAAAAATCGACATCCCAAGCTTTAACATCGACAAAGCGGTGAGGCGCAAAGGCAACGCCATCCGCGCAAACCATGGCGCCGGCGGCATGGGCTTTTTTGCTGATTTCTGCAACGTCGTTGATCGAGCCTGTGATATTCGACACGTGCGGAATGGCAACCATGCGGGTTTTATCAGTCAGCAATCGGTCGAGCAGGTTAAGATCGAGTTCTGCCGTTTCCGGATTCACAGGCCATTCGATAATCTTAATGCCGGTACTTGCCAAACGACGCCATGGGCCTGAATTGGCCTCGTGATTTAAGTTGGTGACAATGATTTCATCACCTTCCTCCCAGAGCGGTCGTAAAGAGCGGGACAGCACATCGATATTAGCCGACGTGGATGGGCCGATGACAACCTCGTCGTTAGATGCCCCGATGAATTCGGCCATGCGTTGATGGCCCTCATCCATTCTTTCCTGTGCCAGAGTAGATGAAGGGAAGGGAGCGCCCGGTTGAACTTGGCACTCGGTCATATAGGATGTCATGCGTTCGATCACACTTTTCGGCACGAAGCTGCCGCCTGCATTTTCGAAAAATGCCCATTCCCAACAATTTGTGGGAAACTGTTCCCGACAGAAATTCACATCCAGAGTGATCTCTTGTTTTTGGCGTCCGAACACGCATTCCTCCCCATTTAATGATTCTCTTTAGGATGGATTATGCCGCTCTCAGCCACGGACGCAATGGGGCATGGAACGGAATAACAATCATATAAATTTTAGTGTTTATGATTAAAAACTGAGACGTCCTTGTTTCGCTCAAATAGGGACTCGGTATAATTTTCTCATGATAAAAGTTCAAAAATCAGATGGGAATTTTGGCGCTGTCATCACGGGGGTGAGCACAGATCGTGTCTTGTCAGCAAAGGACATGGATCTGATCAGATTGGCGCTTGCCGAGCATACGGCGATCATTATCAATGACCTTGATGAAAATCCTGAATGGCTGCTAAAGCTCGGGCAGTCGTTTGGTCCGTTGCAGCCACATATTCTGGATCAGTACCATCATCCGATTTCATCTGAAATGTCGATCATCACGGCCAACATGGATAGCGACGAAAGCCGCAGCACCAAAAAACCGGCTGGTGCGTTCTGGCATTCTGATCTTTCCTATACAGCGACGCCATCGGATGCGATTTTTTTGTACGCGACGCACGTGCCGACCGATGGCGGGGATACTATGGTCGCCAGTACAGCCATGGCATATGCGGCACTCAGTGACGACATGAAGGCTCGTATTGCGCCGCTAACCGGGGTTCATCGATATGGATGGAATGGTGGTGGGGCCATTACGCAGTTGAGCGAAGAGCAACGTCGCAAGACGCCGGATGTCGAGCACCCGGTTGTACGCACGCATCCTATCACTGGGCAGCAAATTTTGTTTGTAAATCCAGGTTTCACAATGGCGATCAAGGGGTTGGCGCAGAGTGAAAGCGATGATCTGTTGGCCGAGTTGTTCGAGCATCAAATCCAACCGGAATTCCAGTATCGCCACAAATGGCGGCCAGGGCAGCTGGTGATTTTGGATAATCGCGCATCAATGCACTGCGCCGTTGCGGGTTACTCAGAACCCATGCGCAAACTTCGAATGATTGTTGGATGTACTGATCAGGCCTTGTTGGCGGCTTGAAGTGCGATACGTTTTTGAACAATCCAGTCGTGACGGCTGACCAACTCTTCGATTTCACGATCAAGCCAATCGACCAAATGCCCCGCGTCATCAGAATAATGACCACGTAGTTCTTCTAGCCGCGCCAGTTCGTTTTCAATTGTCAAACCCAGCATGTTCATTTGATCGCACTGATCTTCAACGCTTAAGCAATCCAAGAACAGGAATTTCAGTGCCACAACCAGCTTGTTCAGGTCATTCTCTGCCGCCTTAACATTGGCTTTCAGCAAGGTTTGTAGTTCCTGGCGGCCTTCTTCTGTGATCTCAAGCAATGCTTGATCACCGTCACCAGAAACAGGTTTCACTAAACCTTCGTGCTTAAGGAGCTCGATAGACATGCCAAGCACATCCAAAGACGGCCCCATCACGTGGGTGATGAAATAACGAACGTTAGACGCCAGTTCGGCGTATGACGCGTTACCTCCAGCGAGAATACCGAGCGCGCAGAGGCGTGTAGCTTCTTTTGGGGTAAGAGTATTGTCTGCGTACATGTGTCAACTTCCGAACTGTATACGAATTATAATTCGGATTGGATCTATAGTCCATGAAAGGATTGTGGTTTTATTGAGACCGTAGGCCCTCTGCTTCCACCCATTTTTCGGCCTCATCCAGAGATTTCTCTGCAATATCAAATATTTCGTCGATTTCCTCTTTGGTCGTAATAAGTGGCGGACAGAACGCCAGGTTATCGCCAATTGCGCGAACAATCAGCCCATTTTCTAGGCATTTGCCTTCTGCGGCGGGACCAACTTTTTGTGCAGGATCGAATGGAGTACGAGAACCCTTGTCCTTCATCAACTCAAGAGCACCCATCATCCCAATTGCTCGCGCATTTCCGACGAGGGGATGTTCGCCCAACTTGGCCATACGCTCACCAAAGTGCCCCATCACAGAACGGACATGCCCGACGATGTCTCGCTCTTCATAGATTTTCAGGGTTTCGAGCGCGACGGCGGCCGAAACCGGGTGACCGCCGTACGTCGAACCATGGCCAAATACGCCGAGTTTTTCACTTTCGGCGATCATCGCCTCGTGCACACGTTCGGAAATCATCAAGGCCGAGATCGGCAGATAGGCCGACGACAATTGTTTGGCACAAGAAACAAAATCTGGGTCCAGATCGAACGTTTGCGATCCCCACATATTGCCAGTGCGGCCGAACCCGTTGATCACCTCGTCAGCGACCAGAAGCACATCGTACTTTTTCAGAACTTTTTGGATTTTCTCGTAGTACGTTGCGGGTGGAATAATCACGCCGCCCGCGCCCATGACGGGTTCACAGAACATCGCGGCGACAGTATCCGGTCCCTCGTCCAAGATCATCTTTTCCAAATCTTCTGCACAACGGGTTGCGAAGTCTTCTTCGCTCTCACCATCATGACCCTCGCGATAATAGTGCGGGGCTGTGGTGTGCAGAATACGATCAATCGGCAGGTCAAAGTCTCCATGCAGGTGCGGCAATCCAGTTAAGCTGGCCGATGCAACGGTAACGCCATGATACCCACGGATCCGTGAAATGATTTTCTTTTTCTCGGGCTTGCCAATGGCGTTGTGGTAATACCAGATCAGCTTAACGGCCAAGTCTGTGGCTTCTGATCCGGAATTTGCGAACAAAACCTTGGACATGCGTCCTGGTGCGATACCGATTAGCTTTTCGGCCAGATCGATCACCACCTCGCAGGAACGATGATTGAACCCGTGATAGTATGCGAGCTTGCTCATCGCATCTGTTGCAGCATCAATCAGTCGCTGCTCGCCAAATCCCAAGCTGACGCACCACAGCCCCGATAGACCCTCGATATAGCTTTTACCTGTGTCGTCAAAGACTCTGATCCCGGCACCTTTGGAAATCACCATGGGACCCTTTTCTTGGTGGGCCTTAAGATTGGTGTAGCCATGCACGTGATAAGCAATATCGCGGGCCTGTGGGGAATTACCTAGGATGCTCATTGTGTTCTCCAGAATGCTCTGCGCGTCAACTTTGACTGCGTGGAAAAGTTATTCTTATAGAACTGCGAATGGGAGGGTTTGTCCAATTAAGAACGCAAACTATTCGCGGAATTTGACCTAAATCAAAGCGCAGTGCCCCGCAGTGACAGAATATAAAACAACACTGAATTTCCATTGGGGGAGAAAATACATGGCTTACAAAAATATTCTGGTGCATTTGAGCGAAAGTCGCGCGAGCGAGAACGCGGTTGAGGCTGCTTTGTCTCTCGCACAGAATCACGGTTCACGTGTGGTTGGGTTGTTTGCGGGACTGCCATACGACATGCCGCAGTATGTCTCGGCCCAATTACCTCCAGAAGTTGTTGAGGCCTACAGACAGAACACACAAGAGCAGGCGGATAAACAGATCAAGGCGTTCGAGAAACGTTGTTCAGATGCAGATGTAAAGTGCGACGCGCGAACAGGCGATTGGAACGATTTGATTGAACGCGTGATTTGCACTCATGCGCGATACGCGGACTTGGTCATTATCGGCCAACCGGACCCCGAAATGGATGGTGGCTACACCCGCGATGCCGCAGACTACATCGTCCTGAATGCAGGTTCGCCGGTGCTATTGGTGCCGACACGCACAGCCACCCACGGGTTTGGCGGCAGCGTATTGGTTGCGTGGGATGGTAGTGCCAACGCTGCGCGCGCCATTCGTGACGCCATGCCAATGTTGGAAAAGGCTGAGAAAGTCAAAGTCCTCGCCGTGGACCCTAAACCTGGGAAGCACGGACTGGGTGACTTGCCTGGCGCAGATATCGCACATCACCTGGCACTGCATGGTGTGGTGGCAGAAGCAGAACATATGCCATCCGCGGGAGTTGATGTTGGCGATGTGGTGCTAAACGAAGCTGCAAACATGGGTGCAGATTTAATCGTATCCGGGGGGTACGGGCATTCACGATTGGGTGAGTTGATCCTGGGGGGCGTCACCGACACTCTCATGAAGGAAATGACTGTCCCAGTCTTGATGTCACACTAATGCCTAGGCGGGTGCGATTCCCAGAATGGCGTCCGCCAACACATCACACTGCGGGGTAGTGCCCGTTAGTACATGCGACAGGATCACGTCCAATTCTTCGATATCTGGCGAGTTTGGGCGTCTCGTTAAAATGGGAGCAACAGCGCACCACCTCATTACCAGCGATCATCTGCACGCGGGTCGAGTGCGTCCTGCAATCCGTCACCAATGAAATTAAAGGCGATCACGGTGGCGAAAATCAACATCCCTGGAAAAAACGCGAGGCCCGGTGCTTCCCAAATCGTTTCTTGGGCACCGGTGAGCAAGTTACCCCAACTGGGCAGGGGCGGCTGAATCCCAAGGCCTAAGAAGCTAAGTACCGATTCCAACAAAATTACATTCCCGACTGATAACGTGGTCGCAACGATGATCGGTGACATCAGGTTCGGCAGGATATGGACGGTCATAATCCGAAATGCACTGGCGCCCTGGGCGCGCGCGGCCATTACAAAAGGGCGCGTTTTGATCGATAACGTTGACGCCCGCACCAATCGGGCGACGGTCGTCCATCCGGCCAAGGCAACAATGACAATGATGCGATACAGGCTGACATCTTCGGAACGGACGATGCTCTCTGGGATTCCCAATTTGTTTAAATCGATGGCGGCCAAAACGATCAACAGGGGGAGCAGGGGAAGGGCGATGACTCCATCCGTCACCCGCATGACGAAGGCATCAGTTCGCCCGCCGACATAGCCAGAAATGATGCCTATGGTGGTGCCAATGATGGCAGCTGCGATGGTTGCGACCAGTCCAACCATCAAAGATACCTGACCGCCGTACATCAATCGGACCAAGATATCGCGACCCAGCTCATCGGTGCCCAGTAAATGGGTGGCGGACGGGGCTCCATAGCGCGCAAACAGATCAACGGCGTCACCATCAATGCCGAGGATGGCCTCGACGAGTGATGCGGACATCGCAAACAGGATGAGAATTACAAGAACAACAGCACTGACGACCGCAAGTCGGTGTCGCAAAAATCTGCGAAAGACTTGCCCCTTGGCAGCGGGTGCGATGGCGGTATCCAACGCACTCATTGGCCCATATCCGTGTAACTAATGCGGGGGTCTAAGCTGGCGTAAGCGATATCTGCGAGCAGATTGCCGGCCAGCGTCAAAGCCGTTGCCAGCAGCAGCCCGACCAGCGCCAGATTGTAATCGTTGCCCATGATCGCATCGAAGATCAGTTTCCCCATACCAGGATAAGCGAACACTGTTTCGGTGATCAGCGCGCCCGAAAACAGCACACCCAAATCCAGGGCAAGAATGGTCACGACGGGGATCAGGGCATTCCGAAGCGCATGGTGCAGTACAACGCGGCTTTCAGTTAATCCTTTGGCACGCGCCGTACGAATGTAATCCTGGCGCAGCGTTTCGATCATAGATGCGCGCATATATCGCGTGTGTCCGCCAACGCCTGCGATGGTCAGTGCTGCCACTGGTAAGATCAGAAACTTAAGGCTCTCCCACATTCCAGATGCGCCGCCGGCATCTGCCGTGCCACCCGCCGGCAGCCACCCCAGCACAACGGCAAAGATCATGATCAATAAAATTCCCAACCAGAACGGGGGCATGGAAATACCTGCAAACGCAGCCAAGTTTATACTGTAGTCCGCTACAGAATACGGGCGCGTCGCGGCGTAGATGCCTGCGGGCAGAGCAATGATCAATGCAAGTGTCAGGCTCGAAACCAATAAAACCAGGGTGTTTTGCAGCGCAGGCACAATCGCCGCCCAAACAGGTTGTGCATATAATCGGGAATATCCAAAGTCGCCCTGGACTGCCGCACCTAGCCAATTTAGATACCGTGTCCACAATGGCTGGTCCAAACCATATAACGCCCGAAGACGTTCAGCGTCCTCGGCAGTTACATTCGGATCGGCGCTGATCATCAGGTCCACCGGATCACCGGGCATCAGGCCCATCAAGCCGTAGATCACGAACGACATCACCGCGATTACGATCAGGGAATGGATTATCCGACGTATGATGTAAGCAGCCATGCGTCCAGCGTACCATTCAATTGGGTGAAGGAAACAGTCACGCGTTGCTTATTTTGTGACGGTCCAATCTTCGACCCACAGCGTGGTCGGGAATTGATGTCCTGTGGGCTGCACACCTGTTAGCCATTTTGGCATGATGAATGAATTTGCCCGGAAATAAAGCGGCAGCGCGGGTAGTTCAGTGGCGTATATATTCTGCAATCGGTTCCACAAAACTTTGCGTTTGTCGCGATCCAGTTCCAATTCAATCTGTTCCAGCAGCTCATCCATTTCTGGATTCACATATCCAGTATAATTCTGACCGCCCCAGTTGTTTTCTTCCGAGGGGATGGAATCAGAATGCAACGTGGTACGCGGCACGCTCTCGGGTGATGAAATCCAGGCAAACATCGCCATGGCTTGGAATTTACGCTTAGTGATTGTTTCTCCAAAGAATACTCGGGCCGGTTCGTTATTAATCCGAACATCAATGCCTGCAGCTTTCCATTGGCTTTGCAGGACCTGCTGTACCAATTCCCGGGTGCGATTGCCGGCGGTGGTCATAATATCCAGACGGAATGGCTCACCCTTATCGTTGACGCGAATGCCTTTGACCTTTTTTGACCAACCGGCTGCATTCAAAAGCTCATCAGTTTTGTTTAAATCGAAAGGGTATTTCGGAATATCGTCGGCATAGATCCAATCCAATGGATTGACGCTAGAATGCGCGACGGGTTGTTTGCCGCCAAAAAGACGTTCGGAAATGGCATTGCGATCAATGGCGTATAATAGTGCCTGGCGAACGCGAACGTCTTGAAGGACAGGGTTATCCAACATCAGATCAATATGTTCATAGATCAATCCGGGCTTAAAAGTGATCTGAAATTTATCCCCATGACGCTTTTCGAATGCGACGGCCTGATCCACGTTCAGGCCCAATTCGCCAGAGATCATGTCGATGCCGCCGGATAGGATATTGGCCTCAAGTGTTGCAGTGTTTTCAATCACGCGGACGGTGATCTTGTCGAACGCGGGGGCCTTGCCCCACCATTTTTCATTGCGTTCAAACACCATGTGCGACCCGGCTTTTGCCACCGTCATTCGATATGGCCCCATAAATAGTCCCGGGTTCATGGGATCGGTATCAAATGCGGTTTTGATTTTGTAAGCGGCCGGTTCTTCGAAATTTTTGCGATCAATATGCGCAGGTAAAATACCCAGCGTCGAAATATTGGCGTAATCGAATGTGCGGCGGTCAATATGGAACGTGAATGTTTTATCGTCGACACGGTCAATTTTCAGTATCCGACGGTAACCCTCAGCAGCTGACACGCCGGATTTTGGATGTTTGCCGACTTCCCACGTAAAGATCACATCGTCCGATGTCACAGGAGTTCCATCACCCCATACGGCCTCGTCCAATAGTTTGTAGGTGACGGAGATGCATTTCTTTCCGTCTGGTGTCATTTCCAGAACCGCGCCGCCATTTTCAAGCGTTGGGTATTCGACGCACAACATGCATACCGTTTCCCAATCCGCGTTCATGACGGTGATCGGTCGGCGGACCAAGCCATGTACATATGATTTGGCCAACATGGAATCGATGTTCGGATGAAATGTGGATGGGTATTGAGTAATCCCGATGACCAATTCCGACTTGGCATTGGCCGATGTGGTGCCAAAAGTGCCAGCTGTAAAAATCGCCAAAGATAAAACAAAAGTCCGAACCAATGACATAACTCTTCCCTGTCTCCATTATCGGGTTTGTTGCGCATGACTATTACGGGATATGGTGATTTTATCCAGGGATACGAGACTTTGAGCGAGCACGATGAAAATAGATAAAACAATTTTTGCGGAGATGGCGTGGCTACCCAATGGTTGGGCCAAGAATGTTCGTATCGGCATTGATGATGTGGGAAATATCGCGACCATCGACGTCGATCAAACGCCAAGCGCCGATGATGTCCATGCCAAAGGTCATCTAATGCCTGGCATGATTAATCTACACTCCCACGCGCATCAGCGTGCAATGGCGGGCATGAGTGAATTTCGCGCATCCGAAGCGTGGGGCGAGGATAGTTTCTGGACGTGGCGCGTCGCCATGCATGCATTCGCCAAAGTCCTGACTCCCGAAATGTTGGAGACTATTGCCACGCAGCTCTATGTCGAAATGGTCAAAGCAGGATTCACGTCAGTGTGTGAATTTCATTACATGCACCATGACGCCGATGGAACGGCGTATGCCGAGCCTGCTGAAATGTCGTTGGCACTGGTCCGTGCGGCGCAAACGGCGGGTATCGGCCTGACGATGTTACCTGTGCTGTATTCGCAGGGCGGGTATTTAGGCAAAGAACCGAACGAGGGGCAGCGTCGGTTCATTTGTTCGCCAGAACAGCTTCTGTCGATTATTTCCACGCTGCAAATAGATGCGGTAGATGATCCCATGCTGGCCGTTGGCGTTGCACCGCATAGCCCGCGCCAAGCCAGTGAAGATGCCATGCGTGAAGTGATTGGAACGCTCTTGAGGGGCGACCCAGACGCGCCCATTCACATCCATGTCGCGGAGCAAGAAAAAGATGTGACAGAATCTGTCGAAGTCACCGGTCAACGGCCTGTCGAATGGACGATGAACCATTTCGAGTTGGGGCCTCAGTGGTGTTTGGTCCATGCCACGCACTTAACAAATCAAGAGACGGATGATCTGGCAGCGTCCGGAGCGGTCGCCGGTTTGTGTCCTGCGACGGAGGCCAATTTAGGCGATGGCATATTTCCTCTGGGTCGGTACTTGGATGCTGGAGGCGTGTTTGGTATTGGCTCAGACAGCCATGTATCTGTCAGCATGGTCGAGGAGCTCCGATGGTTGGAATACGGCCAGCGCTTGATCCGTCGTCGTCGAAATGTATCGGCAGCGGGACCAGGCGGTTCTACGGCGACCCGACTATACGCGGGGGCTCTTGCGGGGGGCGCGCAAGTCACCGGACGATCTGTGGGTGCAATCGCTGTTGGCAAGCGCGCAGACTTTATTGTTCTCGACCCCGAGAATCCGACGCTGGTCGGCAAGTCAGGAGAGCGACTGTTTGATAGCGCGATCTTTGCTGGTAATGCGAATATCATTCGTGATGTCTGGGTTGGCGGTGTGCAGCGTGTCGACAACGCGCAGCACGTTGCGGAAAGCTTGGCCTTTGAAGATTTTGCGGGCGTGATGCGATCTGTAGTGACGCAGCTTTGACGTCGGGTATGTGACAAAATGGCTCCGTACATACGTTTCAAAAGGCACTTTTATGAATACGCCAGAGGACCTATGAAAGGGACCTAAGTATCAAAAGGATCCGAAGTATGACCGCAGAAGTACGCTCTGCCAGATTGGCGCTTGGCTTCGCTAGTGTCGGGCATACCTATAGCCATCTTTTTCAGCCGCTGTATTACGTGGCCGTGCTGACGCTCGAGGATGAGTTGGGCTTGACCCACGGCGAGGCCATTCAACTGGCGGTGCTGGGTGGTATGTTGTTTGGGTTCGCTGCCCCGATTGCCGGATGGTTAGGCGACAAGTGGGGGGCGACCCCGTTGATGAGCATCTATTTCATCGGCACGGGTGCTGCCATGACATTAACTGGGTTCGCGACAGCACCCTGGCAGATCATGGCGGCTTTGGGCCTGACAGGTTTATTTGCATCGATCTATCACCCCGTTGGGATATCGTGGCTGATCAAGAACGCGGTTAATCGCGGTACGGCCCTTGGCATCAACGGAATTTTTGGCGGACTTGGCCCCGCGATTGCCGCCCTGACAGCGGGCACGATCATCGCGTTCATCGGCTGGCGTGCCGTATTCATCATTCCGGGACTGATCATTCTGATGACAGGGGCGGCGTTCATTTTTCTTGTCGGCCGCGGTGCTATTGTGGACACGGACGAAGATCGGGCGCCCACGCCCCCTGCAACCAAAGGCGATGCGCCGCGAGTTTTTGCGGTGCTGGCGATCACCATGTTGTGCACCGGCATTATTTATCAGGCCACGCAGGCGGGTTTGCCCAAGGCATTTCAAATGCGTATGGGGGATCTGTTGAACGATAGTGTGTTGGGTATTTCGACCATCGTCGCGCTGGTGTTTTTTATCGCGGGTTTAATGCAGGTCTTTGGCGGCTGGCTGGCAGATAAAATCTCGCCCAAGTCTGTATATATCGGCGCGTTCTTTATTCAGGTGCCGTTGTTGGTGTTATTAGCGAATGTCGCGGGGCCATTTGTGGTCGTCGCTGCAATCATCATGATGGCAACTAACAACAGCGCGTTGCCCGCTGAAAATGTGATCTTGGCCAGGTATGTGCCGCGTTCGCGGCGGGCACTCGCGTTCGGGTTTAAGTTCGTGCTGGCGATTGGGTTCGCGACATTGGGTGTGCAGCTTGAAGCCGAGCTGTTTGATGCGACCGGGGAATTTTATTGGTTGTTCACAGTATTGGCAGCATTCGCGCTGGCGGGGGCCGCCATGGCCTTTGTCTTGCCCTCAGAAAAGCGATCTAATCCTGCTGTTCAACCGGCCGAATAAATTACGCCGTTAACGCTTGATCCAAATCGTAGATTAAGTCTTCGGCATCTTCCAAACCAATGGATAGGCGCAACGTGTCGTCACCCGCACCGGCGTCGGCGCGCTGCTCGTCGGTCAACTGTCGGTGTGTCGTCGATGCAGGATGCAGGATCAAAGACTTTGCATCACCGATGTTGGCGAGGTGTGAGAACACATTCACGTTCTGTACGCATTTAACACCGGCTTCAAAACCGCCTTTTAGGCCGATAGTGAACACAGCGCCAGCACCCTTGGGCAAATATCTTTGTGCCAAGTCGTAGTAGGGGCTTGATTTCAATCCGGCGTAGCTGACCCAAGCGACGGCTTCATGCGTTTCCAAATATTCTGCAACGCGCTTTGCATTTTCCACATGGCGATCCATCCGCACATGCAGGCTTTCTATACCAGTAATCGTGTTGAATGCATTCGTGGGTGATAGGGCAGGGCCAAAGTCGCGAAGGGCGACAGCCCGTGCCTTCATGGTGAAACCGAAATCTCCAAACGTCTCGTAGAACGTTAATCCGTGATACGCAGGGTCGGGTTCGGTCATGGTCGGGAAACCCGGACCGCCCGTCCAATCGAACTTGCCACTTTCGATGATGGCACCACCCAGTGACGTCCCGTGACCTTGCAAGAATTTAGTTGTGGAGTGGCAAACGATATCTGCGCCGTATTCAATGGGACGACACAAGTATGGGGTCGCCATGGTATTGTCCACGATCAGCGGAATACCCGCGTACTCTGCGATGAAAGCGATCGCTTCGAGGTCCAGGACGACACCACCAGGGTTGGCCAACACCTCTATAAAGATCGCTTTTGTTTTCGGTGTGATCGCCGCTTTGATGTTGTCAGGCGACGTGCAATCGACAAAATCACAATGCCAACCTAGCCGTTTGAAGCTGACCCCGAACTGGGTGATAGATCCGCCATACAAGTTCTTCGATGCGATGAACTCATCGCCCGGTTCCAGCAACGTAAAGAACGTTAGGAATTGAGCGGCGTGACCCGATGCGGCGCAAACGGCGGCGCGGCCACCTTCTAGGTTTGCCAAGCGCTCTTCTAAAACAGAGACCGTCGGATTGGTGAGGCGGGAATAGATGAAACCAAACGTTTGAAGATTAAACAAATCGGACGCGTGCTCGACATCATCGAACACATAAGAAGTGGTTTGATAGATCGGCGTGGCACGTGCACCGGTGATGGGGTCGGGAGATGCACCGGCGTGAATGGTGCGTGTGCCAAATCCATATTCGTGTGGGCCATTTGGTTTCTTTGTCATGTCGGTTACGCCAATTCTAAAGTCATGTAGGTACTGTTCGGATCAAGTTCGTAATCCCCGAACGGATCGGTTATCTGAAAGCCGAAATCCGCATAAAGCGTGCGAGCCGGTATAAACGCATCAAAGCTGCCGGTTTCCAAGCTTAACCGCGTGTACTTACGCGCACGCGCTTCGTTCAATATGTGGTCGACCATTTTTCGTGCCAGTCCGCGACCACGTGCCCGCGCCGCCGTGTGCATCGATTTGATCTCACCATGTGCGGGACCAATCTCTTTTAGTGCGCCACAACACAAAAGCGCATCATCAATCCACATAGTCCAAAAAGTGACTTCGGGCGCGCGAAGGCCTTCTAAGTCCAGCGCATGGACGCTTTCGGGGGGCGTGATCGCACGCATTAATTCCAGATGTGCTTCGAGTAGCTCCTTGATCTCGGGGCCGCGCAGATCATCGACACGAATGTCCATCAGCCAACTTTTCGTCGCTTCGATGAAATCACACCTGAATTCACACCGGACCAGCCAAGTTCACCGAACAGACGCCCATATTCAATCTTGGGACAGCGGTTCATGATCACAGTCAGGCCTGCCGCTTCGGCGCGTTCGGCTGCCTCGTGATTGATGACGCCCAATTGCAACCAAACGACTTTGATCTGCTTTTCATCTTTGAGCGCGATGGCTTCGTCAATCAATGCGCCAGCGGCTTCTGAACCGCGAAAGACATCCAGCATATCGATGGGCGCGGGGACGTCCGCCAAAGACGCGTACACGGTCTGATCCCATATTTCCTTGCCCGCATGACCCGGGTTGATCGGATGCACTTGGTATCCTTTGCCCAGGAGATATTTCATCGCAAAGTTTGATGGGCGCACCCAATTCGGGCTGGCACCGGCCATGGCAATGATCCGTGTGTCCTTCAGTATACGACGGATAAGCGCATCGTCGTAGGTTAGTTCGCTCATCCACGCAGTCCCAGTCTGCCACGTGCTTCGTCGACCGTCGCGACAGTGCCGCCCAGCATGTTGACGATGTTCGATGCCTTTTCGACAAGCGCCGCGTTGGACGGCGCCAAGACGCCTTTCTCGATATAGATATTGTCTTCCAAGCCCACGCGCGCATTGCCGCCTAAAAGCACCGCTGCGGCAACCATTGGGAATTGGAACCGCGAAATGCCGAATGCTGACCATACAGCCCCTTCGGGGAGCATATCGCGCATCAGTTTCATCGCTTCAACGGTGGCTTCTGCCGCGTATGAAATCCCTAAACAAAACTGGAAATAGGGTGGGGGCGCGATCAGCCCATCAGCAATCATCTTTTTCGCCAGCACGATGTGACCGGTATCGAAAACTTCTAGCTCAGGCTTAGCGCCCGCAGCCCGAGCCCGGTCTGCCATCACGGCCAGATGATCGGGATGGTTCAAAAACACATGTTGGTTGAAGTTCATGGTCGCCACATCGAGTGAACAAATGTCGGGAGACATTTCCTCGATATGAACGACACGTTGTTCCGGTGTGCACATAGTGCTGTCATCGCTGGCACGCGTGGGATCATCTGGGTGCGGAATGAACCTGGCACCTGGCCCTGTTGTCAGGTTGATGATGACATCGGAACCGCTATCGCGAATACGTTCTGTCACCTCACGATAGAGCGCCGGATCCATACTTGGATTTTTTGTCTCGGGGTCACGCACGTGAATATGCACGATCGCAGCTCCAGCCTTAGCCGCATCAAGCGCGCTCTCGGCAATTTCGGCAGGTGTCACAGGGACGGCAGGGCATCTCTCGGGTGTGGGCGCAGAGCCCGTGACGGCACATGATAAAATGGTTGATGGCATGATTTAGTTGTTCCCTCTGTCTGGCCAGTCCGGCATGTCTGATTTGTTTAAGAACGCATCAATGGCGCTCCGTGTTTCATCTAATTGCATGTTACAGGTGATGGCGTTTCCGGCCCGTTCGTATGCGGCTTCCATCCCTTCTTCGAGTTGCGTGTAAAACAAGTCCTTGCCGAGTGCGACGGCGGTCGGACTTTTTGACGCGATCTTTGACGCCATTTCAGCAACGGCATTGTCCAAATCATTGGCAGGAACGGCCTTGTTGATGAGGCCCCAATTCTCGGCCTGTTGCGCCGAGATCAGATCACCTGTCATCAATAATTCCATCGCCTGTTTACGGCCAAGATTCCGTGTGACCGGAACAGAGGGCGTCGAACAGTAAAGCCCGATATTAATCCCAGATGTGCCGAATTTTGCTGTATCAACCGCGATGGCCAGATCACATTGCGCGACCAACTGGCAACCGGCCGCCGCTGCCGTACCGTTGATTTTGGCGATGACCGGTTGCGGCATCTTGGTGATTTGCATCATGTACGATGTGCACAGATCAAACATCGCCTTCATCGCCGCCTCGGACGGATCAGCCTTCATTTCGTTCAGGTCGTGCCCCGCACAGAATGCGCGACCCGCCCCTGTAATCACGACGACGCGGATAGACGGATCATCGGCGATCGCCTGCAATTGCGCTAACAGTTCCCGCATCAATGGCGATGATAAGGTGTTGAACTGATCTGGTCGGTTCAGCGTTAGTGTCGCGACACCGCCTTCATCTGCGCGCAGAACCAATCCCTCGTTTTGAGATGTATCATTCATTTAGACTCTCCTTATCGACACTCTCGCGAACGGCGCGCGGGGTTTCAAGGGTTTCGAAGATTGCTATGACTTTAGCTTAACGTTAACGTAAACGGAAAGATTGGAAAAGCCGGAGAAATCATCCCATGCCTGCCATCACTGTTGAAGAATTCAACGATATTCTTTCATCCGAATTGCCCTGGGCCGCAGAATTGGACATGCATGCGACGGAAATCGGCGAGGGGACGGCGACTGTTATTGTGCCGTTTGCCAAGAAAATGTTGCGTCCTGGTGGCACGATCCTGGGACCGATGCAGATGTTTTTGGCTGATGCATGTATGTACGCGGTCTTATTGTCAAAGATTGGCCCTGTGAAATTGGCAGTGACCACAAACCTGAATACGAACTTTTTACGCAAACCTGAACCCGTTGACCTGATCGCAAAAGGCCAGATGATGAAGCTGGGCAAGCGCCTGGCGATGATGGCGGTCGATGTCTATAGCGCCGGGTCGGATGATTTGGTTGCCCACGTGACGGGCACGTATTCGATTCCGCCATCCCCTTAGTTGTCATTCCGGCGGGCGCGAAGCGGACCGAAGGTCAAAGCCGGAACCCAGACAACAACTTGAATACCTGGGTCCCGGATCAAGTCCGGGATGACAAGAGTATGAGGATCATGGGGGGCAGGATTTTGGTTGTCTTCCCCCTTTAGAATGAGTTGTCATATATGCACCCAGAAAATTGTGCTAGCGGGGACAAATAGTTGAGCCAGAGTGAAAATATCCAGATACCCGACAAGTTGGCCCAGAAGTTCCAAGATGATGGCGTTGCCGTCATCCGAAATGCGTTTTCGACCGATTGGATTGAAGTGCTATCGCGCGGTTTGGACAAGAACATCGCCAATCCGGGAAGGTATCGTCGCGAATATACGCGGGAAGGCGGCGCCGGCCATTTCTTTGGTGACTATTGTAACTGGTCTCGGATTCCCGAATACGAAGATTTTGCGCGCCATTCTCCTGCAGCTGAAATTGCAGGAACCCTCATGGGATCGGAAAAAGTGAACTTGTTCCACGAGCATGTGGTCGTCAAAGAACCGGGAACCGAGGAACGGACCCCCTGGCATCACGATCAGCCCTATTACTGCGTTGACGGTGACGACAATGTTAGCCTTTGGGTGCCTCTAGACCCGGTTCCTAAAGATATCGGCGTTGAGTTCATTAAGGGCTCACACAAATGGGGGCGGTGGTTTATTCCAACCAAGTTCACAGGTACGGACTACGATCGGGATGATACCGGGTTTGAACCCATTCCGGATATCGAATCTGAGCGTGACAACTATGAGATCGCTTCGTTTGACCTCGACGTTGGTGATTGTGTCGCATTTCATTTCCGAACCGTACACGGTGCCCCCGGAAATACGGCCAAGACTACCCGTCGGCGTGCAATCTCGTTCCGATGGACCGGCGATGACGCACGATTTGCCATCCGTGCCGGTGAAATGTCGCCGCCATTTCTGGAATTCGAGAATTGTCGTTTGGACGTGGGGCAAGTGCTCGATAGCGAGCTGTTTCCTGTCATTCGCGAGTAATACCCAGACAGTTATCAAAATATACGGTATTATAATACCATATTTCTAAGTTACGGTTTTTTCGCACTTTTTCAGCACAATTGCGTTGACTTAATGAAAAATGATGGCATATTCCCGCCACTCGCGCCCGCGCATGTGGGCGCTTTCATTATTTCGGATGGAAAGTGGAAAAAAGCTATGACGACCATTTCCGCCAAAGAGGTTGATATTGACCGTAAATGGCTTGTCATCGATGCAGAGGGTGTTGTCCTCGGTCGCTTGGCAGCTGTGATTGCGGCTCGGCTTCGTGGCAAACATAAGCCGCTGTATACCCCACATGTGGATTGCGGCGACAACATCATCGTTATCAACGCGGAAAAAGTATGCCTGACTGGCCGTAAGATGCAGGACAAGCGTTACTATCACCACACCGGTCACCCTGGTGGGATCAAGGAAACATCGCCAGAGAAAATCATCGCTGGCAAGTTCCCAGAGCGCGTTGTCATCAAAGCCGTTGAGCGAATGGTGCCTCGTTCACCATTGGGCCGTCGTCAGATGACCAAACTTCACGTTTATGCAGGTACCGATCACCCACATGCAGGCCAACAGCCTGAGGTGCTCGACGTTGCTAGCATGAACCCAAAGAATAAAAGGAAGTAATCGATGGCTGAGGAAGCAAAGACCCTCGAGGATCTTAAAGACATCGTTGATCCGGAACTGGCCCAGCAAGCTGCTGAAGTGGCTTCTCCTGTCTACGTTCAGGAAATCGATGAATTGGGCCGTGCATATGCAACCGGTCGTCGTAAAGACGCTGTTGCCCGTGTTTGGATTAAGCCAGGTAAAGGCGTGATCACCGTCAACGGTCGTGAGTTCGAAACATACTTCGCTCGCCCTGTGCTGCGGATGGTGATCAATCAGCCATTCGAAGTTGCCGGTCGTGAAGGCCAGTATGACGTGTTCTGCACTGTTAAAGGTGGTGGATTGTCCGGCCAGGCCGGCGCGGTTCGTCACGGCATTTCACGTGCATTGACCAAATATGAGCCAGAGCTTCGTGGACCTCTGAAGAAAGAAGGCTTCATGACGCGGGATTCACGTACGGTTGAGCGGAAGAAATACGGTCTCCGCAAAGCTCGCCGGAGCTTCCAATTCTCGAAGCGCTGATACTTACACAAAAAATATTCAATGTTTTCAATGCGTTATCTTCGGATAGCGCATTTTTTTTGAGTCACGAATGAGTCACGAGTCGCAGAAATGCTTGCTTTTTAGATTGCGAAAGTCTCGTATGAGTCTCAATCAGTTTATAGTTCTTCGTGGAGCAATCAGTTCTCATTGCTATAATGGAGGGAGTTTCGTGGGCGAAAAGTCATATGAAGACAGACACGAAAGCAGCATCTACGGTTCTCGTCTTCTCATTCATCGGCGTGGAGACATTGAAGCAGATACATATTTCTTTCGTGCGAAGATTTCTGGCGTTCGGGGATATGTTCGTCGCAGTTGCGGAACAAACGATGCGGCAAAAGCAATGGTATTCGCAGAAGGCGCATATGAAGACTTACTGGTTCGTCATAAGGGCGGGTTTTCTCTCACTGAACTCACGGTAGATAAGTTTTTCTACGACTGGATTGAGAGGAAGAGACATAACTTCACAGCATCTCGTGCTCAATGGAAGCGCAGTGTTTACGAGCGCTATATGTCTGGTTATTTCGGTAAGCAGAATATTTCGGAATTGAATAAGAAGTTTTGTGACGGGTATTGGGAATATCGTCTCAACTTTTGGAGCACGAAAGAGGGGAAGAAGCGGATTGAACTCAATGAGAAGCGTATCGGCGCTAAATCGCAATCATCAAAGAATGTAGCGACAACAGCATCATTTGCGACACTTCGTGCAGAAGCATCACTGATAAACGAGTTTCTAAGGGTAGCAACGGAAGAGGGTCATCTTGCACGTACAATCAAAATCAGCGCTCAGGATGCGATGGCGAAGAATGAGCGTGGCGACAGTTTTAGAGATACTTTCACAGAACACGAATATCAGGTGCTGACGAGCAATCTGTTCAACTATGCAATGTGCAGAGGCAAGTTCGCAGACAAACGTCTTCATTCTCTTCACAAGTTTCAACGATTGATGATGCGAGCATTCGTTCTGTTGGCATCATCAACAGGAATGCGTGTCGGCGAGTTGAAGCAGTTAGTTTGGGGTGATTTGGATGTTCGCACGGGTGACGACGGCGAGAAGATATTGGTCGTCAGTGTTCGTGGCGAAACATCAAAGGTTCGTCGGGGTAGAACAGCAGTAGCGCATAGCAGTCACATCATCGGTGTCATGGATGAGTATAAAGCAGCATCTAAACACAATGGCGCAAACGATTTGATATTTTACAGCGAGCAAAAAGATGGTTCGCTTTCAACAGTTGATTTGAGTGTCTCGTTCAAGAACTTTCTTCGTCGGTGTGAATATGAGGGTAGGGAAGAGGGTCTTCGTTTATCAAAAGATGGCAAGGCAAGAACGCTGTATTCATTGCGTCACTTCTACGCAATCGCACGATTGAAGCAGAATGTAGATGTCTATCAGTTGGCGACAAATATGGGCACTGGCGTAAATCAAATACGAAATCACTATGGAAGACACATTTCTGGTGACGCTTTCATCAAAGAACTGACGAAGTTTGAGAGCAAAACTGGTGAGAAAACGAAATCAGCAGCAGTCAGAAAACTTGTAGATATGGTTCAGTCAGGTGTTCTTGATGAAGAGATGGCGCTTGATGCATTTAGGAAGGTTGCGGAATCTCGTTAGCATCGGCGAATAGTGATACTCATCAACTCTTCATCATATTCAATCTCAATCGCATTATCGTTCGCATTCACATGGTGCGTTAGATCATCAATGAGATTCACGAGAGTGTCGTAGAACACGTTGGTGTAGGGATCATCGTCATCGTTGGTGTGATGGGTCAATCGGTGAGTCAGCATCAGAAAGCGTTGCTGTAGAATTCTAACGGTTCATTAAAAATCAGATCGCAGAAGGTAAGAAACAGGAACGGATGGTATGTCTTGTAATTGATTTCTTTTTACCAGGTAATCGACACCAAATGAATATCGTGGCACCACATGACAACTTATAACCATCATATCTGAGAGACATCCGAACCAAAACTCTCAATATTAGGATGCAGAAATAAGGCGTAAAAATAATGAAGAGAATTTTAGCTTCCGCAACTGTTATGATAATTTTATCGTCTGCCGCAGTAGCAGATCAAGTCACCCTCAGCTTTCCGGATGTGTCTGAGCTTCCTATCCATAGCGTTGAGCAAGCCAAGGCAAAGGCAAATATAATCGCTTTAATTGGTGGAAATGGTCTAAAAAACAGTCAAGGAAACAGCAAAAATTTTCTTGTCACTCAAAGAGGTGATTTTATTGCAGCAGGCTTGAACTTTTATCTGTTCCCAAATCGGTCCGAGGATGAGAAGGCTAGCTACAAATTACGAGGAAGCGAGGAGCGAGCGGCAAGACTTCTTAATCTTACTAAGGAAATCAACAAACGCAATAAACTCCCAATTTATCTAGTTGGTTTTAGTCGAGGTTCAGTCGACGCAGCGAAATTTTCAAAATTATTTCCGGATCACATAAAAGGTATCGTTTTGGCTTCTGGGGTTTACACAAACTCCTCAAAGAAGGCAGAGTTTTATTCAATGGAGAGGATTTTAGGTTCAACTGTAAACGTTGGTGTTTTAGTTGCACATCATGAAAAAGATTTTTGCAATGTGACGCCGTTTTCTTACGCAAAAGATTTTTTTGAAGAGCTTGAAGCTCCTCGAAAGGCATTTTTATCTTATAAGGATGGGGGTGCTTCAGGCAGAGAATGTGGACCACTCAACCACCATGGCTTTGAAGATATTCAGGACCGAGTAGCAAACGATATCGCTCAATGGATTGCTGTGGATTCGGATAAGTAAGATGTCGTCGCAACGAAACTTTGGGCAAACCCAAGGAAAAGACTGACGTCGCTATGACAACAGATCAAATCCTTGAGAATGTCCTCAAGTCACAGGCGGAGACGAACGAGCAAATAAACAAACTGATCGAAAACCAGAACAAACCATTTTTGAAGAGATTATTCAGTTCCTGAAGATATCGACAGGAAGCGACCAGCCCGAACTTGGACCACCTTCGCTAACAGGAGATTTCTTAGGTTTAGATGGCACGTCACTCGGATGAAGTCGCTTTAACGCTTCCGAGACGACATACCCTTTTGATTGATTAGTATGACCAGCAATCTTGATCCTCCCCCACTGAATTGGTCCACCGGCTATGATAGGAAACGGAGGATCAAAGATGGCAACGAAACGACACAAACCGGAAGAGATTGTCTCGAAGCTGCGCCAGGTCGATGTGCTGGTT
>Ga0181559_10000026_pt1 | contig 121428 bp, 116 predicted proteins | sample 011ome_21_FD_133752 | JGI IMG/M metagenome (GOLD analysis project Ga0181559, IMG submission 133752) | Coastal salt marsh microbial communities from the Groves Creek Marsh, Skidaway Island, Georgia - 011508AT metaG (megahit assembly) | ecosystem: Environmental > Aquatic > Marine > Intertidal... | reverse complement strand
GCTATCGGTGAAACGATGATCGTGGTGATGGCAGCAGGCGCTGCCGCAAATCTGTCCGCCAATCCGCTAGAGGCAATGACGACCGTGACCTTCCAGATCGTTGCCATGCTGACCGGCGAAGGCAGTTTCGACCACCCGGCCACGCTCAGCGCCTTTGCGCTTGGCTTCGTGCTGTTCCTCGTCACACTGGCGCTGAATTTCATCGCCCTGCGTGTCGTCAAGCGATTCCGTGAAGCCTATGACTGACGCCGCCTATTCCACCACGACGGAGCGCTTCCAGAAGCGCCTCAAGCAGCGTTACGCGGCAGAGCGTCGCTTTCGCCTGCTCGGTTTTGCTGCTGTGGCATCGTCGGTCCTGATTCTGGCGTTCCTGCTGGTCTCGATGACAATGAACGGGATCGGCGGATTCCAGCGGGCCGAACTCAGGGTTCCGGTCAATTTCGCGCAAAGCGGGCTGACGATCGAGCGTTCGCGACTGACCGATTCCGATGCGGTCCAGGCGCTGGAGCAGGCCGGGCTTGCGACCGCGGTTTCCTTCGCGGCAGAACAGGCGCTGGGATCGCAGGGGGCTGCGCAACTGGGCAGCGAAGCCTGGCGCGAGGTGGCTGACCGGATCATCGCCGATCCGGCCCTGCTTGACCGGAGCGTAGTGCTCACCCTGCCCGCGAGTGACGATCTGGCCTCTGGCCTGCGCGGCACCGGCCCTGAGGATATCCGCGAGCTGGCATCGAGCCTGGCTGCCGATGGCAAACTCAGCCGCAACTTCGACGCAGGATTTCTGACGCGGTCGGACGCCACCGATCCGCAGCTCGTGGGTATCTGGGGGGCGCTCAAAGGCTCCTTCCTGACCATGGTGGTGACATTGGCCCTGGCTTTCCCGATCGGCGTTCTTGCGGCGCTCTATCTGGAGGAATATGCGGCACGAAACCGCTGGACTGACCTGATCGAGGTGTCGATCAACAATCTCGCTGCGGTTCCATCGATCATCTTCGGCCTGCTCGGTCTGGCGGTATTCCTGTGGATGTTTCCCAACATGCGCTCGGCTCCGCTGATCGGCGGGATGACGCTGGCGCTGATGACCATGCCGGTAATCGTCATTTCCAGCCGCAATGCAATCAAGGCGGTGCCGCCATCGATCAGGGACGGGGCGCTGGCCATCGGTGCTTCGCCGGTGCAGGTCGTCTTCCACCATGTCCTGCCGCTGGCCCTGCCCGGCATGCTGACCGGAACCATCATCGGCATGGCCCGCGCGTTGGGCGAAACGGCCCCGCTACTGATGATCGGGATGCGCGCCTTCGTGGCCACCCCGCCTGACAATTTCACTTCGCCAGCCACGGTCCTGCCGGTCCAGATCTTCCTCTGGTCGGACGAAATCGACCGCGGATTTGTCGAACGCACCTCTGCGGCTATTATCGTGCTTCTGCTGTTCCTCCTGGTGATGAACGGCTTTGCAATTTACCTGCGCAACCGATTTGAGAAGAAATGGTGAGCAATCAGCCAACCGAAACCATGGTTCCCGTGAAGGAGGCATCAGCCTTGCCCAGCGATCTCACCCCGAAGATGAGCGCGCGCGACGTTTCGGTCTTTTATGGCGAGAAGCGTGCGATCGACAGCGTCTCGATCGATATTGAAACCAGATATGTCACGGCCTTCATCGGGCCGTCAGGCTGCGGGAAATCGACCTTCCTGCGCGCGTTGAACCGGATGAACGATACCATCCCTTCGGCCCGTGTTACCGGCGAAATCAGGCTTGATGGCGTGGATATCGGCACGATGGACGTGGTCCAGCTGCGCGCGCGGGTGGGCATGGTGTTCCAGAAGCCCAACCCCTTCCCCAAGTCGATTTACGAGAACATCGCGTATGGGCCGCGTATTCACGGGCTGGCTGAAAACAAGGCTGAGCTTGACGAGATCGTGCAGCGATCGCTGGAACGGGCCGGCCTGTGGAACGAGGTGAAGGACCGGCTGATGGACAGCGGCACCGCCCTGTCCGGTGGCCAGCAGCAGCGGTTGTGCATCGCGCGCGCCATCGCCGTCGATCCCGAGGTCATTCTGATGGATGAACCGTGCTCCGCACTCGACCCCATCGCCACCGCCAAGATCGAGGAGCTGATTGACGAATTGCGCGGGCGTTACGCAATCATCATCGTCACTCACTCGATGCAGCAGGCCGCACGCGTTTCGCAGCGGACGGCGTTCTTCCATCTTGGCGAGATGGTCGAATACGGCTCGACCTCCGATATCTTCACCAATCCGGTCAAGGAACGGACCAAGGATTACATTACGGGGCGTTATGGCTGATGGGTACGGAACACACTGTCAGATCATTTGACGAGGAAATCACCCGCCTGCGCGGCCTGATCGCCGAGATGGGCGGGCTTGCCGAACTGTCGGCCCAGGAAGCGGTGGACGCCCTGATTCATCGCAATCTCGAACTGGCCGATGCGGTGGTAGTGCGCGACAAGAAACTCGATGCGCTAGAAACGGAAGTGGACCGGCTTTCCGTGCGGGTGATCGCGCTGCGGGCTCCGATGGCTGACGATCTGCGCGAAGTTGTCGCTGCGCTGAAAATTGCGGGGATGCTCGAACGCATTGGCGACTATGCCAAGAATATCGCCAAGCGGGTCGAACGGATCGGGGTCAGCAAGGCATTCGAACCTCTCACCCTGCTTCCGGCCATGGCCGAGGTGGCGACTGACATGGTCCACGATGTGATGACCGCCTATGCCGCGCGCGATGCGGCGCTGGCGCTTGACGTGATTGAGCGGGATACAAAGGTCGATGCCTTCTACAACAGCATTTTCCGCAACCTCGTCTCGCATATGATCGAAAACCCCTCGACCATCAGCAGCGCGGCCCAGTTGCTGTTCATCACCCGCAATCTAGAGCGGATCGGCGACCATGCCACCAATGTGGCGGAGATGGTGCATTTCGCCGCGCTCGGCACTTATCCCGTCGAACAATGAGCACGCCCAAGCTTCTGCTGGTCGAAGATGACGAGGCGCTGGCCGAATTGCTGGAGTTCCGCTTCCGGCGCGAAGGCTATCATGTCCGCGCGACGGGCGATGGCGATGAGGCGCTGCTGCTGGCGGCGGAAGATATCCCTGACCTCGTCATTCTGGACTGGATGATCGAAGGAACCAGCGGGATCGAGGTTTGCCGCCGCCTGCGGCGTGATCCGGCCACGGCCAATGTTCCGATCATCATGCTGACCGCACGCGGCGCCGAGGATGACCGGATTCGTGGCCTCGATACCGGGGCTGACGATTATCTGACCAAGCCGTTCTCGCCGCGCGAACTGCAGGCGCGCGTGTCTGCCGTGCTGCGCCGCGTCCGTCCCGCGCTGGCCGGGGAAACGCTGACCGTCGGCGAGCTGACGCTGGACCCGGTGGCGCACCGGGTGGAGCGCAAAGGGCAGAAGCTGGCGCTTGGCCCGACCGAATACCGCCTGCTGCAATTCCTGATGGAACATCCCGGCCGGGTCTTTTCGCGCGGACAACTGCTGGATGCGGTGTGGGGAACGGGCAGCGAGATCGAGGAACGCACGGTTGACGTCCACATCCGCCGCCTGCGCAAGGGGATCGAGATGGACGGGGCCGCCGATCCGGTCCGCACTGTGCGTTCGGCAGGATATTCACTCGAACCCGTCTGAATAATTGCATGCAATTATTGGAAATCACGTGATTTTGGTATAATTCGTACATCGCGCGGATGGCCGGTGCGCCGGGCGGATGGCGGCAGCGGATCGCTGGCAAGGCGCTGCAACTGGCCGGTCGCATCCTCAAGATGCGCTGCGATCACATGCAGCACCTCGTCATCATATTCGACGCGTCCGCGCACCTCTATCAGCCGCGCGCCCATCACCACCTTGCGATATCTTTCCATCATGTCCGGCCAGACCACCAGATTGACCACCCCGGTCTCATCCTCCAGCGTGATGAAGCAGACCCCCTTGGCCGAGCCCGGCCGCTGACGGATCAACACCACCCCGGCGACACTGACCATGGACCGGAATTTCCGGTCGCGCAGTTCGCTCGCCCGTGCAAAACCGCGCTCGGCCAGTCCGGCACGCAGGAATGCCAGCGGATGCGCTTTCAGCGAAAGGCGCATGGTCTGATAATCGGCCACCACTTCCTCGCAAAGCGGCATGGCCGGCAGGCGGGTCATGATCCGCTCTGCCCCTTCGGCATGCGCCCGGGCGGCCGCAAACAACGGCAGTTCGGGTGCCGTGACCAGGCTGCGCGCATCCCACAGCGCCTGCCGCCGCGTCAGGCCCAGCGATGTGAAGCAATCGGCGCTGGCCAGCCTTTCGAGATGCGCGGGAGAAAGCCCCGCCCGGTCCTGCAATGCGCCGACGCTGTCAAACGAACCGCTTTCGCGTGCGGCCACCAGCCTGGCTGCAACATGTTCAGGCAGCCCGTCCACCTGCCTCAGGCCGAGGCGCAGAGCGACCACGCCGCCGCTCACCGGTTCCAGCGTGCAATCCCACAGTGAATGATTCACATCTGCGGGGCGCACCTCCACCCCATGTTCGCGGGCATCGCGCACGATCTGGGCCGGGGCATAGAAACCCATCGGCTGGGAATTGAGCAGCGCACAGGCAAAAGCCGCCGGAAAGTGGCATTTCAGCCAGCTCGAAACATAGACAAGATGCGCGAAGCTGGCAGCATGGCTTTCCGGGAAGCCATATTCGCCAAATCCTCGGATCTGGTTGAAGCAGCGTTGAGCGAAGTCGCGATCGTAACCGCGCGCCACCATCCGTTCGACCATCATCTCTTCCAGTTCGTCCACTTTCCCCCGGCTGCGGAACGTGGCCATCGCCTTCCTCAGCCGGTTGGCTTCCGCGGAAGAAAATCTGGCCGCATCCAGCGCGATCTTCATCGCCTGTTCCTGAAAGATAGGCACGCCCAGCGTCCGGGCAAGAATGCTGGAAAGTTCGTCCGGCGGGCCGTGCTCAGGCGCGGGCGCAGGGATTGAAACCGGTTCCGCCCCGCGTCGCCGTTTGAGATAAGGGTGGACCATGTCACCCTGGATCGGGCCGGGGCGCACGATCGCCACCTGGATCACCAGGTCATAGAATTCACGCGGGCGCAACCGGGGCAGCATGTTCATCTGCGCCCGGCTCTCCACCTGGAAAACCCCCAGCGAATCGCCCTTGCACAACATGGCATAAACCGCCCGGTCCTCACGCGGGACAGTGGCCAGAGCCAGATGTCTTTCATGATGATTTTCAATCAGATCGAGGGCTTTCCTGATGCAGGTCAGCATGCCCAGCGCGAGGATATCGATCTTCAGTATGCCCAGCGCATCAATATCGTCCTTGTCCCATTCGATGAAGCTGCGATCCGGCATGGCGCCATTGCCGATCGGCACGGTTTGCGTCAGGGCACCCTCGGTCAGAATGAAGCCACCCACATGCTGGGACAAATGACGTGGCATTCCAATCATCTGTTCGGTCAGTCTGAGAACACGCCGCAGATGCGGGTCATTCAGATTCATGCCCGTTTCCGCCACATGGCGCTCACCGATTTCCTTGCCCCAACTGCCCCATACGGTGCGGGCCAGGGCCGAGGTGACATCTTCCGAAAGCCCCATTGCCTTGCCCACTTCGCGGATTGCCATGCGCGGCCGGTAATGAATCACCGTGGCGCATAGCCCGGCGCGGTGGCGGCCGTATTTCCGGTAAATATACTGGATCACCTCCTCACGCCGCTCATGCTCGAAATCAACGTCGATATCGGGCGGCTCCTTGCGTTCTTCAGAGATGAAACGGTCAAACAGCAACTGGTGGCGAGCAGGATCGACAGAGGTGATTTCCAGACAATAACACACCGCCGAATTGGCCGCTGATCCCCGCCCCTGGCACAGGATCGGCGGATTTTGCGCCCGCGCGAAATCGACAATATCCTTGATCGTCAGAAAATAGCGGGCCAGTTCCAGCTTGCCGATCAGCGCCAGTTCACGTTCCAAAGTCTCCTCAACAGATTCTGGCAAACCATTGGGGTAACGCGTTTTAGCTCCGTCCCACGTCAGCTTCTCCAGCCATTGTTGTGACGTCATGCCGCCGGGATAGCGTTCCTGCGGATATTCATAACGCAGTTCGTCCAGGCTGAACCGGCAGGCATCGGCCACCTCGCGCGCGGCCTTGATTGCATGCGGCCAGCGCGCGAACAGCCGTTCCATCTCTGCCGGGTCTTTCAGGTGGCGTTCGGCATTGGCGTGCAGCAGATGGCCGGCCCGCACCACTGGCAGCTTGTGACGGATGGCCGTCATCACGTCCTGAAGCGGGCGGCGTTCGGGCGCGTGATAATGAACATCATTGGTCGCAAGAATGGACAGGCCATTGGCCCTGGCCAGCGCATCAAGCCGCTCGATCCGGGTGACATCGTCACCCCGGTAAAGATAGCTGGCCGCGACATGGCGCAAACCGGGCAGTTGAGCGGTCAGTTGAGGAAGGATTGTTTCCAGGCGACCGCAGACCTCTGCATCCAGCGCTGCCCCATCCAGCCTGACCACTTTCCCGGTCTGTTCGCCAATGGTGAAGCGCCTGGCCAGATCGTCCGGTGGCAGCAGGATCAGCTGGACTCCTTCCGCATGCCCGGCCAGCATGGAAAGCGTAATCTGGCACATGCCCTTGTCCTGCCATGCACCGTCCGGCGTTGTCATGCGCCCGGCGGAAACGAGCTGGCACAGCTGCCCATAGGCGGCACGGTCGCGCGGATAGGCGAGAAAAACCAGCCCCTCCACCGTCTCGATCCGGCAACCGATCACCGGGCGCAGCTTCAATTCCTTCGCGGCGATATGCATGCGCACCACCCCGGCCATGGAATTGGCATCAGCAATCCCGATGGCATCGTAACCAAGCGCACGGGCGGTGGTGGCCAGATCCGCCGCATCGGACGCCCCGCGCAGGAAGGAAAAGCAGCTGGCAACGCCCAGTTCGATGAAAGACGCCCGGGTTGGTGGCAGGGCATGCTCCGGATCAGGCGTGACACGGAAACGCGGCGAGGCGGGCGGCCTGTCGGGCATCAGGCGCACAGCCCGTGCAGAAACCATTGCGGCATGCCGCCGCGCCCGTCCCCGGCCAGACCCAGGCGATAGAGCCAGTAACGCCGCCCCGCCTCATCCTCGACCCGGTAATAATCGCGTAGCCGCGCAGTCGAGCGTTCGCGCCACCATTCCGGTGCGATCCGTTCCGGCCCTTCGGCGCGGACCACTTCGTGCAACTGCCCGCGCCAGCGGAAACGGCGCGGCAAACCATCAGGCGTGGCATAAAGCACGGTAATCGGTTCTGCCCGGTCGAGCAGCTTGAGCGGGCGGGCGTGAAAGGCCAGTTCGTCCTGCACAGCACACGCCGCCTCAAACGGAGGGTGCCAGCGCTGGGCCCGTTCAGGCAGGTGGCTGGCATGCGGCAGGGGGCGGCGCACCGCCTGTTCCCCCAGCCGCACGATCAGCCGGTCCATACAGGCAGCAAGCGATGTGCCATGATCTTCACCAGTCGCCTCAAAACCGGACTGGGTGAGCGGCAGGGGTTGCGTCCAGCTGGCGCGCAGCCGGACCAGCTCTATACCGAAACCAGCTTCCACATCGCCCAGCTTTTCGGCAAGCAGCCGCGTCATATGCGCCGGGTCGCGCGTGGCAGCGGCCAGTTCCAGCCGGCGCAGCAGCACATCTCCGTCGACCCGCCAGAGGCCGAGTTCCAGCCTGCGAGCGCCCTGCCCCCGGCCTTCCAGTTCGCGCGCCATGTCGCTTGCAAGCTCCGTCACGACCCGGTCCAGCAGCCCCCGATGGCGGAGCGGTTCCAGCAGGCGGCGCAAGACCAGCGGCGCCTTCACCGCCATTACCGGCAGCAATGGTTCGGGTACGCGGCCCAGCAACTGGTCAAGCCGGACAAGCGGATTGGCGGCGGGGGAATGACGGCTGCGGAACCGGCGTTGCAATGCATCCCGGCCAATCCTGGTCAGGTCGCCAATCCGCCTCAGCCCGAGGCGGCGCAGCACCAGCAGCACATCCCCATCAAGCCGCAGCGCCGCCACCGGCAGATCGGCCAACCGCATGGCCGCATCCTCATCCGCTGGCAGGATCGCCTGTTCCCGCCCTGAACATGTGCCGAAATGCGCCAGCGCCCAGGCAGCCCCGGCAGTGGGGGCAATGGCCGCGCGCACGGCCAGCCCGCGTCCAGCCAGCAGGCGGCGTGCCTCGGCCAGCAGGGTCGCTTCCCCGCCGAACAGATGCGCTACCCCGGTTACATCCACCAGCACGCCATCGGGCGGGTCCAGCGCGCTCCACGGCCCCCAGCGCTGCGCCCACAGTGCGAATGTTTCCAGAAAGGCAAGGTCGCCCGCCGGATCGGCAGGGGCCGTGGCAATCTGCGGGCACAGCGCTCGCGCATCGGCCAGCATCATGCCCGCCTCTGCGCCTGCGCCAAGCCCTGCTGCGTTGACTGCTTCTATGCGCGGGCCATGCGCCGTTTCGACGATCAGGGCGAGCGGCGTGGCATCGGCCCCATGCCGTTCATTTGGCGCCAGCCTGCCCCGCCAGCGATCGATCGCCAGATTGGCCAGCCACAACGTCATGATCCGGCGCGGCGGCAGGCCTGACGCTGGCGATGAGGCTCCCTCCATCATCACGCAATATCCATTCTCCGGGTTTGTGAACGCGGGCGCGAAACAGTTCTGCCCGCCAACTGGGCACGCCGGGTGCCTGCAGGTTCCAGCGCGGTGGTGGCGAAGCGGCTGACTGCACGGCCCAGCGCATCCGTGCCGCGCCAGGATCGCGCTCCGCATCGATCCGGACCAGGAACAGAGGCACCCCGTGCCGTTCCGCTGCCACGGCCAGACGGCGCGAGGCGGTGAAATTGAGCGCGCGGGGATTACCGGCGATCTCCCCGATGACGAAAGCCAGGCCAGGGCAGCGCAGCCCCTCTTCAAGAGCGAACAGCGCATCCTGCGGTTTTTCCGCAGCAACATGAATCAGCCGGTGACGCAGCCGCACCGGAAGACCCGGCACATAGGGCCGTCCGCCAAGGCGCATCGCCGCCCTGTCCTGCACCCACAGCCAGCTTCGTTCATCCCGCTGCGGGGCGCTCGCTTCGTCTGACGGGTTCAGCAACCGATCACAGGCCAGTGCCAAGGCCAGGGCCGCGCCGCAAGCTTCGCGCCCGGATGCAAATATTTCTTCCTTCCGCGCTGGCACCGCCAGCCCCGGCCGCCACGAGGCGCCGGAACAGCCAGCCGGAAGGGCAGGCAAACAGGTCATGAGAATCGCTCCAATGTTCTTATTATGTTCTCAAGCAGAGCGATTCGCAAGAGATACAAATGAAAAGGGCCGCTCTGGTCGGAACGGCCCCTTTCCAGTCAAACGAACAGAGTTCAGTCTAGTTCGACCCCTCCGGGCAGCGGCGGCACCGGCCGCGGCGGTGTTTCGGGATCGTCCTCATGCACTTCGACATGACCGCGTCCGACATGGCTGTGCCTGCGCCCATAGAAGAAATAGACGAACAGACCGAACACAGCCCAGCCCGCAAACAAGGAGAGCGTGTATCCTGACAGGCTGAAGAACAGATAGACGCAGCCAGCAATGGCCAGCGGCGCAACAAGATTCACCGCCGGGGTCCGGAAGGGGCGGTGACGGGATGGATCGGTCCGGCGCAGGACCATCACGGCGATGGCCACCATGGCAAAGGCGAACAGGGTGCCGGAATTGGAAATATCAGCCAGCAGGCCGACCGGGAACAGCGCCGCGAAGCAGGCGACCGCAATGCCGGTAATGATCGTGACAACATGCGGCGTGTGATATTTGGGATGCACACGGCTCAGGACTTCGGGCAGCAGCCCGTCACGGCTCATCACAAAGAAAATGCGGGTCTGGCCAAACATCATCATCAGCACCACGGAAGGCAGAGCGATGCCCGCCGCAAGTCCGACCAGATTGCCGATCTGTTTCCAGCCAATCTCGCGCAGCGTCCATGCCAGTGCCTCTTTCGAACAGACCACCGCCTGACCGGCAACATCCGCGCAAGCAGCCGCCATGGCGGTTGCATTACCCGGTTCGATACCCTTGCCTGCACTGTCTAACAGTGGCTGCGCCCCGACCGAACCGATAACGCCCCAGGCCACCAGCAGGTAGAAGATCGTGCAGATACCCAGGCTGCCGATCAGCCCGATTGGCATGTTGCGCTGCGGATTCTTCGTTTCTTCTGCTGCCGTGGAGACGGCATCGAAGCCGACATAGGCGAAGAAGATCGAAGCAGCCGCAGCCGATATCCCCGCGAAGCCGAGCGGAGCAAACGGCTCGAAATTGTCGGAATTCATAACCGGAATGGCGAGTGCGATGAAGGCCGTAAGCGCGGTGATCTTGACGACCACCAGCACCGCATTGACCATCGCGCTTTCGCGTGTCCCGATCACGAGCAGCCAGGTCACAAGCAGGGCGATCAGGAAGGCCGGCAAATTGATATAGCCACCCACATCGATTGCGGTGACCAGTTCGTCGGACATCGGCGCTCCGAACGCCAGCTTGATATGTGCAATAAGCGCATTGGCGTTGACCAGCTCTGGCGGAATCGCAAGCCCCAGATACTCCCGCAACAGGCCCACGAAATAGCCGGACCATCCAACGGACACCGCACCCGCCGCCACCGCATATTCCAGCACCAGCGCCCAGCCCACCATCCAGGCCAGCGTCTCGCCCATTACGGCATAGCTGTAAGTATAGGCCGAACCTGAAACCGGCACCATCGAAGCCATTTCTGAATAGCACAGCGCCGCCACCGCACAGACCACGCCAGCGATGACAAAGCTCAGCATCATGCCTGGCCCGGCCTTCTGGGCCGCCTCTGCGGTCAGAACGAAAATCCCCGTGCCGATCACCGCACCGACGCCGAGCATCGTCAGCTGGAAAGCGCCAAGGCTGCGATGCAGGCTCTTCTTTTCCGCTGTCGCCAGAATGGCATCGAGTGGTTTTACGCGACCGAACATGGACATCTCCCCGCGATGCGCCTCAAGAAAATTTCCGGCGAAGCTAGCGGCGAGGCACGGATTCACAAGAGGCAATCAGAATACTTCCCCAGTCATAGAAGTCGGTCTAGAAGCCAGCGCATGTCCACGACCTTCCAGCTCGACACCTCGACCAGCCGCGCCACCCCTACGCCCGCGCCGATGAAGCGGCTTACCGTACCCAAAATCAGGGCGCGCAAGCAGGACGGGGTGACCGCCGAACCCATCGTGATGCTGACCGCTTATACCGCACGGCAGGCGCAGCTGCTGGATGCGGCCTGCGACTTGCTGCTGGTCGGAGATTCGCTGGGCCAGGTGATTTACGGCCTGCCCTCCACCATCCCGGTCACGCTGGAGATGATGGCCAATCACGCCGCCGCTGTGGTGCGCGGCAGCTATCACGCCGCCGTGATTGTGGACATGCCGTTTGGCAGCTATGAACAATCCCCGCAGCAGGCGTTCGAGAGCGCGGCCTATCTTCTGAAGGCCAGCGGCGCGGCAGCCGTTAAGCTGGAAGGCGGCGCGGCGATGGCCGAAACCGTATCCTTCCTCAATACGCGCGGCATCCCGGTCATGGGCCATGTCGGCCTCACCCCGCAGGCAGTCAACGTGCTGGGCGGCTATATGGCGCGCGGGCGCAGCGAAGCCGAGGCTGACAAGATCGTGAGTGACGCGGTCGCGCTGGATGAAGCGGGCGCCTTCGCCGTGGTCGTGGAAGGGGTGGTCGAACCAATCGCCATCGCCGCGACCAGGGCTGTCTCCTGCCCGACCATCGGTATCGGCGCTTCCGCGCATTGCGACGGACAGGTACTGGTCACCGAAGACATGCTGGGCATGTTCGAACGGGTGCCACGCTTCGTGAAACGGTATGAGGATATTGCATCGACCATTCAGGGCGCGGCTGAAAAATACGCCGAAGAGGTCCGCACGCGCGCCTTCCCCGGCCCCGACCAGACTTATCAGCCCAGGGATTAAGCCAGGCCTCACCAACCCGACAGCTTCAGGATCACGTCTTTGCTCGAATATTATCGCGCTTCCATGCTGTTCACGATCGTCTGCCTGGCGCTCGCCGCCTGGTATGGCTGGGGCCAGTCCGGCTCTGTCGAAGGCATGGCGCAGGTGCTGTGGATTGTCATTGTCCTGTCCATCCTCGAAATCTCCCTTTCCTTCGACAATGCCGTGGTCAACGCCACGGTTCTGGAAGAGATGGACGAAATCTGGCAGCGACGCTTCCTGACCTGGGGCATGGCGATTGCCGTATTCGGCATGCGGGTGCTGTTCCCGCTTGGCATCGTGGCCATCGCGGCCGGGCTTGGCCCCATGGATGCCCTGCACCTCTCGCTCAACGATCCGCAGGAATATGAACGGATCGTCTCGTCAGCACATGTCGGGATTGCCGGTTTTGGCGGCGCGTTCCTTGCCATGGTCGGTCTCAAATTCTTCTTCGACGCGGACAAGGAATTGCACTGGATCGCCTGGCTGGAAGAGCAGCTGGCGCGGGTCTCTGCGGTATATGCGGCCGAAATTGCCCTGCTCCTGCTTGGCCTGTGGGGCGTTTCCGCGCTGCTTTCGCCGGACGAGGCACTAACTTTCATGATTTCCGGCGTGCTGGGCATCGTCACCTTCATTTGCGTGGAGGCAATCGGGACCGTGCTGGAACTGCGCGAAGAGGCCTTGCGGGCTCAGGGCGCGGTAATCAGATCGGGCCTGGGCGGGTTTCTATACCTCAACGTGCTCGACGCCAGCTTCAGCTTCGACGGGGTCATCGGCGCCTTTGCGCTGTCAAACAATATGGTGGTGATCGCGCTGGGCCTGTCAATCGGTGCCATGTTCGTGCGATCGATGACGATCATGCTGGTGCGCAAGGGGACACTGGGAGAATATCGCTACCTCGAACATGGTGCTTTCTGGGCGATCATCGCGCTCGGGGCCATCATGTTGCTGTCGGCCCGTTTCCACATTCCCGAAGCCATCACCGGCCTGATTGGCGCAACGCTGATCGGCCTGTCGCTGTGGTGGTCGGTGCGCCATAACCAGCGCGAGTCTGCAGCCGTCAATCAGGCCTGAGCCGCGCGGCAAGCGGCGCGGACAGCAGCAGCTGGATCAAATGATAGGTCAGCAGCGGGATCAGCAGCAGCCCGGCCATGGCAGGGGAGAACAGCACAGCGGCGAGCGGCGCCCCCATGGCGATGCTTTTCTGCCCGCCCGCGAACAGAAAGGCGATGCGATCTGCATGCGCCAGACGCAGCGCACCGCTCAGCAGCCAGGCTCCGCCGAAACCGATTAGCAGCATGATGCCGACCGCAGCGAGCAGCGCGGCCCAGTCCGCCATGCCCAGCATCCGCCAGATGCCCTGCTCGACCGCCCCTGAAAACGCGATGTAAACCGCGATGCCGATGGTCATCCGGTCCATCACGGCTACCAGTTGGCGGTGATCGCTCACCCATTCGCGGGTCCAGCGCTGCGCGATCTGTCCCAGCACAAAGGGCAGCAGCAACAGCAGCAGCACCTTGATCAGGCTTTCTCCGCCAACATCGGCACGGCTGGTCCCGGAAAGCAGGGCGAAGAACGGCGCGCTGACGAAAACACCAAGAATGTTGAGCGATGCCGCCGCAACGACCGAATTGGCGACATTGCCCCGCGCCAGGGAACAATAGGCGGTAGCAGACTGCACAGTTGTCGGCAGAACTCCCAGATAGAGAAAACCCAGAGCGACTGCGGCCGGCAGGATGCCCGCCAGAAGATGCGCGAGCGCCCATCCGGTAAGCGCCATTGCTCCGAACACCCAAAGCGCGAGCGGCACGAGGAACCGCAGATGCGCCAGCCCGCGGATAACCTCCGCGCGTGGCAGGCGGACACCGTTCAGGAAGAAGAGAATGAAGACCGCACAGTTCGACACATACTGGCCGATCATCCGCGCCTGGCCCGTGGCGGGAAGCAGTGCCGCCAGCGCAATCGCGACAAGCAGCAGCCTTGCCAGTGGATCGGTTCGGGAAAGCAGGCGGCGCAGCATCCGCCGCCAGTGGCGAAACGCACGCCAACTGTCCAGACTCTGTGTCCCCGCAGCAACAGTTCAGGAGCTATCTCATGCAATTTTTGCAGGACTGCTTGCGATCTTCGCAACTCCCGCCAAAAGAGGGCTCCCAGTTTGGGAGAGGAGGGAAAGGGCAGCCTGCAAGGGCTGCCCTTTCTTATTGGTGCGTGCCTACGGGGGACACAGTACGCCTATCGCAGCACTGGAAAATGCTGCAGCTTGTTGCGCAGGCTGGCCGCGCCTACTTCTTGTCCCTTGATCGCACCCATCGCTTCGCTCAGCGCCATGGTTGGCGCCATACCCCAGCGTCGCAGACGGTAAGCCGCGCGGGCATCTTCCAGGCCACCTCCCGGATCGCCCAGTTCGACCTGCGAAAGCGCCAGCAGGGAATAGGCCAGCGGATCGCGTTCGCCACCAGGCAGCGACGCGGCATGCAGTGCGAGCACTCCGGCGGTTTTCCAGTCGCCGCCCTCGGCCTGATATTGCGCTGCCAGAATCGCCGCATCCCGGTCCAGCGGATGTTGCGCAGCATAGGCGCGGGTCAGTTCGCGCGCCGCCCGATCCTGGCGCGTGCGACCATATGCGTTGGCGATCCGGCGCACCAGCGGCAATGTCAGCCGAACCAGTGCCGCGCGCCGATAGACTTCCAGTGCCGCCCCAAACTGCCCCGATGCAAGCCGCGCATCGCCGGCAATCGTCAGGGCAGTCACTGACCCGGGAAAGGAACGGACGGCAGAGTTGGCAACCGACACTGAGCGCGCGTTCTGGCCCTGCGCCAGCAAAGCCCGGACATAGGATATGACATTGTCGGCATTGCCCGGCTGTTCCTGCCAGCGCGCTGACAGCACTTCGAGCGGAATCTTCCCAGCCTCCGCCGTCTTGATCCGCAGCAAATCCTTCAGCGGCAGCGCATTGCGCCGCTCCTCCAGCGCCAGCACCACCTCGCTCGCCCCCAGATTGCTGACGAAGCGGGTGAGATCGTGAATGGCGCCGCGTGCGATCGCCTCTTCCACCACAGCCTGGCCATCATGCATGGCAACGTAACCCACGATCACGAAGCCGCTTTCCGGCCGTTCGCTGAGCAAGCGCAGACGCTGTGCGCGCGGTCCCGCCCCCAGCACCAGCACCCGGCGGCGAAAAGCGCCCGCTCCAAGAATTCCGCCGATGACAAGGCGGTTGAAAATCAAGGCCACGATTGACAGAAACATGGCGTAAGCCAGCGTCGAACGCCAGAAATCGAGCCCGGGAAAGATGAAATCGACGAAGGACAGGGCGATGATGCCAAGGCTTACGGCCACCAGCAATCGCGCGACTGCATAACGCATCGAGCGCAACGCCTCTGCGCCATAAACGCCCACGGCGATCATGCCCGTCTGAACGATCAGTGCAAATGCCAGCAGGGAGCCGAAACGACCGCCGATACTGCCACCATCAATGTGCAATTGCTGCGCGCGCAGCTGCCAGGCGACCTCGCCCGCAGCATACAACAAGACGAGATCGATCAGTCCAAGCAGCAGGACGGCATGTGGAATATAATGCTTGAACAGGCGGATCATCGCTACCTTCGGCTTCTGCAATCGGACGCTTGCCCAGTGGCATAAGGCCAAGGAATGAAATGTCGGTAAATTTTACAGCGATGATGAAAAACCTCGTGATTGCAAGGGGCGACGGTTACCGTCCTAATGGTATCCGGCCCGTTTACCCTTGATGGCTGGCCTCCGACTTCGTCAGCTAGCGGGTATCTGGCCACATGGCGAATTGGCCGCGCGCGCACTTGCCGAATCGGGCGAAGCGGACCAAGGAACATGAAAGTCTTTCAAGGAGTGCAATGATGTCGGATGAGAACCAGCCACAGGGCCGCGAACCTTCACGAGCCCGCGCCTTGTTCTCCACCGCGGATTTCAAGTTGCTGCGCGCTGCGCTCGCCAGCCATGCGAAGACCACTGACGATCCGCAGGAACTGGCCCAGATCAACGCCTTGTTTCACCGCCTCGGCAATTATTTCTGAAGTTCGCCACCACTGAGCATGGGATCAGGCAATTTGAACCGGTAACCGGCTGCTAACCAATGGGAACGGGGGGCCGTTAACCTTCGCCTGCTAGGCGCAGGTGGCCATGCTGAGCAAGATCGACGTAGCATCCGTTCCAAAGATTTACCGCCATTTCGCGGTTGTCACTCTTGTGGTCACGCTGCTGGTAGCGATGTTTGCCGATGGTGAAAATCGCGAGGCGATGGCTGACGAAATTCGCAGCCGTGAGCAGAATGCCGAGATGAAAGCTGCATCAGCTGCCAAATATGGCACGGCAAAACTTATCAAATCATCCGGTCTGGAAAGGAAAGGCGGCGGATTCGGCAAAGACAGCGGCGAGTTCGGAGCGCCGATGGACACGGTAGGCAGCCAGGCGGATTATAATCCCGATGTATTCAAGGGTGGGGCCGCGCCTCAATTCGTTCCCGGTGCTTACCGGCAGTTCGGCATTTCGAAGGCGGAATGGGATCCGCTGTCCGAGGAAGAGCGGGCCAAGCTGATCGCGGAAATGAACGGTGGGGGGCTGTCCACCGATCCCGAGATTCGCGAGGCTCAACTAGCCAAGCTGATCGCCGCTTCGGCGCGCCGATCCGGTTCGATCGTCGAATAACCCAACTTGCCTCAAAAACAGTCGCGGGCCAGAAAGGCGCGTCCCTCCTCACCAATCAGCGCAGCATGACCGTAATTGGGGTGATCGATCAGGATCAAGAGCTGGCCCTGCCCGCTCTTCCACGCTTCCACCTGAGACTGCGTCAGATCAAAATGCAGGAAATGCACCGCGCTGGCCTTGTTGTCGCTCTCCCGCGTGCGGACCACATCGCCTTCGGGCCGCGCGGCGATGCGATCATCGCCAATCTGCAGCCAGACGTGATCTTCGACGCCGCCGATCGTGCGCAGAAAAGCATCGCGCCGCACCGGGTCTTCCACCTCGAACAGCAGCGTAATGGTCAGCTCGTGCCCCTTGGGCACCATCGGATCGTAAGCTGCCAGTTCGTCTGCCAGTTGTTCCGCACCGCCCTTTTCGATCCGCAGCATTTCCTGGATCTGCAACCACATGCTGTCCCAGGTTTCGAACATTGCCGTAGCGTTCGGCCCGATGGATACGCGGGTCAGCTTCTTGCGCAGGATCGCTTCCTGCTTCTTGTCGCGCCGGATCGATTCATACTGGTCCAGCGGCAAAATATCGTCAGCGGTAATGGTTCTGAGGTCGCGAGGCATTTCTGATTGATCCGATTTACAGGCCGTATGCAGCGGCGATGACTTCGATGGGGTGTCCGATGCGTTCCGGCGGTTCGCCGCCATTCGCTTCAATCACCTGGCGTAGATGCGGGCCAGCCAGCGGGCATTCCGATACGATGATATCGGGTTCATCCTTGACCAGCGCCCGCCCGGTCGGCCGCCCCACTTTCAGCGCCCGATCGAAATTATCCTTGTACAGGCCCCATTTGCCGCCGTGGCCCGAACAGCGTTCGGTCAGTTTCGGTTTGGCTTCAGGAATCAGCTTGAGCATTTCCATCGCCTTGGGCCCCATGTTCTGCGCGCGAGCATGGCAGGCGAAATGCACGGCGATGGAGCGCGGCATGGCTTCAATCGGGGCCAGCCCGATATCCTTGGCCAGGCGCACCACATATTCGGAAACATCGAACGTGTGGCGACTGAGCAATTCCACCTGACCACTGTCAGGTTCAATCAACGGCCATTCGAATTTGAGCATCAGCGCACAGCTCGTGGTCAGCGCCACGATATCATAGCCGTCTTCGATCAGAGGCGCGAAATGCCCGGAAATACGCTCAGCCGCACTGGCCACGGCAGGCAGATCGCCATTTTCGAACTTGGGCATGCCGCAGCAGTCGGGATGTTCGATCCGGACCTCGAGCCCCTGATGCGCAAAGACCTTGATCGCGGCATAGCCCGGTGTGTTGTCATTGAATTCGTCATGGCAGCCGGCATAGATCGCCACCTTGCGGCCAAAGGCCGGGCCGTCCGGGTTGGGCCGGGGCAGAATTGCCGGCCCCTTCTTCGTCAGCGGCGTATCCTCGAACGGCGGGATATGCGCGCGCCGGTCAATGCCCAGCACCGTCTCCAGCAACGGACGGGTCAGGCCGTTGCCTTCCTTCGTCGCCCAGTTGGCCGCCCCTGACAGCACCGTGCCCAGCGCGCCATTACGGTCCATCTCGGCCAGTTGCCGGTCCACCAGCGAGGTTTCGCCCTTGCGATGTTCAACCGCACGGTGGCGCAACATGAGATGCGGAAAATCAAGGTCGAATTCATGCGGCGGGACATAGGGACACTTGGTCATGAAGCACATGTCGCACAGGGTGCATGCATCCACGACCGCCTTAAGGTCGCCCGCAGTCAGGTCGTCGACCTCTTCATTCGGGCTTTCGTCAATCGCGTCGAACAGAATCGGGAAACTGTCGCACAGGTTGAAGCAGCGGCGGCAGCCATGGCAGATGTCGAACACCCTGCGCAGTTCCGCCTCAAGCTGGGGTTCATCGTAAAAGGCTTCGTCACGCCACGCCATGGTGTGCCGTTTCGGTGCTTCGAGGCTGCCTTCCATTGCGGTTTCATTCCTTCATCATTGCGAGCCGCCGAAGGCGGCGCGGCAACCCGGGGCGACAGGCCAGAGCGACTGGCACGCGCCCGGATTGCTTCGTCGCTTCGCTCCCCGCAATGACGAGGAGTGAAATGAGCCGGTCAGGCGTCGAGCGTGTCCAGCGTCTTCTGGAACTTGCCGGCGTGGCTCTTTTCCGCCTTGGCCAGCGTTTCGAACCAGTCAGCAATCTCGTCAAAGCCTTCGTCGCGCGCCGTCTTGGCCATGCCCGGATACATGTCGGTATATTCGTGCGTTTCGCCCGCGATTGAGGCCTTGAGGTTGGACGCCGTATCGCCGATCGGTTCACCGGTGGCCGGATCGCCGCATTCTTCAAGATATTCGAGGTGGCCATGCGCGTGACCGGTTTCACCTTCAGCGGTGGAACGGAACACGGCCGCAACGTCATTGTAACCTTCGACGTCAGCCTTCTGCGCGAAATAGAGATAACGGCGGTTGGCCTGGCTTTCGCCGGCAAAGGCCGCTTTCAGATTTTCTTCCGTTTTCGAACCCTTCAAACCCATGACAATACTCCTCTACTGGATGATGAACCGCGTTCTTAGCTAATGGAGACAATTGAGCCAGTCGATTTTTCCAACTTTCCAAATCGACTGGATCGATCACTGTTCAGGCGCATTGGATGCAGCGCGTGGCATAGGGCAACGCCTCAAGCCGGGCGGCCTGAATCGTGCCGCCGCAGGCTGCGCAAATGCCATATGTGCCGCTTTCAAGCCGCAGCAAAGCCTGACGGATTTCGCCAATTTCGTGCTGCAAAACGTCATCGACACCCGCCAGCGCCCCATCATCGGCGAGGTTGACCGCCTGCTCTTCCGAATCTGCTTCAAGCGGGCCGCGCAGATCATCCTCGATCGCGCCGGAACGGCGGAGCAACTCCGCCAGCTTTCCCTCAAGCCTTGCCCTTACCTGCTGATCGTCGGCCATGTCGTCTCCTCCGGGTGTTTTCATGGCAGCGACCATAAACGAGCCGGCAGCGCCATGTCTTTGCGCCGGGTCAAGCGTGGGAAAAATCGCTCACATTCCATACTTCGTAACCAGCAGGATCGAGAGCGTAGTGACCATGAGCAAAACGAGCGGCACCCCGGTGCGGATATAATCTCCGAACTTGTACCCGCCCTCGCCCATGATGAGCATATTGGTCTGATAAGCGATGGGCGTCGCGTAACACAGGTTGCACCCGAACAGCACCGCCAGGATCAGCGGCTCTTCCGGCAGGTTCAGCGTGTTGGCGATATTGAAGGCGATCGGCGTGCCGATGGTGGCGGCAGTCGCGTTGGACGCAAAATTGGTGAGCAGCGTGACGAACAGCATGATCGCGGCCAGAATTACCGCAGGCGGCAGGAACTGCAGGAACAGCGCCATGACATCGCCCAGCCACGCAGCCGCGCCGGTTTCCAACACCAGGCTGCCGATGGCGATGCTGGCCGCGACCAGCACGATGACCTTGCCAGACAACGCTCGGCCCACCCGGTCGAATTTGACGCAACCGGTAACGAACATCAGGATCGCGCCGACCAGTGCCGCGATGGCGATGGGGAAAATGCCAACCGACGCGGTCGCCACTGAAAACACCATGATTGCCAGCGCCAGCAGCGCCTTGGACCGGCGCGGAATTTCCTTCGCCCCGTCGAGGATCAGCAGGCTGTCACCCCGGGCGAATTCCTGCAGATCGTCAATCAGCCCGATCACCAGCAATACGTCGCCTTCGGCAATGCGGGTTTCTTCACTGGCGTCCTGCTCCGGTCCGATCAGACGTTTGGGCTTGTGAATGCCGAGCACCGCGGTGTTGTAAAGATCGGCGATACCCGAGGTCGCCAGAGTCCGGTTGATGAGGCGCGAATCCGCGGTCACCGCCATCTCGACAACCACCACATCCTCGCCCTTGATGGACGACTTCTTGCGAATCTTGTCCATCACCCAGGCCGGGGCGATATCCCCCTTGAGCGTTCGCGTCGCTTCTTCCAACGCCTCATGTGTACCCGAAATGCGGATGCGCTGACGCGGTTCGATCGGGCCGGACAGCGCTTCGTCAAAGGCGAATGCCTCGGGCAGGCGCCCGCCTATCGCGGCCAGGGTCTTGCCAACCAGCTCGCTGCCCGCCGGCACACGCAGCAGCGCCTGGAAACGGCGCGCCTCATGCGTTGCATCAACGCTGTTATCGGGCAGCAAGCGCGGCATCACCAGCCAGAGATAGGGTAGCGCGACCAGCGCGGCGGTGAGCACGATGGGCGTGAAGTGAAACACATTCATCGGCGGCATGCCGAGGTCGCGGGCAATCGAGACCACCAGCAGATTGGTAGAGGTGCCGATGGTCGTCGCCATGCCTCCGATCAGCACTGCCGCGTTAAGCGGGATCAGCGTCTTGGAGGCAGGCATGGCCCCACGCGCGGCGAGTTGCACAAAGATCGGCAGCAACAGCACCAGCACCGGCGTGTCATTGACGATCATCGAGAGGCAGAGCGCCATCACCAGTGACACCAGCAGGCCAAGTTGCTTGTTGAGTTTCCACACCCGCTCCAGCAGCCGGGCGGCAGGATCCAGCGCTCCAGTGACGACCAGTGCCCGGCCCATGATCATCAGCGAACAGATGGTGATGAGCGCGTAATGACCGAAGCCTCCGAAGGCGAGCCGGAAGCCATCGGTCGGTTCTGTGTGCGGCAGGGGAAAGAAATAGAGGCCCACCGCAATGACCGCGATAGTCAGCAGCGAAACAATTTCGACCGACATGCGCCCACGCGCAAATCCGACAAACATGCCGATCGTCACCACGATTGCGGCGATTGCATGGAAGGAAGGAATGCCCGGCATTGTTAACGTCCTAGCACGGCTTTGTCGCCGATGCGAAGCGCATCTGCGCCGCTGGCGGGCCGGGAGGTGCGTTTGCGATGGTGCCCCTGGCCCGACTCGAACGGGCACGTCTTGCGACAAACGATTTTGAGTCGTTCGCGTCTACCAATTCCGCCACAGGGGCCCCGCGCAGAGCGACGCCTCTAGCCGCGCCGCGCCCGCTCTTCAAGCTGCCAAAACCCTTAGTCGCCCTTGATCGCCGTCGCCACCAGCTTGTGCAGGCGAGAATGCAGCGGATCATTCCCGGCCAGCACTTCGCGGTCGCACACCGGCAACGACCGACCGCGCCAGTCAGTCACGAACCCGCCCGCTTCGCGCACCAGCAGGCAGCCCGCCGCCGTATCCCAGGGGCTGAGGCCGCTTTCCCAGAAACCGTCATAGCGACCTGCCGCAACCCAGGCGAGATCGAGCGCCGCCGAACCGAAGCGGCGAATGCCCGCCACCTTCGGGCCGATCGCCGCGTAAATCGCGCTCCATTGGGCGGAATCACCGGCACCGGCAAAGGGAATGCCGGTGGCGATCAGCGCCTCGTCGAGATGGCGGCGCGCCGAAACGCGCAACCGTGCATCCTGCAACCACGCCCCCCGCGTCTTTTCGGCCCAGAAGGTCTCGTCCGTAATCGGCTGATAGACGACGCCAGCGACCACATCGCCCCAGCCAGAACCATCCAGTTTCGGTTCCTGCGCGGCGATGGAAACCGCAAAATGCGGGATGCCGTGCAAGAAATTGCTGGTCCCGTCGAGCGGATCGACAATCCAGCGCGGCTTCGTTGGATCGCCTTCGATCACGCCGGCTTCTTCAAGCACGAACCCCCAGTCGGGGCGCGCCTGTAGCAGTTCGTCATAAATGGTCCGCTCCGCCGCCTGATCCGCCTTGGACACGAAATCGGCAGGCCCCTTGCGGCTGACCTGCAGATGTTCAACCTCGCCGAAATCGCGGCGCAACCGCCCGCCTGCGCGGCGCGCGGCGCGTTCCATCACGCGGGTCAGTCCGGAAAAGGCCATCAGTTCACTATGTCCAGGTTTGCGGCGGAGCGGTCAGGCCTCAGCGGCCGCCGTCGCCACCGGCGGCGTCTGGCGCGTTGCGTGGGACCTTGCAGATCGCGGCGGCCACGCCATAGACATGAGCCGGGTTCTTGCCATCGAGCTTGTCATTCTTGGCAATGACTTCGCCCGTGGCCACGCTCAGGCGGCGGACGGGATTGTTGTAAAGGCAGGCGATGATCGCGCCCTTCTGTTCCTTGGTGACCTTGTCGGAGTTGAGCGCCCCGGAAAAGCTGCGGACGATGATCACGCCGCGCTGGATATCTTCAGGCGTGGCACCCGGCGTGGCAGCGGCCTTGTCCGCGGCAGGCTTCGCCGCATCCTTGTCCTTGGCGAAACTGGCGGCGGGGGCGGCTACCATGGCGATGGCGGCGGCGAGGAGTACGGATTTACGCATATTCAATCTGCCTTTCTGACATATTCGCGTGCATAGACATCAACGATGATCCTGGTGCCGCTTTCGATATGCGGCGGGACCATCACACGTACCCCGTTATCGAGAACCGCCGGCTTGTAGCTGGAGCTGGCGGTCTGCCCCTTCACCACGGCATCGGCTTCGACGATCGTGGCCTCGACCTGTTCCGGCAATTCGACGCTGATCGGCCTCTCATCATAGAGTTCGAGCGTGACGTCCATGCCATCCTGCAAAAAGGCCGCCGCATCGCCCAGAAGGTCGGTCGGCAGCTGTATTTGCTCGTATGTTTCCTTGTCCATGAATACCAGCTGATCGCCTTCGGCGTAGAGGTACTGGAATTCCTTGGTATCCAGGCGCACCCGTTCCACCGTATCGGCACTGCGGAAGCGCACGTTGGTCTTGCGGCCATCGATCAGGTTCTTCATTTCAACCTGCATGAAGGCCCCGCCCTTGCCCGGTTGGGTATGCTGGGTCTTGGCGACTTTCCAGATGCCACCCTCATATTCGAGGATATTGCCGGGGCGAATGTCAACGCCGCTGATTTTCATGAACTTGCGCTTTCGGCTGCTAGGTTTCGGTCATCGGACTCGGTAAGCGCCGCGCCTTAGCCGCTGCCAGCGCCAACGGCAAGGTGCCCACGGGCAAGCGCGGGGCCTCAGCCCAGTTTTTCCGCAAAGGCGCGGATATTGGCCGCCTCATCCCCGCTCCAGACCGCGCCTGACACAGCCAGGAAATCCGCGCCAGCCTGCACCAGCGGAGCGCAATTGCCGGGCGTGATGCCGCCGATCGCCACGCAGGGCAATTCGAACAGCGCCTGCCACCAGCCCAGCAGTTCTGGCTCCGCGCGAAATTGAACTTCCTTGGTATCGCTCGGGAAGAAGGCCCCGAAAGCCACATAATCCGCGCCCGCTTCGCCCGCTTCCATCGCCAGATGGCGGCTGTTGTGACAGGTGACCCCGATCTGCACCTCGCGCCCCAGCCGCTCGCGCGCTTCCTGCACGCTGCCATCCGACTGGCCCAGATGCACGCCATCCGCGCCCAGCCGCTTCGCCAGCGAGATGCTGTCATTGACGATAAAGGCCACATCATGCCGGGCGCAGATCGCCTGGAGCGGTTCGGCCTGCCGCGCCGCTTCATGTTCGTTCACACCCTCAAACCGAAACTGAAAGGCGGCCACCGGCCCCGCGTCCAGCGCACGGGCCAGACGGTCGGGAAAATCCCCACCGACATCGAGCGGCGAAATCAGATAGAGCTGGCAATCGGTCACGGCAGCGCTCCTAATCTGCGGCGGCGCACATTCCAAATGTTTCCGGCCAAATGGTCCGTCAGGACTGGACGATTTTGCCGGGGCTGACATTATCGGGCAATGCAACGCCTCGTCTTCCTGCTCCCGCTCGCCCTCTCGGCCTGCGTCACCTATCAGGTGAAGAGTGACGGCATCGTCCGCGCCCGGCTGGGCGAGGCGGCGACGTTCGGCGATGTGACGGTCGTTCCACAGAAACTGTTCGAAGACAGCCGCTGCCCCGCCACTGTCCAATGTGTCTGGGCCGGCCGCGTCAGGATTGAGATCCGCCTGGCCACTGACGCGGGACCGCAGTTGCACGAACTGACCAGCGGACAACCGCTGCCCCTGTCCGGCGGCACTCTGGAACTGGTAGAAGTCGAACCCGAAGCGAAGCCCGACCGGACAATCTATCCAGAAGACTATCGCTTCGGTTTCAGATTCAGGCGGGGCGATCAGCCTGCTTTTTGAGTCGAACCCCTGTAGATATCGTCAATCGCACCGCCCAGCGAAGCGTCGAATTCGGCATCGCTCATCTGCACGCGCAGATCCTCAAGCAGGGCACGGCTGAAGCTGGCGATGATGCCGCGGTTCTTCGACAGTTCCACGCAGGCTTCCGGCCGGTTGTAACCGCCCGACAGCGCGACCACACGCAGCACCTTGGGATGGTCGACCAGCGGATCGAAAGTGCCCGGCACGACAGGCAGGGAGAGCTTGAGCATGACCTGCTGGCCTTCGGGCAGCTCGTCCAGATTCTTGAGGATTTCCTCAAGCATGATTGTGTCACATTCGGCGCGCGTCGCGCTCTTGATGTTAATTTCCGGCTCCAGCATCGGCATCATGCCATGCGCCAGCACCTGCTTGCCCACTTCAAACTGCTGCTTCACGATCGCGGCAATGCCTTCGCGATTGGCCGAGTTAATGACGGAACGCTCCTTCGTGCCGAATACGCCCAGCGCGCTGGCGCGGGTCAGCAATGCGTCAAGTTCGGGCATCGGCTTCATCAGCTGGACACCGTTCACCTCGTCTTCCAGACCCTTGTCGATCTTGATGAAGGGCACGATGCCCTTTTCGATCAGCGCCGCCGGGGTCGGCTTGCCGTTCACCTGACCATCCATCGTGCGTTCAAACAGGATCGCACCGATCACCTTGTCGCCAGAGAAAGCGGTGGAGGAAATGATCCGGCTGCGCATCTGGTGAATGAGGCCGAACATCTCCTCTTCACTGGTCCATGCGGCTTCCTCGACCCCGTAGCCTTTCAGTGCCTTGGGGGTCGAACCGCCGCTCTGGTCCAGTGCGGCCACAAAGCCGTTACCATCCGCGAATTTCTTGAGCATATCCTGATGCTGCATGTTCCTGCCTGCCTCTGTGCTTGAGTGTTCCCGTGGAAATTTCTGGCGGCGCCTTAGCCAGCAAGGCGCGCGCTCGCAACCGCGTCAACCATTCTCTTCCCCGCCCGCTTCGGGCGGACCTTTCAGTTCCAGCTGGTTGCCTTCTGGATCGCTGATGTAAATGCTGGGGCCAAAGCCTTGCGCGCCATAACGGCGACCAACCTCGATCCCGGTCAGCCCGTGCTCGCCCAGCTGGCGGATGATCGCGGCTGCGTCCCACTCTTCCAGACGGAAGCAGAGATGATCGAGATTGCGCCCCTCTGCACCGGGCGCCGCGCCGCCCTGACGCCCCAGCGCGCCATTCACATCGACCAGATCGAGAAGCGAACCGCCCGCCCGCAGCTGGACCAGACCCAGTTCTGCAATGCGCCGTTCCTCATGCGCGCCCAGCACATCGCCATAGAAGCGGATCATCCGATCCATGTCGCGCACCCGCAGCACGACATGGTCAATGGCCGCCAACCGGATCATTTTTCCAGCGCAGCGACGCCCGGCAGTTCCTTACCTTCCATCCATTCGAGGAAAGCGCCACCAGCAGTTGAAATATAGGAAAAATCACTCGCCGCGCCGGCATGATTGAGCGCGGCAACCGTATCGCCCCCGCCCGCGACGGAGATCAGCGAGCCTTCCTTGCTAAGCGCCGCCGCCATGCGCGCAAGCGCGACCGTAGCGGCATCGAAGGGCACGGTTTCGAACGCACCCAGCGGTCCGTTCCACACCAGGGTGCGACAGGTCTTGAGGACATCGCCCAGCGCTTCGACCGCTTGCGGCCCGACGTCCAGAATCATTTCGTCGGCAGCCACCTCATGCACGTTGCAGACCCGCATGCTGGGCGGGTTGGCGGCAAACTCCTTCGCCACGACGACGTCATAGGGCAGGTGAGCCGTACAGCCCGCCGCATCGGCGGCGTCCATGATGGCCGAGGCGGTATCTGCCAGCTCATGCTCGCAAAGGCTCTTGCCGACATCCACCCCACGCGCGGCAAGGAAAGTATTGGCCATGCCGCCGCCGATGATGAGATGATCGACCTTGCCGACCAGATGTCGCAGCACGTCCAGCTTGCTCGATACCTTGGCCCCGCCAACCACCGCAGCCACCGGCTTTTCCGGCTTGCCCAGCGCCTTTTCCAGCGCTTCCAGCTCAGCCTGCATGGCGCGTCCGGCATAGGCAGGCAGGACATGGGCCAGACCTTCGGTTGTGGCATGCGCGCGATGTGCGGCGGAAAAGGCATCGTTCACATAGAAATCGGCGTTGGCGGCGATGGCGCGGACGAAATCGGGGTCGTTCTTTTCCTCGCCCGGCCAGAACCGGGTGTTTTCAAGCATGCCAATATCGCCTGGACGCAGAATGCCGATGGCCTGTGCCGCCACTTCCCCCGCCACTTCGGGGATGAACATGATCTCGCGGCCGATCACCTGTTCTACCGCGCCCTGCACCAGGCTGAGCGACATGGTCGAATGGCGCTGCCCCTTGGGCCGTCCGAAATGCGCCAGAAGCAACACTTTTGCGCCCGCATCCGCCAGTTCCAGAATGCTTGGCATCGCCGCCGTCACCCGCGTCACATCCGTGACATGGCCATCCTGCATCGGCAGGTTCAGGTCGACCCGCAGCAACGCGACCTTGCCGCGAACATCGCTCAGATCGTCCAGCGTGCGAAAAGCGGTCATTCCTCGATCCTTATGTCATCCCCGACGGCGATATCGCCGTCTTTCAGCACCCGGCCCAGCACTCCGCCGCGCCAGTCCGGCATCAGCGCCGCTTTCAACCCGGGCCGGATTGCTTCCATCCGGCTGCACGGGTCGCACTCCATGGTCACTTCGATCACGAGCGACGAACCGACCCGGATCTTCGCGCCTTCAAGCCGCGGCAGGCGCATCCCGGAGACCAGCAGATTGGCGCGGCGCTGCCACCATTCGATATCAGCGCCAAGTTCCGCCATGGCCGCCTGCCAGCTTTCCGCCTCGATCAGCGAAATCTGGCGGCGGTTGTGGCCGGGTTTAAGCCCGCCGCGATAATCGCCTGCCACGCCCGCTGCGCAGGTGACCGAGACTGTATCTACAGTCTCGATCTCGCCATGCGGCCGGTCATGGCGGGCGATCCCCGCAAGGCGCCCGGTCATCTCAGAGGAAGCTCGCCATCACCCCGGCGGTGTCAATCATCCGGTTGGAGAAGCCCCATTCATTGTCATACCAGCTGACTACGCGGCCCAGCTTGCCTTCGAGCACGGCGGTTTCCAGGCTGTCGACTGTGGACGACGCCGGATAATGATTGAAGTCCGACGAAACCAGCGGCTGATCAGTGTAATCCAGCACGCCCTTCATGGGGCCTTCGGCCGCAGCTTTCAGCGCGGCGTTGATTTCTTCAGCGCTGGTATCGCGGCCCGGAACGAAGGTCAGGTCGACCAGGCTGACGTTGGGGGTCGGCACGCGGACGGATGAACCGTCGAGCTTGCCCTTCAGTTCGGGCAGCACCAGACCGACCGCGCGGGCAGCGCCCGTGGTGGTCGGGATCATGTTGGCGGCACCGGCCCGCGCGCGGCGCAGGTCCGAATGCATCTGGTCCAGCATGCGCTGGTCATTGGTGTAGCTGTGAATCGTGGTCATGAAACCGCGTTCGATGCCGACCGTATCCTGCAGCACCTTGGCCACCGGAGCGAGGCAGTTGGTGGTGCAACTGGCGTTGGAGATGATGTCGTCCGCTGCCGTCAGAGTCTGATGATTGACGCCGAAGACGATGGTCTTGGACACACCATTGGCCGGGGCCGAGATGATGACCCGTTTCGCGCCGGCGGCCAGATGGGGGCGGCTCGCCTCGTCGGACTGGAAGAAACCGGTGCATTCCAGAACGATATCGATTCCCATCGCTCCATGCGGCAGCCTGGCAGGGTCGCGTTCGGAGGTGACCGCGATATCCTTGCCATCGACGGTGATCTTGCCATCGCCCGCCGTCACCGTGCCAGGATAGCGGCCATGCGTGCTGTCATACTGGAACAGCAGCGCGTTTGACTTGGTATCGGCCAGATCGTTGATCGCGACCAGTTCGAGATCGTGATCGCTGCGTTCGAGAATGGCGCGAGCAACCAGCCGCCCGATGCGCCCGAAACCGTTGATAGCAACCTTCGTCGCCATATGCATAACTCCTGTTAAACTGCTATTTTAGCTTTGATTTTCGGAACGATCGCATCGACGGTAAAGCCGAAGCGTTCAAACAGTTCTTCTGCCGGGGCGGATGCGCCGAAACGGTCGATCCCGATATTGAGCCCTTTCAGCATGGTATAGCGTTCCCAGCCCTGCGTCGAACCTGCTTCGATGGACACGCGCAGAATCTGGCTGGGCGGGACATCGGGCAGCACATCGTCGCGATAGGCTTCGTCCTGCTGTTCGAACAGCTCCATGCACGGCATGGACACTACATCCGCGCCGATCCCCTCGCTTTCCAGCCGTTCCGCCACGTCGCAGGCCAGCGCCACTTCCGAACCGGTGGCGATGAGGATCACCCGGCGTTCGGCCTTCGCGCCGCGCAGGCGATAGGCGCCGCGTGCGCTGCGATTATGCGCAGACGTCCAGGCTTCATCCCCCTCACCACGCAATTGCGGCAGGTTCTGCCGGGTCAGCGCCAGAACGGACGGGGTTCCCGGCGTCTGCAACGCCAGCGCCCAGCATTCTGCCGTTTCGATCACATCGGCGGGGCGATAGACGTTGAGATTGGGAATCAGGCGCAGGCTCATCACATGTTCGACGGGCTGATGAGTGGGACCATCCTCTCCCAGGCCGATCGAATCATGCGTCAGCACATAGACGGTTTCGACCTGCTGCAACGCCGACATGCGGATGGCGTTGCGGCAATAATCGCTGAACACCAGGAAGGTGCCGCCATATGGCACAACCCCGCCATGCAGCGCCATGCCGTTCATCGCCGCGGCCATGCCGAATTCGCGAATCCCGTAGTAAAGATAACGCCCGGCATAATCCTGCGCGGTCAGCGGCGCCGTCGATGCGGTCTTGGTGTTGTTCGAGCCGGTAAGATCGGCCGAACCGCCGATCAGCTGCGGGATCTGTTCGGTAAGCGGCCCCAGCGCCATTTCCGAAGCCTTGCGCGTGGCGACGGTCTTGGGCTCCTTCGCCAGCTGGCGGATGTAGCCCTGCAACGCTTCGCCCGCCGCTTCGCCAACAAGGCCGAAACGGGCGGTGAAGGTTTCACCCTGCGCACCCGCCGCAGCGACGCGTTCCTGCCACTGCAGATGCGCCTCGCGCCCGCGATCAGCGGTGGAGAGCCAATCCATCTCGATGTCCTGCGGAACCTCGAAAGGTGCCGCATTCCAGCCCAGCTCCTTGCGTGCGGCAGCGATTTCGTCAGCGCCCAGCGGCGCACCATGAGTGGCGCTGGTGCCCTGCTTGGTGGGTGCGCCCTTGCCGATGATCGTTTTGCAGGCGATCAGCGAGGGGCGATCGTCAGCCAGCGCGGCATCAATCGCGCGTTCGATGTCGGCAAAATAGTGCCCGTCGCAGCTTTCCACATGCCAGCCAGTGGCGGCGTAACGCGCCTTCACATCCTCGCTGGTGGAAAGCCCGGCCTTGCCGTCGATGGTGATGTCATTGTCATCCCACAGCACGATCATCCGGCCCAGCTTGAGATGGCCGGCCAGGCCGATCGCCTCGTGATTGATGCCTTCCATCAGACATCCGTCACCCGCGATCACCCATGTGCGGTGATCGCACAGATCATCGCCGAAATGCGCGTTGAGGTGGCGTTCGGCAATCGCCATGCCCACGGCCATGGCCAGCCCCTGACCCAGCGGGCCGGTCGTGGCTTCCACCCCGTCCAGCAGGAAATTTTCCGGGTGCCCGGCACAGGGGCTGCCCAGCTGGCGGAAATTGCGAATATCCTCCATCGTCGGGCGTTCGTACCCACTGAGGTTGAGCAGCGCATAAATCAGCATCGAACCATGGCCGGCGGACAGGACGAAGCGATCGCGATCTTCCCAATGTGGCGCGGAAGGATCGAATTTCAGATATTTCGACCACAGGACAGTGGCGACATCGGCCATCCCCATCGGCATGCCGGGGTGCCCGCTGTTCGCGGCCTGCACGGCATCCATCGACAGGGCGCGGATGGCGTTAGCCATGGACGCCAGGCGGGTCGAATCGAGGCTCATCTGGACTTGCTCCTGCAGGCGCCGGTTTTGTGTGGGCGATCGGGTGCGATTCGGCGCGCGGCTTCCTTTGCGGACGCACCGCCGCCCGTCAAGCATCGCCACCCCGGATGATGGCAGCGGTTTTCCGCAGATTTCTTCGCAGCAGCTACGTGCAACCCTTTGCGCTTACCGCCTAATGCGCTAGCTTCGAGGCTATGGAGGGGTACTCTCTCGAAGACGCAATCATGCGCATTCAGGCGGCACTGTCGCGCGCGGAAACGGCCGGGCGCAAATGCGCCACGCGGCTGGCGCTCGGCCCCAACCCCACATTGCTGCGCCAGCATCAGGCCTTGAAGAACTCCGTCAGCACGTCTTTGGCTGAACTGGACCGGCTGATCGAAGAGCTGGAAGGTTGAGCAACGTCACGCTCAGGATCGGTGGGCGCAGCTATACCGTCGCCTGCGCCGAAGGCGAAGAAGCGCATATCACGCGCCTTGGCCGGATGGTGGACGAAAAGCTGTCCGACCTGCCTTCAGGCGGTGGCAACAATGAATTGCGCTCGCTCCTGTTTGCCAGCCTGATCCTGGCGGACGAATTGCACGATGCCCGCAAGGCCGCCGCCACTGCAGCGGCAACACCGCCACCTGCCGCCCCGGTGCCCGCACCGCCGTCCGCGCCTGCTGCACTCTCGCCGCAGGCGATCGCCGCATTGGGGCAGATCGCGCAACGCATCGAAATTCTTGCCGACACGCTTGAGCAGGCTGCCACAACCCCCTAGATAGGGGTGACGGGTACTGCCCGGCACGAGCCGCTTGAATATCCCTGAGGCTATAAGCAATCCAAGGGGGCTGTCCCTGGCCTGGCCACTCTGTTTCCATTGGGGTCCGGCACATATGGCTCCCACCTGACGTTTTGGCGTCAGAGGATTTCCCGGCACCGACCCATGGTGGTCCCGTCACCTGATGCCCCGACAAGGCATCAGCATCGCGCACGGAGTTTCATTTGCAGGAAAAGCAAACCTTGCGCGCCCAGTTGCGCCAGAAGCGGCGCGATTATGTCGCCGCGCTGCCCGAATCGACCCGCGGCCTGCTGTTCCGTCGTCCCCCCGCTGCCATTCACGCGCTGATCCCGGACGGAGCGATCATCGGGCTTTACAGCGCCCTTCCGGCCGAAGCTCCGGCTGAAGGATATGCGCGCTGGTTTTTCGAGTCCGGACACAGGCTGGCGCTGCCGTTTTTCGGCAATCGCAGCGCAGCCATGCAATTCCGGGCCTTCCGCGACCCGCATGGCGAAAGTGACCTTGCGGTCGGCCCCTTCGGTATGTTGCAACCAGACCGTTCCGCCTCGCTGCTGGAACCCGACGTATTGTTCATGCCGCTCATCGGCTTCGATGCTCAGGGCGGCAGACTGGGCCAGGGCGGCGGGCATTACGATCGGTGGCTGGCCGATCATCCGGGCAAGATCGCCCTGGGACTCGCCTGGGATTGCCAGTTGCTGGAGAGTTTCCCGCGCGAAATTCACGACCAGCCGCTAAGTGCGGTGATTACCCCCACCCGCCTGTACGGGCCGTTTCAGCAGGATTGAACCAACCTATGCGCAAGAAACCCACGATGCGAATTCCGCTGGGCGTCCTGGGCCTGCTGCTGGCGCTGACAATTTATGCCTTGCTGGTGGCCAAGGCGTCAGCATGGATCGGGCAATGGCCCGTACAGGCGCAGACGCTGGCCTATGTCGTGCTGGGCACGATCTGGTTGCTGCCGCTGCGGCGGTTCCTGATCTGGATGGAAACGGGGCGATTTTCGCCGCCTGAATAAGCGGCGGTTGCAGCTTGCGGCGTCAAGGCCATTGGCCATCATGGTCATTTCGGATCAGGAAAATGTCCCAAGTGGCGCGAGTGACGGGGCTCGAACCCGCGACCTCCGGCGTGACAGGCCGGCGCTCTAACCAACTGAGCTACACCCGCGCAAACAGGCGTGCACCGCTTGGGAGCCGCGCCACTAGGGCAGGTCTGGCAGGCTGTCAACTATCCCAAATCGCTCCTCGCCATTCTTGTGCCGCGCGCCGGAAAAATCGCGCCAGGCAAGTGCGTGTTAACCATATTTTCGGGCTTTGCCGCCATTCCTTACCCTGAAATCCGCTCACCGGTACAGGACGGAACGACATGCGTTTGCCCATCATCGCCGCCACCGCTTTCGCCGCCGCCATCGCTGCACCGCTGCATGCCGATGCGGGGGTTATCCTGAACAGCGCAGTCTTTGTCGAACGCAACGACGGCGCGGCACATGCCCGGCGCTTCATCGAACCGGCCAGCCTGCTGAACCGGGGCGATAATGTCGTGCTGGTCCTGGACTGGCATGCTCACCGCCAGTCGAACGGCTTCGTGCTGACCAGCCCCATCCCCGGCACGCTGAAATTCCAGCGCAGCAGCCGCGACAATCAGGAAGTGTCAGTCGATGGCGGCAAAAGCTGGGGCCAGATCGGGCAATTGCGGGTTGCTGATGGCGTGGCCTGGCGCTTCGCCACGCCGGAAGACGTCACTCATATCCGCTGGCGCATCCCGGCCGACATGGCCACGCGCGGCAGCGGCCGGGTAACCTATCGCGCGCTGGTGCGCTGATCCGGTTCAGACCGCCACGGGCGCAGACAATGCACCCTGCGGTTCATAATCCACGATTTCGAAATCCTCGATCCGGTAATCAAAGATGGTGTCCGGCTGGCGCAGGATGTTGAGCCGCGCCTGCCCCGACGGTTCGCGCGAAAGCTGTGCTTCCACCAGTTCGCCGTGATTGAGGTAAAGATGGACGTCCCCGCCCATCCACACCAACTCACCCGGTTCATAACCCGTTTGCTGCGCCAGCATCCGGGTCAGCAGCGCCGCTCCCCACAGGTTGAACGGCAGGCCCAGCGCGACATCGCAACTGCGCTGGTACATCAACCCGTTCAGGCGGTTTCCCGCCACATGGAACTGATAGGTCTTGTGACAGGGCGGCAGCGCCATCGTATCAAGCTCGGCCACGTTCCAGCCTTCGATAATGTGCCTGCGGCTGCCGGGATTGCGCTGCAGACTGTCCACCACCTGGGCCACCTGGTTGATGCCCGGTCCGCGGCGGAACAGCCCCTCGCCCGCTGCTTCATAGGTCGGCCAGTCCACCCATTGCTTGCCATAGACCGGGCCAAGATCGCCCCATTGACTGGCGAACGCCTCATCCCCGGCGATGCGCGCCACGAAATCGTCGAGCGCAATGGCATCCCCCGTCTCGCGGACATAGCGGGCGTGCGGCCATTCATTCCAGATCTTGACGTTCTGGAGCACCAGCGGACGAATGTTGGTGCTGCCGGTAAGGAACCACAGCATCTCCCGGCTCGCCGTCTTCCAGTAAACGCGCTTGGTGGACAGCAGCGGCATCGCGCCATCGGCCAGATCGAATCGCAGCTGCGCACCGAAAACGGAACGGGTGCCGACCCCGGTTCGGTCACGCCGTTCGTCCCCGTCCGTCCAGATGCGGCGCATCAGTTCGAGATATTGCCATTCCCAATGCCGCAGGGCGAGGGAATCAGAGGCTTGCGCAGTGGTTGCCATGCGAATGTTCTAACGAAGCAACTGCCCGCTTGCCACCCCGCCCCCGCGCAACTATAGGGCCGCCTCTGCCTCGCTCCACAGCTTTTGTGGATGCGCGCCGGTCGGGGAGTAGCTCAGCCTGGTAGAGCACTGTCTTCGGGAGGCAGGGGCCGGAGGTTCGAATCCTCTCTCCCCGACCAATTCATGCAGGGCCAGTTGATCCTGGCCGCGTTATCGGCGAGATCGCCCATCCACCACACTGGAGATCGCGATGCTCACTGCCCTGCTCGTTCATGCCCATTCCGAAAGCGACAGTTTCGTGACCGCCATGCGCGACCGGATCGCGCAGACTTTGGCCGGGCAAGGCTATACGATCACTCATTCCGATCTTTATGCGATGAACTTCAACCCGGTGCTCTCACCCGCCGATTTCGGGCAGCGCAGCGCACCCGATCATCTGGTCTATGCGCTGGAACAGCGGCACAATTTCGAAAACGGTACGCTCGCAACCGATATCGTCACCGAGATCGAGAAAATTCGCGCCGCCGACCTGATCGTGCTGACCTTTCCACTGTTCTGGTTCGGGGTCCCCGCAATCATGAAGGGGTGGTTCGACCGGGTGTTCATTTCCGGCACCTTCTATGGCGGCAAGACGATCTATGGTCGGGGCGGCATGGCCGGAAAGAAGGCCTGCGCCGCCTTCAGTCTTGGCGGGCGCGAAGACATGTTCGGCGAACGCGGCATTCACGGACCGTTGGTGCACGGGATGATGCGTCACCTGTTTCAGGGAACGCTCGGCTATATTGGCACAGATGTGATCGAACCCTTCGTGGCACATAACGTACCTTACCAGCCGCTGGAGGTGCGCAGCGGCTGCCTTGACGAACTGGCCGAATATTTTTCCGATCTGGATAACCACCCGCGAATACCGATTCCCGATCTGGACAAGTTCGGCCCGCGGTTCGAGCCGCTCTAACCCCCTCGCAACAATTGCACGCCCCAGTCGCGTTCAAACAGATATAGCAGCAACCGCGCCGCGTCGCCCCGTTCCCCCGTCAGGCCGCCGTCGCGTTCGACCAGCAGGCAGGCATCGTCATGCGCCAGCGGCAACAACCGCTGGATCTGTTCGATCGAGGCGACACGAAACGGCGTGTCCCCTGATTGCCGCGTACCCAGCAATTCGCCCCCGCCGCGCAGGCGCAAATCTTCCTCCGCCAGGCGAAACCCGTCCTGCGTCTCGCGCATCAGGGCAAGCCGTTCACGCGCCGTTTCCGACAGGGTTTCTCCGCGCAGCAGCAGACAGACCGACTTTTCCGAGCCACGCCCGACGCGCCCGCGCAGCTGGTGCAACTGGGCAAGCCCGAAGCGTTCGGCCTGTTCGATCACCATCAGCGTCGCATTGGGCACATCCACCCCCACTTCGATCACCGTGGTCGCCACCAGCAGTTTAGCCTGGCCGAAAGCGAAGCGTTCCATTGCCGCGTCCTTGTCTTCAGGGCGCAATTGTCCGTGAACCAGCACCACCGCATCCCCGAACCGTGCCTTGAGCGCAGCATATCGGGCTTCGGCCGCGGCCATGTCCTCAGTCTCGCTCTCGCGCACCATCGGGCATACCCAATAGGCCTGCTGACCGGTCGCCAGATGCCGTTCCAGCCCCGCCACCACATCAGCGAAGCGATCCGCGGCAACGACCCGCGTGTCGATGGGCTGGCGGCCTGGCGGCATCTCGTCCAGCCGCGACACATCCATTTCCCCATATTGGGCGAGCATGAGCGTGCGCGGAATCGGCGTGGCGGTCATGGCCAGACAATGCGGCGTGACCTTGCCCTTCCGGGTCAGCATCAGGCGCTGACTCACGCCGAAGCGATGCTGTTCGTCAATCACCACCAGCGCGAGATTGCGGTAGGAAACGCTGTCCTGAAAGATGGCATGCGTGCCCACGATCATGGAAATGCTGCCATCCAGCAGCCCCATCAGGATCGATTCGCGCGCCCGGCCCTTGTCACGCCCGGTCAGCAGGGCAATCGACACGCCCGTCGGCGCGGCCAGCGCGCGCAGCGTGTCATAGTGCTGACGGGCGAGGATTTCAGTGGGCGCCAGCATGGCCGCCTGCCCGCCCGCCTCCACCGCCAGCAGCATCGCTTCCAGCGCGACCACCGTCTTGCCCGCGCCAACATCGCCCTGCAGCAGGCGCAGCATCGGCGATGACTGGGCCAGATCGCCCTCGATCTCACCGATCGAACGCCGCTGCGCGCCTGTCAGCGGAAAGGGCAACCGCAGCCTGTCGCGCAGTGATCCGTCACCCTTCATTGGCTGGCCCCGGCGCGCCCGGTTCATCTCGCGCACCAGCATGAGGGCGAGCGAATTGGCGAGCAGTTCGTCATAGGCCAGCCGGTCGCGTGCTGCGGGATGCGCCCCGCGATGGGCCAGCAGCAGCGCATCGCGCCATGCGGGCCACTGCATCTTCGCCAGCAGCCCCGGCTCGATCCATTCAGGCAGGTCCGGCAGTTGCGCGAGCGCCTGGCCGATCAGCCCGGCAACGCGCGGCTGCGTCAGCCCTTCGGCCAGCGCATAGACCGGCTCGCTCAACCGCATCAGCAAGCCGGTGCTTTCGGCCTCGACATGGTCGGGATGAACGATCTGCAGCATCTGGCCATATTGATCGAGCCGACCCGCTATCCAGCGCAGTTCACCCACTGGCAGGAGCTTTTTCGCGGTATAGGACGCGCGCCCGAAATAGGTCAGCGCGCAGACATTGCCGACCGCATCGCTCGCCAGCACGCGATAGGGGCCGCGCCCGGACGTGGGGCGATGTTCAGTGGGCGTCAGCGCCACCACGATCTGTTCGCCAACCTGCGCTTCGTCCAGATTGGCAACCGCGCGCCGGTCCACGAACCGGTCAGGCAAATGATAGGCCAGATCCCGCAAACGCGTCAGCCCCAGCTTGTCCAGCGGCTTCTTCAGCTTCGGCCCAACCCCGTCGAGGTTTTCCGTGTCACTGAACAACAGATTGAGACGTTCCGGTCGCATAACCCCTCATAGTCTGCCTTGGCATGAATTTGCCAGATTTGACGCAGCGCATGGAACGGCAGCGCCGTAGCGGTCAGTCTGGCTCCAACAGAATTGAAGGAGACAGGAATGTTGCTGCCGCACAAAGCCGTCATCGCACTGGTTGACGGGAAGAAGTTCGAACTGTTTCGCAACATCGGCAATGAAGCCTCGCCCGAGCTTGCGGAAATGGCACCACCCAAACTGGATGAACACAACAAGGGGGCGGGCGCGCATCATTATTCCAGTTCCGGCAACCCCACCGGCCACCTGCTGGACGAAGACGCGCACGCCGCCGCGGTCGCACAATGGCTGAACGGCCAGGTGCTGGGCCACAAGATCGAAACGCTGGTGGTTATCGCCGCCCCTCGCACGCTGGGCGAATTGCGGCGCCATTATCACAAGCAGCCGGAACAGGCCTTGCTGGGCGAATTGTCGAAGGATCTGAACGGCAGGAGCGGTCCGGAGATCATCGCCGCCCTGCGCAGCAAATAGCGCGGGGCTTGCCACTGGCCGCCGGGTCACTTACCGGCGGGGCATGTCTGACAGCGAAAACCGACTGCGCCGCATCCGTTTCCGGGCATGGCATCGCGGCACCCGCGAAGCCGACTACATGATCGGCGGATTCTTCGATCGCTATCATGCGCACTGGGTGGAAGCGGATATCGTCTGGTTTGAAGCGTTGCTGGATGAAGACGATGTGGATGTGATGGCCTGGGCGTTGCAGACGCAGCCCGTCCCGGAACGCTTCCAATCGGCGCAGATGCAGCTTATGCAGCGGCTCGATTACGTCGAGATTCCGCGCTAGCGGCTGCTGCCCGTCCGCACCGCCGCCGGCTTGACCATGCCCGATATAGACCAGATCCTGAAGGCCACGACGCCGCTCACGCTGACTTCGGTCGCGCGCGGTGCGCAGCCGCTCGTCATGGCCGATCTCGCCCGCGCCTCCGCGGGGCGCGCGGTATTCATCGCACCTGACGCGGCGGCAATGCGATCGGTTACGGAAGCCGCGGCCTGGTTCGCGCCCGAACTGGAAGTGATCGAATTTCCCGCCTGGGATTGCCTGCCCTTCGACCGGGCCAGCCCCGCCCTGTCCGTCAGTGCGCGCCGCCTGTCAGCCTTGCACCGGCTGCAGGCGGCCAAACGCGGCCCGCAATTGCTGGTCACCACGATCAACGCGCTGCTGCAACGGGTGCTGACACCGTTCCGTATCCGCGAATCCGTGCGGGCACTGAAGCCAGGCCTTGAAATCGGGCGCGAAAGCCTGATCGCATTGTTGCAACGGCAGGGCTATTCGCGCAGCGACACGGTGGTGGATGCGGGCGAATTCGCGGTGCGCGGGTCGATCTTCGACATCTTCCCGTCCGGGCTGGATCAGGGGCTGCGGCTGGATTTCTTCGGTGACGAGCTGGAATCACTGCGCCTGTTCGATCCCAGCACGCAGTGCACGACCGGCGTGCTGGACGGGCATCTGCTGCTCCCCGCCAGCGAAGCGCTGATTGATGACGAAACGGTCAAACGTTTCCGCAGCCGTTATCGCGAGCTGTTCGGCGCGAACGCCACGGGCGATCCGCTGTATCAGGCGGTCAGCGACGGCAGGCGGCTGGCGGGCATGGAACATTGGCTGCCGCTGTTCGAGGAACGGCTGGTCAGCCTGTTCGATCACCTTGGCGCCAATGACCTCATCCTGATTGACAATGGCGCGATCGGTGCGGCCGAAGAACGTCTGTCCGACATCGCGGATTACCATCATACGCGCAGTGACACGGCCGGGCAGGCGGCGGGCAGCTATCGCCCGCTGGCGACAGATGCGCTGTATCTGTCAGCTGATGAATTCCAGTCCCGGCTGGCCGGATGGCCGGTTCACCACACTGACATCTTCACCCGGCCTGACAGCGCGGAGGTGATCGACTTCGGCTTTTCATCCGCCCGCGATTTCGCACCGGAACGCGCGCGCGGCGACAATATCTACGAAGCGACCGCGAAATATCTGAACGGCGTGGCCGCGCGCGGCAAGAAGCCGCTGATCGCCGCCTATTCCGCCGGCAGCCGCGCCCGCCTCTCCGCCATTCTGACCGAGGCCGGGGCCAGGGTGGCCCTAGCCGAAAGCTGGCAGGAAGCGCTGGGGCTGGCCGCCGGGGGCAGTGCCGCTGCCATGGTGCTGCCGCTGGAAACCGGCTTTGCCAGTGATGCGCTAGAGCTGGTCACCGAACAGGACATTCTGGGCGACCGGCTGGTGCGCCGCAAGAAACGCCGCAAGGATGCGGACGCTTTCCTGGCTGAACTGTCCGCGCTGCATCCCGGCGATCTGGTGGTCCATATGGAGCACGGAATCGGGCGTTACGAAGGGCTGCAATCCATCCCCGTGGGCAAGAGCCCGCATGACTGCGTGTGCCTGGAATATGCGGGCGGCGACAAGCTTTATATCCCGGTCGAGAATATCGACGTGCTGTCACGCTATGGCAGCGCGACGGACGGGGTCATGCTGGACCGGCTGGGGGGTGAGGCATGGCAGCGGCGCCGGTCACGCCTGAAGGAACGCATCCGCGAAATCGCGCATGAACTGCTCAAGACCGCTGCGGCCCGCGCGCTGCGCCAGGCGCCAGTGCTGGCGGCGGAAGAATCCTCCTACCCGCAATTCGTCGACCGGTTCCCATGGGACGAAACCGACGACCAGGACCGCGCGATCGAGGATGTGCTGAACGATCTTGCCGAAGGCAAGCCGATGGACCGGCTGGTCTGCGGCGATGTCGGCTTCGGCAAGACCGAGGTTGCGTTGCGCGCCGCCTTCGTTGCGGCCATGGCCGGACAGCAAGTGGCGATGGTCGCCCCCACCACCCTGCTTGCCCGCCAGCATTACACCAATTTCACTCAGCGTTTCGCGGGTTTCCCGCTGAAAGTCGGGCGGCTCTCGCGCCTTGTCGGGGCAAAGGAGGCGGCAGAAACGCGCGCCGGGTTGGCTGATGGCACGGTGGACGTCGTAATCGGCACTCATGCGCTGCTCGCCAAGTCGGTCAGCTTCAAGCGACTGGGGCTGGTGATCGTGGACGAGGAACAGCGGTTCGGCGTCAATCACAAGGAACGGCTGAAACAGCTGCGCGCCGATGTGCATGTGCTCACGCTTACGGCCACGCCGATTCCGCGCACGTTGCAAATGGCGATGTCGGGCCTGCGCGAACTGTCCACCATCCAGACCCCGCCGGTCGATCGCCTGGCCGTGCGCACTTATGTGATGGAATGGGACGACATGGTGATGCGCGAGGCGCTGCTGCGCGAACATCATCGCGGCGGACAGAGCTTCGTGATCGTGCCGCGCATCGCGGACATCCCCGAGGTGGAGGAATGGCTCCGCAATACGGTGCCGGAAGTCAGCCACGTCACCGCGCATGGACAAATGAGCGCGAGCGAGGTCGAGGAAAGAATGAGCGCGTTTTACGAACGCAAGTATGATGTGCTGCTCTCCACCACCATCGTCGAAAGCGGGCTGGATATCCCCAGCGCCAACACCATTATCATTCACCGCGCGGACCGTTTCGGCCTCGCCCAGCTTTACCAGCTGCGTGGACGCGTCGGCCGTTCCAAGCTGCGCGCCTATGCCTATCTCACCTGGCCGCGCGATCAGGGGCTGAGCGTCGTCGCCGAAAAACGGCTGAAGGTTCTGGGCGATCTCGACAGTCTGGGCGCAGGCTTTCAGCTCGCCAGCCACGATCTTGACATTCGCGGCGCCGGCAATCTGCTGGGTGACGAGCAGAGCGGCCATATCCGCGAGGTCGGCTTCGAACTCTACCAGTCCATGCTGGAGGATGCGATCCTCGCGGCCAAGGCGGGCAAAATGGGCCTGGAAGCGGACACCGGCGGGCTATCCCCCCAGATCACGGTCGATGCGCCGATCATGATCCCCGAAGATTATGTGCCCGATCTGACCGTGCGCATGGCGCTTTACCGCCGGTTGAACGAAGCGGGCGAAAAGGCGGAGATAGAGGCGCTGGCGGCGGAGATGATTGACCGCTTCGGCCCCCTGCCCGATGCGACCGCCAATCTGGTGCGGCTGATCGAAATCAAGCATCAGGCAATCATCGCCAACATCGCCAAGGTCGATGTCGGTGCACGCGGCACGCTGGTGACCTTCCACAAGGACATGTTCCCCGATCCGGCGGGGCTTATCGCCTACGTCGAACGGCTGCAGGGCACGGCCAGGCTGCGGCCCGACATGAAGCTGGCCATCAACCGCGCCTGGGGTGACCCCAAAAGCCGCCTTAACGGTCTGTTCCAGCTGACCAAGGGACTGTCCGCCATCGCCCGCAAAGCGGCAAAGGCGGGCGATTAACCCGCCAGCGCAGCAAAATCCGCCGCGCTCATCGGCTGGGCGCGCAGGAAGCCCTGATAGTAATCGCAGCCCTCACGCGCGATCAGGGCGCGCTGATCCTCATTCTCGATTCCCTCGGCGATAACTTTCAGGCCCAGCGCCTGCGCCATGGTCAGGATCGCACGGAACACCGCCAGATCGCGCGGATCTTCGACAATGTCATCCACATAACCCGGTCCAGCTTCAGGTAATGCAGCGGCAGCAGCTTCAGATATCGGAAATTGCAGAAACCCGCGCCGAAATCGTCCAGCGCGATACGAATGCCGATATCGCGCAGCTTCGCCAGTCCGCCAGCTGACCGGTCAAGATCGGTCAGCAGTGCCTCCTCCGTGATTTCCAGTGTCAGCCGGTCAGGCGAGAAATCTGCCTCCACCACCGCCGCGGCGATGGAATTGGCGAAAGAATTGGCGGCAAGATCGGCCGGGGTGATGTTGAGCGACAGGCGCAGCGGTTCGGGCCATGCCGCTGCGCCTGCCAGCGCACGGGTGGCGATGTGGTGCGAAAGCTGGGCGACATGATCAGCCCGTTCGGCAATCGCGAACAGCGCGCTCGCCCCGATCCGCCCCAGTTCGGGATGCTGCCAGCGGGCCAGCGCCTCTGCCCCCACCAGCCGGTCATCCGGCAGGGCATATTGCGGCTGATAGAGAATTTCGATCTCGTCCCGGTCCAGCGCGCCCAGCAGGTCAGCTTCCATCTGCTGCGCGCTGCGCCCGATCAGGCCCATGTCGCCATCGGCCCATTGCACCCGGCTGCCTGCCTGGCGCTGCGTCCGGGCCAGCGTTTCGGCCAGCCGGGCGAGGAGATTGTCGGCGCCTTCCCCCGGCATTGCCCGCACCAGAGCAATGCGCGGCCACAGCCGCATCGTGCCTGCGCTGCAGGTGTTCAGGATCGGCCGGGCGACCAGATCAGCCAGTGTTTCGGCCAGCCATTGCCAGCGCTCGCGACTGCAACTTTCATTCAGCGCCAGCAGGAAATTGCCCCCGCTGAGCCGCGCGGCCAGCCACTCCCCCCTCCAGTTCCTCCTGCGCGAAATGCTGGATCCGGGTGGCGACTTCCACCAGCGCGCTGTCGCCCGCCTCTTCCCCGAACGCCAGATTGACCGTCTCGAAGCGGCGCAGCCCCAGCATCATCACGTGAACAGGCGCGATCCGGCCCGATTCGCGTGCTTTTGCGTCCCATTCGTCCAGGCGCACGGACGCAGCCTCCGGCCCGATCAGGCCGGTCAGCGCGTCGCGATCCAGCGCCGCGAATGGCAGGGGTACAGCCGTCATGCTCCGCGCATTAGCATGTACGGGTTAGGATTTCCTTCAATTCCGCCGCTGGCGCGTTGCCAAACGTCCTTCCGGCCCATAGATTCGCGCAAGGCCCCCGCCCGGCGGCCATGTGGAGACGGTGGAAGTGACGAAACGGCACGATTTCAGGAAACTGGCGCTGACCGCTTCCCCGCATGATCGCGCGCAGGACGCGGCACAGGCGCTGACCGAGGCCTTTTCATGGTCCCCGATCGCGGAAGCGGACGCCGTCGTTGTGCTGGGCGGTGACGGTTTCATGCTGCACACGCTGCACGCCATGCTGGATAGCGGGCGGGTCATCCCGGCCTATGGCATGAATCTGGGCACGGTCGGCTTCCTGATGAATGAATTCAGGGCGGGCGACGGACTGATCGAACGGCTGAATCAATGCCGCGCCTTTGCCGTCGATCCGATCATGATGACCGCCGTCACTCAGGACGGACGGAGCCAGGAATTCTACGCGATCAACGAAGTATCGCTGTTGCGCGAAACGCGCCAGACCGCGAAAATCGAAGTCACCGTGAACGGCAAGGTACGAATTGACGAACTGGTGTGCGATGGAGTGCTGGTGGCAACTCCGGCGGGATCCACCGCTTACAATCTTTCCGCCAACGGCCCCATCCTGCCGCTCGATTCCAAGATGCTGGCGCTGACCCCGATCAGCCCCTTTCGCCCGCGCCGCTGGCGCGGTGCGATTCTGCCCGATTTTTCGCGCATCAGCCTGCGCGTGCTGGAACCCGCAAAGCGGCCGGTGGCGGCGGTGGCGGACCAGAAGGAAGTGCGCGACATCGCGCAGGTTGAGCTGGAAATCGCGCGGGACCGGCAATTGACGCTGCTGTTCGATCCCGGACACAGCCTGGACGAACGGATCGTCAGCGAACAATTCCATTCCTGACAGAAAAGCTGCCTCTGGGCGCTTGCAAAAGCAGATCGGGCTGAATATAGGCGCAGCCCTGCCCGGCTGAAGGCGACTTTGCCGGGCTGCTCCCCGATAGCTCAGCGGTAGAGCTCTCGACTGTTAATCGAGCGGCCGTTGGTTCGAATCCAACTCGGGGAGCCATTTTTCCTTCAGCGTCAGAGATTGTCGAAGATCACGTCATCCTTTGACAGGAAGGCGCTGCTGCGGGCGGCGTCGACGAATTTCTGCTCATCCTCGTACAGCAGTTGCGAGGCGCGTTGCCCCTCCTCGCTGGCAAGGGCCGCCTCCATCGCTTCCCGGCTTTCCCACCAGACCTCGGTAATTCCGTCAGAAGGCTCGTCCCAGCCACGGCCGACCCGGAACGCTTCGATATCGGGGTCGAGAATATTGTGGCTCTGGACATAGCGCACGAAGCCCATCGCCTTGCCCAGCCTGCGCACCAGCGCGCCATGATCCTCAAGCCAGTAGCGGTCGAACTCTTCCTTGCTCATTTCCGGCTTGCGATAGACATTGACGACCATCTTGATCATGCGAAGGCTCCCTCTCCAGCTGAACTCCTCGCCGCACCCCTAGCGCAACGGCGCGCGCACCGAAACATATTCGGCTCGTCCGGTCCTGCCAAAGGGGCGCGACAGCCCCTGTGTTCAGCCGATCGCGCCGTGGCAATGCTTGTATTTGTTGCCGGAACCGCACGGGCACGGGCTGTTGCGGCTGATCTTGAGGTCGGCATAAGGATTTTCGCGGGCCGCACCGCCCGGGCCGACCGCCGCGCGCGGCGATCCCGCCAGCGAGCCCAGAATGGCTTCCGAACCGGGTGCGACATTGCCCGCATTGTCCAGCCCCGTGAAGGGATCGATATGGCCGGTCAGGAAATCGGGCAGATCCGGCAGTTCGACATCCAGCGGGAAGCCAGCCGGTTCGGGCGCACGCGAAAGATCAAGTTCGCTCTTCATCAGGATGCCGGTCACATCCTCGCGGATTGTTTCCAGCATTCGTTCAAACAGGCCGAACGCCTCGCGCTTGTATTCGTTGATCGGCTGTTTTTGCGCATAGGCGCGCAAGAACACCACCTGACGCAACGCATCAAGCGTAGCCAGATGTTCCTTCCAGTGATGATCGAGCCGGTCAAGCAGCACGCTCTTTTCGACCTGGCGCCAGATGTCGCGGTCAGCATCGGTAATCTTGCGAGCCATCGCCTCGTCGGCCATCACTGCAAGCCGTTCCTCGATCAGTTCGGGTTCGATGTGATCTTCCTGCAACCACTCGTCAATCGGCGGGGTCAGCCCCAGCACGGACGATGCCCGTTCCTTCAGCCCGTCGATATTCCACTGTTCAGGGTATGAGCCGGGAGGGCACGCCTCGCCGACCAGCGTATTGACCGTGTCGTGGCGCATGTCTTCCACCACGTCATCAACCGTGTCCGAATCCATGATGTCAGCGCGCTGCTCGTAAATGACCTTGCGCTGATCGTTCATCACATCATCATATTCGACAACCTGCTTGCGGATGTCGTAATTGCGCGCCTCAACCTTCTTCTGTGCCGTCTCAATCGCTTTTGACAGCCATTTGGAACCGATTGCCTCACCATCGGCGAGGTTCGAATTCATCATCCGCGCAAACAGCGTATCCGGCCCGAAAATGCGCAGCAGATCGTCTTCGAGACAGAGGTAGAAGCGTGACAGGCCCGGGTCGCCCTGGCGTCCGGCACGGCCGCGCAGCTGATTGTCGATCCGGCGGCTTTCATGCCGTTCAGTGCCCAGAACGAACAGGCCGCCCGCCTCCAGAACCTGCTGTTTTTCGGCCTTGATATCATCCTTGATGCGGGCAATCGCAGCTTCGCGCTCCGGCCCTTCGGGCGTGTCCTTCAACTCATCCTCGATCCGGAATTCGAGATTGCCGCCCAGCTGGATGTCCGTGCCGCGCCCCGCCATGTTAGTGGCGATGGTAACCGCGCCCAGGCGCCCGGCCTGCGCCACGATATGCGCCTCGCTCTCGTGGAAACGGGCGTTCAGCACGTTATGCGTGACCCCTTCCTTGCGCAGGAATTCGGACAGAAGTTCCGACTTTTCAATGGACACGGTGCCGACCAGCACAGGCTGGCCAATCTCGTGCTTTTGCCTGATCGCCTTCGCGATGGCCTGGAACTTGTCCATCGTGTTCTTGTAGAATTCGTCTTCGTCATCGATCCGCGCGACCGGCACATTGGTCGGAATCTCGACGACATTGAGCTTGTAGATATCGTGAAATTCAGCGGCTTCGGTCGCCGCGGTCCCGGTCATCCCCGCCAGCTTGGGATACATGCGGAAATAATTCTGATAGGTGATCGAGGCCATGGTCTGGTTTTCCGGCTCGATCCGGACCCCTTCCTTGGCTTCGACCGCCTGATGCAGCCCGTTGGACCAGCGCCGCCCATCCATCATGCGACCGGTGAATTCATCGATGATGACGACCTTGTCGTCCTTGACGATGTAATCCGTGTCGCGCTTGAACATCACATTGGCGCGCAGCGCCTGATCGAGATGATGGACGACCTGCGTGTTTTCGACATCGTAGAGATTGTCCGTTTCGAGCAACCCCGTTTCGAGCAATTGCCGTTCGATCAGATCCACCCCTTCTTCTGTCAGGGTGATGTTCTTGGTCTTTTCGTCGGCATCGTAATATTGCGGATCGAGCTGCTTCACCACCGCGTCGACGGCAATGTAGAGGTCAGATTTGTCATCGGTCGGTCCCGAGATGATCAGCGGGGTGCGCGCCTCGTCGATCAGAATGGAATCGACTTCGTCGACGATCGCGAAATTGAAGTGGCGCTGCACCATCTGGCTGCGGTCGTGCTTCATGTTGTCGCGCAGGTAATCGAAGCCGAACTCGCTGTTCGTGCCATAAGTGATGTCGCTGAAATAGGCATCGCGGCGCGCGGCCTCGCTCACCCCGGGCACGATCACGCCGATGGTAAGACCCAGCGCGCGGTGAATTTGCCCCATCCATTCGGCATCGCGCCGGGCGAGATATTCGTTGACCGTAACGACATGAACGCCCTTGCCCTCAATCGCGTTCAGATAGGTGGCAAGAGTCGCGACCAGCGTCTTGCCTTCACCGGTGCGCATCTCGGCGATCTCGCCACAATGCAGCACGATACCACCGATCATCTGCACGTCGAAATGGCGCATGCCGAGCACTCGCCGCGATGCTTCGCGCACCGTCGCAAAGGCTTCGGGAAGAATGTCGTTCAGCGTCTTGCCCGCCGCCAGCTGTTCGCGGAACTTGTCCGTCTGGCCCGCAAGCTCCTCATCCGTCAGCGCCTCGATCTGGGATTCGAGGGCGTTGATCGTCTGCACGATCTTGTCGAGCGACTTGACGTAGCGGTCGTTGGACGAACCGAAAATCGATTTGGCAATGGCGCCGAGCATGGGCGGATTCCTGACTTTTCATGATGTTTGGGAGTTGCCGCGCGTCCACATAGCGACGCCAGGCTGAAACCGGAAAGGATGAGTAACGGGCGCGCGCTATTCGCGGGCGCGATCAACCTTCAGGCGAATGGCGGGCGTCTGCGTATCCAGCAGCGGCACTGGCGCGGCCGACTGGCGCGCGTGACCTGCGCCCTGTTCATATGTCGCGACCAGTCCAGGCTGGCCCCGTTCCGCCTCGGTTGCGGCGAGTTCAAGCTGCGCTGCTTCGACCCGCATCTGGCCGGATGCGGCAAGGCGCGCTTCGGCTGATGCCGAAGTGGCGGCAATGCCTGCAATCAGGGCAAGGATCGTGAGCAGCTTTTTCAGCATCGCGCCGCCCAGATAGGGATGGAAGCCCGGTTCGTCCAGCGACAATGGCGAGTTTGCCACACCGCTCTTCGCTCACCGGGCGAATGGCCACGGCATTGACCCAATGCACAAAACTGATCATCTTTCGGCAAATAGCCAGCTGCGCACATTGCCGTTGGACGGAGAGGACAAGACTGCAGCCATGGTCGATCCACGCAATGCGCCGGACCAGCACTTCATCGATGCGCTGCGCCGCCGCTTCCCCTGCGAAGCGGAAATCGACCGGGTACTGACCGCCAAGCTTAAGCAACGCGGGAGGCCGGATTACCGCCGCGAGTCGCTGGACGAGGTGGTTGCGGGGATCGAACGCCTGCTGCGTCATCACCTGGATGATGAGTTCACCATCACGAACGCGGGCTGGCTGGGCGGCGGTGCGTCCAAAATGCAGGTGGCTTTTCATCTCGACTGGCAGGATCAGGGCGCGACGCACAGCCGCGATCTGGTGCTGCGGATGGAACCACCCGCCTCAATCGTCGAAACCAGCCGAACCCGCGAGTTCGAAGCGCTGAAGGCCGCTGCGGGCATTGTCCCGGTGCCAGAATGCTATTGGGTCGACACAGAGGGCGCGTTCCTGCCGCATCCCGGCCTGATCTACGCCCGCGCCCCCGGCGTCACCAGGCCCAGCAAGCGACCACTGGGGCAGGTGAGCGGCATCGGGACGAATTTCGGGCCGGAACTGCGCCCCGTGCTGGGCCGGCAATTCGTGCGCCATCTGACAGCGATTCACACAGTTGCGCCCGAACGGCTGGCGCAGATGAAGGCATTCGACGGTGCCACCGTGGGGTCGAACGCGTCGATTATCCGCCAGGTCAACTGGTGGCGCAGGGTGTGGGAGGAAGACCGGCTCGAAGCGCAACCCCTGGTCGAAATCGCGGCCCGCTGGCTGCGGGAAAATGCCCGCGCTCTCGACCACGTTTCGCTCGTCCATGGCGATTATCGCGCCGGGAATTTCCTTTACGACGAAGAGAGTGAACAGATCACCGCCTGGCTTGACTGGGAACTGGCCGTATTGGGTGATCGCCATCAGGATCTAGCCTGGCTTACAGGAGCGCACTTCGGCCATTATGCCGAGGATGGTGCGACTTTCCTTGCCAGCGGCCTGCTGCCCGTCAGCGAATTGCTGGAACGGTATGAACAGGCATCCGGCCTTGCGGTTGATCCGGCCCGGCTGCGGTATTTCCGCGTCTACAACGATTTTGCGTCCACCGTGCACATGCTGGGCACCGCCTGCCGCGTGGCCCGGCAAGGCGGCACGCATCAGGACGTGCTGGTCGCCTGGCTGGCGATGATCGGCCCCGGCATCGCGGCAGGATTGCGCGCCACATTGGAGGAGGTGCTTTGATGCATCCAAAGAGGAAACAAGCATGATTCCCGATCTGGAACTGCAATTGTCAGTAACGATCAAGGCGTTGCGCGATGTCGTCCTGCCCGCCATCGATCCAGCCGATGGCGTTGCAATCGAGCAGGCGCATCTCGCGCTGGCGACCCTTGGCATGGTGCGCGCGCACTTGCCGCTTCGCCAGAACCTCGCACAGACAGAACTCAGCAACGCACTGGCCATGGCCGACAGCCTAGACACGGGGGCGACGGCGGAAACCGCCCTTGCCACCGCGCGCAGCAAAGCAAAGGCAGTGGCGGGCAATCCTGCCTCTTGCCAGGATGAGATGGAAGCGGCCCGGCTCTCCCTGCTCGAAGAAATGGAACGCCTTATCGCCGATGTGCCGGCGCACCGCTTCGCCGCGTTGGGCCGGTCCTGCCTTGCCGCGATGCAGCCGCAACTGGACCTGCAGCGGCGCTGGGTGGCTGATGCCGGTTTCGATCCCGACGCAACTGGGCTTCCGGCGATCGAGAAGATGCTGAGTCAATCACCGGCAAATGCGAAGGGTACCCCCGTTTCTCGATAATCGTCTGGGCGCACTTCGCGCCCGATCGGCGGTGCGGCGCGCGCGATGCAACGCGGGCGGTGACACAGATGGCAGGCGACCCCGATCGGGGTCGCGGCTTCGGCGTTGGTGCCATCCGCATAAGCCAGAAATGGCGCATGTTCCGCAGCGCAGGCAAGTGCAACGGAGCGTTCGACCGCAGGAGCGCGATAGCTGCCGCCGCCGCCCGATACGGTGCGGGCAATCGAAAAGAAGCGTTGACCATCCGGCAGTTCGAGCCACTGCGTCACAATCCGCCGGGGTCTTTCAAAGGTCGCATGGACATTCCACAGCGGGCAAGCCCCGCCGTGCCGGGCGAAAGGGAAGCCCGCGCTGTCCAGCCGCTTGGAGACATTGCCCGCCTGATCTACGCGCAGGAAGAAGAAGGGCACGCCTTCTTCGCCCGGCCGCTGCAGCGTTGTCAGGCGATGCGCGACCTGTTCGAAACTCGCGCCGAATTCGCGCGCCAGCCTCTCGACATCATGTCGCTCCTTGCGCGCCGCGCGCAGGAACGGACGATATGGCATGATCAATGCTGCCGCCCAGTAATTGGCCAGGGCCCTGCGCGCCAGACGGCTGCCATTCGGCGTCTCGAAGCGGCCTTCGGCGACCAGCCCGTCAATCTCCGCCCGCGCTTCCAGCAGGGCAATCTGCAGAGCGAGCTGGAACTTGCGCGCCGAATGGTCGAGCAGCGCGCTGACGAACACCTGTTCGCGATGGCTGTCATGCCAGCGCAGCGAACCCATCATGACTTCGGGATCAACAAAGCGTACCCGCAGCGCGTGCCGTGCCTTCAACCGGTCAATCATCGCATCCAGGCTGCCCACCGATTCCGCCACGGCAGCAGCGCTGTCATCAAGCAGGGGAAAGCAATTGTGACGCGCCGCCAGAAAATTGCGCGCCTCGCTGACCGCGTCGGAGACTGGTCCACCGCCGTCCGTTGCGGCGCCTTCGCGCTGCTGGGCAAGCGCCAGCTGTTCTTCGCCATAGGCGGTATGCAGACGCAGCAAGGCCTCGGCAAAGGCCGGATAGCTGGCCGCGATATCCGCAATATCGAGCGGCGGAAGGTCAATGTCTGCAAAAAAGGGCTCACGCAGTACTGATTGCATCCGTGCGGCCAGTTCCTCCCCGCCATCCTCTGCCAGTGCGGCGATGTCGATGCGATAGGTCGTGGCGAGTTTGAGCAGGAGGTCCGCAGTTACCGGGCGCTGGTTCCGTTCGATCAGCGCGACATAAGACGGCGAGATTTCCAGGTCGGCAGCCATATTGGCCTGAGTCAGCCCCAGATCGCGGCGCAGCCGCTTGAGCCGTGGCCCCATGTAGATCGGATTTCGCGCCATTGCCTGACTCCGGTGATTCGAGAACTTTACAACATTACAAACAATATTTGTAAAGTTTTACATTTTCACCTCAAACTCACTCCCATCTGTCGAAAAATCAGCCAGAGGGGCTGCATTCGATTTTTGGATGGCTAGTTTCAAAAGGAATTCACTCATGTCCTACCCGCAGCAGATCGAAGAGATGAACCGCCTCATCTCTGCCAACGGCAACCCCTGGAACGCGATTGACGCTGAAAATGCCGTGCGCATGCAGCTGCAGAATCGTTTCAAGACCGGCCTTGATATCGCGAAGTATACCGCGAAGATCATGCGCCAGGACATGGCCGCTTACGATGCCGATCCGGCCAACTACACGCAGTCGCTCGGCTGCTGGCACGGCTTCATCGGTCAGCAGAAGCTGATTTCCATCAAGAAGCACTTCGGCACCACCAAGCGCCGTTACCTCTACCTCTCCGGCTGGATGATTGCCGCACTGCGCAGCGAATTCGGCCCCCTGCCCGACCAGTCGATGCACGAAAAGACGTCGGTCCCCGCGCTGATCGAAGAACTCTACACTTTCCTCAAGCAAGCGGATGCGCGCGAACTGGGCATGATGTTCCGCGATCTTGACGCGGCGCGCGAGCGCGGCGACGCGGTCGAAGCCAAGCGCATCGAACACGCCATCGAAAATTACGAAACGCATGTCGTGCCGATCATCGCCGATATCGACGCAGGTTTCGGTAACCCCGAAGCGACTTACCTGCTTGCCAAGAAGATGATCGAAGCGGGCGCCTGCGCCCTGCAGATCGAAAACCAGGTGTCGGACGAAAAGCAGTGCGGCCACCAGGACGGCAAGGTCACCGTTCCGCACGAGGATTTCCTGCAGAAGATCCGCGCGATCCGCTACGCCTTCCTAGAAATGGGCGTGGAAGACGGCATCATCGTCGCTCGCACTGACTCGCTCGGCGCTGGCCTGACCAAGCAGATCGCCTTCAGCAAGGAAGCCGGTGACCTGGGCGACCAGTACAACGCCTTCCTCGATTGCGACGAAGTCGACACCGGCAGCATCGGCAATGGTGACGTGCTGATCACGCGCAACGGCAAGCTGCTGCGTCCCAAGCGCCTCCCTTCCAACCTGTTCCAGTTCCGCGCGGGTTCCGGCGAAGACCGCTGCGTACTGGACTGCATCACCTCGCTCCAGAACGGCGCGGACCTGCTGTGGATCGAAACCGAAAAGCCGCACATCGGCCAGATCGGTGGCATGGTGAACCGCATCCGCGAAGTCATTCCCAACGCCAAGCTGGTCTATAATAACTCGCCCAGCTTCAACTGGACGCTGAACTTCCGCCAGCAGGTGTTCGACGCCTGGGAACAGGCCGGCAAGGATGTTTCGGCCTATGACCGCGCCCGGTTGATGAGCGTGGACTATGACGGCACCGAACTGGCCATCGAAGCTGATGAGCGCATCCGCACCTTCCAGCGCGATGCCGCGGCACAGGCGGGCATTTTCCACCATCTGATCACCCTGCCGACCTATCACACTGCGGCACTGTCGACGGACAATCTGGCCAAGCGTTACTTCGGTGACGATGGCATGCTGGGCTACGTTCTCAACGTCCAGCGCGAAGAAATCCGCCAGGGCATCGCCTGCGTGAAGCACCAGAACATGTCGGGCAGTGACATCGGTGACGATCACAAGGAATATTTCGCCGGCGAGGCCGCACTCAAGGCTGCTGGCGAACACAACACGATGAACCAGTTCGCGGCCGCGTAACCGGTTCTGGCAAGCTAGCCGGGGGGCGAGCTCCCTCGTCCCCAGATACGCCCGTCCCTGCCAGGGGCGGGCGTATCCCTTTTGGGCGGTTCATTATTGCCGCAATCGCGGTGCGGGATTAGAGGCTGCGCCATGGACCTTCCCGTTTCCCCGCTCGCCAGTCCCTTCCCCGCCATTCCGCCCATTGACGGCGTGACGCTGCGCATCGCCCGCGCCGGATACAAGGATTGGGGCCGCTGCGACCTGACCTATGCCGAACTGGCTGAAGACACCGCTGTCGCCGGTGTTTTCACGAACAACATTTGCTGTTCGTCGGAAGTTGAGCTGGGCCGTGAACAGGTTCGGCAGGGCAGGGCCCGTGCGCTGATCGTCAACGCCGGCAATTCCAACGCCTTCACCGGTTATCGAGGGCGCGAAGCGGTCGAACAGATCATGGCACAGGTATCCGGACGGCTGGGTTGCCCGGCCGATCAGGTGTTCGTGTCTTCAACCGGCGTGATCGGCGTGCCGCTCCCCAAGGACAAGGCGCGAGCGGGCGTGGAAGCGGCGCTGGATGCACCGCCTTGCGGCTGGGAAGATGCCGCCAACACGATCGGCACGACTGACACGTTCGCCAAGGGCGCGATGGCGCAGGCGGTCGTGGACGGGCAGACCGTGACGCTGGGCGCCTTCATCAAGGGCAGCGGGATGATCGCGCCCGACATGGCGACGATGCTGGGCTATATTTTCACTGATGCGGCGGTTGAACCCGCCTTCCTGCAGCAGTTGCTGTCTGCGGCCAACCTCAAGACCTTCAGCTGCATCACCGTGGACAGCGACACTTCCACCAGTGACACGGTACTGGCATTCGCGACCGGCAAGGCCGGGAACGCACCGCTGACCGGTCTCGACTGTGCGGGCGCGGACGCATTTGCCGCCGCGCTGGAGGATGTTTGCCGTCAACTGGCCCAGCTGGTGGTCCGCGATGGCGAAGGCGCGCAAAAATTCATCACCATCGAGGTCAGCGGCGCGGTGAGCGATGACAGCGCGCGCCGGATCGGCCTGGCCATCGCCAACTCGCCCCTCATCAAGACCGCCATTGCAGGCGAAGATGCCAACTGGGGCCGCGTGGTGATGGCCGTGGGCAAGGCGGGCGAACCTGCCGACCGGGACCGGCTGTCAATCGGCTTTGGCGGGATCTGGGCGGCCCGCGAAGGTCTGCCGCTGGCCGATTATGATGAAGCACCGGTCGCCGCACACCTCAGGGGCCGGGACATCTCGATCGAAGTCGATATCGGGCTGGGCGCTGGCCGCGCCACTGTGTGGACCTGCGACCTGACGCACGGCTATATCTCGATCAACGCCGATTACCGGAGTTGACCGCGCGGATGAGCGCGCTGGACGAGGAAATCCACGATCTGCTGCGCTTTGCGGCTGAGCGTGCCATCCTGCCGCGTTGGCGCGCGCTTGCCGATCACGAAGTCTCGCACAAGGCGGCGGACGATCCGGTTACCATCGCCGATCACGAATGCGAGGCGTTCCTGACCGAAGCACTCATGCGGCTGGCGCCCGGCGTGCCGGTGGTGGGGGAGGAAGCGGCGCATGCCGATCCTGCCGTGCTGGATCGCCTCACGGGCGCGTGCTGGATCATTGACCCGCTCGACGGCACGCATAATTTCGCACATGGCCAGCCCCCGTTCGGGATCATCGTAGCGCTTGCTGACGGGGGCGAACCAGCGGCGGGCTGGCTGTACGATCCGCTGAGCGGGCGGTTCTGCCATGCTCAACGCGGCACGGGCGCCTTCGTGAACGGGGAACGGATAATTGCACAAACCAAAGGCGGAAGCCCGCCTGTCGCCGCCATCTCGCTGCTATTCATGGATCCGGAACGGCGCGAGAGCGTGAAGCGCCACATCGCCCCTCATTACCGGGTGGTGGACATTCCGCGCTGCGCTGCCGAACAATATCCGCGTCTCGCGCTGGGCGAGAATGATCTGTCGATCTTCGAACGCACCCTGCCCTGGGACCATGCCGCTGGCATCCTGTGGCTGAACGAAGCGGGCGGCAGGGCGGCGCGGCCCGATGGCAGCGCCTATCGGGTGGACGATCATGCCCGACCGGGGCTGATCGGCGCGGCCAGCCCGGCCCTGTGGGACGAACTCGCCGCGCGGATGGAACTGCTTTAAAGCTCGCTTTCCAGCCAGCCCTTGAGCTGGCTCTTGGGTGCAGCGCCCAGTTTTTGGGCGACCGGCTTGCCACCCTTGAACAGCACCATCAGCGGAATTGACTGCACGCCGATCTGGCCCGGAACATTGGTGTTTTCCATGATGTCCATCTTGGCAATGGTGACCTTGTCAGCCAGTTCGTCACTGATTTCTTCCAGCGCAGGGCCAATCATCTTGCACGGGCCGCACCAGTCTGCCCAGAAATCGACCAGCACGGGCTTGTCGGAATTGAGAACATCTTCAGCGAAGCTGGCATCAGTGACGGCTTTGGTCGGCATGGTGAGACTCCTTGTGATATGCCTTAATCTAGGCAGCCTGCGCGCAATGGCAACGGGTGTGCATCGATAAGATTGCTGTCAGTCCAGCAAGGCCTGCTTGTGCGGGTCCAGCAAGACGGAGGGCAAGGCGAACAGCGCCGGAGCATGCGTATAAAGCAGCGCGGCATCGATTTGCCTGCCCGGATAAATCACCTCCAGCGCGGCGACATAGGCCGCCATTTGCCTGACAATGGAACCGGGAATTTCCCCAATCCGTTCAGGCGGACGACGCGCGGTCTTGAAATCGACCACCAGCAACCGTTCCGGCGTGACCAGCAGCCGGTCGACTGTCCCGGCGATGACCTGTCCGCCGACCTTTGCCGCAAAGGGCACCTCGGCCAATGCGTCAGGCCCGAACAGATCACGCCAGCGCGGGTCGGCCAGCACGCCAAGTGCCGCGTCCAACATCTCCTGCCGTATCGCCTCGTTGAGTTCTGCCCCATGGCGGGCAAGCCAGGCGGCACCAGACGTCGCCCGCTCCGCAACCGGCAGTTGGGGCATGCGTTCCAGCAGAGCATGAATCAAGACCCCGCGCCGGGCCGCCTGGGCCCGCAGCTGCGGCGGGAGCGGCGGGTCTGCGGACTGATCTTCCCCCGCAGAGGATGGAGCGAGCGGACGCGGCGGTCGCGGTTCCGGCCCGATCGGGGACACTGCCCAGACCGGCAAGTCCACCGGCATTGCGGGCGGCGCTTCGTTCGTGCGCACCGGAGGCAGCGGGGCCAGCTCACCCCATTCCTTGCGGCTGCCCCAGATGCCATCCGCAACCGGTTCATGTTCGAACAAGGGGGCAAGGGCAGCATACCAGCTGCCTTTGGCTGGCTCTCCCCGGTCGCGGCTGCCAAGCGATCCGCCAATGAACAGCGCCTCTTCCGCGCGGGTCATGGCAACATAGAGCAGCCGCCAATGTTCTTCCATCTCCTCGCGCTGCGCGCGGGCATGCGTCTCTGCCACCACGCCCGCCCGGTCTGCGGCGGCCAGATCGGGAACAGGAATGCTGCGGCGATGCCTGATCCCCGCTGCTGAATTTTCGCCCCCGCCATCATCCAGCACCAGCCCGCTGCTGCGCGCGTTTGCGGGATTGCCCGTGGCATCGGCAAGAATCACGATCGGGGCCTGCAAACCCTTGGAGCCATGCACGGTCAACACCCGCACCAGACCCTCGCCCGCCCCCGCCTCGCGCTTCACATCCCCCTCACCCGCGTGGAACCATTGAATGAATCCCTGCAGGCTTGGGCTATGAGCCGAAGCATAGGCATGCGCGGCATTAAGCAGTTCGTCGATCGGATCATTCGCCTCCTGACCGAGGCGGGATACCAGTGCCTTTCTTCCCTGCCATGGGCCGACCAGAATCCAGTGCAGCAAAGCCTGCGGCGGTTCATAGTCCGCCAGCGCGAGCAATTGCCCGAGCCGCGCGAGCGTGGCCTGCACTTCGCCCTGCGCGGATGCGCGCAGATGGGGCCACAGGCCGATGCCCTTTTCGCGCCAGCCATGCTCCAGCAACTGTTCCTGGCTCCACCCCACCAGCGGGGAGACCAGCAGATTGGCCAGATTGAGATCGTCAAATGGCTGCGCGGCAAAGCGCAGCGCGGCCATCAGATCCTTGACCGCCAGCGGCGCACCCAGCCTCAGGCGATCTACCCCCGCCACCGGCACGCCGCGCGCGTAAAGCCGTGCGACGATCAACCCCGCCAGTTCCTTGCGCTTGCGCACCAGCACCATCACATCGCCAGGTCCGGCGCGCCGCGCACCGCCCTTCACAAGCGGAAATCCATCGCGCATCCATTGCTGGACCTGCCAGGCGATGCGATCCGCAAGCAGCCGGTCAGGGCGGGAAAGCCAGCCTTCCTCCCCCTCGTCCACGTCATCGCCCGCATCCTCATTCGCGGCGCCGATCGGCGGCCACAGGGCGACATAGCCCGGACGGTCTTCCCCGATATGTGGTTCGTGCCCGCCGCTGAGGCCAAAACTCTCCTCGCCCACACTGGCAATTGCCCGGTCCACGAAATCCAGCACAGGCTGCGAGGTGCGAAAGCTGCGGCCAAGACCTAGTTCCCGCAGTGGGCGCGGCGCGTTTGCCCCGCGTGCCTGGCGCGCATTATCCAATGCCCCGGCCATCGCCCGTTTGACCCGCTGGCGCGCGGCCTCGAAATTTTCGGGGCTGGTGCCCTGGAACCGAAATATCGCCTGCTTGTAATCGCCCACCACGAACAGCGTGCGCAGCTTGCCGTCCCGCTGCCCTTCGCCTGCGAAGAAATCGCCGGTCAGCGCGTCGATGATATCCCATTGGGCGGCATTGGTATCCTGCGCTTCGTCGACAAGGATGTGGTCGAATTGCCGGTCCAGCTTGTACCGGATCCACTCCGCCATGCCCGCACGGTTGAGCAGGTCGGCGGCGCGCCTGATCTGGTCGTCGAAGTCAATCAGGCCTTCGCGCTGCTTCGCCTCGTCCCATGCAAGCGCAAAACTCCGCCCGAGCGTCAGCGCAGGGGTCAGGTATTCCGCCAGCGCCAGCAGGCTTTTGAATTCCTGCACCCGCCCAATGCTGTCAACCACGCGGGCAGCGCAGTCGCCATAGTCCGGGTCGCGCTTGAGAAGATTGTCGAGTTGCCTGGGCCTGCCATCCAGAGTGAGCAGCGTCCCGTAGAAACTGCCAAGCGATTCGAGCCTTCCTGCGGGATCGCGCGCCAGCCAGTCCGATATGACTTGCGCCCCGTCCCGGCCGGTCTTGCTGTCCCATTCCGACAAGGTCCGCAGGCAGTGGCGCAAGGATTCGACATCGAACTCATCGTCCGCGCACAAGGCGGCGGCCTGCGCCAGCTCCGCATCCGCAGCCAGTCCGAGCAACTGGTTGACGCGCGGCCTGAGCGGCGGTTGCCAGGCACCCGGCCCAAACCATGCGTCATGCGCGTCGGCACAGCGCAACATCCAGTCCTGCACCGCATCGGGCCCCATGCGCAGGCTGAGCAGTTCCAGCGCGCCGAGCAACTGCTCATCGTTGCGGGCTTCGGCGTCCACCAGCAGTTCGGCCAGCACCGTGCGGGCGAGCAGCGCGCGATCGCGATCCTCCATCGCCCGGCTGCCGGGCACAAGCCCCGCTTCATGCGGAAAGGCCGCGAGCAGCCACTGTGAAAAGGCATGAATCGTATCGATCCGCAGCCCGCCGCCCGGGCAGTCGAGCACGCGGGCGAACAGGGTCCGCGCCCGCGCCAGCGTGTCCGCATCCACCGGCGCGCCAATCGCGTGCAGATCCCGCGCCAGAGCCGCATCGGGCAGACGCACCCAGTCGGCCAGCACTTCGTTAACGCGCACCGCCATTTCGGCTGCGCCCGCCTTGGTGAAAGTAAGGCAAAGCAATTGCGATGGGGCAACCTCGGGCTGCAGCAGCAGCCGCAAAACGCGCGCGGAAAGCACCTGTGTCTTGCCCGTTCCGGCGGAGGCGGAAAGCCACACCGTATCTTCGGGATGCACTGCATCGCACTGCGATCCGTGAAGTGGGTGGACCTTGCCGCTCATGCCGGGCCCTCTGCTTCACCTGATGCACCCTGACGGCCCATCCATTCGTCCAGCCGCATCAGCTGGTCATAATCGGCATAGCCTGCAACATCTGGATTGAGGCGGGCGGTGAAAGGTTCAGTGCCCAGGATCCAGCGATCCAGCGCATCGTCCAGAAAATGCTGCGCAACAGAAAGGAATTCATCGCGCGGAATGCCGGACTTCTTCTGCCCTTCCCTGACCGGCTCAGACACATAGCCAAAACCGGTTTCACTCACTCTGCTTTTGCTGAGTGACCAGTATTCGAATCGGGTCGGTTCGCCCTTCACCCCGGCGAAGGCATCGGCCCGGGCCATCAGCCCCAGCGTGCCAAGCTGCAGCGCATAGCCCGATTCCACCTCGCGTCCGCTGGGCGGGCTGCCCGTCTTGTAATCAACGATGGCAAGCTCGCCGCCCGGTAGCGCATCGATCCGGTCCACCCGTCCGTGAATGCGAATGCCGCGTATGCGCATCTCCCCCGATAATTCGGAAACAATCGGCCTGCGCCCCTCCTGGCCGGCAATTTGCAATTCTACCCACTCCAGCCCTTTCAGCAGGCGCGGCTGCCAGAGACTGCGCATCAGCGGGTGTGCGTTCATTTCCTGCAGTGTTTGCAGGGCTATACCGCGCAGCATTCCGCCCTGTGTGTGCCACCTGCGCAAGATCTCGTGAACCGCAGTACCCTTCCATGCTGCAGAGGGTTCCGCATCAAGAGGATCGAGCGCACGCAGCCGCAGGATGGCCTGAGCATAGAACTGGTAAGGATCGCTGCGCAGCCGGTCGAGCGCGGTCACGCTGATGTCCACCCTGCGCTGCGCAGCTGACGGGCACGGCTCCGGCTGTCTGTAGACCGGCGCTGACTGAGCATGATCGAGCGCGCGGGCATACACAACCGCTTGCTGGTCAAGGTGGCGAGCGAGCAGATCGGCGCCCAGCAGCGCGCGCACCCTCAGCAGGAAGCGCGACGGAATGGCAGGCCCCTGCGCGTCGCGCTGCGCGCGGCTTAGCACCACTTCGGGCGCACCCATCGCTCCGGCCAGATCGTGCGCGGCCAGACCGATCCGAAAATCCGCGCCCGGCACCCCCAACGCCCGCAGCACCGCGGGCGCCAGCAGGGGATCCGGGGCCGGTGCAGCAGGCCAGCTCCCCTCATTCAGCGCCGCGCAAATCATTAGGTCGGCGCGCGTCATGCGCGATTCGAGCAAGCCATATATGGCAACGCGCGGATGAGCGCCCCAGGCCGGGCGCACCGCCACCCGCTCCATCGCATCGCGCAGGACGGCGGGCAATTCGCGCGGGTCAAGCCGGGTTCCGACCGCCTCGGCCTGCGCGCGGATATCCTCGACCAGGGCGGCCAGCGCCCGGCCATCCTCGCGCGCCCACAGCGCATCCCCGCACAGCCCCTGCGCCGCACTGACCAGCGTATCGAGAAGTTGCGAAAGCCCTGCCTCCGCTTCGCTTCCCTGCGCCATCAGTGGGTCAAGCAGACGGCGCAACCCGGCCCACCATGCCGCGATCGCAGGCCGCAGCCTGGCCATTTCCGCAATCAGGGGATCCAGTGCGTCCAGCCCCGGTTCCGGGCGCGGGCCGCGCAGGCGAAGTTCCAGCGCGCGGGCATGGTCCAGCCACTCGGCCCGCCCTTCACCGCCGCCTGCGAAGGGATGTTCCAGCAGCGCCATCAGCGCCACCGGCGCCGCAGCTTCGGCCATCACCTCGGCGAAAATCAGGAACAGCCGCCCGGCGGGCGTTTGCGGCAAGGCCTGGCCCGCCGTATCGTCCGCCTCGATATGCCAGCGTCGCAGATGAGCGACGATCCGCCCCGCCAGCCCGCGATCCGGTGTGATCACGGCCACTCGCCGTTCCGGCTGTTCCAACGCCGCGCGCACCAGCAGCGCGATAGCCTGCGCCTCTTCTTCGGGGTTAGCGCTTTCCATCAGGCGCATATTGGACAGGCGCCTTTGCGCTGACGGCAAATCGACCCAGCAGGCGCTGGCTTGCGGTGGCAGGAAGAGATTGGAAATCGCGCGGCTGCGTTCGGGCTGCGCCGCCGCCAGCCCGGCCCTGTGCCAGGGCTGGACCTCGGTGCGAGCAATGCCCATGCGATTGAGCAGCAGCTTGAGATGATACTGGGGATGTGTGACCGCATCGCCTCTCGCAAAAGGTGGCCCGCCCACTTCCGCAGGCGCCCCTGCGCAGCCCAGCTCCGCCCAGACTGCGTCCTTCATAGCAAGGTCGAGATCCGGCAGGATCACTGCACCGCCCGGCATTTCCGCAATCACCCGCAGCAGGCGGGCGAGCGCCGGGGCTGCACTGGTTACGCCCGCTGCCACCATGGGCGTTTGTGGCGGAGCAAGCTTCCAGCGCCGCGCAGCATGATCGAACAGACGGTTGCGCCGCGCCGACGCATCCAGTTCCCCTCGTTCCTGCAATTCGGCCAGCCAACGCGCCTGCACCCGCGCGAACAGGCGCAACCCATCCTGCCAATGGCCCGAAAGGTCGCCCAGCAGATCGACGACCCGTTCGCTCAGCAATTCCTCCGGCCCGATATCCTCCACCAGCAGGCGGTCCATCGTGTCCGCCTGTTCGCGGGCGAGGCGCAACAGCGCAGCACCATGCGGTGCATCGCCACCCATTTCGTCGCGAATGTGTTCTGCCAGCCGCAGCCAGCGTCGCGTGGGATCGGCAGCAGGGGCAATTTCCGCCCCCGCCCCCATCGGGTCAAGCAACGGCCCCAGTGTTTCGTCCAGATCCAGATCACCCACCACCGCCATACGGGGCAGCAGCAGCCCGTCACCCGCGAGGCGGATGAACGCCTCGCTGACCGTGCGCGCCGCGCGGCGGCTAGGCAGCAGCAGGGTCAGCCGCGCGAGGCCAAGATCGGGATCGCGGTAGCGCGGCAGCAAACTGGCCACCAGCGCATCGGCAAAGCCGCGATGTGCGGCAATGGAATAGACACCGGGCCGGTGGCGCTCAGTCACTGGTCAGCGCGGCTTCGGTGGGCGCGATTGATGCCGGATCGCCGACCTCGAACCAGCGACCGCTGAAACTGGTGCCATAGAGGCGCCCTTCCTCAATCGCACGGCTCCACAGGACATTGGTTGAAAACGGGCCGTCGGGCGGATCGCGCAGCAGGCGATGGGAAACGATCTGGATGCCGGTGTAAATGAACGGGGCCACCCGCTCTCCCCGTCGCCGGGAAATGCGCCCTAGTTGATCGAGGTGGAAATCGCCCTTGCCGCGATAATGCCGCGCCCCGGCGTGTGGTACGAGCAGCAGCAATGCATCCATTGCCACAGGATCCCAGGTCCGCGAAAGCTGCGCAAAGGCATTCACCGGCCCGTCCAGCCAGACATTGTCACTGTTCAGACAGAAAAACGGATCGGGCAGCAACGGCTGCGCCTTCACCATGCCCCCGCCGGTCTCCAGCAGCAGGTCACGTTCGTCCGAGACAATGCAGCGCGGCACCATGCGCGCCCCGACATGCGCGATCAGCGAATCCGGCAGATAATGAACGTTGACCACCGCATTGGCGATTCCCGCCTCGGCCAGGCGATCAAGCGTGTGATCGATCAAGGGCTTTCCGGCAACGCGCACCATCGGCTTGGGCCTGCTCGCGGTCAGCGGGCGCATCCGCTTGCCCAGCCCCGCCGCCATCACCATCGCCGTATCGGAAGCCAGTGTGTTCAACCCAGCCCCCCGCCCCTGCGCGCGCGGATATCGGCCGGCACATTGGCGTCGAACCACGCCGCCACCGGGGCCAGCGCAGGATGCTCCAGATCGCGCTCCAGCGCTTCCCATACGCGGGGGATCATGGCCAGATAGCGCGGCTTGCCGTCGCGCTTCCACAGCCGCGCAAATATGCCGACGATCTTGGCGTTGCGCTGCGCGCCGAGGCGAGCATAGTCAGCCTCGAACTCCTCGCCGCCCCCTGCCGCCGCAGCATAGTAATTGAGCATCGCACGTTCCAGCGCAGGCGGCACATCGCGCCGCGCATCCTGCAGCAGCGACACCAGGTCATAGGCCCGGTGCCCGACCAGCGCGTCCTGAAAATCGATCAACCCCTGCCCGCCATCGGCCAGCAGCATGATGTTTTCGGCATGGTAATCGCGCAGCACCGTAACGCCGGGCTGCTGGCGGGGCAACATCGGGGCCAGCGCGGCATCCCACGCCGCAGCATAGCTTGCGGCATCCGCGGAAATTCCCGCCGCGGGGCAGAACCATTCGCAGAACAATGCCGCCTCGCGCTGATAGACAGCCATATCATACGGCTCAAACGGGCCGGGCGGCAGCGCATGAAGGCTGACCAGCGCGTCAATCGCCGCGCGATAGGCGCCTGCTTCGTCACACGGCACAAGGTCGAGATGATCACGCATGCGCGCGTCACCGAAATCCTCCATCAGCACCAGTCCGCGTCCGCTGTCCTGCGCATAGATTTCAGGCGCACGCAGATGATGCGCGCGCAACCACTGCCCGACATGCAGAAACGGTCCGGTATCTTCCTGCGGCGGCGGCGCATCCATCAGCATGGCCGATGCGCCATTGCGGCGCAGCCGGAAATAACGGCGAAAGGACGCATCGCCAGGCAGCGGTTCGATCACCGAACCGGCCCACCCCGATGCGTCAAGGAAGGTATCAATGCCATCCGGCAAGCCTGTGGTCATGGCATGCGTTCTAGCCAATCGCGCCCGCCTTCGACAATGGCGATCCGCCCTTCTCCACCATATTCCAGACTGATCGCAAGGCAGGCCGGATCATGCGCGAACCCGCCCGCGTTCTCTGGCCATTCGGCGATCAGCGCCGCGCCGTCGCGATAGTCGTCAAGCCCCAGTTCCTGCGCTTCTTCCGGGTGTTCGAGCCGGTAAAAATCGGCATGGACCAGCGGCACGCGCATCTCCGGCCCGTCATACAGCTCGATAATCGCGAAGCTGGGCGACGGCACCTCACCGCCATGCCCCAGCGCGGCAATGATCGCGCGGGCCAGCGTGGTCTTGCCCGCGCCCAGCCCGCCCGACAGCGCAATCACATCGCCAGGGCGCAATTGCGCGGCGATATCGGCACCGAAACGCGCCATCGCGGCAAGATCAGGCAGATCGACCTGCGTCACGGCAGCAGCACGGTCACCGTCGTGCCCATTCCTTTTTGCGATGCCAGAGCAAGTTTGCCGCCATGCGCCTCGATCAGTTGGCGGGCCAGCGGGAGGCCAAGCCCCTGCCTGCGCTCCACTCCGCTGCCATCAGCGGCCATCCGGTATCCATCAAGCGCGCGCGCGGCCTCGTCCTGGTTCATACCGTGACCATTATCCGAAATAACGATGCGCAGTCCTGCCTTCTTGCGCGCAACCTCCACCAGAATGCGCCCGCCAGGGGCGGTTGCGGCAATGGCGTTGTCCAGAATATGACCGATGGCGCGGCCCAGCCGACGCTTGTCGGCCATGATCACACCGGACGAAGGGTTGCCCCGCAGATCGAGCGCGAGTTCGCCCGCGCGGACCTTCTCTTCCCGGTCTCGCACCAACCGCGTCACAAATGGGAGCACTTCCAGTTCCTCACGCGCGAGAGGGAGGAGGCCTGCCTCACTCTGACTGAGTTCAAGAACGGTTTCGATCTGTTCGCCCAGACGCTCGACTGACGAAAGAATGGCATCCACATAGTCACGGCCCTGCTCGGACAGTTCGCCAGCGACCCCGCTCTGCAGCAATTCCGCAAAACCGCCGATGGAAGTCAGCGGTGTCCTGAACTCATAGCTCATATTGGCCAGGAAGCGGGTCTTGACCGCATCCGCTTCTTCCAGCGCAATATTGCGTTCGCGCAGCGCATCCTCCGCTTTCTGCGAATCCGTGATGTCGAGGACGGTCAGCAACCCGTTACCATCCGGCAGGGGGACGCCCGCAAATTCCAGCGTCCGCCCGTCGCTGAGCGCAGTGCGCCCGCCGCGCTGAGTGCGTTCCAGCGTGGCCGCCCGCACCACATCGCCCACGGCCCTGGCCTGTGCGGGCCGCACCAGCCGTTCGGCAATTCGTTCCAGCAAGGCTTCGATGCGCGGATGATTGTCGAGATATTCCGGCTCCAGGCCCCAGTCGGCCACGAAGCGGCGATTCCACAATTGCAGGCGCCCATCGGGGGAAAAGACCGCAATCGATTCGAACAGTGAATCAAAGGTCGCGGTGCGTGTGCGCAGCAGCGTGTCGCGCATGGCGGACAGGGCGAGTTGTTCGGTCTGGTCTTCCGCCACCAGCACCAGCCCGCCATCGGGCATCGGCTGCGCCACGATCCGCAAATGCGTGCCATCGCGCAGCGGCCAGGCTTCTTCCTGCGGCGCATCGGCGTTGAACCATTCTGCCCGTTCGCGCCGCCACTCCGGAAAATCCCTGACTTCGGGCAAACGGCTCAGATCGCGCGTGGAGGCCAGCCATTGCTCGAAGGACGGCGGATCGACCATCGCCGCAGTCCCCAGCGCAAAAATCCGGTGGAATGGCTGGTTGGTAAAGGCGAGGCGATGTTTCGCATCGAATTGAGCGACACCCACCGACAGCTGGTCAAGCATCGAACGTTGCGCTTCGCGGAAGGCGCGCAGGGCGCGGGCCTGTTCCTCGATTTCCTCAATGTCGAAGGCGTAACCGGCCACCCCTTCTTCGCCAAGCGGGAGGTCACTCACGCGCAACGCTCTTCGCTGCCCCTCGATGGTCGCGGCGACAATACGTTCGATCGGCAGGTTCCTGCTGCGTGCCTGATCCGCGACTTGCGCCGCTGTCAGCCCGTCAATCCGCTCCACCAGTTCACGCTGTTCGGCAATGACCGCATCCGCACTGTCAGCGCCGACTGCAGCCACATAGGCGCTGTTGACCAGCCGTAGCTTCGCGTCCGGCCCCCTGAACCACATCGGCAGGGGCGCGGCTTCGATCAAGCCGACCAGCGCGGCGAAATCGGATCGCGCCCGCGCCGCATCGCTGCGCAGCGCATTCAGCTCGCTCTCGCTTTCACTGAAATCGAACACCCAGACCAGTGCCGCTCCGCCCGGCGACACCAGCGGATCGGCCAGGTGGCCGCGCATCGCCAGGCTGCGGCGCGAATTGCGCGGGGTGATCGCCAGCCGGAATGGCGTGGCGGTTTTCTGAGTGCGTCGCACCGCCTCGGTCAGTTCGCTCAATTGTGCAGCGTCCAGCCCGCGATCACCGCCGTCCAGTTCTGACAGGTAACCCGGCATCGCGTCCAGCCCGAGCCACAAGGCCAGCCGGGGAGGTGCTTCCAGCTTGCCATCGGCGCGCACCAGCATCGGTAGCGCAGGTGCCTCGTCAACCATGCGCGACAGGCGGCGCAGCGCCTTGCGGCTCGCCTCGGCCTTGCGGGACCGCTCGCGCGCGCCGACAATCAGCCAGCCCGCGCACAGCGTCCATGCGGCCATGAGCAGGCCGATCAGAACCAGCGCGGTTTCGGACAAGATCATGCGGCCATCGCTATGCGCCCGCCGTGCGGATTACAATGGGCGTTCGGCCGCTGTGCCCGTTGGCGGGCGCATCACCGCCCCCGTCCACCGCACCGGCCGCGCCCGATCAATAACGATAATGGTCAGGCTTGAACGGGCCTTCAACCGGAACGCCGATATAATCGGCCTGTTCGCGGCTCAATTTCGTCAGCTTCACGCCCAGCTTCTCAAGGTGCAGCGCGGCGACCTTTTCGTCCAGATGCTTGGGCAGCACATAGACCTTACGTTCATACTCATCGCCCTTGGTGAAGAGTTCGATCTGCGCCAGCACCTGATTGGTGAAGCTGGATGACATGACGAAGCTGGGATGGCCGGTCGCGCAGCCCAGATTCACCAGGCGGCCCTTGGCAAGGATGATGATCTGCTTGCCATCGGGAAAGCTCACCAGATCCGTTCCCGGCTTGATTTCCTGCCAGGCATAATTGTCCAGCGCGGAAATCTGGATTTCGGAATCGAAATGGCCGATGTTGCAGACAATGGCCATGTTCTTCATCGCCTTCATATGTTCGGCGGTGATGACATCCTCATTGCCCGTCGCGGTCACGAAAATGTCAGCGCGGGCGACCGCATCCTCCATCGTCACCACTTCATAGCCTTCCATCGCGGCCTGCAGCGCACAGATCGGATCGATCTCGGTCACCAGCACGCGCGCGCCGCCCTGGCGCAGCGATGCGGCGGACCCCTTGCCGACATCGCCAAAGCCCGCCACGCAGGCGACCTTGCCGGCCAGCATCACATCGGTTGCCCGGCGGATGGCATCGACCAGCGATTCCTTGCAGCCATAGAGATTGTCGAATTTCGACTTGGTCACGCTGTCATTCACATTGATGGCGGGGAATGGCAGCTTGCCCTGCTTGGCCAGCTGGTACAGCCGGGTCACGCCAGTGGTGGTTTCTTCCGAAACGCCATGTATCGCCTTGACGGTTTCACTCAGATAACCGGGACGCGCCTTGATGAAGGCTTTCAGCGCGCGCTGGAATTCAATCTCTTCCGCATTGGCGGGTTCGGGCATGGATTCGCCCGCCTCAAGCCTTGCCCCCCACAGGGCAAACATGGTGGCATCGCCGCCGTCGTCCAGGATCATATTGCAGGTGGCATCGCCCCAGCCGAAGATCCGCCCCACATAATCCCAGTATTCGGCCAGGCTTTCGCCCTTGATCGCGAACACGGGGATGCCCTGCGCTGCAATCGCGGCAGCCGCGTGATCCTGCGTCGAAAAGATATTGCAGGTCGCCCAGCGCACTTCGGCGCCCAGCGCCACCAGCGTTTCGATCAGCACGGCGGTCTGGATCGTCATATGCAGCGAGCCGGTGATGCGCGCGCCCTTGAGCGGCCTGGCCGCGCCAAATTCGGCACGCAGGGCCATCAGGCCGGGCATTTCCGTTTCGGCTATCGCGATTTCGGCCCGGCCATAATCGGCGAGCGCGATATCCTTGATAACATAATCCTGGCTGGCATTCTGGGCAGAGGCAGTGGCCACGTCGATACTCCCGGCACGTCAATGGAATGAAGGCGCACAAACGGAAACGACGCCTTTACGGCGCCGCCCTTAGCCGTTGCTTGTCGCCAAGGCAAACCATCCCCCGCGCATTCGGGCGCGCTCAGTAATCTCCGGCCAGATCCACCAAAGCCAGCTCAGTGGTGAGCAGGTGGTCTGTAGCATCGTCAAGCCCGCCTGGCACACTGTGCGAAGCAAGCGCGCGGGTCGCCTCGCCCAGTTCGGCGCAATCGAGTGCGGGGTGGCCTTCGCCATAAGTGTTGGCGACGCGCGTACTGAGGCGATCGACCGCGAAACTCACCGAGTTCGGACCGAACCGGCGGGCATAGTCCGCCTCGAGCACGCTTCGCGCCTCACTTAACTCGGTGGCATAGACTTCGCTGAAATGGTCATATGCGGTTGTGAAATCGCTACCGGCCTGCCGACAGCGCAGCGAACTGACCATCAGCAATACATCAAGCTGTTGCAGTTTTTCGGCCCGCTGCAAATCCGAGCTCGCCGCGCTGGCCTGAACTGGCGCGCTCAAGACCGTGACGACCGCCAGGCCGGTTGCAACATACCGAAAAATCCCCATTTCAATGCCCTTCGCGCTGCGCTCCCTTGCGACACAATGCGTTTGTCCGTTTGCGTTTTCTTCAACATCCAGGGTTGAACGATTTTAACCACGATGCCGCTTTGCCTGTTGCGTGATAACCGTTCGCACTATTATGACAGCAGCCGCAGGCCGCACTCCGCGCGCAAGAAAGGACTTGAGACATGACCATTTCCGTTGGCGACAAACTGCCCGATGTAACGCTCATCAAATCGACCGCGGACGGCCCCGAGAAAGTGCAGTCGGGCGAATATTTCGCCGGTCGCAAAGTCGCGCTGTTTTCGGTCCCCGGCGCGTTCACTCCGACCTGTTCTGCCAAACATCTGCCGGGCTTTGTCGACAAGGCGGGCGCGTTGAAAGCCAAGGGGGTCGATGAGATCGCTTGCACCGCGGTCAATGACCCCTTTGTGATGAGTGCGTGGGGCGCGCGTGACGGGTCTACCGATGTAACCATGCTGGCAGACGGCAATGGCGAATTCGCCAAAGCACTGGGCCTGACCATGGACGGCAGCGGCTTTGGCCTTGGCCTGCGCGGCTCGCGCTGGTCGATGGTGGTCAATGACGGCAAGGTCGAGCAGTTCAACCTGGAAGAAGGCGGTGCGTTCGAGGTGAGTTCCGCCGAACATATGCTCGGCCAGCTCTGAACCTGCTGACATAAGTGGAAAGGGCGCCTGCGGGCGCCCTTTTTCGTTGGGGCCTGCGGTCAGCAGCCCATCAGGCTCAGCACTTCCTTGCGGCTACGCTGATCCTCCAGGAACGTCCCCATCATCCGGCTGGTGACCATGGACACACCCGGCGTGCGCACCCCGCGCGCGGTCATGCAGGCGTGACTGGCATCGATCACCACCGCCACCCCGCGCGGTTGCAGATTGTCCCAGATGCACTGGGCGACCTCAGCCGTCAGCCGTTCCTGAATCTGCAGCCTGCGGGCAAAGCCATGCAGCACACGCGCAAGCTTGGATATGCCCACCACCCGCTCGTTCGGCAGATAGGCAATTGCAGCCTTGCCGATGATCGGGGCCATATGGTGTTCGCAATGGCTCTGAAAGGGAATATCCTTCAGCAGCACGATCTCGTCATAGCCGCCCACTTCCTCGAATACGCGGCTGAGGTGGACAGCGGGGTCAGCGTCATAGCCGACGCAATATTCCTTCCAGGCGCGCGCCACGCGGGCAGGCGTATCGATCAGCCCTTCGCGGGACGGATCGTCCCCGGCCCAGCGGATCAGCGTGCGGATAGCCTCCTGAACCTCTGCGGGAACTTCGACCCTGTTGCTCATCGAAATCGATCCCTTGCTTTCGCCTGTCAGACGCGCCCGGTTTCACACCTAGTAACCGGTGAGGGATAATCCAAGGATTTACGGAAAAAATTGGCGCGCCCGGAACGATTCGAACGTCCGACCCTCAGATTCGTAGTCTGATGCTCTATCCAGCTGAGCTACGGGCGCGCGGTGGAGGGGCACATAGGAGCAGGCGTTGCGCTTGGCAATCCCCTATGCGCCCTGTTCTGCCCTGCAAACGCTCGCAAGCAAATCCACGTCAAGTGGCGGCATCGGCAGTTTGTTCATTTCGTCCAGCGTGAACCAGCCCAGTTCCCCGCCTTCGAGCGCGGTGACGGCTGCGCCTGCTGCATCGAGACTGTAAAGAAGAATGGCAATCGCGCGCTCATTGCCCGCTACGGCGCGATCGGCAAATGCCAGCGGCACGATTGCGGCGCCATCGCAACGCAGGCCCAGTTCCTCCTCCAGCTCGCGAATCAACGCATTTCTGGGCGATTCTCCCAGTTCGACCTTGCCGCCGGGGAACTCCCACAAACCTGCATGATCCTTTCCGGGTGGCCTGCGCTGTAGCAGAAACCGCCCGGAATGGCCGCGAATCAGCGCCGCAACCACCAGCATGAATGTCGGGAAATTTTCCAGAACCGCTCCGCATGGAAACTATTTGTTAGGAATTTCTCAGGCAAAAGCCACTCTATCGGAACTGTATTGGCGAGAAAAGCTGGTGTTACCTGCCAAAATTCTTTTGCAGATGCTCGGCGATAATGCCCGTGCGACTGCCGTCGAATATGGTCTGATCCTATCCCTGATCGCTCTGACCATCATGGGGGCACTACAAAGCGTCGCCGGAAGCACGATCTCGATGTGGGCGCGTGTGGAAGCCGCTGTGAATGCAGTAATGGGGGGCTGAGCGATTAGGGATTTGTCAATCTATTGAACGTAAATCGAGTTTGCCTCTTCCGTTGGAATGGGCCGGGTACCGAAGACTGAACCAGGAGACTACCAATGAAATTCTTCAACAAGATCCTTCGTGACGAAGCTGGTGCGACTGCCATCGAATATGGCCTGATCGCCGCCCTTATCGCTGTTGCCGCCATCTCGGCGATGACCACGCTGGGCACGAACCTGTCGAGCACCTTCTCGACTGTGAGCGGCAAGCTCTAAGTCGAAAGCGTCTGACGCAAACAAGGAGAGGCGGCAGGGCAACCTGCCGCCTCTTCTTTTATGTCCGGGTCAGACGTAGTCGCGCGCCCGGCTATTTTACGACAAGCTTGACCTTCTGGCCGACCTGCACCCCATCATTGGCGCCAAGTCCGTTCAGCACGCGGAAGCGCGCTTCCTGCGCATCGCTGTACGCCATCCGCCTGGCCAGGCTCGCCACTGTGTCGCCGCTTTTTACGGTAACCACATCAATCCGCCGGGGAACGATCGCCGCCGCTTCGCTGCTGCTGATGCGGCGCAGTGAATTGAACATCGGATTGAACACTGCAACCTGCCCTGCGGGTGCGATGGTGGCAAAGTGAAACGCGCGTGAGTTCGAAAACTCGTAGGCGAAAACCACCACATCGACCTGGCCATTGCCGCTGTTGACCCGTGCAGTGCCGTAAGCCGCCGGTATGCCGTTTACAGTCGCCTTTGTGATGCTTGAAGGTGCAAGTGACTGCCCCTCTCCCGCCAGCGCATTGAACACACCCCTGATATAGCTGTCCAGATCGCCGGAATAGGCCGCGCTGGAAAGCTGACCCTTGCCGCCCTGCCCGTTGATCGTTACCGCGCGGGTGCCATTCATCATGTAGAATCCATCAGGCGCTTCAAAGGCCAGCCGGAATTCGGGATGCATGAAAGTGCGCCCTTCAATCACCCCCTGCTTGGGATCATCGCCATACATGATGCCGTCGATGCGGGCCAGAAAGGTATCGCGGTTGAGCGTCCCGCCGCCAGTGCCGGCCTTGGCCAGCGCGCCCTTCACGCGCGAGGCAGGATCGGGGTGAGTCGATGCCCATTCCGGAACCTGCGCGTTGCGGCCCTGCAACTGCGCATCGAGCGAGTTCTGCGCGGCAAGATTCTGCAGAACCGTGCCCATCGCGCGCGGATCATAGCCTGCCGCGCTCAGATACTGGATCCCAAGCCCGTCAGCGGATAATTCCTGACTGCGGGAATAGCTGAGCGTTGCCAGCTGGGGTGCGGTGGAAGCGACCTTCTGGCCAAGCTGGCCCAGCGCACTATTGCCAAAGACGACGCCGGACAGCACCTGGCCCAATACGCTAAGCAGCGCGTTCTGCTGTGCCTTGGCCTGTCGTTTCGCCGAATGGCGGGCGGCGACGTGACCGACTTCATGCCCCATCACGCCGGCCAGTTCCGCTTCATTGTTCATCAGCGAAACCAGCTGGCGCGTCACATAGACGTAGCCGCCCGGAATGGCGAAAGCGTTGTTCACCGAGGAATTGAGCAGTGTGACATTGAAATCGGCAGGCGCGGTACTGAGGCCCGAATGGACCGCGACATTGCGGGTCACGGACGCGACATAATCAGCCCGTGGACCGGTTTCCGCCCCGCCGAATTCGGCAACGAGCTCAGGATGCGCCTTTGCCCCCTGATCGCGTTCCTGCGGCGTCAAAGGCGTTCCGGTAGAGGCGATCTGCCCGCCTGTGCAACCGCTTAGTGACAGTGAGGCCGCCGCGCCGAATAACAAGGCACGTTTGATTGCACGCGCGGATCTGAAAGCCATAATATCTCTCCTCATCATCTCGCCCCACCAGCCCTGTTAAGTCCGGCAGTGTAAAGACAAGCGCATCAGGAGGGAGGCCACGGCTTGAGCAGGGTCAACCCGCGCCGATTGCCAGAAAGCGGTCTTCGCGCCTGCGCCGCAAGTCAGCTGCTGAAACGCCGGAAAGGGCGGCAAGCTCTTCGTCAATTGCGATGCCGAGCGCCTTGGCCGTGGTTGCCGGATCGCGATGCGCGCCGCCCACCGGTTCGCTGACGATCCGGTCGATAATTTTCAGGCGCAGCAGATCCTGCGCGGTCATTTTCATGGCTTCGGCCGCATCCGGCGCTTTTTCTGCGGTGCGCCAGAGGATGGAGGCACAGCCTTCGGGCGAAATGACCGAGTAGACCGCGTGTTCAAGCATCAGCACTCGTTCGGCGCTGGCCAGCGCCACCGCGCCGCCGGATCCGCCTTCGCCAACGATTGCGGCGACCATCGGCACACCTAGCGCAAGGCAAGCCTCGGTCGAACGGGCGATTGCTTCGGCCTGACCACGTTCCTCCGCCTCCACGCCCGGAAACGCGCCTGACGTGTCGACCAGCGTCACCACGGGCAGCCCGAAACGATCGGCCAGTTCCATCAGGCGCACCGCCTTGCGATAGCCTTCAGGCTTGCCCATGCCGAAATTATGCCGCAGCCGCGTTTCCGTATCATGGCCTTTTTCGTGACCGATCAGCATCAGTTTCCGGCCGTTGAGGCGCGCGAATCCACCGAGAATCGCCTCATCCTCGCCAAAATAGCGATCCCCGCCGAGCGGAATGAAATCCTCGAAACCGTGTGCCACATAATCGCGAAAATGCGGCCGGGCCGGGTGGCGCGCAACCTGCGTTTTCTGCCAAGGGGTCAGCGCCGAATAGGTGCTGGCCAGCAAATCGGCACTCTTGCTTTCAAGCCGTTTGAGTTCGCTCGCGATATCGACCTCGTCGCCTTCGGCTGCGGCGCGCAGTTCGGCGATGCGGCTTTCGAGCGCGGCGACAGGCTTTTCGAATTCCAGATAAGAAACCATGATTGAACCGCTAGTCTCCCAGCGCCTTTCCGGCAAGAGGATGGCGCGCATTTACGAGCGCCACCAGCCGGGCGCTGTCTACATGAGTGTAAATCTGGGTCGTCGCGATGTCAGCATGGCCGAGCAAGGTCTGGAGCATGCGCAAATCGGCCCCGCCCTCCAACAGATGCGTCGCAAAGGCATGGCGCAGGACGTGCGGGCTGACCTTTTCCCGGTCTATGCCGGCTCGCACCGCCAGTTCGCGCAATATCTGGAACAATCGTATGCGTGACAGATGTTTGCCGCGCGACGGAAAGAGATAGGCTGAACCTTTTTCACGCACATCCGCCCAGCGCGATAGGGCTTGCCTGGCTCGCCCGCTGATCGGCACCATGCGCATCTGGCCACCCTTGCCCTTCACTGTCAGGAACGGAGCATCGCGGCCCATCGCCGAGAGCGGCAGCGCGACCAGCTCACTCGCCCGCAAGCCCGAACCATAAAGCAGTTCGAGCATCGCCAGGTTGCGAACCGCATCTGCCCGCCCGCCTTCCGCCTCCAGGTCAGCGCGACACAATAACAAATCCACTTCGCCATGCGTCAGAATGCGCGGCAATGGTCGCCGCGCGACCGGGCGTGGCAAGGCCTGCGACGGATCGTCATCGCGTAGCCCCTCATCCACAAGAAATCCGAAAAACTGGCGCAGGGCGGATGTTTTCCTGGCCACAGTCGAGGGCGCAAACTGCGCCCAGGAAGCACCCAGCCGGGCGAGATCCGCCTTGCCCGCCCGTTCGAGCGGGGCAATGATGTCCTCCGCTGCCTCCAGATCACGGCGATAGGCGGCAATGGTATTGGCCGCTGCGCCACGCTCGGCCGCCAGCATGGCCAGAAAATCGCTTATCGCCGCGCCGATGGCGCTACCCTCGTGCCACGGCTTCGGCGGCGATCATCCGGGCCTCCGCTTCCAACCCCACGCGACTCAGGGCGGAGACGATGTGATAAAGATGGCGCGCGGTCATCTTGTCCCAGCTGCTGCCCTGCATGCCCAGACCGGCAAGCATCGCAACCAGCGGCTGGTTCTTGTGGCGCGCGGCAAGATCGATCATCCGGGTCCAGCGCGTCTGGCGACTGAGATCGATCCCCAGGCGATCACTCGCCTGATTCAGTTCACCCTTGTCAATCCGGCCCAGCCCGGCGAGGCCCGCCACAAAGAAGCGCGACTTGCGCTGTTCCTCGCTCCCGTCAGCATCCAGGAAACTGTCCAGCGCGCCCGCGCTGATCGGTCCGTTACGGCGCGGCTGCGCCAGGACCAGCTGCGCCCAGCCTTCACTGCCTTCATCCACGAACTTGCCCCAGCGCAGTGCATTGCGATCAAGCCCCGCAGACAGCATTGCAGCAATCAGCGTCGGGGCGTCTGCAGCGGCATCTTCGCCCGGCGGGATGCGCGCAGCGGCAAAGGCGGTCAGGACCTGGCGTCCGTAATCTGGTGAGTCCGCGCCCCACAATGTGCGCAGCGCATCGAGACGATCATCGACCGAGCCGGCAACATAGGCTTCGCGCAGCAGCGATGCATTTGCCCCTTCTGTCCCGCCCACCTCGCCGTCGGCATAGATCTGGCTGTACAGGTCAACCATTGCCGAGGCGGACAATATCCCGCGGCCCGCCGCCAGGTCGGCGCCCTGCGCCCTTTGGGCAAGCGGCAGCATGGGCGCGAGGGCCGCGCTTTGCCGGTAATAATTGCCGGCACCGGACAACAGGCTGCCCGGGATATCCAGCCCCAGCGCATTGGCGAGGGCGAAACGCCACGGAGTCAATTCCTTGACACCGTCCCATTCGATGGTGACCGCGCCGCGCCCGTCCCCGGCAGCACCCGCGACACGCTGCGCCAGAAGCACGTCAATCCGGGGGGCAATGCCCCGTGATAATGCCTTGTCAAGTTCACGTTTGGCGCTGTTCGCTTCCCCGGCAAAGGCTGCACAGATCGAACGTGCTAGTTCCCACTGGGCATCCTTGCGCATATCCCGCTTCAACCGCGCAACCGGGCAGACTCCGATGATGTCGGACGTCGCCAGATAAGCATCGAATGCCGCATCGGTAAGCGCGGGGGAATATTCCGCCGAATCGACCGATTGGGCGATGGCCCGCGCGACCACTGGTTCACCCATGCGATTGAGCAGAGCGACGCGCAACGCCGCAAATTCGACCGGATTCATACCAGCGGGCGGGGCCAGCCGGCTGCTGAGAGCGCGGCGCAGCATGATGTGCCCCCAGCGCGATACGAGGGGGCCGCGTGTGCCCGCCAGCGCCACACGCACCAGCGAGGCGGGCTGCTTTTCAAGCGAACGCGGCGGCATTCCGCTTTCAGTGACCGCAAGTACACCGACCCGGTCGAGCGAACGGCGCGCGGCAGGCGGAATATCGAATTTGGGCTTGAGCCCCAGCAGTTCGTCCACCTCGTCCGTGGTCATCGCCTCAATCTCTGCAATCGAGGGCAGATTTTCCGGCAGGATGAGCGGAGCAGCAGGCGCGCTGGCCGACTGCGAAGGCACCGGCTGGACAACCGCGCCGCCACCTGCGCTGCCGGGCGTCGCGGATGCCCGCGGCGCGGGACTGGCCGGTTGCGGACGCGACGGGGTGGGAGCAGGCGCAGAATCTAACCCCGGCGGCAACAGGGATTCGGGTGCGTCCTGCGCAACCACAAGGCTGGAACACAGGGCAATACCCGCCACTGTCAGCAGAAGAACTCTTTTCACGAACGGCTCCCAGGCAGCGCGACCGGTTCAACAATATCCCGCACGGGCACTTCCCCACCATTGATCCAGGCATAGCCAAGCAGCGCGGCCAGGCCCGCCGCAAGTACAATCCACAATCGCCGTGCGGCCATTGCCACGCCTTCTTACTCCAGACAGATGCGCCAGCGCGCTTGCAACGGCGCCTAGCGCATCTATAGGCGGGGCGGCAATGACTGTCGATCACACCCAGCTGTCCGGCGATGAAATTGACCGGATCGCCGCGCGCATTGACCGCCCCATCGTACTGGTGGGGTTGATGGGCGTGGGCAAGTCATCCGTCGGGCGGCGGCTTGCCAATGCCCTGCATTTGCCGTTTTTCGATGCTGACGAGGAAATCGAGAAAGCGGCCAAGATGACGATCAGCGAGATTTTCGCAGCGCATGGCGAGGCCGATTTCCGCGACGGGGAACGCCGGGTGATCGCCCGGCTGATGGATGAACAGCGCGGCGTCATCGCCACCGGCGGTGGCGCCTTCGTGAATGATGAAACCCGTGCGCTGATTCTGAACAAGGGCATTCCGGTGTGGCTCGATTGCGATATCGATACGCTGGTGGAACGCACCGGCCGCAAGGATAACCGCCCGCTGTTGCGTGAGGGCGACCCGCGCGAAATTCTGACCCGGCTGAAGGCGGAACGCGAACCGGCCTATGCGCAGGCGCCCATTCGTGTAGCCAGCGCCAATGGCCCGCATCATCGCGCGGTTCACGCCATTTTGAAGGGCATCGATCAATGGCTGTAATTCCCGTGGAACTGGCCGGGCGCCCCTATGAGGTGCGCATCGGCGCCGGCCTGCTCGCCGAACTGGGCGAACAATGCCGGGGGCGCCTGCGCCGGCAGGCCGTCCCGATCATCACTGATACCAATGTTCACGCTGCCTGGGGCGAGGTGGTGGAACACGCGCTGCACAATTGCGGCCATGAGGCGCATTGGCGCATCCTTCCACCGGGCGAAGCGACCAAAAGCTGGGAGCAGCTTGCCGCAACAGTCGACTGGTTGCTCGAACTCGGCGTGGAACGCGGCGATCACATTCTGGCGCTGGGCGGCGGGGTGATCGGCGATCTGACAGGGTTTGCCGCCGCGATCCTCAAACGCGGCTGCCAGTTCATCCAGTTGCCAACCACCCTGCTCGCGCAGGTGGATTCAAGCGTTGGCGGCAAGACCGCGATCAACACTCCGGCGGGCAAGAATCTGGTCGGCGCGTTTCATCAGCCGGCACTGGTGCTGGCCGATCTGGCCGCGCTTGACACGCTGCCCCGCCGCGAACTGCTGGCGGGCTATGCCGAAGTGGTGAAATACGGGCTGCTGGGCGATGCCAGCTTCTTCGCCTGGTGCGAAGCGAACGGCGCAAACATGCTCACCGGGGACGAGGCGCTACGCGAATATGCGGTCAGCGAAAGCGTCAAGGCCAAGGCCCGGATCGTGGCCGCGGACGAGTTCGAGACGAGCGGGATGCGCGCGCTGCTCAACCTGGGCCACACCTTCGGCCATGCGCTGGAGGCAGAGACCGGTTATTCGAACGATCTGCTGCATGGCGAAGCCGTGGCTACCGGCATGGTTCTGGCCGCGCGCTATTCCGCCCGCAAGGGGTTGATGCCCGCTGCATCGGCTGAACGGATCGCCACGCATTTCCGGCACATCGGCATGCGCGCCGACCTGTCCGAAATCGGCCTTGATTGCGCCGGACGCCGCCTGGCCGACCATATGCTGCATGACAAGAAGATGGACGCGGGCACCCTGCCCTTCGTCCTCATGAACGGGATCGGGCAGGCGTTTCTGGACCGGAATGTGGCGCTGGACGATGTCGCAGCATTTCTGGACGCGGAACTAGGGTAGTATTGCCCAGAGCCATCAAGTATCTTGTTAGCTAATCTTGCTTTGGCGGCGGCGGCGGCGGCGGAGGAGGCGACGGAAACTGCGGCTCATGCCGCTTGTGCCCAGGGCCAATCCAATTCTTGTCAGGTTCAATTGCCATGCTAGCAATCTTCCAGAGGTTTAGAGTTAATTCAAGAATGAATGATTCGGATTTGTCTGGTTTGAGGCACCTCGATGACGCAGTGTTGCTCGAAGTCGTTCGTCAAGCTGAACAGATGCTTCAGGCACAATTCCAAGCACATACTGCTTCCGACCAACGCGGATTCACCTTTTGCGGATTGGCGCTAACCGCGTCCACCGCAGCCCTAGGTGCCTACCTCGCGTTGTTAGATGAAGAACAGAGCAGAATCTTGTTGGCCATGTTTTGCTTGGCCACAGGTTTCATTATCGCAGCAGTTTTGTCTTTAATAAGCGTATGGCCCAGACGGTTTTGCTTTCCGGGAAACGAGCCAAAGAACTGGCTACCAAGCACTTGGCAAAACGGCATAAAACGAAATCTCAAATCAATCCGTATTGAGCAGGCAAAAATAATATAAAGCCAAATAGAGAAAAATAAATCCACAGCTAAATTAAAGGCCTATATACAAATAATAAGCCTGTAATCTGCGATATTATCGGTTTTTTTGGCTGGAATTGCCTTGATTCACTAATTACTCCATCTCCAGAATGATCGCATCCACCGCCAGGCTGTCACCCGCAGCGGCATTGACAGCGGCAACGACGCCTGCCTTTTCGGCGCGCAGGATGTTTTCCATCTTCATCGCTTCAACCACGGCCAGCGGCTGACCCGCTTCCACGCGGTCGCCTTCGCCGACGTGGAGCGCGACCAGCAGGCCCGGCATCGGGCAGATCAGGAATTTGGACAGTTCGGGCGGAATTTTCTCGATCATATGCGCGGCCATCGGCGCGATATGTCCGGGCAGCACGCGCACATCATGCATTGCACCACGCGTGGTCAGACGCAGACCCATCCGCCGCATTTCCACCTTTACGGCCAATTCCGCCCCATCGATATCGGCGATGACCAGCGGATCGCCGGGGGTATAACTCATCCCCAGATCGATCGGTGCGCCGTCCACCGCGATTTCATCCTCGCTCAGCGTCACCTCATGCACTTCACCATCAATGGTGACCTGCCAGATCGCGGGCGGGTCGAGCGGGCCGTCCAACTGATTGTCGATCTGCCGCGCCCGGTCCGCCAATGCAGTCGCGATAAAGGCGGCAATCGCCGAAAGATTGCGGCGCAGTGCGTCATTCGCAGGCGCGCCACCGAATCCCTCGGGATATTCTTCCGCGATGAACCCGGTCGTAAGCTCGCCTGAACGGAAGCGCGGGTGCTGCATGATGGCGGACAGGAAATCCACATTATGGCCCAGCCCTTCGAGCCGGAACCGGTCCAGCGCCTGCACCTGCAGATCGGCCGCCTCGTCGCGGGTATTGCCCCAGGTAATCAGCTTGGCGATCATGGGGTCATAGAACATGGAGACTTCGCCCCCTTCCATTACCCCGTCATCCACGCGGACGCCGTCAACCCCGCGCAGATCGCCCGCCCATGGCTCTACCGGCGGGTCATAGCGCACCAGCCGCCCGGTGCTGGGCAGGAAGCCGCGATAGGGATCTTCGGCATAGACGCGGTTTTCGATCGCCCAGCCATCAATCCCGATATCCTCCTGCGTCAGGCTGAGTTGCTCGCCAGCGGCCACGCGGATCATCTGTTCTACCAGATCGACCCCGGTGATCGCTTCGGTCACCGGGTGTTCTACCTGGAGCCGGGTGTTCATTTCGAGGAAGTAGAAACTTTCGCCGCTGGGGTCAGCGCCCGACACGATCAGCTCCACCGTGCCCGCGCTGTAATAGCCGACCGCGCGGGCCAGCGCGACACACTGTTCGCCCATGGCCTTGCGCATTTCCGGCGTGACGAAGGGCGATGGCGCTTCTTCCACCACCTTCTGGTGGCGACGCTGGATCGAGCATTCGCGTTCGTTGAGATAGAGAATATTGCCGTGCTGGTCGCCCAGGATCTGGATTTCGATATGGCGCGGGTGGAGGATGAATTTCTCGATGAACACGCGGTCATCGCCAAAGCTGTTCAGCCCCTCGCGCTTCACCGCCTCGAACCCTTCGCGCACGTCCTGTTCGCTGTAGGCGAGGCGCATCCCCTTGCCGCCACCGCCCGCGCTGGCCTTCATCATCACCGGATAGCCGATATCGGCCGAGATACGCACCGCGTGCTCGGTATCCTCGATCTCGCCCACGAAGCCGGGGACGACGTTGACGCCCGCTTGCCTGGCCAGTTTCTTGGACTCGATCTTGTCGCCCATGGCGGCAATCGCGTTCACCGGCGGACCGATAAAGGCAATGCCAGCGGTGGCCAGCGCCTCGGCAAAGCTGGCCCGTTCCGACAGGAAACCATAGCCCGGATGCACCGCCTCCGCCCCGGCCTGTTTCGCGGCAGCGATGATCTTGTCGGCTATCAGATAGGATTCCGCAGCCGGCGAAGGGCCAATATGCACCGCCTCATCCGCCATCCGCACGAACGGCGCGCGGGCATCAGCGTCGGAATAGACCGCCACCGTCTGGATACCCATGCGGCGGGCCGTCTTGATCACCCGACAGGCGATTTCACCACGATTGGCGATAAGGATTTTCTTGAACACCTTAGTTACTCCAATATCAATCGCCGTGCATGAACATGCTGGAATAGAACAACAATATGATCAGAAAGACCGTAGCGATCGCGCTGAAAAGGACTGCCCGCCCTCCCACTCTGATTACACGATCACGGCTATCACGCCGCCCTTGGCGCAGGTGCGTCCGTCCATCAGGTCAACGATAAGGCTGTGCTCGACACAATGAACGCCCAGAACCCGTTCGTCGGTCAGACTAACCCAAATATTCACCCCATCGCCTCCAGCTTCACACAGCCCTTCGGCATGCGCTCCGCCTCGGCCTCGGCTTCGGTCTGCGTAATCGGCATCGCCTTCAGCCCCAGGCGCGCGAACATCGCCGCGTCGCTGTCGTCGCCGGCATTCGGCGCGGTCAGCAGCTTGTCGCCGGTGAAGATCGAATTGGCGCCGGCAAGGAAGCACATCGCCTGCGTCATTTCGCTCATGCTCTCGCGCCCGGCGGACAAACGCACCATCGACTTCGGCATGGTGATCCGCGCCACAGCCACGGTGCGCACGAATTCGACATCGTCAATCTTCGCCAGCGGCGTATCGGCCAGCATGTCGCCCAATGGCGTGCCCCTGACCGGCACCAGCGCGTTGACCGGAACGGAACCGGGATGGCTGGGCAGTGTCGCCAGCGTATGGATAAAGCCCACGCGGTCAGCGCGCGTTTCCCCCATGCCGACGATCCCGCCAGAACACACATTGATGCCCGCCCCGCGCACATTGGCCAGCGTATCCAGCCGGTCATCCATGGTGCGGGTGGAGATCACTTCATTATAGCGTTCGGGCGAGGTATCGACATTGTGATTGTAATAATCGAGGCCTGCATCGGCGAGCATTTCAGACTGTTCGGGCGTCAGCATTCCCAGCGTCATGCAGGTTTCCAGCCCCATGCTCCGCACGCCCTTCACCATCTCGATGATCCTGGGCATGTCGCGGGCCTTCGGATTGCGCCACGCAGCGCCCATACAGAACCGGGTGGAACCATGATCCCTGGCCTGGGCGGCGGCCTGCAGCACCGCCTGCACATCCATCAGCTTGGTTGCCTTCACATCGGTATCGTGATGAGCCGACTGCGAACAATAACCGCAATCCTCCTCGCACCCACCGGTCTTGATCGAAAGCAGCGTGGAAAGCTGCACCTGATTGGCCGGATGATTGGCGCGGTGCACTTCTGCGGCACGAAACACCAATTCGGTAAAGGGCAGGTCAAACAGCGCCGCGATTTCGTCGCGGGTCCAGTCAGTGCGGGGTGATGTGTCCGTCCGGGTCATTATTCCGCAGCCTCGCTCAGTTCTTCGCCCGCAGGCGGCATGTTGTGGCCCAGCAGGCGCAGCACATCCGCCGCGCATTCGACCACGTTGGAACCCGGACCGTAAATGCCCTGCACCCCCGCTTCGCGCAGGAAATCATAATCCTGCGGCGGGATCACCCCACCCGCTGTCACCTTGATATCGCTGCGTCCGGCCTGTTTCAGCAGCCGGATCAATTCCGGGATCAGCGTCTTGTGACCTGCAGCGAGCGAGCTGGCGCCAATCACGTCGACACCCGCTTCCAATGCCATCTCCAGCGTTTCCTGAGGAGTCTGGAACAGCGGGCCGGAAACGACCTCGAAACCCATGTCAGCAAAGGCGGAGGCGATCACATTTGCGCCGCGATCGTGCCCGTCCTGGCCCATCTTGGCGACCATCATCTTCGGCTTGCGGCCCAGGCGGCGTTCCACTGCAGCGACGCCATCCATGACCGCACGGTAACGGCCGTCATCCGCATAAGCCGCGCCATAGACGCCCTTCACCGGGCGCGGCACAGTGTCGTACCGGCCAAAAGCAGCTTCCATCGCATCGGAAATTTCGCCCAGCGTTGCCCGTTCGCGCGCGGCGTCAACCGCCAGCGCCAGCAGGTTGCCATTGGCCCGCGCGCCGTCTTCCAGCGCTTTCAGCGCGGTGCGGCACCTGGCTTCGTCCCGGCTGGCGCGGACTTTCCCGATGCGCGCGATCTGCGCCTCGCGCACCCGGGTGTTGTCCACCTCCAGCGTTTCGATCTTCTCTTCATTGGCCAGGCGGAACTTGTTGACGCCAACGATCACGTCATCGCCCTTGTCAACGCGCGCCTGGCGGGCGGCAGCGGCTTCCTCGATCATCGCCTTGGGCCAACCGGCCGCCACGGCCTTGGCCATGCCGCCTTCGGATTCGACCCGCTCGATGATTTCCCAGGCCTTGTCGGCCAGGTTCTGCGTCAGCGCCTCGACATAATAGGAACCGCCCAGCGGATCGACGACATTGCACATGCCGGTTTCTTCCTGGATCACGATCTGCGTGTTGCGCGCAATGCGGGCGGAAAAATCGGTCGGCAGGGCGATCGCTTCGTCCAGGGCGTTGGTGTGCAGCGACTGGGTACCGCCCAGCATCGCGGCCATCGCTTCGATCGTGGTGCGGATTACGTTATTATAGGGATCCTGTTCGGTCAGCGAAACACCCGAGGTCTGGCAATGCGTGCGCAGCATCTTGGATCGTTCGGACTTCGCACCCAGCTCAGTCATCGCGCGATACCACAGCGTGCGCGCGGCGCGCAGCTTCGCCACTTCCATGAAGAAGTTCATGCCGATGGCGAAGAAGAAGCTCAGGCGGCCGGCAAACTTGTCGATATCGAGGCCCGATGCCACCCCGTATTTCACATATTCCATGCCGTCCGCGATGGTGAAGGCCAGTTCCTGCACCTGCGTCGCCCCGGCTTCCTGCATGTGATAGCCGGATATGGAAATGGAATTGAATTTCGGCATTTTTTCAGACGTATAGGCAAAGATGTCTGAAATGATCCGCATGCTCGGTTCGGGCGGATAGATATAGGTGTTGCGGACCATGAACTCCTTCAGAATGTCGTTCTGAATGGTGCCTTCCAACTGCTCAGGCTTCACACCCTGTTCTTCGGCCGCGATGATATAGAATGCCAGGCACGGGATCACCGCGCCGTTCATAGTCATGGAAACCGACATCTGATCTAGCGGGATCTGGTCGAAGAGGATCTTCATATCCTCCACGCTGTCAATCGCCACGCCTGCCTTGCCGACATCGCCCACCACGCGCGGGTGATCGCTGTCATAACCGCGATGCGTGGCGAGATCGAAGGCGACCGAGAGGCCCTTCTGCCCCGCGGCGAGGTTGCGGCGATAGAAGGCGTTGGATTCCTCGGCGGTGGAAAAACCCGCATACTGGCGGATCGTCCAGGGACGCCCGGCATACATGCTGGCCTTTACCCCGCGCGTGAAGGGCGCGAATCCGGGCAGACCGGGATCGGCGGTAACATCGTCGCCTGTGTACAGGGGTTTGACGTCGATCCCTTCCGGCGTGCGCCAGGTCAGATCCTTGCCCTTCACTTCCTTCGCGGCAAGGGTGTTCCACTGGTCGATTGTCGGCCTGTCACTCATCAATGCGTGTCCTTCGGGGTTTCCATTATTTCCGTCAGCATACCACCCATATCCCTGGGGTGGACGAAGAAAATCAGCGTGCCGTGCGCGCCGATGCGCGGTTCGCCCAGCACGCGCTTGCCCAGCGCCTCGAACTCCGCCTTGGCGGCGTGGATATCTGGCACTTCAAAGCAGATGTGATGCTGCCCGCCCAGCGGGCTTTTTTCCAGCCATTTGCCCACCGCACTGTCCGCGCTGGTGGGCTGGAGCAGTTCGACCTGCGTCCCAGCCGTGCCGTTTTCGCCCGGTGTATTGACGAAGCAGACCCGCACCTGCTGGTTTTCCAGCACGAACGGCTCGGTAATGTCAGTCGCGCCCATCACATCGCGATAGAATGCGATGGCAGCGTCAAGATCCGGGGTGGCGACGCCGATGTGATTCATCCGGCCCAGTTTCATTGCCTTATCCCTGCTGGTGTTCGACAACCACTTCGCTTTTCAGCGAATTGCCGATGATGCAATAATCATGTGCGGAATGGTGCAGCGCGTCGATATCTTCTGCGCTGGGCAGTTTGTCGCCCGAGAACTTGACATCGGGGCGCAGTGTAATCCGGCTCATCCAGCTCTGTCCGTCTTCGCGTTTGGTCATCTCGCCCACCACGTTGTCGACATAGTAATCGATGGCGAACCCCTTCTTCGCCGCGAAGGCAAGAAAGTAGAGCATGTGGCAACTGGAAAGCGCAGCGATCAGCGCCTCTTCCGGGTCCACGCCCGCCGGGTCAGCCATGGGTTCAGCCACCACTTGCGGCGAGGGCGAAGCAAGATAGGTTTCGCCGCCGTCGAAAGACACTTCGTGCCTGCGGCTGAACCTGTTGCCCAGAAAATCGTCACCATCAGCAAGACGCCAGCTGACCGTCGCTTCATAGAGTCCCATCAAATTCCTCGCAATTTGTCACAGCGGAATGTTGTCGTGCTTCTTCCAGGGGTTCTCAAGCTGCTTGTTGCGCAGCTTGCGAAGGCCCAGCGCAATGCGTCGGCGGGTGGAATGCGGATAGATCACCTCGTCAATAAAGCCCTTGCTTGCCGCCACAAAGGGATTGGCGAAGCGGTCCTCATATTCCTTTGTGCGCGCCGCAATCTTGTCCGGGTCGCCCATATCCTTGCGGAAGATGATCTCGACCGCCCCCTTGGCGCCCATTACCGCGATTTCCGCAGTCGGCCAGGCGTAATTGAGATCACCGCGCAAATGTTTCGATGCCATAACGTCATAGGCACCGCCATAGGCCTTGCGCGTGATGATGGTGATTTTGGGCACGGTCGCTTCGGCATAAGCGAACAACAGCTTGGCCCCGTGCTTGATAATGCCATTATGCTCCTGATCGGTGCCGGGCAGGAATCCGGGCACATCCACCAGCGTCACGATCGGAATGTTGAAGCAGTCACAGAACCGGACGAAGCGTGCGGCCTTCTTTGAACTGTTGATGTCCAGGCATCCCGCCAGCACCATCGGTTGGTTGGCGACCACGCCCACGCTGCGCCCTTCGATCCGGCCAAATCCGCAGATGATATTGGCCGCATGCGCGGGCTGCACTTCAAAGAAGTCGCCTTCATCCACCACCTTGCGGATGACTTCATGCATGTCATACGGCTGGTTGGCATTGGCCGGAATCAGCGTGTCGAGGCTGTCCTCGATCCTGTCCCACGGATCGGAAGTCGGGCGCAAGGGCACCTCTTCGCGGTTGGACAGAGGCAGAAAGTCGAAAAAGTCGCGCACTGACATCAGTGCTTCGATATCGTTTTCGAAGGCGATATCAGCCACCGAAGTCCGGGTGGTATGCGTCACCGCGCCGCCCAGTTCTTCCTGCGTGACCACTTCGTTGGTTACGGTTTTCACCACATCGGGCCCGGTCACGAACATGAACGAGCTGTCCTTCACCATGAAGATGAAGTCCGTCATCGCCGGGGAATAGACCGCCCCGCCCGCGCACGGCCCCATGATGACTGACAGCTGGGGCACAACGCCCGATGCCAGCACGTTGCGCTGGAAAACCTCGGCATAGCCCGCAAGGCTCGCCACCCCTTCCTGAATCCGCGCACCACCACTGTCATTCAGGCCGATCACCGGCGCGCCGACTTTCAGCGCCATATCCATGATCTTGCAGATTTTCTGCGCGTGGCGTTCGGACAGGGCGCCGCCATAGACCGTGAAATCCTGGCTGTAGACATAAACCAGACGACCATTGATCGTGCCCGATCCGGTTACGACCCCATCCCCCGGAATATGCTGCGCATCCATCCCGAAATCGGTGCAGTTATGTTCCACATACTGGTCATATTCTTCGAAACTGCCATCATCGAGCAGCACCTTGATCCGCTCGCGCGCGGTCAGCTTGCCCTTGGCATGCTGCGCATCCACCCGCGCCCGTCCTCCGCCCAGTTTGGCGGCGGCCCGGCGCTTTTCCATCTCGGCGATATTGGCTGACATGATTGCCCTCTCCTGCCCCTCGGCACAATCGCGCGGCCATGGCGGGACTTGCCCGCGCTGTCCAATGTTAAGTTGCAAAGTTGCAAAGCATGATTTTGCAAATTATGCCCCGATCCATGACCGTGCGACGGCGCATCTTTGCAGGCCAGCGACTGAAGGCGATACGCCAGACGCAGAAGTTGCGGCAGGCTGAGATGGCCGTGCGGCTGGAGATCAGCCCGTCCTATCTGTCCCAGCTCGAAAATGATGACCGGCCGCTCACTCCCGCCCTGCTTGACCGGCTGGCCGCAGCATTTCCGCTGGACTGGCAGGATGTCGGCGCAGACGGCACCGAACGGCGCATGGTGGCGCTGCGCGAAGCGGCAGGCGATCCGCTGTTCACAGGCGCCCTGCCCGCCGAACAGCTTGCCCGGATTGCCGAACAGCAGCCGGAGTTTGCAGAACGCTTCATCGCCTTGCACGACGCCTATCGCCGGACTGGCCAGCGGCTGGAAATGATTGACGAGGCGCTGGCCGCTGACAATGCGGGCGGCGCGCGCCTGCCCTGGGAAGAAGTGCGCGACTGGTTTCATTTCGCCAATAATTACGTCGATCCGATCGATCGTGCGGCAGAAGCACTGGCACATCAGTTGCGCGGATCAAGCCCTTCGCCCGATGCGCAGTCCATGGAATCCTACCTGGGGCACAGGCTCTCGGTCTCGCTCGCTCATGCCAGTGGCGCGGAATTGCGCCGCTTCGATCCGCAGATGCGCCACCTGGTCATTGATCCCGGCCAGCCTGCCGAAAGCCGCCGGTTCCAGCTGGCGCACCAGCTATGCGCGCTCGCACTGAAGGACGAAATCGCGGGGGTGGTCGAAAGCGCGCGGCTTCAGCAGACCACTTCGCGCCAGTTGCTGTTTATCGGCCTCAGCAATTATGCGGCCGGGGCGCTGCTGATGCCTTATCGCGCGTTCCGCGACGAAGCCCGCCGTCAGCGCCACGATATCGACCGGCTCTCCCAGATTTTCGGCACCAGCTTCGAACAGAGCTGCCACCGGCTATCGACATTGCAACGCGCCGATGCGCGCGGCATCCCCTTTTTTTTCTGCCGGGTCGACATGGCGGGCAACATCACCAAACGTCATTCGGCCACCCGCCTGCAATTCGCCCGCTTCGGCGGGGCATGCCCGTTATGGATCGTGCATGAAGCCGTCGCGATCCCTGACCGGATTCTGGTGCAGCTGGCGGAAACGCCGGATGGGGTGCGCTATGTCTCCATGGCCAAGGGGCTGGTGAAGCCGTCGGGCAGTTTCCAGCGCAGCCCGCGCCGCTATGCGGTGGCGCTGGGTTGCGAGACAGCTCATGCGGGCGAATTCATCTATGCTGACGGCTTGGATCTGACAGGAGCAGGAACGCCCACCCGAATCGGTCTGTCCTGCCGCACCTGTCCGCGCCCCGATTGCGACCAGCGCGCCTTCCCGCCCAGCGATCGGGCGATTGTGGTGGACCCGGATAGTCGCGGGATCGTGCCTTACGCGCTGGAATAGCGCTATTTCATCAGCACCAGTTCTTCCGCCATTGACGGGTGCAGCGCCACAGTCGCATCGAAATCGGCTTTGGTCAGCCCGGCCTTCACCGCAATCGCTGCGGCCTGCAGCACCTCGGGCGCTTCGGGGCCGATCATATGCAGGCCGACCACGCGATCCGTCGCATCGTCCACCACCATCTTGTACAGGCCGCGCTCTGCACGATCCGAAAAGATGTTTTGCATCGGCCGGAAATCTGACCGGTAGATGCTGATGCTGCCAAGTTTCGCGCGCGCCTCTGCCTCGGTCATTCCCACGCCCGCCAGCGGCGGGTGCGAGAAGACCGCGCTGGGAATCGCACTGTAATCGACCGCTGCCGGTTTACCGCCGAACAGCGTGTCGGCAAAAGCCTGCCCTTCGCGGATGGCAATCGGGGTCAGCTGCATCCGGTCCGTCACATCTCCCACCGCATAGATTCTGGGGCAAGTGGTCCGGTTCTGATCGTCAACCCGGATCGCGCCGCCCGTGGCGCATTCCACACCGGCATTTTCCAGCCCCAGCCCGTCAGTCTTGGGGCGCCTGCCCGTTGCCACCAGCAAGGCATCCGCCGCAATCGAGGCAGCGCCATCCAGGTGAATGCGCAGGCTGCCGTCCGCACCCTTCTCGATCCGCTGCAACGCATGACCCAGCCGCAGCTCAATGCCCTGCGCCCGGGCATGTTCCAGCAGCCGTGCGGTGATTTCCTGATCATAGCCGCGCAGCACCGCATCGCTGCGGTTGAACAGCGTCACCTTGCTGCCCAGCGCGTTGAACACCCCGGCAAACTCCATCGCGATATAGCCTGCTCCCATCACCGCCAGCCGGCGGGGCAGTTCGGGCAGATGGAACATCTCGTTCGACGTCAGCGCATGGCCGATGCCCGGAACATCGGGCAGCGCCGGCCAGGACCCCACAGCGACGAGGATATACCGGGCGCTGATTTGCCGGCCCGACGCCAGTTGCACGGTGTTCGGCCCGGCGATGGTGGCGCGTTCAAGGAAGCGTTCGACGCGGTTGTTTTCCAGTGTTTGCGTATAAAGGCCTTCCAGCCGCTCAACGTCCTTCAGCACGAAATCGCGCAACACCGGCCAATCGAACCGCGCGCCTTCGATCGTCCAGCCGTAATTCGCAGCGCTGTGCAGGCTTTCTGCAAAACCGGACCCATAAACGAGCATCTTCTTGGGTACACAGCCCCGGATAACGCAAGTGCCACCGACCCGGTGTTCCTCCGCAATCGCCACTTTCGCGCCGTATGAAGCCGCCACGCGGCTGGCGCGCACCCCGCCCGATCCGGCACCGATCACGAACAGATCAAAATCAAACTCAGCCATTCACGGCCCTTTCCATGTCCCTACTTGGCACCTGCCTGCGGCTCCTCGATCGCCTCATGATCAACGAGGTTCCAGGGCATTCCCTGATTGCGATAGACCCGCTTGCCAAGGCGGGTGTAGTCACCCACGTCGTGGGGCAGGCGCTGCCCGGCGACGATGCAGCGCAGCACCCCGTCACCGGTATTCCGGATGGAATGTGCCTCCCCACCCTTGCGATAGCCAGGGAAATCTCCGGCTTTGATCGGCAATGCTTCCTCACCGATGTATGCCGTGCCCTCACCTTCCAGCACATAGACGCATTCGTCCTCGTGATGGTGCAGGTGATGTTCGGTTGTCAGATGCCCGGGCTGAACTTCGATCAGATGAAACCCGATGCCGGTCAGCCCGGTCAGGTCGCCCAGTGACTTGTTCAGCCGCCGCGCATCGGAATTGAGGAAATGGATCTTCGCCAACCCCGGCATGCTGGCGATTTCTTCTGCCGTGACCAGATATTTCTCGCTCACATATCCTCCAACATACCCGCCGCGGCCAGCAGGGCGCGCGTGCTTGCATCGAAGCTGCCGCCGCCCTGCCCGATTGACCGGGCAATATCCTTGCCCAGCTCAACCCCGAACTGGTCGAACGGATTGATCCCCATCAGCACCGCATTGGCGAAGGTGCGATGTTCGTGAAAGGCGATCAGCGCACCCAGCGTCGCCGCGTCCAGATCGTCGCACAGCATGGTGGCAGATGGTCGGTTCCCCGGATAATTGCGCGCGGCATCCTCGCTATTTCGTCCGGCCATAAGGGCTGCCCCCTGAGCAAAACAGTTCATCAGCAAAATGCGGTGGTGCGCCGGATCAAGCTCATCCCCTGGCGCGATCGACGCGATGAAATCGACCGGCACCAGCTGTGTGCCCTGATGCAGCAGCTGAAACACCGCATGCTGCGCGTCAGTGCCGGTTCCGCCCCATGTGACCGGGGCAGTCGGTTCCGTCACCGGCCCACCATTCGCCGTCACGCCTTTGCCGTTGCTCTCCATCTCCAGCTGCTGGAGATAGGTAGGCAAGAGCCGCAGGCGTTCGTCATAAACGAAGCAGGCGCGGGTCTGGCAACCGCGAATCCGGGCATAGTAACGATCGACAAAGGCGGCGCGCAACGGCAGGTTTTCCGCCCCATCCGTCTCGGCGAAGTGCCGATCGACAGCCGCCGCCCCGTCCAGCATGGCAGCAAAATCATCCCAGCCCACCGCCATCGCCACCGGAAAGCCGATCGATGACCACAGCGAATATCGCCCGCCCACGCTTTGCGGGAACGGAAGAATGCGGGTTTCATCGACGCCCCATTCCACCGCCTTTTCGGGGCTGGCGGTCAGTGCCACGACGCGCCCGAAGGGGTCGCTCACCCCGCCATCAGCAAGCCATTTAAGCGCGCTTTGGGCATTGGTCATCGTCTCGATGGTGGTGAAGGTCTTGGATGCGACGGCCAGCAGGGTGGTCTTCGGATCGCAGGCACTGAACGCCTCTTCCAGCGCGCAACCGTCAACATTGGAAACGACATGCACGTCAACCAGCGCGAGATCGCGCGTCAGCGCGTCAACCACCATCGCCGGGCCAAGCGCCGATCCACCGATCCCGACATGAATCAGATGGCTGATCTCACCCAGTGCGCCGCCATGAATCGCTTCCACCAGCAGCCTCGTCCGATGATGCAGGGCAGCCGCTTCCTCAACACTGCTTTCGCGACCTGATCCGCGCTGCGCTGTGTGTTCCGCCGCGCGCCCCTCGCTCAGATTGACGATCTCGCCAGCGAACAGCGCCGCGCGCGCCGCAGCAAAACCAGCTGCCTGCGCCAGTTCCTCGAAATCCTTGAGCAGCCCCGCATCAAGATGCGTCTTGGACCAGTCGAACAGGATACCGCCCGTCCCTTCGCCCAGTTCGATCCGCGATGACAACATGCTGACCCGGCCAGGATCGGCAAACAGTTCGGTCAACGATGGCTCCGGGTGAAGGGCGATCTTCCTCCAGACATCTTCCGTTCTGTCCGTCATCCTGATCCTTTCCGGGGATATCCGCATCGATTCAGCGCCGTGAACTGCGCCGATAAGTGGCTTATGCCCGCTCGGCGCGTTCTCGCCAAGGCCGGGACCGGCTGCGGGCGGCTTTGAGTTCGCCCAATCGGCAACACGCCCCTTGACGCGAGGCAGGCAGGCCAACATGGACAACGCCCATGACGGACAGCACCCCCTCCCCTTCGCCTGCCGAGAGCGAGTCGCAATCTGCAAGTGTGACGAAACAGCCGGAAAAGAAGGAAGAGCATTTCCTGCTTTTCCTGATCAAGCTGGTCGCCATCGTGCTAATTTTCAGAAGTTTTATCTTCTCGCCCTTCAATATCCCGAGCGAAAGCATGCTTCCCCGGCTGATGGACGGGGATTATCTGCTCGCTGCCAAATGGCCTTATGGATATTCGCGATACTCACTGCCGCTCAGCGTTCCGCTCATCCCCGGCCGCATCTTCGCCAGCCAGCCCGAGCGCGGTGACGTGGTCATATTCAAGGCACCACCGTTGAATGACACAGATTACATCAAGCGGGTCGTCGGCCTTCCGGGCGACGAAATCCAGATGGTCGGCGGTGTGCTGCATCTCAACGGCGTGGCCGTGAAGCATGAGCGGATCGACGATCTTGTCATCCCTGTTTCGGCCAATACTGACTGCGCATTCCCGCAGTTTCAAAGCGTGAGTGAAAGCGGCGACCCGGTCTGCATTTACCCGCGGTTTCGCGATACGCTGCCAGGCGGGCGTAGTTTTGAAGTGCTGGATCTTGGCCGGACACCTCAGGACGATACCGCCGCCGTGATCGTGCCGGAAGGCATGCTGTTCCTGATGGGCGACAATCGTGACAATTCGCAGGACAGCCGCTTCCCCGTCACTCCCGGGGGCGGTATCGGGCTGGTCCCGCAGGACAATCTCGTCGGCAAGGCAACCATCGTGATGTGGTCGACCGATGGATCGTCGGAATGGCTGAAACCCTGGACCTGGTTTACGGCTGCACGCTGGAGCAGGATCGGAAGCACTTTTTGAGCGTCACCGCGTCTCTTGATGAAAGCGCCCGCGCGTTCCTCGCCCGGCTGGGCATTGGCGAACCCGGTGAAGAACAGGTCTGGCTCGAAGCACTCACTCACGGCAGCCACGGTTCGGCGCGCGATTATCAACGACTCGAGTTTCTGGGCGACCGCGTGCTTGGGCTGGCGATTGCGGAATGGCTGTTCGAAGCGGGCGATCAGCCGGAAGGCAAGCTTTCGCAGCGGCTTAACGCGCTCGTCAGCCGGTCGATGTGCGCCGAAATTGCGCGCTCCATCGGCCTTGCTGCGCATATCCGCCTTGGCAAGCAAGCGCGCGAGGATGGCGGGACAGACAGCGACAACATCCTTGGTGATGTGATGGAAGCGCTGCTGGGCGCCGTGTTCGTGACGCATGGCTTTCCAGCCTGCCGGACGCTGGTGCGCAGGATCTGGGCCGATGCAGTGGCAGGCCAGGTAGGCACCGCGAAACATCCCAAGAGCGCACTGCAGGAATGGGCGGCGGGCAATCGTCGCAAAGGGCCGGAATATCGCCTCGTCGAACGCAGTGGCCCCGATCATGCGGCGCGCTTCACGGTTGCCGTCAGCATCCATGGCGTGGGCGAGGTGGAAGCAACCGGCAGCAGCAAGCAGGAAGCTGAAAAGGAAGCGGCGCGGATCTTCATGGAACGGTTCGGATGAACGATACGGAACATACTCATTGCGGCGTGGTGGCCGTCATCGGCGCCCCCAACGCCGGAAAATCGACACTGGTGAACGCGCTGGTCGGGCAGAAGGTGGCGATCACCTCCGCCAAGGCGCAGACCACGCGCGCGCGGCTGCTGGGTATTGCGCTGGAAGGCCAGACGCAGATTATCCTGGCCGATACGCCAGGCATCTTTGCGCCACGGCGGCGGCTCGATCGGGCCATGGTCAGCGCGGCCTGGGAAGGCGCACAGGAAGCCGATGCAATCCTGCTGGTGGTGGATGCCCTGAAGCAGCGTCGGCATGAGCTTGAGCCGCTGCTGGCATCGCTGAGCGAGCGGCCGGGACGCAAATTGCTGTGCCTCAACAAGGTCGATGCCAGCAGCAAGGAACCGCTGCTGGTCCTGGCCCAGGATCTGACCGCCAAAGTGCCTTTCGACGAGGTGTTTTTCGTGTCAGCACTGACCGGCGACGGCGTGACGGAACTGAAGGCGCATCTTGCTGCAATGATGCCCGAAGGGCCCTGGCATTATCCGGAAGATCAGGTGTCGGACGCCAGCGAACGTCTGCTCGCTGCAGAAATCACACGCGAACAGCTGTATCGCCAGCTGCACGAGGAACTGCCCTATGACAGCGCGGTGCGCCCCGAAAGCTACCAGCACCGTAAGGACGGCAGCCTTGAAATCCGCCAGCAGATCGTGATCGGTCGCGAAAGCCAGAAGCCGATCGTGCTCGGCAAGGGCGGCGCGCGGATCAAGGCCATCGGCGAGGCAGCCCGCAAGGAATTGAGCGAGTTGCTGGGGGTTAAGGTCCACCTGTTCCTGCATGTGAAGGTGGATGAAAACTGGTCCGAAAGTCGTGAAATATTCGACGAAATCGGGCTGGACTGGGTGAAATAGGCAGTCCCTTTCACGCAGCCTGCGCTTGATAGCACCTCTGCTTTGATGCACCATCGCGCCGGGAGTGGAGACGGAGAACGCGCCATGAATGCTGGCGGACAGGCGCAGATCGCGCCCGTGACGGTTGCGAATGATCTTTCATTTGGCGATCTTGCCCGCGCGCTCAGCGAAGGCTGGCGTGATTTCAGGGCCTATCCCCTGTTCGGCCTGTTCTTCGCCGCGATCTATGTCGGTGCGGGCCTGTTCCTGTTTTATGCGCTGGTCAGCTGGAACGCGATTGCCTGGCTGATCCCGGCGGCCGCTGGCTTTCCCCTTGTCGCGCCGTTTATCGCTGTGGGGCTGTATGAGGTCAGCCGCCGCCGCGAGGCTGGCCTGCCCCTGTCCTGGGGGGCCGTGCTGGGCGCACTGCGCGGCCATGGGGACGAACAGATCATCAGCATGGGGGTGATCTGTTCGTCGCATTCGGTTTCTGGCTGATGGTCGCGCACGGCATTTTCGCGATTTTCCTGGCGGAGTCCGGCATTGGCTCGGAATCGCTGGAACTGTTCGAAACCGGGGCCGGCATGGCGATGCTGCTGGTCGGCAGCATTGTGGGGGCGTTGATGGCGCTCGCCTTCTATTCCATCACCGTTGTCAGCCTGCCGATGCTGGTCGACCGCGAAGTGGACTTCCTCACCGCGATCATCGTCAGCCTGGGCACGGTGCGGTCAAACCGCCTTGTCCTGCTCGGCTGGGCGTTGCTGATCGCTGTTTCGCTGTTCGTCGCCATGCTGCCCCTGTTTCTGGGACTGCTCGTCGCCCTGCCAGTGCTGGGTCACGCAACCTGGCACCTCTATCGCCGCGCCGTGCACACCGCGCCAACGCCGTAGCAACCCAAAAAACCGCTGAAATCACTCTACTTTTCGGCCACCTTCTTCTTGGCGGGCGCCTTCTTCTTGGCGGGTGCCTTTTTCGCTGGAGCCTTCTTCTTCTTTTTGGCCGGCCCCTTGGCTGCGCGCGCTGTGATCAGCGCGATTGCCTGCTCCTCGCTCAGTTCCTCCGGCTTCAGATCCTTTGGAAGCGTCGCGTTGGTCGTACCATCAGTCACATAGGGGCCATAACGACCGGCAAGGAGCTTCATCTCGCCGCCACTGGCAGGGTGCGCACCGAACGTCCTGATCGGTTCGGCTGCGGCACGCCCGCCCCCGCCCTTCCGGTTGGCGGCTTCGGCCAGCAGGGCAACGGCCGCATTCATCCCGGTTTCAAAAACATCGCGCGTGCCCGAAAGCTTCGCATATTTGCCGTTATGCGCCAGATAGGGGCCATAGCGGCCAATGCTGGCGGTAATCATCTCGCCCGTCTCTGGATGCGGTCCCACTTCGCGCGGCAGGCTGAGGAGCCTGAGCGCCCAGTCCAGATCGAACTCGGGCAGATCCTTGGGGATCGAGGCGCGTTTGGCGTCCTTGCCCTCGCCAAGCTGGACATAAGGGCCGAACCGCCCGGATTTGCGCTGCACATCCAGCCCGGTATCGGGATCGGTTCCCAGCGGCTCGTCCTCGGCCACCTCGCCATCCGCGCCAGGCTGCGCAAAACGTCGCGTGTACTTGCACTCAGGATAGGCTGAACAGGCTACAAACGCACCGAAACGCCCCCCACGCAGCGCAAGACGCCCCTCACCGCATTTGGGACAGAGGCGGGGGTCCGATCCATCCTCCTGCGGGGGGAACAGATAATCTTCAAGGAAGCCATCCAGCACTTCGGTCACTTCCGAAGGCTTGCGTTCCATCACCTCGTCGCTCTTGGGTTTGAAGTCCTTCCAGAAGGCTTCGAGCACCCCTTTCCAGGCTGCCCGCCCGCCCGACACATCATCCAGTTCGTCTTCCATCCCGGCGGTGAAATCATAGGCAACGTAGCGTTCGAAGAAGCGTTCGAGAAATGCTGTGAGAAGCCTGCCCGATTCTTCTGCAAAGAAACGGTTTTTCTCGGTACGGACGTAATTGCGATCCTTCAGCACCTGAATGGTGGAGGCATAGGTGGAAGGACGCCCGATCCCCAGTTCCTCCAGCCGCTTGACCAGGCTCGCCTCGGAAAAGCGCGGGGGCGGCTGCGTGAAATGCTGCGTTGCCGCGACGTCCTTCTTCGCCGGGCAATCGCCCTTGCGCATCAGCGGCAACAGCCCTTCCTCATCCTCATCCGATTTCTGGTCCAGCCCTTCCTCATAGACCGCCAGAAAGCCTGGAAACTTGACCACCTGGCCGGTGGCGCGCAGTTCATGCTGACCGGTCGGCTCACGCAGGGTAACCGTCGTCCGTTCCAGCCGGGCGGCAGCCATCTGGCTGGCCATCGCCCGCTTGTAGATCAGATCGTACAGCTTCGCTTCGTCGCCCGACCCGGCCCGATCGCGCGAGAAATCCGTCGGGCGGATCGCCTCATGCGCTTCCTGCGCATTCTTGGCCTTGGTCTGGTAGATGCGCGGCTTTTCGGGCAGATAATGCCCGTCGTAGCGATCACTGATCGCCTTGCGGGCGGCGGAAATGGCGCTGCCATCCATCTGCACGCCATCGGTCCGCATGTAAGTAATCGCGCCCGCTTCGTAGAGGTTTTGCGCCAGACGCATGGTGTGGCTGGCAGAATAGCCGAGCTTGCGCGCCGCTTCCTGCTGAAGGGTCGACGTAGTGAACGGCGGCGCGGGATTGCGGGTAAGCGGCCTGGTCTCGATCTCCTCGACCGTGAAGCGCGACGTTTCGACCGCCGCCTTGGCACGCAGCGCGATCCCTTCCTCGCCGAGCGAAAGCTTGTCCAGCTTGGCCCCGTCGAAGCGCACCAGCCGCGCCTCGAACCCCGTCCCGTCCTGTTCCATACTGGCTGTGACCGACCAGTATTCCTGCGGACGGAACGCCTCGATCTCGCGTCCGCGGTCAACGATCAGACGCAGCGCCACCGATTGTACGCGCCCTGCGCTCTTGGCGCCGGGCAGTTTGCGCCACAGCACCGGCGAAAGCGTAAAACCGAACAGGTAATCCAGCGCGCGACGGGCGAGATAGGCATCGATCAGATCCTGATCCAGCGCGCGCGGCCGCTGCATCGCTTCGGTCACGGCCTGCTTGGTGATCGCATTGAATGTGACCCGGTCCACTGCCTTGGGCAGGGCCTTGCGCTTCGCCAGAAGATCCTGAACATGCCAGCTGATCGCCTCGCCTTCCCGATCAGGGTCAGTGGCCAGAATCAGGCGATCGGCCTTCTTCGCCGCATCGGCGATTTCCTTCACCCGCCCCGCCTTGTCGCGATAGGTTTCCCAATCCATCGCGAAATCCTCGTCCGGCCGCACGGATCCGTCCTTGGGCGGCAAGTCGCGCACATGGCCGTAGGAAGCGAGAACCTTGAAGTCCTTGCCGAGATATTTCTCGATGGTCTTCGCCTTGGCGGGCGATTCAACGATAACGAGTTGCATGATGGTTTTTATCTGCCTTACGCGTGCATGTGCATGTGCGCGCGAGGGTGAGAGGGGCGGAAGGGATTCGTCAAGCGGTCAAACTTACCCTGCCCCCGGCATGGCGCGCCAGCCGACCGGCGATCTCCAGTTCCAGCAGCGCCATCTGCACCGCCCCCGCCTCTGCCCCGCTCTGCCGGATCAGTTCATCGACCCCGACCGGCGCAGTGGTCAGCAGCGCGGCAAGGTCCGCCGGTTCGTCGGCCAGCTCCTCACCCGGATCATAAGCGAAGCCGCCGCCCTCGCGGAAGCTGGAGCGGGGCTGGCCGTCGAAACCGGCGATCAGTTCCAGCACGTCCTCAGGCGATTGGACCAGGATTGCCCCTTCGCGAATCAGCTGGTTGCAACCCTGTGCCCGCGCATCGAGCGGAGAGCCGGGGATGGCCATCACTTCGCGCCCGGCCTCTCCCGCCAGCCGGGCGGTGATGAGCGAGCCTGATTTCGGCGCGGCTTCTACCACCAGCGTGCCCGCCGCCAGCCCGGCGATGATCCGGTTGCGGCTGGGAAAATGGCTGCCGCGCGGTTCGGTACCCGGCGGCTGTTCGGCCAGCAGCAAAGCCTGCTGCGCTATCCGTTCCTGCAGATCGGCATGTTGCGGCGGATAGGCGATATCAATCCCGCTGGCGATCACACCGATGGTGGCGGGCAACGCGCCTTCATGCGCCGCACCGTCAATCCCCCGGGCAAGACCCGATACGACCACCACCCTCGCATCGCGCAGCGCCTGCGCAAAATCGCGAGCCAGCTTGACCGCGGCGGCTGACGCATTGCGCGCGCCGACCATGGCGACGCAAGGCCGCGCAACCAGCGCAAGATCGCCCCGCCAGGTCAGGATCGGCGGGGAGCTGTCCAGTTGCGCCAGCGCGGCGGGATAATCGGGGCTGTCATGGAACAGATAGCGGGCGTTCGCCTTGCGGACCTGCGCAACCTCGCACTCCACCGCATCCACCGGCGCCGCGCAATAGGCCCGCCCGCCCCGTGCGGCGAGATCGGGCAGCGCCTCCAGCGAGGCGCGGGCATCGCCAAAGCGGCGCAGCAGCTGGCGGTAACTGACCGGGCCGATATTGGGAGAACGCAGCAGGCGAATGCGCGCGAAGGCTTCTTCCTGAGATAGCCCCTGGGCTGAACGTGCCGCTGCGCTCACTTCGAACTGCCGACTTTCGGTTCATCGCCATTGCGCAGCCGGGCGATATTCGTCCGGTGCAGCCAGATCACCAGCGCCGCGATGGCCACCAGCACCGGCGCATAGACATCATATCCCAGCGCCCAGGCGGCCAGCGGCGCGGACACCGCCGCGCACATGCCTGCCAGCGACGATATTCGCGTCACCGCCAGCATCCCCAGCCAGACCACCGCATAGACCAGCCCCATGGGCCAGCCCAGCCCGGTGACCACGCCCATGGCCGTCGCCACCCCCTTGCCGCCGCGAAAACCCAGCCAGACCGGGAAACAATGGCCGATCACGGTTGCCAGCGCCGCCCAGATTTCCGCACCCGGAATCAAGTGCCGCACCAGCAGCACGGCGCACAGCCCCTTGCCCAGATCGAGCAGCAGCGTTGCCGCCGCCAGCCCCTTGCGCCCGGTGCGCAGCACATTGGTGGCGCCGATATTGCCCGAACCGATGCTGCGCAGGTCGCCCGCACCGGTCAGCCGCGTCAGCAGCAGGCCGAAGGGAATGGACCCGAGCGCATAGCCGATGATCGCAGCGTAGAGATTTTCCATCGGTTTCCCATACAGCGCGGCCCGCGCGATGCGAAGCCCGGCTTTCCTTTTCCGGATACCTAAGTAAAAGACCGGCAAGTCACAAGCTCAGGGCGCGCGGAATTCTCCATTACCGATCCAGCTTCTCCGATCCTGTTGTTCGATTCCGGCGTGGGCGGGCTGACCGTGCTGGCCGAATTGCGCAGGCTGCTGCCACAGGCGCCGGTGCTGTATGTCGCGGATACGGCTGCCCTGCCCTATGGCGAAAAGAGCGAGGTCCAGATCGCCGCCCGCGTTGCCGCCTTGCTGGGCCGGCTGGTCGAACGCTTTCACCCCCGGCTGGTGACGATTGCCTGCAACACCGCCTCCACCATCGCGCTCTCCGCCCTGCGCGAGGCGCTGGACGTGCCGATCGTGGGCACAGTGCCCGCGATCAAGCCCGCCGCCGCGCTGACCGGTTCGGGGGTCATCGGCCTGCTCGGCACCGCCGCCACGATCCGGCAGGCCTATGTTGACCGGCTTGAGGCGGAATTCGCTTCTGACAAGCTGTTGCTGCGCCATGCCGCGCCGGAACTGGTCCATGCCGCAGAAGCGCGGCTGGCTTGGGAAACGCCCGACCCTGCTGTCTTCCAGGCCGCTGCCGAAGGGCTGCGTCAGCAGGCTGGAGGGGCCAGCATCGACACGGTGGTGCTGGCCTGCACGCATTTCCCGCTGGTCGCGCGGGAACTGGCGGAAGCGTTCGGCCCGGATGTGCGCTTCGTCGATGGCGCGGCGGGCATCGCGCGGCGGATTGTCCATCTGACCGAAGGGCAGGAATTCGCGCGCAAGGCCCCCGACCAGGCCGTGTTTACCGGGCCATGGCCGATTTCTGCCGGACTGATGCAAAGCCTGCGCGCCTATGGGCTTGACGAGATTTCCCATTTCTGATTGCGGCCCCGCCAATAAGCAGTGGAAAAGCGGCACGGATTTCGCTATTGGGCCAGCCATTCCCGCTGGTTCCGGGCTGCACTGGCCCGCGTACAGCGCCACAGACGGACGGGTTCGTTGAACTACGATCAGATTTTCGACCAGGCGATCGAACGGCTCCACTCGGAAGGCCGCTACCGCGTTTTCATCGACATTCTGCGCAACAAGGGTGCCTATCCCAACGCCCGCTGCTTTGCCGGGCACAACGGCCCGAAGGACATCACCGTGTGGTGTTCCAACGATTATCTCACCATGGGCCAGCATCCCAAGGTGATCGCCGCCATGGAAGAAGCGCTGCATGATGTCGGCGCCGGGTCAGGCGGTACCCGCAACATCGGCGGCAACACCCATTACCATGTGCAGCTGGAAGGCGAACTGGCCGACCTGCATGGCAAGGATGGCGCGCTGCTGTTCACCTCGGGCTATGTCTCGAACGATGCCACCCTCTCGACGCTGGCCAGGATCCTGCCCGGCTGCATCATCTTTTCAGATGAACTCAATCACGCCAGCATGATCGCGGGCATCCGCAATTCCGGCTGCGAAAAGCGGGTGTGGCGCCATAATGACACGGACCATCTGGAAGAACTGCTGGCCGCCGAAGACCCCGACGTGCCCAAGCTGATCGCCTTTGAAAGCGTCTATTCCATGGATGGCGATGTCGCCCCGATTCACGCGATCTGCGACCTTGCCGAAAAATACAACGCGCTGACCTATATCGACGAAGTGCATGCCGTGGGCATGTATGGCCCGCGCGGCGGCGGCATTTCGGAACGTGACGAAGCAGCACATCGCATCGACATCATCGAAGGCACGCTGGGCAAGGCGTTCGGCGTGATGGGCGGCTATATCGCGGCCGATGCGCGGATCGTGGACGTGATCCGCAGCTACGCCCCCGGTTTCATCTTCACCACCTCATTGAGCCCGGTGCTGGTCGCCGGCGTGCTGGCCAGCGTGCGGCACCTCAAGTCCAGCAGCGTGGAACGCGATGGCCAGCAGGCCGCCGCCGCCACGCTGAAGCGGCTGTTCCGCGAGGCGGGCCTGCCGGTAATGGAAAGCACCACACACATCGTGCCATTGATGGTGGGCAATCCGGTCCGGGCCAAGAAGATCAGCGACATCCTGCTCGCCGAATATGGCGTCTATGTGCAGCCGATCAATTTCCCCACCGTCCCGCGCGGCACTGAACGGCTGCGCTTCACCCCAGGTCCTGCGCATACCGAAGCGATGATGGTGGAACTCACCTCGGCGCTGGTCGAAATCTGGGACCGGATGGAACTGGCGCTGCAACAGGCCGCGTAACAGAAAAAAGGCCCCGCGATTGTCTCGCGAGGCCTTTTTCATATCAGCCCCGAAAGCGGCTCAGCGCAGGCTCACCACATTGTCCGAGACGCGCGGGTCCACCCGGTCGCCGCGATAGAGGCTGGCCATCGGTTCGTCGGCGACATTGACGGCCACCGCATTACCGAAGCCGTTGAAGCCCGTCTTCATCGCCGCGCCATAAGCGCCCAGCATGCCGATTTCGATATAGTCGCCCGCAGTGATGTTTTCAGGCAGTGCGAACGGCCCTTCCATGTAATCGGCATCGTCGCAGGTCGGCCCGTAAAAGGCGAAGTCCCGCTCCATCACCGCAAATTCATCGCCGATTGCGGCCACCGGGAAGCGCCAGCCGACATGCGCGGCATCGAACAGCGCGCCATAAGCGCCATCGTTGATGAACAGCTCGTCCCCGCGCCGCTTTTCCACCCGCACGATGAGCGAGCTGTATTCGGCGCAGAGCGCGCGGCCCGGTTCGCACCACAGTTCGGCGTTATAGGCAATCGGCAGCGCCACGAAATGGCGATGAATGATCTCGAAGTAATCTTCCAGCGGCGGCGGTTCCATGCCCGGATAGACGGAAGGGAAGCCCCCGCCCACGTCGATCATGTCAATCACCACGCCCGCATCGGCAATCGCCGCGCGAACCCGATCCAGCGCCTGGACATAGGCAAAGGGCGACATCGCCTGGCTGCCGACATGAAAGCATACGCCCAGCCAGTCCGCCACCTGGCGCGCTGCCTGCAACAGCAGCGGTGCCTCGGTCAGATCCGCCCCGAATTTGGAAGCGAGGCTGAGTTCGGCATATTCGGAAGACACGCGCAGCCGCACGCACAGGCGCAGGTCCGTGGCCGGATTGCCCGCGCCATCGCGCGTCGCTTCCACGATCTTTTCCAGCTCTTCAGCGGAATCGAGGCTGAAAGTCTTCACGCCATGCGTGTGATAAGCCTCGCGGATCGCGCCGGGCGTTTTCACCGGATGCATGAAGCACAGCACCGCGTCGGGCAGCAGTGCGCGCACCAGCCGCACTTCCGCAATGGAAGCGACATCGAAATGGGTAATCCCGTTATCCCACAGGATCTGCAGCAGATCGGGCGAAGGGTTGGCCTTCACCGCATAAAGCGATTTGCCCCGGAACCTGTCGGCAAAGAAGCGGGCGGCGCGCCCTGCTGCATGCGGGCGGTTGAGGATGACGGGTTCGTCCGGCGAAAGGTCGCGGACTACAGCCGATGCGCAAGGGAAGATGTGCAACTCAAGGGACCCCCAAAACGGTTCGCTAAAACCATGAAACGACAAGCTGCCTTGCGGTTAGGAAGTCCCCTTGGGGCAGCGGAGAGCTGCTATAGGCCCGAAAAGCTGAACTGCAAGTGAAAATGCCCCCGTCGTTCGAACCCGGCCAATTCCGCCAGTCACGGGGTCAATCGCGCTCAGCTCAGCCGGTCGCGGAAGTCCTCGTAGCCGAATTTGCGGATCTGTTCGAGCGAATCGGTTTCGCTGTCCCACAGCCAGATTGACGGCAGCGGAACGCCGTTGAAGGTCGTGGTCTTGACCATGGAATAATGTGCCTGATCGAGAAAGGCGAAACGCTGCCCCGGTTCCACCGCCACTGGCAGGCGGTAATCGCCGATCACATCGCCCGCCAGGCACGACGGCCCGCCCAGCCGCACCGCTTCGCCCGCATCCAGTTCCCCCAGCATGGCCGGGCGATAGGGCGCCTCGATCACATCCGGCATGTGGCAGGTCGCCGAAACGTCAGTGATGGCCAGCGGCATTCCGTTCCAGTGCGTGTCCAGCACCGTGCCCACCAGAATGCCCGCATCCAGCGCCACTGCTTCGCCCGGTTCGAGATAGATTTCCGCGCCGGTATCATCCTTCACATCCTGAAGGAATTCGATCAGTTCCTCGCGCTGGTAATCGGCGCGGGTGATGTGATGCCCGCCACCGAAATTCAGCCATTTGAATTCGCCGAACCAGGGTTCCAGATGATCGAAGGCCTTGTCCCAGGTGCGCTTCAGCGGCTCCAGATCCTGTTCGCACAGCGTGTGCATGTGAATGCCATCGACCAGCGCCATATGTTCCTCGGTCAGCTGGTCAATCGGAAACCCAAGGCGCGAATGCGGCGCGCAGGGATCGTAACGGGGCACCTCCCCTTCCGCGTGCAGCGGGTTGACGCGCAGGCCGATGTCGAAACTGTTGCCGCGATTGCGCGACAGTTCGAGGATATCAGCAAAGCGTTCGATCTGCCGGGGCGAATTGAAGATCACATGATCGGAAAGGCGGCAGATTTCGTCCAGGTCTTCCGGCTTGTAAGCGGCGCAATAGGTGGCGATTTCACCATCGTAATGCTCACCCGCCAGCAGCGCTTCCCACAGGCCCGAAGTGCACACGCCATCAAGATATTCGCCGATGATCGGCGCCACCGACCACATGGAAAACGCCTTGAGCGCGGCCAGCACCTTGATTCCGGCCCGGTCGCGCACATCGGCAAGGATGCGCAGGTTCTCGCGCAGCTTCGCCGCGTCCACCACGAATGCGGGGCTATCGACACGGTTAAGGTCGAACCGGGCAAAAGCCCCGGGATCGCCGGCACGTGTTTCCATCAGAACTCCACTGGTCCCGGCAGCTCCTCGACCGTCCAAGGCAGCCCATGCTGGTTCAGCATCTCCATGAACGGATCGGGGTCCATCTGTTCGATGTTGAACACCCCGTCCCCTTCCCAGATGCCCTGCACCACCATGGCCGCGCCGATCATCGCCGGAACGCCGGTGGTATAGCTGACCGCCTGATTGCCAGTTTCGGCATAGCATGCCTCATGATCGCAGATATTCTTGATATAGAATGTCTTTTCACCGGAACCGTCCAGCGCTTCGCCCGTGGCGATGCAGCCGATGTTGGTCTTGCCTTTGGTGGTCGCGCCCAGGCTGGCCGGTTCGGGTAGCACGGCTTTCAGGAATTGCAGCGGCACGATCTGCACCCCATTGTACAATACCGGATCGATCCGCGTCATGCCGACATTCTGCAGCACGGTGAGATGCTTGATATATTCATCGCCAAAGGTCATCCAGAACCGCGCCCGTTCCATCTCGGGCACGAATTTGGCGAGGCTTTCCAGCTCCTCGTGATACATCATGTACATGTTCTTCGGGCCGACGCCTTCGAAGTCGAACTCCACCTTCTTCGCCATGGCCGGCGTTTCGACGAAGCGGCCACCTTCCCAGTGCCGCGCCGGCGCGGTGACTTCGCGGATGTTGATTTCCGGGTTGAAATTGGTGGCAAAGGCCTGGCCATGATCGCCGCCGTTGCAATCGAGAATGTCGAGCGTGCGGATGGTCTTCAGCCGGTGCTTCTTCAGCCACATGGTGAACACGCTGGTCACGCCCGGATCGAAGCCGGAACCGAGCAGCGCCATGATGCCCGCATCCCTGAACCGGTCATGATAGGCCCACTGCCACTTGTATTCGAACTTCGCTTCGTCCTTCGGCTCGTAATTCGCAGTGTCGAGATAATCGACGCCAGCCGCAAGGCAGGCATCCATGATGACCAGATCCTGATAAGGCAGCGCCAGATTGACCACCAGGTTCGGCCTGATCCGTTCGATCAGCGCGATCGTGGCGGGCACATCTTCCGCGTCCAGCGCATAGGTGGCCACCTCCACGCCGGTGCGCTGCTTCACGCTCGCGGCAATCGCATCGCATTTGGCCTGCGTCCTGCTGGCAAGGTGAATGCTGCTGAAGATTTGGCTATTCATCGCCATCTTGTGGACGGCGACCGATCCGACACCACCCGCACCAATAACCAGAACCGTGCTCATGCGAGTCTCCTTTGGCCAAAGCGAAAGCGGGCATATAGGGCCGGATTATGACAGCACAACAATTGCGCGAGCCGACAGGCGCCGGGGTGCGGCAGGCGATGGAGCGGATCGCGGCGATCCTGGCGCCGACGCCGCTGGTCCCCATCACGGTGAACGGGGTGCAGCTGTGGCTGAAGGACGAGACGGCACAGCCCATCCGCGCCTTCAAGATTCGCGGCGCATGGAACCGGATGAGCGCCATCCCGGCGGCAGAGCGGGCGCGCGGCGTGGTGGCCCTGTCCAGCGGCAATCACGCGCTGGGCGTGGCGTGGAGCGCGCGGCGGCTGGACATGCAGGCCAGGGTGCTGATGCCCCGTGACACGCCTGCGGCCAAGCTGGCAGCAGTAAGCGCGCTGGGCGCAGAAATCATCCCCTATGACCGGCTGAGCGACGATCGCGAGGCGATGGCAGCGCAATTGTGCCGCGCTGGCGCCACGCTGGTACATCCCTTTGCCGATCCCCGGGTGATCGAAGGCCAAGGCACACTGGCGCTGGAAATCACCGCGCAATTGGGCCGCGCGCCGGCCCGGATCATCGCGCCCTGTGGTGGTGGCGGGCTGCTGTCGGGCTGCGCGCTTGCCTGCCCGGGCGCCGATCTGATCGCGGTTGAACCGGAGGGATGGGACGATACGGCGCGCAGCCTGGCGGCGGGCCGCATCGTTCCGGTCGGGCCGAATCCGCCCCCGACCATTTGCGACGGCATCCAGACGCCCGCCATTTCCCCGCTGACCTTTGCCGTCCTGCACCGCCACGGCGCGCGCGGCGTGAGTGTGACTGATGCCGACGTGCGCGGGGCGCAGCAGTTGCTTCGCGAACGGGCAGGCATTATCGCCGAACCGTCGGGCGCAGCCGGGCTGGCCGCCGTACTGGCCGGGTGCGTGCCCGCCGATGGCCTGACCGCAATCGTGCTGACCGGCGGAAATGGCTGAAAGGCACGCTTCAAAGGACAATTTCAGCGGCACTGGACAAATCTTCGCCACCATCGCACTCTGCGCCCCATAATTAACATGGGAGCGGGACATGCAATTACACATGCTGGCGCCGGGCGCTGCCCTGGCGCTGTGGACTCTGATCGTGCTGCTGTGGCTCACGATCGCGCGCTTCAGTGCCTTCGGCAAGGCGGGGATCGATGTCGCCAAGGCGCCGCCGGGCCTGCGCGGGGGCGATATCGAAGATCGCCTGCCAGCGCCGGTTGCGTGGAAATCGCACAATTACACGCATCTTCTGGAACAGCCGACGATCTTCTACCCGATCGTCATTATCCTCGCCCTGGCCGGGCCCGCCGCCATGGATATCTGGCTGGCCTGGGCCTATGTCGCGATCCGCATTGTCCATTCCATATGGCAAAGCACGGTCAACCGCATCTCCGCCCGGGCCAATCTCTTCTTCCTCTCCACTCTCATCCTGCTCGTGCTGGCAGTACGGGCGGTTATGATTACCGTCAGCGCGGATATCGGAGGCATCGCATGATCAACATGGGCATTTTGCAGCCGGTCACGGTGCTCGCGGGCTGGACCATGGTAATGTGGTGGTGGATGTATATCACCCGCATGCCAGCGATGAGCGGCCCGGGAGTCGATGTCGCCAAGGTCCGCGACGAAGGTCCGGGTGTGCTCAACGGAATGCTGCCCCCCAGGGTTCAGTGGCCGGCGCATAATTACAATCACCTGCATGAAGCACCGACTGTATTCTATGCCGTGGCCCTGCTGCTGGCGCTGGTCGGCGCGGGCGACGGCCTGGCCGCACAGCTTGGCTGGGCCTATGCTGGCCTGCGCATCATTCATTCGCTGCTTCAGGCAACCACCAACCCGATCATGATCCGCTTTGCGGTTTTCGTGCTGTCGAGCTTCGTGCTGATGGCATTGGTCGCGCTGGCGGCAATGGCCGTGTTCTGAACCGCAACGCTCCGCCGGACACTATCCACTCCGGTGGAGCGTGAATCATGCGCGACGCTGCAACACGCCCGTCATCAAACTGACCTATCGAAGCCCCCGTACACAATGGTCCGGGGGCATGATGGCCAGTCAGAATTCGCAAGTTATCAGCAAGGCCGTTCATCGCGACCACGCGCAGCCCAAGGCAAGGCTGCTGGACAAGGCCTTCGCCATGGCCTTTCGCGGGCTGGTCTATCCGCAGATCTGGGAAGACCCGGTGGTGGATATGCAGGCGCTGGAGATTCAGCCTGACAGCCGCATCGTGACCATCGCCAGCGGCGGCTGCAACGTCCTGTCCTATCTCACGGCGAACCCGGCACAAATCACCGCGGTGGATCTCAACACCGCGCATGTGGCGCTGAACCGGCTGAAGCTGGCGTCCGTTCGGCACCTGCCCGATTACGCGCATTTCCGCCGCTTCTTCGCGGAGGCCGATTGTGCGGAAAATGTCACCGCCTATCATCACCATGTCGCCCCGCATCTGGATGAGGCTTCGCGACGCTATTGGGAGGGGCGCGACCTGATTGGCCGCCGCCGCATCGGCGGGTTTTCGCGCGGCATCTATCGCTACGGGCTGCTGGGGGGCTTCATTGGCGCGGCGCATCTGCTTGCCCGGCTCTATCGCATCGATCTGAAGGCCATTCTGGCCGCGCGGACGATGGAAGAGCAACGGCTGGTGTTCGAGGAAAAGCTCGCCCCGGTGTTCGATCGCCGCTTCATCCGCTGGCTGACCGACCAGCCCGCCGCACTGTTCGGGCTCGGTATCCCGCCGGCGCAATATACCGCGCTGGCCGGGGATGAACGGATGACTGCGGTCTTGCGCAAGCGGCTCGAACGGCTTGCCTGCGGCTTCGAAATCAAGGACAACTACTTCGCCTGGCAGACCTTTTCGCGCGGTTATGGCAAGGCGCCCGACTGCCCCCTGCCACCCTATCTCCAGCAGGCCAATTACGAGACGGTCAGGGAGCGGGTCGAGCGGATCGACATTCGCCATACCAATGTCATCGACTATCTGCGCAGCCTGGGCGAGGCGAGCCTTGATCGCTATATCCTGCTGGATGCGCAGGACTGGATGGAAGATCACACGCTGACCGCGCTGTGGATCGAGATCACCCGCACCGCCCGCCCCCACGCGCGCGTCCTGTTCCGTACCGCTGCCGAGCCCAGCCTCCTGCCCGGCCGGGTTCCCGACACTATCCTTGCGCTCTGGAACTATTCGGAAGCCTGTGCCCGCCAGCTGACGCAGGCCGACCGCTCATCCATATATGGCGGCGTCCATCTCTACACGCTCAAATCATGAACTCCGCCACATCCTCGCCCGATCATGGCGCGCTGATGGACTCGGTCTATCGCGGGCAGCGCCATATCTATGATCTGACACGCAAATATTTCCTGTTCGGGCGCGATCGGCTGATCGGCGATCTGGCCTGTTGCGACGGAGATAGCGTGCTGGAAATCGGGTGCGGCACCGGGCGCAATCTTCACCGGATCAGGGCGCATTGGCCGGGGGTTGAGCTTTTCGGACTCGATATTTCACAGGAAATGCTGAAGTCCGCGCAGCATCGGCTCGGAAATGATGCAGTGCTCGCCCAAGGCGATGCGACCTCCTTCGATGCGCAGGCGCTGTTCGGGCGCGCCAGGTTTGACCGCGTGGTGATTTCCTTTGCCCTGTCAATGATCCCGGACTGGAAGGCCGCGCTGGCGCAGTCGGCACAACTGGTAGCACCCGGCGGCGCGCTGCACATCTTCGACTTTGGCGATCTTCGCGGCATACCCGGCCCGGCGCGCATGGCGCTGAATGGCTGGTTGAACCATTTCCACGTCACAGTCCGGCACGAACTGCTGCAAAACGCCGTATCAGTTGCGCGGCAGTTTGGCTTGCGACATCGCGCGCGGCGCGGGTTTCTGGGCTATTACACTCTGATCAGGCTGGAAAATCCGCCCGTGGGTTAAGCCGCTGACCGGTCAGGCGTGGACGCCTGCCCTCGTTCCGGCAAATTCGCGCGCGGCAAGAAAACGCTCTGCGTCCAGCGCCGCCATGCAGCCCGTACCTGCAGCCGTCACCGCCTGGCGATAGGTATGATCCATCACGTCACCGCAGGCAAAGACGCCGGGGATCGCCGTCTTCGGAGTGCCGGGTTCGACCAGCAGATAGCCGCCCGCATCCGTTTCCAGCTTGCTCTTGAACAATTCGGTCGAGGGCGCATGGCCGATCGCCACGAATGCACCGTCCACCTCCAGCGTGGACAGCTCGCCAGTCACCGTGTCGCGCAGCGCAAGATGCGCCAGCGTCCCGTTATCACCTGCCACGAAGGCGTCCACGGTCTTGTTCCACAGGGCGGTGATCTTTTCATTGGCGAACAGCCGATCCTGCAGAATCTTCTCGCTGCGCAACTCATCGCGCCGGTGAATCAACGTCACATCGTCTGAATGGTTGGTGAGGTAAAGTGCTTCTTCAACAGCGGTATTGCCACCGCCAATCACCGCCACCTTCTTTCCGCGATAGAAGAAACCATCGCACGTCGCGCAGGCGGAAACGCCCTTGCCTGACAATTCCTGCTCGCCCGGCACGCCCAGCCATTTGGCCTGAGCGCCGGTGGCAATCACCAGGCAATCGCCCTCGTATATGTCGCCGCTGTCGCCGGTCGCGCGGAAGGGCGAACCATTGGCCAGATCGATGTCGACAATCGTATCCCACATCATGCGCGTGCCGACATGTTCCGCCTGAGCCTGCATTTCCTGCATCAGCCACGGGCCCTGGATCACGTCGCGAAACCCCGGATAATTTTCGACGTCGGTGGTGATAGTCAACTGTCCGCCCGGTTGGAGGCCCTGCACGACGATCGGTTCCATTCCGGCGCGCGCGCCATAAATCGCGGCAGACAGTCCCGCCGGGCCTGAACCGATAATCAACATTCTTGTCGTGTGAGTCGCCATCATGTCCTCCGAAGGGAGGCGAATACTGACTGGGCCAGCTCATTGCCAGAGCCCTTGCCACAAAAAGATGCGCCGTTTGATCCTTGTCAATGCGGCCCGCCTTCCCGCTTGCAAATGCAAATGCTTCGCATTACGAAAAATCAAACAGGAGGAATTCATGAGGTTCTATGCGTTGCTTGGCGCGCTCGCCTGCGCCCTGCCCGGTCATGCCTTTGCTTCAGCGCCCGGCATGGGGGACGAAGTCTACGGCGCGACGGTGGAAAAGGGCGAAGCCGAAATCGAAGCGCGCTATGGTGCACTCGACGGCGGCCCCGACGATGGCGAAGACGTGCTGAAGCTGGAAGCCGCTTATGGGGTGACGGATTCGCTCCGGCTGGCAGTCGTCGGCGAATTCGAAAAGGAACCGGGCGAAAGCCGCGAGGCGGAAGCCGTCTCGCTGGAAGCGATCTATGCGCTCGGCCAGGCGGGCGGAATCGATATCGCACTCTACGGCGAGTATGAAATCGTCTTTGACGGCGCTGACAAGTTCGAGGGAAAAATTCTTCTCCAGCGCAGGACCGGCCCCTGGGACTTCCGGCTCAATCTGATCGCCGAAAAGGAATTCGAAGGCGGCAAGCCGGTGGAACTGGCCTATGCCGCGTCGGCGGATGTCGAAACATTTGGCGAAGTGCGGTTGGGCGTCCAGGCCTATGGTGAACTTGGCACCTTCAAGGATTTCCTGCCGCGCGCAGCACATTTCATCGGTCCGGTTGCGAAGTTCGAAATCGAAGGGCTTGGCCCCGAAATCGAGCTGGAAGCAGGCTATTTATTCCCGGTCGCCGAGGCGAGGGACGAGGCCGATGGGCAGTTGCGCGTGGTCCTCGGGATCGAATTCTAGCTTGCGACGATTGACGGGGCTGGATGATCGGCGCAATTCCCGCGCATGATCGATACCGGCCCCACTTCGCACAGCTTCTTCTCGCAACGCCTCCGGCTTCACTATATCGACTGGGGCAATCCCGATGCACCGCCGCTGATCCTGCAGCACGGCGGACGCGATCATTGCCGCAGCTGGGATTGGGTGGCTGAGGAACTGCGCAAGGACTGGCATGTAATCTGCCCGGATCTTCGGGGCCATGGCGACAGCGCATGGGTGTCCGACGGCGATTACGATCTGAACGCCTATGTCTATGACTTCGCTCAACTGATCGAAGCGCTGGGGTTTGCGGAGGTGAGCGTCATCGCGCATTCGCTCGGCGGAAACATCGCCACCCGCTATGCCGGGCTGTACCCGGAAAAGATCCGGCGTTTCGTCAATATCGAAGGTCTGGGCTTTTCAGCCAGGCGAACCAGGACCGAACCGGGGCGCAGTTTCGACGAGCGGTTCCGCAACTGGATCGAGGATACACGCAAGGCCGCCGGTCGGCTGCCGCGACGCTATTCAACCCTGCGCGAAGCCTATGAGCGGATGAAGGGCGAAAACCGCCATCTGACTGATGAACAGGCCCGCCACCTGACCATTCACGGCGCCAGTCGTAACGAAGACGGCACGTGGAGCTGGAAGTTCGACCCCTATCTGCATGTCTGGACCTTCAACGAACTGCCGAAGGATGAAATCACGCGCCTGTGGGAAAGGATCACCTGCCCCACCCTGCTGCTGTGGGGCAAGGACAGCTTCTTCTCCAGCCCCGCTGATGATGGACGCGCCGATCATTTTCAGGATGCGCGCGTGATAGAATATGAAAACGCCGGACACTGGCTGCACCATGACCAGTTCGAACGGTTCATGGCCGACGTAAAAGCGTTTCTCTAGGCAGCGACGTAGCGGGCTTTCAAGGCGTCGCGGCGCGCCGGATCGACGCCTAGCTGTTCTTCGGCAAAACGGTCAATCGAACCGAAGCGTTCGTCGATTGCGGCAAAGGCGTTTTCGAGATATTCGGGCGCCACGCTCATGATGACGCGCATGGCCCCGTCACTCATTTCGCCATACCGTTCCCGAATGGATGGGGCGCCCGCTGCAATACGCGCGTCCTGATCGCCAACGCTGTTGGTCAGCAGGTAATCTTCCATCACATCGTCGGGATGCAGCCCGACTAGCCGGTGAAACACCGCCACCGCCATGCCTGTGCGATCCTTGCCCGCGAGGCAATGGACGAGGCTTGCGCCGTCGCGGTTGGCCAGTGCATCAAGGTAAATCCGCATCACCCCGACCAGGGTGCGACGAAAGGGAAACTCGCGATAGAGTTCGGCCATGGCCGCGCGCATGCCTGCCGCGTCCAGCCCTGCCAGTTCCGCCTGAAGATGCGGTGGCAATTGCCCGGTCTCGCCATCATGGAACATCACGTCAGCCGCGAAATTTTCGGGGCGCGGACACGGAAAGCGGCGGCGTTCCTCGTCCCCGCGAAAATCGATCACCGTGGCAAGGCCAAGCGATCCGATCGCAGCCAGATCTTCACCTGTCGCACCCGAATGTTGGGCCGACCGGTAGAGCAGACCGCCCCGCAGCCGTCCGCCGCCGACGATAGGATAATCGCCGTAATCGCGAAAATTGTGAACTTTTTGAAGCGGAAGGACGCGGCCGGAAGTCATGGCAGGGCGCTTGCCACCGGTCCGCCGCTGGCGCAACCCAAAAGCCATATGGTTCTGCTGCATTTGGCGCACCTGCATTGATGAATTCCTCGAAACGTCATGGTTAGTAGTTTCTCGTACATCCGGCTGCGTCCCGCATTTAACCTTACCGTGCCTAGAAGATCAGGGTTAACGCCGCAGGGCTGGGAGGACGCGATGGCGTCAATCGTAATCGTCGATGATGACGAACTGGTGGCAGAGCTTGCCGCAAATGCGCTGATCGGCGCAGGCCACGCCTGCGGCTGGGTCACGGACGCAGGGCAGGCGCTGCAGCTGCTATCGTGGCGGCGGCCCGACCTGCTGCTGCTCGATCACGACATGCCCGGCACATCCGGCACCGCCCTGCTGCGCAAGCTGCGCAGTTCGGAGCGTTTCTACGACCTGCCGATCATGATGTTCACGCGCATGTCCGGCGACACTGACAAGGATCAGGCGCGCTATAACGGTGCGAATGATTTCATCAGCAAGCCCTTCGATCGCGCCTATCTGATCTGGCGCGTCAATCGCCTGCTCGACACCCGCGCCAACCGCCCCCGTCACCTGCCGCTGCCGCAGATGCTGTTCGAGAGTGAACCGGACCGGCCGCGCATCACATTTTGCTGAGCAGGCCCCGCGCGAACCGCGCCATTGAGCGCGCCCGCCCGCAAAGGCGCGGTGCGATAATATCAGATAGGTGAATTTCTACGCTTTATGTTGAGCGCGCCGGGGAGTTGTGCAATTCTCCGCGCCATAATCATCAACAGACGGGATGCGAAGATTGCAACGCGGTTGCATAGCGCGGCCGGTCCGCACTGAGAGGAATTCACGATGACGACCGCTACAGGTGAACTGATCCGCAACCCGAAGAAATTCTTCATCGGTGGCGAATGGATGGACCCTTCCGCGAGCAGCACGTTCAACATTGTTTCGCCCACCAGCGAAGAGAGCTTTCTGGTCGTCGCAGAAGCGCAGGAAGCAGACATGAATCGGGCAATCGCGGCCGCACGCGACGCGTTTGATAATGGCCCCTGGCCGCGTATGAGCCATGCCGAACGCGCAGGCTACCTGCTTCAGATCGCCAAACGCCTTGAAGAACGCAACGCTGATTTTGCGCAGACCTGGACATCGCAGATCGGCATTCCCGTGGGGTTGTCGTCAGCCATGCTCGGCGGGATGTCCTACCCCTTCCGTTATTACGCAGGACTTGCGGACAGCTTTGAGTGGGTGGAGCGGCATGAGGCACATTTCTCGGCCGGCAGCGCCATGGCGCTGATCGCGCATGAACCGGTTGGCGTGGTCGGCGCGATCGTTCCCTGGAATGCGCCGGGCGTTTTGCTCAGCTGGAAATCGGCGCCAGCCCTGATCGCGGGCTGCACCATGGTGCTCAAGAATTCGCCGCAAACGCCGGGCGAAGGCCTGCTGTTTGCGGAAATCTGCGAAGAAGTGGGCCTGCCCAAGGGCGTCGTCAATGTGGTGACGGCAGAACGCGAGGTTTCAGAACTGCTCGTTCGCGATCCGCGCGTGGACAAGATCACTTTCACCGGCTCCACCGCTGCGGGCAAGAAGATCGCCTCGTTGTGCGGCGAACGCATCGCCCGTTGCACGCTGGAACTGGGCGGCAAATCCGCCGGGGTGATTCTGGACGATTACGACGCGGAACTGGCGGCGCAATCGATTGCCTCCACCGCCCAGATCATGTGCGGCCAGGTCTGTTCCTCGCTCACCCGGATCGTCGTCAGCCGCCATCGCCACGATGCGCTGGTCGATGCGCTGTCTGCCCAGTTTCAGGGTATCAAGGTGGGCGATCCGATGGACCGTTCCACGCAGATGGGTCCGCTGGCAATGGCGCAACAGCGCGACCGGGTGGAAGGCTATATCGAAAAAGGCAAGGCCGAAGGCGCGAAGGTGGCCACCGGCGGACGCCGCCCCAGCCACCTCAACCGCGGCTTCTTCATCGAACCGACGGTGTTTGCCGAAGTGGACAACAATATGACCATCGCGCGCGAGGAAATCTTCGGACCCGTCGTCAGCGTGATCCCCGTCGACAATGAAGCGGAAGCGGTACGAGTGGCGAATGACACGGTGTTCGGCCTTAACGCCACGGTCTTCACGAATGATGCCGACCGCGCACTGGCCGTGGCGCGCGAACTGCGTTCCGGTACCGTAGGGCACAATACCTGGCGCACGGACATGTCCGTTACCTTTGGCGGGTTCAAACAATCCGGCATCGGGCGCGAAGGCGGCGTGGAAGGCCTGCGCCCGTTCCTCGAATCCAAGGCGATCATCCTGAACGGGACACCGACCGGATATTGACCAGAAAATCTGCAGGCGGCGGGGCCATCAACGCCCCGTCGCCTGCACAAGTGTCAAACCGCGTTGGCGACCCCGATCAGGACGCAGGCGGTAACCAGAATACCGATCTTGGCCAGCGAAGCCGGTTCACCATAAGCCAGCACCCCCAGCGCCACGGCGCCCAGCGGCACCAGCGCGGCCACAAACGGTATGAACAGGCTGAGATTGATGCCCATATGCGCAATGCGCGGCAGCAGCGCGATACCTACCCCATAAGCCAGCGCGAAGCCGAGCGTCGGCAAGGGCGCCGTCAGCCCCTTGGTCAGTGGCATCAGGTAAATGCCGATCAACTGGGCCAGCACTGATAACAGCACCAGACCCGCAGCAAGCGGTGTGACAGCAGCCATGATTTTCTCTCCCGTTATTTTCCGAAAGAGGTTCTACTTTCTTAATTGTGCCCCGGCGAGCGAAATCCGCATCGCCGGGCGCGCTTAGCGCGCGCCAGACGTCGGAAGATGCTCTCCCGCGCCATTGGCCATCGCGATCTCGTACATCCGGTTGCAGTCGCGATATTCACCGCAGGGCTTGCCCGCGCTGTCCACATCAGCCACGCCGCCCTCATAAAGCACGAAATAAATGACGCCTTCGGGGCCGACCTTGCGCGACGGGGCGGGACCGCCCTGATCGAGGTAGTGCCGCCATCCACCGCCAGATAGGTATCGATAACATAAGGGGACAAGTCGCTGGCAAGGAGTAGAGTAATGCCGAATTGGCCAGTTCCGACGCATCGGCAAAACGGCCAATCGGGGTGGAGGTAACGACCAGCGGGATCAGTTCCGGCGGCAGATTGTCCGTCATTTCGGTGCGCGTTGGCCCGGGACAGATCGCATTTACCCGGATGCCCTGCTCGGCGAATTCCGGCACGGTTGTGCGAGTGAGCATCAGCACCGCTTGGGTACGCAATAGGCCGGCATCTTGCGAAACCCGACCAGGCTGCGGTCGAGGGGGTGTTGATAATCGACCCACCGTCGTTCCAGAGCATTTCGGGAATCGCATGTTAGAGGCCCGAGACCAGGTGGCCGCCGTCAACGCAGACGACCGCCCCTGTCATATAAGCGCTTGCGGGGGAGGCGAGCAGCATCAGCGGCCCGTCCAGATCGGCCAGTTCGGCCAGCCGACGCTGCGGTATGCGGTTGATCATCGCCTTGCCCGCGTCGCTTTCCCAGAACTCGGCATTAAGCTCCGTGCGCACATATCCGGGGGCCAGCGCGTTCACCCGGATGCCGTATCGCGCCCATTCGAGGGCAAGGCATTTGGTCAACTGAATCACGCCTGCCTTCGACACCGCATAGGAGGTGACATATCCCGCCTGCCTGATGCCGAGAATCGACGCAACATTGACGATTGCGCCTGGCGCACCGCGCGCAACCAGCCCCTTGCCGACCAGTTGCGCGACCGCGAACATCCCTTTCAGATTTGTATCCGTGACCGCGTCCCAGTCTTCAAGCGTCGTGGACAGTGCCGCCGATTCCCGGACGACCCCGGCATTGTTGACCAGAATATCGATTTCGTCGGCAAGCGGTTCCAGCCCGGACAATCCATCCGGCTGCGTCACATCAAGGTAATGGGTGGAGCATTCCACGCCGTCCTCGCGCAATTCTGCCGCAAGCCGGTCCAGCCGGTCCATCCTGCGCGCGGCGAGCAGCACCCTGGCCCCGTTCCGCCCGAGCACCTTCGCGAAATGCGCCCCCAGCCCGCTTGACGCCCCCGTCACCAGAGCCGTTTTTCCGTGAATTTCAAACGTCATTGGCCAGTGCAATCCCCCTGATCTGTCGGCGCGGCGCGCAAGGCGGGCGGCACAGCTCATTCGCCGATATAGGCCATAACGGAGGTGTCAATCTAACAGGAGCTGTCAGTCTAACGCTAAATGCTCTCCACTTGCGGCGTCTCGCCGCTTAGTGAGAGATGCATGAAACCCATTTCCTTCAAGCGCCATCGCATTCCGCCGGTGTCATCCGGCTTGGAATCCGGCTCTATTATCGCTTTACTTTGAGCCTGCAGGACGTCGAAGATCTGCTTGCCGAGCGCGGGGTCGATGTCACCTGCGAGACAGTGCGACGCTGGGCCAGATCAGCGGTCTTCGCACCAGCCTCGGCCTCCTTCAGCACGCCAATGATCTGCTCTTCTGAAAACCTCGTTCTCTTCATCTCGTCCGTCCTTCTATCAAGGCCGGACTCTAATCGCTCGTGCAGGAAAATCAGGGGGTCACGTCAGGCACCACGCAAGGCGGCTCGTCCCGCTGCCGGCGGCGGCACCCGCTACCAATCGCAAATATTCGGACCGGTCATCGTCGCCAAAGAAAACGGGCATTGAAGCGTCCCGGGCTTTTCAGAGGCTCCTATTTGTGAGAAGGAGCCACAATGAGTGCTGCGAGGAACAAGTTTTCACCTGAGTTTCGCGACCGTGCGGTGCGGATGGTGGAGGAGCATCGAGGGGATTACCCCTCGGAGTGGGCGGCGATGAGTTCGATTGCCGCCAAGGTTGGCTGTACGACCGAGACGCTGCGCCGCTGGTGTCGCGAGGAGGCGAGCCGACGAAATGTCAATATAATATCATTAATTCACTCAGGCTGGATCTTTTTAATTTTTGTTCTCGGCCTATCTAAACTCAGGACTCAATAATCACAGTCAGAAGAGCGCGCTGCCGATGCCGAGCTGGCGCTGCGCCGGCAGGCAGCACGCGCACCACACAAGGAGAGTACGCGAGATGAAGACCAAACTGTCTATCCTTCCCCTGGCGGTGGCTGTCGCGGCCACTCCGGCCATGGCCGTGAGCTATGGCATCAACCTGCGCGGGCATGTCCCCACCGTGTGCAAGGTCAAGGCCGACCTTGCCGCCGTGGCGATCGAGGGCAACCTCGTCGATCTCGGCAGCATGCGCGAATTCTGCAATGCCCCGGCGGGTTATGACGTGTTCGTCGACTATGGCGCAGAGCTGGCCGGCGCACGGCTGATGGTCGATGGCAATGCGGTCGAGCTGACCGATGCCGGCACCGCCAGTCTCGCCTCGGAAAGCACCCCGGCGCGCAAGGATCGCGCGCTGGCGATCGACCTCAGCAATGTCGACAGCGCGAACGGCGCCTTGTCGTTCCGCATCGTCGCACGCTGAATCTGAGTCGCTCTCACGGCGGAGCAGGCCGACCGCGCCCCTCGCGCGGCCGGCCTGTTCGCGATGGCCGTACCCGCTAGAGCGCCGGGCAGTTGAGCCCGCCCACCGTTTCGGCCACCAGCGGCGCCACGGTGATCGAGATGATATCCTGGTAGTCGGTGCTCGGCGCCTTGGTCTCACCGCCCTCGTTGAGTTCCACCGTCAGCGGTATCTGCTTCACGTCGAGCCCGGCCCGCTGGCAGATCACCGTGGTGAATGTCGGGCTGGCGTTGTTCACCATCTGCCCGGCGAAGGTGGCGGTGTAGAGCAGCCGCTGGTCGGGATCGGCCAGGTTCCCGCCCGGATAGGTCATCCGGTAATCGTTGAGCGATTCCATATCGAGGCTGTAGGGCCCCGAGCTGCGGACGTTGACCCAGCCCGACTTGGTGTAGGTCAGCTGGTCGCCGGCGATATCGGCATCGGTCTTGTCGCCGACTTCGCCGAAATCGAGGATGTGGCCCGAATAGCTGGCCTGCAGCCCGCTCAGCACCTTGATCGGGAAGCTCACCGCATTGGGGATCGTGCCCTCATCCTCGAACGGCGGCCCGCCGCCGGTGCCCTTGCACTTGAAGTTCACGTCGAAGTCGAGCGTCTGCGATGCGGCAATGTCTAGATTGCCCGGCAGCTCGATGTTGAAGGTTACCTGGACCGTGTCCGAAGCGGCATTGTTGCCGGTGAAGTTGATGATCACATAGCCAACCGGAGTGGTCGAAGAGAGGTCGATCAGCGGCCCCGGAGAGCCGAAATTGTAGAAGATGTTCTGCCCGGTGCCGTAAATATTGGCCTGGCCTATCACCGAAAGCGGCGTAACGATCGTGTTGTCGGTCTCGGGCCCCTGCCCGGTCAGGTAGAAGCCGACATCCGAGGTCTTGCCGCCGCCCGAGGGGTTCAACCGGGTCATGTTGAGCGTGACCATGGTCGAACCCAGGCCCGACGGATTGAACGGGTCGTAGATCGCCGCCTGCGCGGTCGCATTGCCGGTGATGCCACAGTCGAAGGATTGCGCCGCAGCCGGTGCGCCGATGAACGCCCCGGCCAGTCCGGCAAGGGCCGCGAAGGCGATCTTGCGTGCGGAACCTGGTTTCATCTCACTGCCTTTCCATTGCGCGTACTGTCCCCAGCCGGACGATGTTGGTGTCCGGCTCGTCGGGAATTTCGATCACTGCGCTACTGCGGTTTTCATCGAGCATCTGGAGCCGCCACTTGCCGGGCGCGAGACCCGGAACGCCGAAGCGACCCTCGCGGTTGGTGAAGATCTCGTAGGTAATCGGCTCGTCCTTGCCCAATTCGGTAATCGTGCCCGCCGCGAGCGAGACCGGCGCGCCGTCGCGATCCAGCAAGGTTCCGATCGCGGTCATCGAGTAATCCGAACCGACGATCAGCAGGTAACCGCTGCGGTATTGCGGCATGACGCGGAACGATCCGGTGCCCAGGTCGGTCCCCGCCTCGGCCTCGGGCGCGTCCACGGTGATGGTCCTTGCGGAATAGGAATTGAGGCTGGGGTGGATCCCGGTGCCGAACGGCTCGGTCTCGGCCACATGCCCGCCCGGCGTCGGATCGATCAGGATCCGTGCGCCCTTGAGCTTCTCATGCGGCTTGACGATCGCGAAGCTGTCGTAGATCGGCCGGCCGATCGCGAAGCCGTCGCCAGCGAAGGCGAACGAGGTCGCCATCCGCAGCGTGGTCCGCTGCGATTGCGAATTGCCGAAATCGCCCGCGAAATCGCCCAGGTGCGCGAGGCCGAATTCGCCGAAGTTGGAATAGTAATTGCCGCTGAAGTTGAAGCCGCTGCCGAAGTCGCTGCGCTCCACATCCGCGCTCAGGTTGAACGAGCCGACGCCCTGGCCCTGCAGCGTCTGGAACGATGCCCGCGCCCGGTTGTCGCGCGTATCATACTGCATGCGTACGCTGGAGAAGCCGCCCAGCCGGATGTTGAGCGACACGAAAGCGCTCACTTCATCGCGGAAGCTGTTCTTCTCGTAGCGTGTCTCGGCAGTCAGGCTGATCCGGTCGTTGACCCGGTAGCCCGCCGAAATGCGGTAATTGTGCTGGTCGGTGAAGCCGCTGCGCCCCTTGGAGAAGCGCGCGTCGAAACCGATGTAGGAGCGATCGTTGAGCGCGTGCGAATAGCCGCCGCCGACCTCGAATTCGAACGGGTTGTTGGGCAGCAGAACCGAGATCGGGGCGAACTTGCGGCTGCGCGTCTCGACGAACAGGTTGAGCGAATCCGCATAGCCCTGCGGTCGCTGGAACAGCCGCTGGAACGAGAAAGTCCCGGCCCAGCCTTCGCCCAGGCCATCGACGTGCGAAACCGCGAGATTGCCCGAGAAGGTGCCGACCTGGGTGCCGATCACCGCCTCGACCCCGCCCATCTGGCTATCCTTGTCGGCCTGCAGGTTGGCCCCGAGCGTCAGCAGGTCGGACACGCCATGGCGGACGAACCCGGTGAAGACGAAATCGTCCTGGTAGTCCGGCCCGCTCTGGCCCAGCGGCGCGCGCACCCCGGCATAGACCCCGAATTCGGTCAGACCCTTGGCCAGCTGGGTCTGGTCGAGGAAGATGTTGAAGCGCAGCGATTCCTCGCGCCCGCTGTCGTCGACGATGTTGACGCGGATGTCGTTGGCGCCCTGCGTGTAGGGGAAGTTGTTGAGGTCGTAATTGCCGGGGTTGAGCTGCACCCGCCGGGCGAGCGAACCGTTGACATAGATCTCGACCGTCGACGGGCGCTCGAGCAGGAAGCTGCGGTTGCCACGTGGGCGGATGATCTGCTGCGGGCGCAGCGCGCTGTAGGAACGGGCGATCGAGACACCCGCCATGTTCGGCGTGACCTGGAATGCCCGCGCCACCGGCTGGAGATCACCCAGGGTGAGGCGGAATATGTTCTGCGTGTCGTCATAGACCAGCCGCGAGCCCTGCCGCTGGAAATCCGTGCCGTTTGCACCCGGCTGCCAGAATGCCTCGCTTTCGAGCACCACATCGCCCAGCCGCG